>JADMIO011301963.1_pt1 | contig 53904 bp, 45 predicted proteins | sample 8958161 | NCBI WGS metagenome assembly JADMIO01 (sample SAMN16585339, study PRJNA669376) | soil metagenome | isolation source: Crop rotation soil | place: USA: Cullars Rotation, Alabama | collected 2011
CCGAAGGTGAGCCAGTGTGATTACATTTGCGGCCTAACTGTGGCCAGTCCAGTTACGCTGGAGTCACTAGTATTTAGGTGACACTATAGAAGCGGCCGCGACAACTTGTCCACGTGGAATTCTAAGCTTAGGATCCCAATGTGCTGGAAAGGTTTTGCTGCCAACATTGACCGCGACCACCGAAGGCGGTGGGACCGTTGTCATCGACCCACCAGCAGGTGCTTATTTCACCAATGGAACGGCGACCATCACCGCCACCGCAGCCCCGGGTTGGCGGTTCTTGCAATGGATGGGGGACGTTACGGGAACAAATTCGACGGTGGATGTGACCGTGGATCGCGACAAATATACCCAAGCCATCTTTGGTACCGTGCTGAGCAATACCATCGTGGGCAGCGGTTCGGTCATCAGAAGTCCCGCCAGCACCGTGGTGCCCTACGGCACGCAAGTGCGCATGACGGCTGTCCCACAAACGGGAAATTATTTCCTGCTCTGGGGCAACGCGGGAAATGGGACGAACAATCCACTGACGCTCGCCATCACCAGTGCTGCGCCAACTGCCGCGGTCTTCGCCTCTCTCAGCGGCAGTGGAACCCACGCCCTGACCGTGGTGGCAACTGGCAACGGATCGGTTTCTTCGTCTCCGTACGCCAATCGCTATACCAATGGGGCGAATGTAACGCTGACGGCGATTCCAGATGCAGGGCAGGACTTTCTCGGATGGGGCGGGGCGGCTAGCGGTTCAGCCAGCCCGGTGACCGTGAGCATGAATCAAAGCAAGGTCGTCACCGCGACATTTTCTGCCAAACCAAGCTTGCGAGTTTCTCTCGCGACTGTCGAAGGCGCCAACCAGGGGGTTCGACTCACTCTCAAGGGCGAAGTCGGAATTGCCTATCGAATTGACGACTCCAAGGATTTTGATGAATGGACTCCCGTGACCATTTTGACCAATATGCTGGGCATTGTGCAATTCGATGAGCCCGTTGGAACGAACAGTTATCGTTTCTTTCGCGCCTCGCCGCTGCCCTAGGGAGCGACTTCTAGTGAGGGACCCGCGAAGGTGCCATTCCGGTCCAATTCATGGGTAACAATCAGGTTCAGGACATAATCTGAAATCCACCACCGCGGTCCCACTCCTCTCGCCTCCATTGAAACTGCGGCCCGGAAATGCCAGCATGAGGCCATGGAATACGACAAAGACAAGGTCGATGAAATGGTGCTGGCTCTTCTCTTTCTCACCCTCCATGACGGTGCGCGCGCTTGGAAAGGACACGACTGGGATGCAATGGGCCGCCTTCACCAGAAGGGCCTGATCCTCGATCCGGTGGGTAAGTCAAAATCGGTCGTGCTTACCGAAAAAGGTGAGAAGCTGTGCGAGGAACTTTTTCGCAAACATTTTTCCTCTCCGCGTTGACCTCCCGGTTCTTCCGAGGCGGCGTGGTTGTGGTTATGAAAAGAAAAGTCCTCGGAGCGCGTCGTTCCATGGATGGTGAGTCCACCCGCTATCTTCCGGCGGCTCAGGAAACACGTCCCGGCTGTATCCTCGCTTTGCAATGAAGTCGAACATTGCGTGAGGATACCGGTTGATGATGAGGCAGGCTTTCGTGCCGTCACGAGACCACAGGATGCGAACCTCCGAAGGAATATGGCGGTCGGTGACGCCCTCGACGCTGTAGATGTGCAGAGCATCCGAAATGTTTGCGGGGGCCACGGTAAAGTCCCGCGCATAGAAGTAACCCGTCTGCTCATCATCCTCAAACACGACGCCAAAGCGTCCATCTGGCGACGAGGTCTTCACCACCATCGGGCTGCCGACTTGAAGCTCCTGCCTTGCGCCAAGAACCGGCTCGCCGGTTTGCTTATCGGGTGAACTCATGCTGCTGGTGTGTGCGCCGCCACGATCAATTTGCAGGTTGTATTTTTTCAATTTCGGCCCGAATCGGGGCGAAGGCTTCCTTCTCCATCGCCATTTCCTTAAAGTACGGGGCCATCGTGACAGCTTGGGTGAGCCAGTGAATTGCCTCGTACCACATTTCGCAAACGCCGCGGGCTATCATTCTCAATAGACTTGGGTTCACAGAACACAGTAATGATGGAACAATGATGAGGTCGTCAAAGCCGCGAGTGAATTGATATGGAACGCTTCTTTCTTAAATGTGTTGATGATAAGATGCATGATATACCTCACAGAGTATTGCACCTAGAGGATCTGCGTACGCTTGTGAAGCAAGATCATGAGTTACGTTGGGGATTGGAACCTAGAGGCAGCCTTTCAATTCGAAACAGTGGCGGGAAATTTTCGGAACTCCCTCCGCAAGAAGGTTTTTTTTGGATTTTGGCGCCGGAAAACGGTTTCGCCATTTGTTACGAGTTCGACGAAGGGATCGCCATCCATGCACCGGAGGAGCAATGTATAATCTCCAAAGTGCAGAGGTTTGCGCAACTGTTGGGAGCCAAAGTATTTCACGTTTGAAAAGCAGACGTGACGCGCAGGGCGGGGGGGCGAACACGTCCGTCCTCCAGGATCGGGTAGCGGTGGTCGTGCTGACCATTGGGCTATCGTTGCTGCCGGGCACCGTATCGCACCGTCGAGTGGCGCTACCTTTGATTTGGGTTTCCTCATCCGTACTAGTCGCCTGCCTCATTGCCACCGAGAAAATCCATCAGTAAGAGCGGGGTTTGCCGGTCGCAGTCGCACCAAGAACGGCGTGAACAACCACTGCGCAACAAATCTCCCCTGCGTGACCACACGGCTTGCATAGAACCTTAATCCGTCCGGGCACGACATGGACAGTTCGAGCGTGGTTAAGCAGCCTCGTTGGCGTAACCAAAAAGCGAGTCCCGGGTCAGTCCCGACAATCGACAGTTTTGCGAAGGCCGTCAGGCTCCAGTTCCATGGCCCGCAAACCTTGAGTTGGATGATATAGCGCTGCCGCCGTTGCCGAACATTGAGTCTCGTGTTCCCGTCCGAACGCTCTCCGCAAAAAACTCCGTGCTAAATGGTGGTGTGCAGAAAAACGCGATGACTCTTCGTGCCTTCGTGGTTACTTCAGGCATTCGTCATTCGCACTTCGAAACTCGCGATTCCCCAACCCCGTCAATAATTTTCTCAAAAAAGTTCCTGCATCTTGGCGCATCTTGGCGCACTCTGGTGCATTCTACGGTACACGCGCACCGCGCGCCTGTCCCTGATTTCCAAAACCATGTGTTACAAGAATCGCCATGACACAAAGTCAAAATTTGGCCGGCGATGGATGGCGTCAGAGCCAGGCGGCGCATGGATCGGACTGCACCCTCGAGGTGGGGCTCGCGCTCCGCGCGCGCCGAACGAGCTGCGATGGTTCATTCGTCATTCGTCATCCTCTGTTAGCTCTGTGTCTTCCTGTTCAATCGCTCAACAATCGGCCATCAACCAACAACCGTGAATTCCGTGGCTGCGCCAAAACACGCGCACGCATGATGACACTGAAATTCAAATTCAAGTCGCGGAGGAAATCCCCGCCGGAGCGCAGAGCATCGCTCGGCTTGAGCTACCTGAAAACCCCGCCCTTCGACTCTCGACCCTCGACCCTCGTCAAATCTTCGTGTCTTCGTGCCTTGGTGGTTACGCAGCCATTCGTCATTCGCACTTCGAAACTCGCAATTCCCCAGGACGGTCAACTCCTGACGTCGTCTCCTACGCACATCGGCCGGGGGTAACAACTGTTCCACTTATGCGGACGCGCGCCTTGGTGTATCAATCCACCCACGGCACCATGACTGCGCCGGCCTCAAAATATGAATGCGTTTTTTTGAAATCACGGGGAGTGAGAGCTGAAACCAAAGCTGGAATTCTTGAAGCCCTGAGCGCTGGCGCCCTCGCCGGCCTGGAACCGTGTTGAGATGCGGTAACCGGCAGTCGGTTCATTGAAAAGCAGCCCGGCCCATGGCCAGGGCGATCATTAACTGGGAAGATGCAAGGGCGTCGCGCTCTGCCGTGCGAGATGCCCTTCTCCGCTCTGGGGAGAAGGTGGCCGAAGGCCGGATGAGGTGCGGCGCCCTGACTGGTATGTTGCGCCGGGGGGCCAGATTTGGAATCCTATGATCCTATCTGGCTCCCCCCTGCCCGCCGAAGTCTTGGCGAAGGAGGGTCGACCTGGAGGGACGAGTTTCACAAGTCCCTATCAACCCGAGCGTCAAAATGCAAACCGGGGCAAAAACAGGGCCAAAACAGGGCAACTTTCCTTGGGGGAGCCCGCGAACAAGTGTGAATGGTTTTTTGCCAAACGAACCCATCTTGGTCCGGCCGGGCCGCAAAGCGCGGTCGTCACCATTCCTATGCCTTCGGTCCGGGTGAATGCTTTTCCCCCTCCGCGTCTCCGCGTCTCTGTGGCCAATCACTCGACTCTCGCCACCTTCGCCACCTTCGCGGCCTTCGCGAGACACCTTTACTCCGTGATGTCCCCGCCGCGCGCACGCCGGGACCCGGTGACAAAAGGTGACAAAAGGTGACAAAAGGTGACAAAAGGTGACAAAAGGTGACAAATCGCGGGAGCGCTTTTGCCAAACGAACCCATCTTGGTCCGATCGTCCGGAAAACGCCGCCGCCTTCATTCCTCTGCCATTCATTCCCATGCCGGGTTCCGCACCTCTGCCCTCTCCCCTCTCACTTCTCATTTCTCACCTGTCCCCGCCACGCGCCGCGGGACCGGTATCAAAAGGTATCAAAAGGTATCAAAAAGTCTTAAAAGGTCTCAAAAAGTGCCAAATCGTGCCGGTGCCAAAACGGTCAGCCGGATTTCCCACTCGTGATTTTATGTCTGCATCCAATGCGTCGCTCCCTCGCTCACCCACCCACTCACTTACCTACTTACTGCTCTCTCGACGTCCACGACGCCGTCGGGTTTGGTTGGCACTTAAAATCCCGCATTGAGCGTTGCTGCTGCTTTTGAACCGCGCTAGGATCAGGAAAAATCCGGCGAGGCACTTATGTATTTCGGCGTTGATTATTATCCCGAACATTGGGTCTTTCCTTACGCTGGCACGGCCGAGGAGCCGGAGTCCCGCTGGCCGGTGGACATTCAACTCATGCTCGACGCCGGGGTGAACGTGGTGCGCCTCGGGGAATTTGCCTGGGGCCTGTACGAGCCGGAGGAGGGCAAGTTCAACTTCGACTGGATGCGCCGGGCCATGGACCTCTTCAACGAAGCGGGCATCAAGGTTGTGCTCGGCACCCCGACCGCGGCTCCCCCCATCTGGCTGGCCCGGAAACATCCCGAAATCCTGCCCATCGACGCCCACGGCCAGATCAAGCATGAAGGCACGCGCCGGGCTTATTGCGCCAACAGTGATGTGTATTGGGAATACACGCAGAAGATTCTCCGCGCTCTCGTCGGGGCGCTCGGGCACCATCCCGCCTTGATCGCCTGGCAGATCGACAACGGCATCGGCGGTCACAACACGGAAACCTCCTTCAACGAGGAAACGCGCCGCGACTGGCACGCCTGGCTGAAAGCCAAGTACGAAACCGTGGCGCGCCTGAATGATATGCTCGGGTTGAGCTTCTGGTCGCAACGCGTGACCCGTTTTGAAGACGTGCCCATGCCCCGGCAAACCCCCACGGTCCACAACCCGGCGTTGATCGTGGATTGGATGCGTTTCTCCAGCGACACGCTGGTGGCCTACATGCGGATGCAGGCGCAACTGCTGCATGAACTGACCCCCTCCATCCCGGTGACCAACAATCTGCGCGCGCTCTGGCGCAGCTTCGATCACTTCGACATGGCGGAGGCGCTGGACTTCGTCTCGCTCGACAGCAACGCCACCATCAACACCAAGTCGGCTGAACTGGCCTGCGAGATCGACATGATGCGTTCGCTCAAGAAGCAGGGCGTGCGCACGCCCGATGGCGATTGCGGATTCTGGGTCATTGAGCAAAAGGCCGGCAACGTGAACTGGCAGGACGTGAACTCACTGGTGCGGCCGGGCGTGGTGCGGCTGTTCACCCACCAGCTCATTTCGCGCGGCGCCTGCGGCGTGCTTTATTTTCTCTGGCGCCAGCCGCGTATCGGCTCGGAGAAATTCTACGGCGGCGTCCTCGGTCACGACGGTTCGGCTGAAACCCGGGCCTACCGCGAAATCAAACAGATCGGCCACGAGATCAAGCGCCTGGCGCCGTTTTTGAAAGGGACCCGCGTGGTGGCGGACGTGTGCATCCTTTACAGCCACGAGAACGACTGGAGCCTGCGTTTCACCACCCAGCCCACCCAGCACTTTCATTACCGCGAGCACATCCAGCTTTTCTACACCGCGCTGCACGACAAAAACATCCCGGTGGATTTTGCCCGGCCGACTGAGGATTTGTCGCGGTACAAGATTGTCTTCGCGCCTTCGCTCAGCCTGCTGGCCTGCGGCGAGGCGGACTTGCTGCGCATGTATGTCCAGAATGGCGGCACGCTGGTCAGCACCTTCAACACCGGCCTGGTGGACGAACATCACATCGCCCCCGACTCCGGCTATCCGCACGACCTGACCGATGTGTTCGGGCTGGAGGTGCGTGAGTTCGATCCGTTGCCGCCGGGAGAGCAAAACCACCTCACTTTCCGCGGCGCATTTCCGGCCACGCATTTGCATCCGGGGAAACTTTGGTGCGACATCATCGAGCCGAAGGGCTGCCAGGTGATTGGCGTTTACTCGAAGGACTTTTATTCGGGCAAACCGGCCATGACCATGAACCAGTACGGCAACGGCCGGGCGGTTTATTTGGGCACCATGAGCGACCAGCCGTTCTACCACGACCTGGTCACCTGGCTGCGCAACTTGTGCGGGCTGCATCCGCTGCTCAAGGTGCCGGATACCATTGAGGTGAGCCTGCGTGAGAAGGAAGGGCAGCGCATCTTCTTCCTCCTGAACCACCAGAATTCGCCCGTGCGCCTGCATTTCTACAAGCCGATGCATGACTTCCTCTCGGGCAACACCTTCACCGGCAGCTACGACATGCCGCCCCACGGTGTGCTCGTGCTGGACGAGCAGCCGGAGCATCGCCAAGCTGCCGCTGAACATGCGAAGACCGCCACAGTTCATTCCGGCCAAGGGAGCGCCCCGGCCATCGCCGCGGGATAAAGTCCTGGCCGCCTGGCGTGGGGTCGATGTCGCCCCGTTGCTCAAGGCCGGTCAGCGCCGGGAAAAAGGCGCGGAAGTTCTCGTCTCCAGTGTCATGCAAAGCCTGGGCATGGAGCGCCGCCGGGCTGAGGCGGAAATCGTCCGGGTGTGGAATAACCTCATCGATCCTGAAGTCGCCTCGCATGCCCAGCCCACGGGCATTCACAAGGGCACGCTCTTCGTGACCGTGGACAACAACGTCTGGCTCTCCGAGATTGTGCGCTACCGGAGGAAGGAAATCCTCGAGCGCCTTCAGAACAGCTTTGGCCGGGAGATGGTCGCGCGCATTTCATTCCGCTGCGGCTAGCCTGGCGAAGGCTGCGTCGGAGTGGATGCTGGCGGGGCAGGGGAGGCTGGCCACAAGGCTAACGCCGGCGGCCAACCTCCCGAGGAGTTTCACAGGGAAGATTGTTCCAGCGGCGACGATCTGGCCGCTGGTTGTTTCCCGCCACTCAGGGAATCTCGACCACCCGGTAGAATCGGCTATCCAAGGCCGGAGCGCTGCCATCGCTCACGATCATCGAACCCATCGGGGGCATGACTCGTGAACTGATGGGGATCCACGTCACCGTGTCGGTCGAGCATTCCACCACATGGGTCACCCCCGGTCGCCCCGAGACGAGAAGAACAACTCCGCTCACCGGTGATGCGCTCAGCATCCGGATCATCGGATGTGGGCCGGCCGGGATGATCGAAACGAAGCTTCCGGGATCGTTGGTCTGCGTCGTGGAATAATGGATCTGCAGGGAGCTTTCGAGATGCGGGACATAGTTCTCGGTCCCGTTGCCCGTGTATTGCGGCGTCACCGTGCCGGTCAGGGTGATGGAGGTGAAGGAGAAGCTGTTCGTGATGCCGCTGCTTTCCAGGTCGCTGAATCCAAAGAAGCCGTGGGAATCGGACAGGGCGGAATCGCTTTGGTAGAACGTCGGCGCGATGCCTTCCACATCCGTAAAGGTCGCGGAAACGCCGCCCGCTCCGCTGAATCCGCCCCGGCTTGATTCCCACCAGAGGAACCCTCCGAACCTGGCTACTCGTCCCGGTGGAACGTTCACGGCAAACTTCATCCCGGTCGGGGCCGCGACGGTCAGCTTGAAATGGCTGTTGGTATCCCAGTTTACGGGCAGGCCCGGCAACACGCCGCCGCCTCCGGAACTTTGGTCCTGGTCGATGAGGTAATTGACCACCCCATTTGATGGGAAGAGACTGGGATTGGGGTAACCAATGGTCGAGACCGGCACTATTCCCACATCGACCATGCCGCCGCCTCCGCCACCCACAACGATCTGCACTGAGGCAGAAGCCCCACGCTCCCCGATGTTGTCCACCGCTTCAGCATGCAACTGGAACGTTCCAGCCGGTGCGTTCGACCACATGAAGCTGTAAGTGCCATTGGTCGTGGCCGGAACCCGACCCAGGAGGTTGGTCCCCGCCAGGAAATCGACAATGCCCAAGGTTCCGTCGGAGTCCGAGGCGATCGCGCGCAGCAAGATGGAACTGCCGGCCGCGAATGAAGATCCGTTGGTCGGAAGAAACCAACTGACGACTGGCCAGGCGTTGGTCGGAGGTGAGTTGGTGCCCGCCCCGGATTGGGTCACGCCGAAGTTTTGGCCATCGATACGGACGAGACCGGTGCGCGTGGTGCCAAGATTGGCGTCAACAAAGTAAACCACCGGATCGCTACCAATGTGGAGTGAGGGCGGCAGCACGTGGATCCATGAGTTGCTGCTGTAGACTTCCCAGCCGCAGTTGGTTTGCGTGACCACCGAGACCGCGCCCGTGCCCAGGACCGCGCTGTGCGTGGCGTTGGAATGGGAGAGGGCAAAGGTACAATTGGTCGGCGGCGGGTTGGTGCCGCCGCCCACAACGATCTGCACCGAGGCAGAAGCCCCGCGCTCCCCGATGTTGTCCACCGCTTCAGCATGCAACTGGAACGTTCCAGCCGGCGCGTTCGACCACATGAAGCTGTAGGTGCCATTGGTCGTGGCCGGAACCCGGCCCAGGAGGTTGGTCCCCGCCAGGAAATCGACAATGCCCAGGGTTCCGTCGGAGTCCGAGGCGATTGCGCGCAGCAAGATGGAACTGCCGGCCGCGAATGAAGATCCGTTGGTCGGAAGAAACCAACTGACGACTGGCCAGGCGTTGGTCGGAGGTGAGTTGGTGCCCGCCCCGGATTGGGTCACGCCGAAGTTTTGGCCATCGATACGGACGAGACCGGTGCGCGTGGTGCCAAGATTGGCGTCAACAAAGTAAACCACCGGATCGCTACCAATGTGGAGTGAGGGCGGCAGCACGTGGATCCATGAGTTGCTGCTGTAGACTTCCCAGCCGCAGTTGGTTTGCGTGACCACCGAGACCGCGCCCGTGCCCAGGACCGCGCTGTGCGTGGCGTTGGAATGGGAGAGGGCAAAGGTACAATTGGTCGGCGGCGGGTTGGTGCCGCCGCCCACCATGACCTCGATTATTTGGGAGTAGCCGCGCAATCCCAGATTATCTCCCGCCACGGCTTGCAGGTGGAAGGATCCGGGCGTGGCGTTCGACCACAATATACTATAAAGGCTGTTCGTGTGCGGCCCCAAGATTCGGCCGAGGTAGGCCGTGACACTCGGCTGGTTGGTTGGCGTGGCATAGAAGTCCACGTAGCTGGCGACCCCGTCGGGATCCGTTGCCTGCGCGGTCAACAAGATCGGGTTCCCGGGAAGACTGACTCCGTTGGTTGGATACACCCAACTGATCACCGGCGCCAGATTGACCACTCCGCTGACAGACACTTGCACCGAGGCGGACACGCCTCGGCTGCCAGCGTTGTCCACGGCCTCCGCCCGCAATTGGAACATTCCCACCGGCGCGTTGGTCCAGGCCAACTGATAAAGGCCGTTCGTGGAAAGTCCATTGACCTGGCCTAAACTGTTAGTGTTGCTGAAGAATTCCACGAAGCTGATGGTCCCATCCGAGTCGGTCGCGCTGGCGGTCAGGATAATGGATGTGCCAGTCACGAATACGGCATTGTTGGTCGGTTGGATCAAGGTCACGATCGGAACGATGCTTACCGGCACGTTGGTCACGGCGATTTGGGCCGTGGCCGACACGCCTTGAGCCCCGGCGTCATCCAGCGCTTCTGCATGCACTTGATGGATTCCCACCGGTGCGTTCGTCCAGGAGAAGTTAAAAGTGCCATTGGTCAAGGGGCCTGGGAAATGGCGTATGACGTTCGTGCCCGCCACGAAATCCAGGCTGGCGAGCGTGGCGTTCGAGGCCGTCGCAAGGGCTCGCACCAGGATGGTGCTTCCCACGGCGTAGGAAGAGCCGTTGGTCGGACGGATCAAGTTGACGGCCGGCGCGGCCGCGTGGGCATTGCCAGTCAGATACATGGCACAGAGTGCGCCGAGCAGGATTCGTTTGAGGATATTACCGGTGTTCATACTTAGTTTGTCTGTCGAGGGTGAAAGCGAAATCTTTGCGGTTCTTAATGGGTTCATGCTGTTACTCCAGAAAAAGTTTCTTGCGCGGGTCGGTCGGCGGAAGGTCGTTCAACCATTTCATGGCCACTTCCGACTGCGAATGACGCCATTCCGTAAAAGCTTCCCGGCCTGCGGCCAGGCTTCGATCCCCCGGCAGGCGGCTGGCCCACGCGAACGCCTCCCCGGGATTCTGCCGAACCAGTGAGCGCGCGACATTCAGATCAGCGGAGGGAGGAACGACGTCGCTTCCGACGCTGGCTACAAATTCGGCCATGCTCTTCGTATCTCCGTTGGCCCATTTCCATTGGACCTGCTCCAAGGCGCGTCTCGCGGAAGCGGCATCCAGGCGTGCCATCCAGGCAATGGCGTCGGCCGGTACGGGCCTGCCGCTGCGCCAGGTCGGAAACCAGTTCTTCGCCACAGCGGCGGCGGCTTCGGCCCGAGCAGGGGAGGGTTTCAGGCCGGTGACGAACTCCGCCGCTGCCGTTACATTGCTCTGCGCGGCTCCATTCACAATGCTCCCCAGAGTCTGGGAGAGGCTGCTGCCCGTGAGATTTGCCTCGCACCAGGCGAGCGCGTTGCCAGGGTCGGTTTTTGCCCACACCTCGACAAAGGCCGGACTCAGACGATGACGGGTGAGGTCATCGGAGCGCGCCAGCCAATCGGCCGCTTGATTGATATTTGTGCGCGCCCAACTTTTCAGCACCGTGCTTGCCAGAGCGGTGGCGAGTTGGCCGGGTTGGGCGGAGGCAAACTCCATCGCGCCTGCGGGATCAATCCGGGCCCATTGCCTGCCAATGGTGTCGATCGCGAGTTGGGAGGTGTAGCCCGCCGGATGAGCCAGCACCACTTCGGTGGCGTGACGCGGATCAGCCGCGGCCCACTTCGCGACTCCGTTCATGAGGGGGGCGAAGTTATCAATGCCCCATTCCGACAAGGCGCGCAGCCCTCGCTCCGGATCTTTCTCCACGAGGTAGCCGGCCACATTGAATCGCCAAAGTTCGCGGATCCCGAAACTGTTGGTGCCGTGCAACGCCGCAATCGCTCCATCCGGATCGCGCCGCGCCATTTCGAGGAGCAGCAGTTCGCCGAGTTCGTCCGTGGGAAGCGCGCGCTGGCCCGGCGCGGCTGCGAGGGTGTTGTATAAATGTCCCAAGTCCATTTGCACCCAGCGGGAGGCCACCAGTCGCGTGGCCGTGGTGTCACCCCTGGCCAGAACAGCCAAGCCCGGGAGATCTGAAAGCGAAGCTTTCTCGACGGCTTCCAGCCAGTACAGCCAGCGTGTGACGCGGGACGACAGGGAGAGATCGAGCGCCAGTTGGGTCGCAAGCGGCGAGCCGGTGGCTTGCGTGCGCATCGCCATTGGTTTTCTCCCGGCCGGCAAACTACTTTTCGCCGAAGCCTCAGGCTTCGGCGCTGTTTTCGCTGCCATCCCGGCGCGCGGTGCGGGCGGGGCCACCGGCCGATCCGCCCTGAGCACCCGACCGGCAAAACCAAGCGCCAACCCCAGGGCTGCGGCGACAAGAACGCCCATGAATTGAATCAGGTATTTCATGGCGCACCCTGGGTGGTTGTTTCGAGCGCAGACTGAATCGCGGCCTTCGCTTCCGGCGTGAACGGGGCGTTCTCGACCCAGGCGCGCGCCGCGGCGGAGTCCCGCGCCGCCATCATCTTCGCGGCGTGAGTTGCAGCATGGGTGCGTCGGCTCGCGTCGCCAATGCTCAGGGCCCATTCCCACGCCTCACGCGGGAACTCTTCGGCCACGGCCAGGACCAGCGATTGTGCGCCGCGATCGCGTTCGGTTCCTGGAGGCATGGCGGCGATCCAGACCGATGCCGCCGGCGCGTCCTTGATGGCCCAGGTGGAGGCAATGCCGGCGACGGCTTGCACCCGGGCTTCTCCGATGGGCATCGAAGCGGCCCAATTGATCGCGTCTTCGGGTGTCCGTGCCGCCCAGACGCGGGCCAGGGTTTCAGTCCCATGCAAGCGGGCGGTGTCGGGTAGCTGCGACAATAGCGTCCTCCATCGCTGCGGATCGGCCAGCGTTTCGGCGTTCAAATGCCTGAAGGCGTTTTCAACGAGCGGTTGATGCAACCGTTGCGGCGCGGTCTCCAGCAGCTTGTCAATGCGGTGCAGGATTGCGCCGTGGCCGAGAAGGCCGTCCGCCAGTAAATTCAATTGGGCTTCGCCCTCTGCCGTCCGGGGCGCCTCGTCAGCGAGGCGAAAGGCCATCATCGTGTCCTGCTCGCCGGCTATGTTCAGCAATTGGCGCCGGAGTTGGGTGGTGGTTGAATTCCCAGGTTGCTCCTTGAGCCAGTCCCAGACGGCGCGCCGCTGACCGGAGCTTTCTCCCACCAGGGCATTCGTGATCGCGGGAAGGATGGCTGGGAGAGAACCAGCCGAAGCGTATCGCGTGAGAAAGGCCGCCGGATCGGCATTCAGTCTTTCGCCCACGGCACTCACCAATCCCAACGTGTCCTCATCGCTGAGGCGTCCGGGATGCGCCGCCAGCCAGCCCACCGTGGTGTCGAAATCAACCGCGGCCGCCGCCTGCAACACACGGGCGCCGGTCGTGCTCGCGAAGTAGCCTTTCTTTCCGCCGGGTGGAACGAGGTTCACTCGCTCCAGCGCCGACAACGGATCAACGGCCGCTGCGCCCACGAGGGCCGAGCGAACGACTTCGTCCCGATCTGTTCCCTCGGAAAGCTTTTTGGCCCAGGCGATGGCACCCTCCAGATCACCTTTGCCCCACGCTTGGGCCACACCGGCCAGGGCCAGATCGCGATTTGGGCCGGCCATTGCTTCCGCGGCGGCCCGGGCGGAATCGATTCCCCGATCCGCTACGATTGCAAAAGCATCACGCACCTGAGTTTCGCGTGAACTTTCGGGCTTCGGCAGTCTGGCCACGATGTTCGCAAGTCGTTCCGGCGCGCGTCGTGCCAGTTCCGGCAGGGAGTTCCGCACCGTCGCTTCCCAAGTCCGTCCGCCCTTCATGAAAACTTCAACTGCCTCGACGGGATCGCGCGCGAGCCATTCTTCAACGAACTGGCGACGCAGGCCGGAGTCGATGATCCGATCACGAAAGCCAGCCATCGTGTTGGTCGGATTCAGCTGAACCCACTCGGCCATCAACGCCGCCCGAAAACCCTGGCGATGGACCGAGTTCGTAAAACCCGCAATCTCACGATAAATGTTGGTCATCGCGGCGACGTTGCTGCCGTGGGTCTCGTGAAGCCTCTTCCACTCCGCGAAGATGGCGCTGCCTTCAGCCGTTCCGGCCCTGGGTTGCACCACCCTGGCAGCTTCCTCCACCACATTGGAGTCAACCGTGGATAACTCACTGGCCGTACGCAGGTGATAACCAACGGGAATGAACGCGACCGCGGCCATGGAAGCCGCGATGAGAAAAGCCTTGGAGGCAACGGCTGCCTTGAACAGAGAGCCACGCGTTGCCGAAGCCGCAGTCGCTCCCGAGGCCGCCGCAAAAACACTGCCCGCCACAGCCGAGGGTGACATCAGTGCTCCAATGGCGACGGCTACCGTCATCGTGAAGAGCGTGGTCGGCCGGGTGCGAGTCAGAACGCTCTCCAGGACATTGGACAGGTTATCACGCAGCATCTCGCGTCCCCGGGCCAGTCGTTGCCGCACCGCCTCTTCGGTGATATCGAGCGCCTCCGCGACGGCCTTGGTGGATTGATGCTCGCGGTAATAAAGGACCAGCGGCTCCCGGTAGGCTTCCGGCAATTTCGTGAGGGCAAAACTCAGCAGGGCTGCTTCCTCCTTGCTCGCGGCCTGTTCGTCCGGCGTTGGCGTCACGTCCGGCAGGTCTGGCGCATCCTCCAAAACATCATGCCCCCGCTGACGCCGCAGGTGGCCCAGAGCCGCGTGACGCGCGATCTGCCTGAGCCAGGCCCGCAATTTCTCCGGTTCACGCAGTTCATGGATCTTGCGCCACGCGGTTAGAAACGCCTCCTGGGCCACGTCTTCGCTGGCCGCAATGTTTCCCACGATGCCCAAGGCGATGCCGCAGACCACCGCCTGGTTTCGGGCCACGATTTCGACGAAGGCCTGTTTGTCCCCACGCCATGCTGCCCGAACCAGGTCCGCGTCCGAGGACGAGACTCCCGGCCCGGTCGCTACTTCGCCGGCCACGGCAGTTCTTTGATCCTGTTTCAATGGCTTCATCGCTCGGGCTCAAGAATCCCACCATTCATGATGCGCCAGCCCGGGAATGTGTGACAAACTAACAGTCGATGTTAAGCCTGCTGAGGCCGGTTGTCCGCCAGATCGCTCCCAAGAGTGCGGCGGTTTACCGGGGGAGCCGCTGGCGGGCGCTCCAATCTGGCGTGATTCGTTTCCCGAACAAGGCGGAAGCCAGCACGGGACAAATTGCGCTTGCGCCCGAACTCACGCTCCCTAGAGTCCTGCGCTCGCCATCGGAGCGGTGGCGTTTGTTTCCCATTACTTGTGAAAATCTTTAGCGGCACGTCCAATCGTCCCCTCGCGGATGCCATTGCGAAAAACATCGGCACCGAGGTCGGCAAATGCACGGTGAGTTCGTTTCCCGACGGCGAGACATTCGTCAAGATCGAGGAGAATGTGCGCGGCGAGGATGTGTTCCTCGTGCAGTCCACCTGCCCGCCGACGAATCACAACCTGATGGAGATGTTCATCATCATCGATGCGTTGCGGCGGGCCAGTGCGGCGCGCATCACGGCGGTGATTCCCTTTTACGGATACGCCCGCCAGGATCGCAAGGACCAGCCCCGGGTGCCGATCACGGCCAAGCTGGTGGCCAACCTGCTGGTGACGGCGGGGGCGAACCGGGTGCTCACGATGGATCTGCACGCCCAGCAGATCCAGGGCTTCTTCGACATCCCGGTCGATCATCTCTACGCCGCCCCGGTGATCTACGAGTATCTCAAGAAGAAGGACCTGAAGAATTTCATCGTAGTCAGCCCGGACGTGGGCGGGTTGAAGATGGCTTACGCCTACTCCCAGTTCCTCGATGCGGAACTGGCCATCGTGGCCAAGCGCCGCAAGAGTGCGAGCGAGGTCGAATCCATGGGTATCATCGGCGATATCGAAGGCAAAAACGTCCTGCTGGTGGACGATCTGACCGAGACCGCCGGCACGCTGACCCAGGCCGCGTCCCTGCTGCAACGAAGCGGGGCCAAGAAGGTCCTGGCCTGTGTTTCCCATGCTTTGCTCAATGACACGGGCATTGAAAGATTGCGAAAATCGAACATTGACGAACTAATCACCACTGATACTGTCCTCCGCCCCGCGATAGACGGCGTGAACATAACGACGCTTTCGGTGGCGGGATTGCTGGGTGAAGCCATCCAACGAATTCACAATAATTCGTCGGTGACTTCGCTTTTTGAATTTAAGGGCGGGCGCACCAGCTAGTCCCCGGTCCAGAAAAACTTAAGATGAAATCAGTTCCATTGAATGCGTTTCCGCGCACGGCGACTGGCCGTGGCGAAGTCAAGAAGCTGCGCGAGCAGAACAGCCGCGTGCCCGCCGTGATCTACGGGCGCAACGTCCAGCCGCAGAACCTCGAACTCAACCGGGTTGAAATCGATAACCTCATTCATCATTCCGCGAGCGAGAACGTGCTGGTGGATTTGGCGGTGAAGGACGACGCGCGCGCCAAGCGCCTCGCCCTGGTGCAGGATGTGCAGCACCACGCACTCCGGGGTGACATTCTCCATGTCGATCTGCACGAGGTGGCGGAGAACGAAATGGTCACCATCCTCGTGCCGGTCGAACCCACCGGTGAAGCCGTGGGGGTCAAGACGGGCGGCGGCGTGCTGGAACACGTTCTCTTCAAGATCAAGTGCCGCGCCCTGCCCAAGGATCTGCCCGAGGTGATCCATGTGGATGTGACGGCGCTCGAAATCGGCAAGTCGATTCATCTCAGCGAAATCACCGCGCCGACGGGTGTGGAGTTCCTGGGTGAAAAGAAGGCTGTCGTGTTCTCGGTCGCCGCGCCGGTGAGCGAGGCCGAGGAGACGGCGGCAGCGGAAGCGGCCGCTGGCACCACCGGCGAAGTCGAGATGATCAAGGAAAAGAAGGAAGACGGATCCGAAGGCGGCAAGGAAGGCGCGAAGGCCGAAGGCAAGGGCGATGCGAAAGCGGCTCCGGCCAAGGCGGCGGCGGGCGACAAGAAGGAAGAGAAGAAGAAGTAACGCTGCGGCGTGGCTTCGCCCCGATCCGGCATGGAGAGTTTGTATCTCGTGGTGGGGTTGGGGAATCCGGGCGCGGAGTACGCCCGCACCCGGCACAACGCCGGGTTCCTGGTTTTGGAAGAAGTGGCGCGACGTGCTTCCGCGGGCTGGAACTTCGAGAGGAAGTTCGACGCGCGGGTGGCGAAGCTGGATCAGGGTGAGCGAAAAGTCCTGCTGGCCCAGCCGCAGACGTTCATGAACCTGAGCGGCGAGGCGGTGAGCGCGCTGGTGGGTTTTTATCGTGTGCCACTGAATCAGTTGCTGGTGGTGACGGACGATGCGGATTTGCCCCTGGGCGAACTTCGGCTGCGGCCGAAGGGAAGCAGCGGGGGACACCACGGGCTGGAGTCGATTGAACAGCACGTGGGGACCCGGGAGTTTGCCCGGTTGAAGGTCGGCATCGGACGGAAGGATGGCCGGCGCGAAATTACAGGCCATGTCCTGGGGAAGTTCGGCGCCGAAGAGGCGGAGTTGATGGATAAAGTTTTGCAGCGGGCGGCGGATCAGGCCAGCTGCTGGGTGGCCGACGGAATTGAGAAGGCCATGAATCGATTTAACGGGGTCGTGAATCCCGAACCATAAGAAGAAGCATGAAACGATACGAAGGTCTGTTCATCCTGAACAACACGGCGAAGGAAGAAGGCATCAAGGAAATCATTGATGTCATCACGGCCGACATTTCCGCCGCGGGCGGAAAGGTTGAGACCGTGCAAAAGATGGACAAGCGCCCGTTCGCGCGCATTGCCGACAAGCGCAACACCTCGGGCTTCTACGCCAACTTCATTTTCGAAATCGCCCCCGGCGCCATCGCGCCGCTGCGCGCCAAGCTCGGGATGAACAACGACGTCTTCCGCGTCCTGTTCAGCGATGCTCCGGCTCCGGTCGAGGCGAAGTAATCCAACGGAAACAGCATGGCCAGTTTTAACAAAGTCATCCTCGTGGGCAACCTGACGCGCGATCCCGAGTTGCGCTACACGCCCAAGGGTACGGCCATCGCCAAAATTGGCCTGGCCGTAAACCGGACCTGGCGCACTGAAACGGGGGAGCAGAAGGAAGAGGTCACCTTTGTGGACGTGGATTCCTTCGGCAAGCAAGCCGAGACCATCGGCCAGTATTTGAAGAAAGGCCGCCCAATTCTGATCGAGGGTCGACTCCGGCTTGACCAGTGGGATGACAAGCAGACCGGCCAGAAAAAAAGCCGGCTCGGCGTAGTGCTTGAGAATTTCCAGTTTCTGGACTCCGGTAATCGTGCTGAAGGTATTCCCGGGGCCGCGCCCGCGGCCCCGCGTTCGCGTCCGGCTGCTGCCACTGCGCCCACGCCTCCTGCGGACTCCGAACCCGACGCGCCCCCGCACGAAGGCGACGACGTTCCTTTTTGAGATCGCAACTTTCAACCCGCAATTAATTTATGCCCAAGACTGAAGTCATTCTTACTCACAACATCGTCGGACTCGGCGGTGAATCCGACAACGTGAAGGTCGCCGCGGGTTACGCGCGCAACTATCTCTTCCCGCAGGGGCTGGCCGTGCCGGTCAGCAGCGCCAACAAGCGCCGCCTCGAAGTGCTGCGCCAGCGCCGCGCCGAGCGCGAGGCTCATGAGTTTAACACCATGAGCGAGCTCTCCAAGAGCATCTCCAAGCTCATCGCGGTCATCACCATGAAGACCGGCGACGACGGCAAGATGTTCGGCTCGGTGACGTCCGGCACCATTGCCGATGCGCTCAAGAACCAGTTCGACATCACGCTGGACAAGAAGAAGATTCACCTCGAGCACCCCATCAAAACCCTGGGCGAGCACGAGGTGTCACTGCGCCTGCATGCGGAGGTCACCACCTCGATGAAGGTTCGGATCGAGAGCGATCATCCGCTGCCCCAGGCCGAGGTGGCCGCTCCGGCCAAGGAAGACGGCAAGAAGGAAGGCCGGGTCACCGTTTCACGCGGTCATCGGACCGCCGCCAAGGGCGAGGAGGCGAAACCTGAAGCCAAGGGCAAGCCCGAAGCCAAGCCCAAGCGCGTCGAGAAGAAGTAATCGGCTCTGGAAACGATTTACGAAGCGGCGGTCGCAAGACCGCCGCTTTTCTTTTGGTCCGTCACTGACTTGTAGATGGAGTCGCGATGAGGCGGGAGAGAACCTGGCCCGCTGCCACAAAAGTTCCCACCCAGGATTCCTCAAAAAAATCATTCGCGTTTACAAAAATCGTGTATGATGCGCGTCACGATGAATAAAGCTCGGGTGCTCTCGGCGCTCGTCACGGTTTACACGGCACTGTGGTTTTCGCTCGATGGAGCATGGTTCTTCAAATGGCACCTGGCCACAGTGGTAATTTCCATTCTGCTGGTGGCCTTGGCCTTTTCCGCATGGTTTTTCATGAAACGAACGCGCCATGCCATCCTTCTGTCCGCGGCCGAATTTTCCTGGATTCTCTTCAACGTGTTCTGGATTCGTTTCGATCTGGACGAGGTGGCATGGTGTGAGCCGGTGGCGATTTCCTTCCTCATCAGCGGCCTGCTCTGCCTGGGGCTGGCCATCGGTTTGCGAACGTTTTCCAAAGTATTGCCGCCGTTCGACAGCATCCTGTTCCGGCGGCTGAAGCTCTGAGCGACAGCCCGGCGAAGCGGCAGCCAAGTTCCGCTCACGCGGTTGCGGTTGCAGCCGGATTGGCGCTGTTGAAGCGGCCGAATTTCACGGCGAGCGTCGGCAGGACCAGCAGGTTCAGGAGCGTGGACGTAATCAAGCCCCCGAGAATCACGATGGCCATCGGACCCTCGATTTCACGGCCTGCCTCCCCGGCGCCAATGGCCAGCGGAAGCAAGCCCAGCGCGGTGACCAGCGCGGTCATCAGGATGGGAATCAACCGCTCGGATGCGCCACGCAGGGCCGTATCCAATCCCCACGTGCAGCCCTCGACCTGCACGAGGTGTTCGAAGTGCGAAATCATCATGATGGAGTTGCGCATGGTGATGCCGAAGAGGGTGACAAAGCCAACGAGCGCGCCAATGGAGAGCCCACCCTCACCCTCAATGAGTCGCATCGCGAAGACGAAGAGCACGCCGCCGACGAGAGCGAATGGGACGTTAATCAGCACGAGGAGGAGGTTGCGCCAGTTGCTGAACACGACGGTGAGCAGGAGCAGGATGCCGACGGCGGCGATGGCCGAATGCAGGAGCAGTTGCTTTTGCGCCGCCGCCGCCGCTTCCGCCGCGCCGCTGAACTCGGCATAGACACCGGCGGGAAACTTCACCTTCGCCGCGACGGCCTTCTTCGCTTGCTCGACGAACGTGGCCACGTCCACGCCTTCCGGATTGCACGTCACCGTCTGCCGGCGGCGGGCACCGTCGTGCAGGATCGAATCACGCCCGGATGAGGGATAAACGTCAGCGAGATCGCCCAGGCGCATCCTCGTGCCGGTGGCGCTGCGAAGTTCCAATGTGCCGATCATCTCCGGGTCACGGCGGTGCTCCTCGGCGAGAATGACCGCGACATCGGAGACGCGGTTCCCCTGATAGCTCTGCGCGACAATGGACCCTTGATAGGCGGTCTGAACGGCGTCCAGCACTTCCACGGGACGGAAGCCAAATTGCATCAGGCGATCCGCTCGCAGTTTTACGCCCATGCGCGGCGCTCCGCCGCCGGCCTTCACCTGCACGTCAGCCTGGCCTTGAATCGTTTCGAGGACCTTCGCGACTTCCCTGGCCTTGGCGTCGAGTTTGTCGAGGTCATCCCCGTAAATATTCACGACCACGGCGGCGGTCTCACCGCTGATGGTTTCGCCAATGCGGTCGCCGAGGAAGGTCAGCACCTCGGATTCAATGCCGGGAATTCCTTCGAGCAGTTTGCGGATGTCCTTCTGCGCCTGCTCCTCCTGTTCGCCGGTGAGGCCGCGTTTTAGTTCGACGTGGAACTCGCAGCGATGCGGGCCCCACGGGTCTTCACCCTGCTCGGCGCGGCCGGCCTGCTGTTCGACGGTGGCAACAACGTTGGACATTTTCAACAGGTCGTCGGAAATGCGCCGGCCGATGCGAAGCATCTCCGGGAGGGACATGCCGGGTGGAGCATTGACCTGCAGGACGAAATGTCCTTCGCGGAAATCCGGCAGAAATTCGCCGTGACCACGTTCGTTCTCGATCAACACGACTCCACCGAGGCACACAATGAAGACCGAAGTCATCATCGTGGCCGGCCAGCGCGAAATAAGGCCGAGGGCGCGGCCGTAAATCTTCTTCAACCACGTCTGCAAGCGGGGTTCGGCGCTCTCGCGCACGCCCCGCGCGAAGAACAGGTAGGACAGCGCGGGCGTGAGCGTGAGCGCGACGCCCAGCGAGGCCATGATGGCCAGGATGTAACTGAGCGCGAGCGGCGCAAAGAAGCTGCCCTGCAACCCCGTGAGCGTCAGCACCGGCACAAATACCAGGGCGACGATGAACGTGGCATAGACCACGGCGGTCCGGACTTCGAGGGAAGCGTCGAGGATAACGCGGAAGATCGGGCGAGGGGTCGCCAACTGCTGGTTCTCGCGCAAGCGGCGGAAAATGTTTTCCACGTCGATGATCGCGTCATCGACAACTTCACCGATCGCGATGGCGAGCCCGCCGAGCGTGATGGTGTTGAGGGTGATGCCGAGCCTTTCCATGACCACGATTGCCGCCAGCAACGAGAGCGGAATGGCGGTGAGCGAAATGAAGGCCGTGCGAAAGTGGCCGAGGAACAGGAATAACACCGCCGCCACGAGCACACCGCCGAGCAGCAGCGACGACCGGATGTGCCTGAGCGCGACTTCGATGAAGGTCGCGGGACGGTGCATGGCCGGATAGAGCGTGATTCCCTGTTTGGCGAATACTGGCTTAAGCTCGGCCAGCGCTGCTTCCAGGCGCTCGGTGACGTCCATTGTGTTCGCGCCGTACTGGCTGGACATGGTCATGAGCACGCCGGGCTGGCCCTGTACCAGGCAATCGCCGAATTTCGGTTCCGCGCCTTCAATCACATGCGCGACATCCTTCAAACGCACGGCCGTGCCGTTCGTGCCGGCAACCACCACGACTTGCGATAGGGCCTCCGGCGTCAGCGCCTGCCCCTCCGTCTGGATGATGATGCGCTGGTTCCTGGTCTCGATGAAGCCAGCACCGCTGACGCCGGTGGAGACACGCGCGGCACCCAGCACGTCGGTCAGGGCCAGGTCGTGGGCGCGCAATTTGGCGGGATCGACCTGAATCTGCAACTGGCGCACTTCGCCGCCAAAAGAACTGCACTTCGCCACGCCCGGCACGGCGAGCAGGCGCGGCTTGAGCGTCCAGTCCGCGAAGGTGCGGAGCTCCATCGGCGACATTTTTTCGGCCACGAGCCCGATCTTGAGCAGATCCATCGTCGCAGAAGTGAGTGGCGTCATCTTAGGGGACTTCACTCCCAGCGGCATCTGACCAGTGACCTCGGCCAGCTTCTCCGCGAGTTGCTGCCGCGCGAGGAACACGTCCGTGCCTTCCTCAAACACCGCCGTGATGATCGACAAACCCTGGATGGATTCCGACCGCAGCGATTCCATTTTGCCCAGCCCGTTGACCGCCGTTTCGACGGGCCGCGTCACCAGCGCCTCGACTTGCTCCGGTGAAAGCCCCGGCGCCTCGGTCTGAATGGCGACCTGCGGCTGCACGAAATTCGGGAAGACATCGAGCTTGGCGTGCGCCGTGACGTAAAGCCCGTAACCCAGCAACAGGCAGGCGAGCGCGACGATGATGCCGCGAAAACGCAGGGAGAACGTGACAATGGCGTTGATCATGCGTGATGCGGAGTCATCGGCGAGCCAACCCGGGCCAGGAATCTTCTGCTGTCGTTTGCGCTGCGGCGTTTTATTTTCGCCATTTGGAACCCGGAACTCGTCATTCCCCTCCTTCTCCCTTCAACTCCTCTGAAAGCAACTGTTGGGCGCCATTGATCACGATCTTCACGCCGGGCTTGAAACCGTCCGTGAACCAGCCGGCGACCAACGGGTGATGCAACTCGATTTCCTTGCGCTCAAATGTCTCGTCGCCCGTCTTGATATAGATGAAGGCCTCGCCTTCGTGACGCACGATGGCCTCCCGGGGAACGATGACGCCCTTCTCCGGTTCGCCCGGAAGAGTAAGCCAGGCCGTGACGGCGGCATTGGCCGCGAGTGATTTGCCCTTCACGAGAAAGTGGAACCCGCGTCCCAATGTCTGCGGATCGGCGGACACGGCCACGCCGAGGAACTCTGTGTCCAGCGGCGCGTCCGGTGCTGAGAGCAGTGCGATTCGCGCAGCCGTCGGCGCGGTCTCCATCTTTTCCGAAGCGGGGACGTCAACCCGCACGAGCGCGTTTTCCTGCGCGACGAGCGAGCGGATGAAGCCATCGAGAGTCGGGCGGCTGGCAATGTCCTTGCCCCACGAAGACAGCAAACGCAACTGGGCTGCCTCCGCGGCGATGTGATCCCGTTTCACCGCGGCCTCGGCGATTTCCATGGCCCGGGCGGAAGCGTTTTGATTCTGGGCAAACAGGACCTTGAGCCGCTCGGCTTCCTTGCCCGAGGCCTCCAATTGAGACTGCGCCGTGGCAATCTCAGTCAGAGAAGCGGCCAGCGGACTGGCGTCAAGCACGCGGCCAAATGCCTTCACTTCCGGCTTTAACTCCGCTGCTTCGAGCACGACCACCTTCAAGTCGGCATGGGCTTGCGCCTCTTCGTTGAGCTTGAGAAAAACTGCATCGTCGGCGTCATGCTGAACGATGGGCTCCTCCTTCTTCTCCTCTTCCTTTTTAGCTTCGGGTCCGCCGCCCTTGTGATGGAAGTAAAGCCAGACTCCGACGCCGCCCGAGAGCAGTCCAACGATGATGCCGAGAAATACCTTTTTCATGGGTCCTTTGCCGCCTGAAGTTTTGGATCGCGTTCCACCGTGGAAAGCGCGTCGAAAGGACGCTGCAAGGCGTCTTCCAGCAAGCCGACGGCCTGCTGCTTTTTCGCGAGAGCGTCCAGTCTGGCCAGTTCGGTGCTGCCAAACTCCACCCGGGCGCTGGCCAGTTCAAACTGGTCCGCCGCGCCGGCCCGAAAAGATGCCTCGACTTGCTCCATCTGCTGGCGTTGTGCGGTCACCATTTCCTCCAATTGCTTGAGCTGTTCAATAGCGGCGGCGCGGTGAAGCAGGGCCCGGTCGATTTCCGAAATCACCCTGGTTTGCAGGGCCGTGAAGCGCGCGGCCGTTTCATCGCGCCGGGCCGCGGCCTCGGCGATCCCGCCCCGATTGCGGTAGAGCACCGGCAGTTCGACGGACAGGCCCAGCGTCCACTTGTTTTCGCCCTGATCGTATTGGTACCCGGGGTTGAAATGAAGGTCGGGATACTGTTTGGCGACTTCAAGCCGCAGCGCGGACTGGCTGGCGTCGTATTCCGCCAACAGCGCAAGAACATCGGCCCGGCCCGTCAGCGCTTCGCGACGAGCGTCGAGCGACAGCAAGGCGGCATCCGCCACCTGGTTGAGATCAAATGTGAAATCAACCTGATCAAACGCATGAGGCGCCAGGCCCACCGATTCGGAGACTTTCACCCGCGCTTCGGCCATCTGCCGCCGGGCGTCCGTGATTTCAGCGCGCGATTTAATCAACGCAATCCGGGCCGGTGCGACTTCCGGCAGGCCGACCGATCCCGCGGCCAGGCGCTGTTCCAGCAATTCCGTGGCACGCTGCTGCAATAACAGGTTCCGGCTCAGGACCTCGACCCGCTGCCGTGCGGTGGCGAAATCCACCAGCGCCTGGCGCACACCGCTGCGGACCGCCCAGGCTGCGGTGGAGATGTTCAAGCGCGCCGCCTCGGACAGTTGTTGGGCGTGCGCGAGGCGATGACCACGCTTGCCGGCTGTCTCAATGGGCACGTCAAGTGACACGCTGGGGAACCAGGGCGAGACACCCTTAGGTGGGTTGCCACTGTAACCGGGCACGACGCTGAGCACCGGATTAGGCCGCGCCCCGGCGGTCGTTTCACCGCCCCGCGCCACGGCCCATTGGGCGCGGGCCACGTCGAGGCTCGGGTGGAAATAAAACGCGGCCAGGGTGAGCGTTGGAAAATCCAGATTGGTGAGCGGCCACCCGGCAAAGGTGTGCTGGAGATTTGTCTCGAGGAAGGCCCTGAACTGCGGCCCAGTCAGCGAGCGGGCTTCGAGATTTCGGGCGTTGTCGGGAGGCGAGAGCGGTTGGTCCTGAAACCGAACGCAGCCGGTGAGGCAAATTCCGGTCAAACCAAGCACGATTCCCAATTTCAGGTTCAAGAACGCGCATGTTGTCAAAGTGGGCTGTGACATCAAGCCACTCCGTATGACAATTTTGTCACTGCCCTGTGAAGAGAGTTGTCATCCGGGCATGGTAAAGTGGCCCGATGACAAGCACGACTACCATGGACACAGACCCGGGCCGCGCTTGCGCCTCACCCGTCGCCGGGGCAGTCTCCATTCCACACATGCGCGTACTGGTGGTCGAAGACGAAGTGAAGATGGCGTCGTTCATCCGACGCGCCCTGGAGGCCGAGGGGCTGGCCGTCGATGTGGTCAACGCCGGTGAACAGGCCCTCGCTTCCGCGCTCACGACTCCATTCGACGCGGTGGTGCTCGACATCATGCTGCCCGGGCGGGACGGCTTGAGCGTGCTGCGCGAACTGCGCAAACGACGGGTCATGATTCCCGTGCTGTTGCTCTCGGCCCGCGGGCAGGTGGAGGAACGCATCGACGGCTTGAACGCCGGGGCTGACGATTATCTGCCGAAGCCTTTCGCCCTGGGCGAACTGGTGGCGCGGGTGCGCGCCCTGGGCCGCCGTTCCGGCGACGCGAGGCCCGCACAGCTCGCGCTGGCTGATCTCACCGTGGACATCATGAGCCGCGAAGTGAAGCGCGCCGGGCAGCGCATCGATCTCACCACCCGCGAATACCGGCTGCTGGAGTTTTTGCTGGGTTCACAAGGCCGGGTTTGTGGGCGGATGCAAATCCTGGAAAAGGTCTGGGACTACCATTTCGATCCCGGCACGAACCTGGTGGACGTTTACATTCGCCGGCTGCGCGACAAGATTGACGCTGGTTACGAGCCGAAGCTGCTGCACACCGTGCGGGGAGTCGGCTACCTGATGAAAGGCAGCGCATGAGCATTCGCACCCGGCTCACCATCTGGTATGCGAGCGTTTTGATCGTGACCATTTTTGCGGTGTCGGGACTGACCTATTACGAGTTCATGGTCGAGCGGCCGGCCACCCGCGCGGCCGGGGGCGAGTTGGACCCGGTCTGGGAAGAAGACATGGAAATTGGGTTCTACGCCGGTTTGCCCTGCCTCGTTCTCGCCCTGGCTGGGGGTTGGTGGCTGGCGCGAAAGGCCTTCAAGCCGCTGGAGCAGTTGACGGCCGCCGCCGAAAACATTCATGCCGGCAATCTCAAGCAGCAACTCTCGGTGCCGGCTTCGAGCGACGAGATTGCACGCCTGACCGTGGTCTTTAATGCCATGACGGCGCGTCTCGATGAATCGTTCGAGCGCGTGCGGCAGTTTACCTTGAGCGCTTCGCATGAGTTGAAGACGCCGCTGGCCATCATTCGCAATGAACTGGAGACGGCCATGCAGGAACCAGAAACATCGCCGGCGGAACAGGAGCGTGCCGCCAGCCTGCTGGATGAAGTCGAACGCCTCGCTCATGTCGTTGATGACCTGACTTTTCTCACCAAGGCCGACAGCGGTCTGGTCACGTTCCGGCAAGAGCCGGTGCGGCTGGACGAACTGGTCCGGGAGGCGCATTCCGACGCGCAAGTCCTCGCCTTGCAGGCCGAAGTGAACGCGAAGCTTGGTCAATGCGATCCGGCTACAGTCATTGGCGATCGCCATCGACTGAGGCAGTTGCTGCTCATCCTCACGGACAACGCCATCAAACATAATGAGGCGTTCGGCATGATCTCCATCAGCGTGGCCAATGAAGGCCCGACGGTGGAGTTGCGCGTGGCCAATACCGGGCCGGGTCTCCGGCCTGACGAACTACCCCGGGCTTTTGATCGGTTTTTTCGCGGACAAGCCGCCACCGCCAAAGAGGTGGAGGGAACCGGTTTGGGCCTAAGCATCGCGCGCTCCATCGCGTTGGCGCACGGTGCCGATCTCTGTATGGAATCGGAACCGGGCGAATTGACCACTGTGGTGGCGCGCTTCAAGGCGGTGGCGAACGTGGAGCCGGTCCGGACGCCAGAAAACGCCATGGCCTAGCGGTGCCTATCGCCGGGTTCAGACCTTGGACTGGATTTTCAGCGCTTCCAGAGCCTTGACGATGAATTGAACCGCCACCGCCGCGAGCAGCAATCCCATGATGCGCGTCGTAATGCGCATCACGATGGGGTTCAACCAGCGCGCGCCGTGCGAGGCAAAGTGCAGGATGACGTAGCTTGCCACCCCAACCACGAGAATGGCCACGCAGAGCAAGACTTCGTTCGCGAGCGTCCCGGCCTTGTTGTGCAACAGAATCGCGGTCGAGATCGCGCCCGGCCCGGCCAGCATCGGGACGGCCAGCGGCGTCACCGCGATGTCGTCCTTGGCCGTGCCCGCCACAGTCTCTTCGCGCGTCTCCTGCACCCGCGAACGCTGGGCGCGCAACATATCCAGCGCCACCAGCAAGAGCACGATGCCGCCCGCGATTTGGAAGGCCGGCAAATCAATGCCGAGAAACTTCAGGATGCGCTCGCCCAGAATCGCGAAAGCGCAGAGGACCACCACCATGATCACGCAGGCCAGTCGCGCCATCCGGATGCGCTGGGTGGGCGTGTCCTCCGAGGTCATGGCCAGGAATGACGGCACCACCGCGATCGGATCGACGATCACGAACAGCGAACTGATGGCCAGCAGCGTGTACTCAACGGTTGTCATCGACTGGCTTCACCAAGGCGCAGGGAGCCATGATGGCGTCCTCCATGCCGTGAATGATCTTTTTGTCCGCCGGACAAATTGTGGCCAGAACGCCACATAGCTCGGGGCGCGCGGCGTCGCCTTCGCCACTCACGAAATAATAGGGGCAGAGCCGCACGCGGCCGGTCATGGCCGTGAGCTTGTTGGCTTCGAAATCGAACCAGCTGGCGGCCACGCTCTTCGGTTTTTCGAACCGTTGCAGCACGCAGGGGGTCGTGCCGAAGCCGGCCAGCGCCTTATCCACCGCCGCGCTCCATTCCTCGTGGGACAAATCGCTGCCGAGATACACCCCGCGCGCCCCCCACGCTTCGGCGGAAAAGCCCGATACTTTCAGGATGAGTTCGCGCTCGCGCTGCGACAGCGACTTGAGCTGCTGCCAGTCGGTCAGCCCCAGTTCGGGAATGGCCGCGTGCGGCGGCAGGGGCGCCGGATCGATCACCCACGAGTATGGGACATGCGAGAGCAGCCGCTTGAAGAAACCCTCGCCCAGCGATTGCCGCCAGAACTCGCGCAGGTTCCGGTTCCAGAGCAGCGCGAACAGCATCTTCTCCTCGAAGATCATTTTGGGCGGCGGCGTGAGCCGGACCTTCTTCTGCGCCGCCAGTTCGAAGATGCGCTGCGCATTCGGAACGTTGGCTTGATCGAACAGCTCGAAGAACCGGTACACCGCGTCGCCTTCCTGGAAGTCGCTAAACTTGGAATCGCGGATCTGAATCTTCGAGTTGCCCAGCATCTCGGTCAGCCACTCCATTTCCGGACGATAGGTGGCCGACTCCTCCGATACGACGACGTGGACGCGCGGGCTGTCGCCGAAAATGCCCTCGAAGCCGCTCATCATCCCGTCCCGACCGCCAATGATCTCCACGCCTGTTTCACTGGCACCGGCGTAGGTTTCATTCAGCCATGCGGTCAGGCCGATGCCGCCGGGCACGCTGTCCAGTTCCGTGATGGAGAATCCCTTCTCCGTGAGCAACAGGTCCGGGCGGATGACCCGAGGCACTTCGCTCTTGAAGGCGTGCGCCCTCTGCAACTCGATCATCTCTGCCGGCTTGCCCTGGTCCAGCAACTCCGCCACCCAGCGCGGCTGCCGCCCGTCCAGGCTCTGCCGGTAGAGCAGATTCACCGCGCGATAAAACTGGAGCGACACGCGCCCGAGCCAATTCAACTGCTCGACAAAATCCGGGCTGAGCGGAAAGGGATCCGGAGACACGCGCCACGAATGCCCGGCGAACAATCCCTCCGCCGGGAGATGGGCACGCACGAAACGCGCCCGCCCCACTGCGGAAGCAGACGCCCCGGAACTGGCTTCGTTAAAAATCACGGTGCGGATGGTAATGCACTTCCCGGCCTCGGCAAAGGCCGGGAAGATTTTCGATCACTCAGTTTCTCACCTGCCCGGTCCCGTAGCCGAGCCACCGGTAGGTGGTGAGTTCGTCGAGACCCATCGGTCCACGGGCCCCGACCTTGTCGGTGCTGATGCCAATTTCCGCGCCCATGCCGAATTCGCCGCCGTCGGTGAAGCGCGTGCTCGCGTTCCAGTACACGGTGGCGGAATCCACTTCGTTGAGAAACCGCTGCGCCGTGGCCTCGTTCTTCGTCACGATGCTGTCGGAGTGGGCGCTGCCGTAGTGGCTGATGTGGTCGATGGCTTCCTTCACGCCGTCCACCACGCGAACGTTGAGGATGTAGTCGTTGTATTCGGTGAACCAGTCGGCGTCCGTGGCCGGTTGAATGTTGCAGGCCGCTGGTTGCAGGGCGGTGCGGGCAGCCTCGTCGGTGCGAAGTTGAACCTTCTTCTCAGCCAGCTTGCGGTCAATCATGGGGAGGAACCTGGTGGCCACGGATTTGTCCACCAACAGCGTTTCCATCGCGTTGCAAACCGCGGGACGCTGCACCTTGGCGTTCATCACAATGTCCTCGGCCATTTTCAAATCAGCATCCCGATCCACGAACACATGACAGACGCCCTTGTAGTGCTTGATCACGGGCACTTTCGAGCATTCAGTGACGGCCCGGATGAGTCCCTCGCCGCCGCGAGGCATGCAGAGATCCACGTATTGCGTGAGCGAAAGCAGCTCCTTGATCGCCTCACGATCCGTGGTGGCCACCACCTGGATGGCGTGCGGTGGAAAATTGGTGAGCGTGTGGCGTCCTGCCTCGACCATGGTCTGCGCGATGATTTGGTTGGAATGAATCGCTTCCTTGCCGCCGCGCAGAATGGTGGCGTTGCCTGACTTGAAGCACAGGCTCGCCGCGTCGGCCGTCACGTTCGGGCGCGACTCGTAGATGATGACCACGACGCCGATGGGTGATGAGACTTTCTTCAGTCGCAGGCCGTTCGGGCGCACCCGTTCATCGAGCACCTTGCCCACGGGGTCAGCCAGGGCCGCGACCTCGCGCAAACCCTTCGCCATGCCGGCGATGCGCTTGTCGTCGAGCTTGAGCCGGTCGAGCATCGCACTGGTCAGGCCCATCCGGGTCCCGGCCTCCATATCCTTGGCGTTCGCCGCTTTGATGGCTTCGGCGTTTTGCTCCAGCGCTTCCGCCATCGCGCGCAAGCAACGGTTCTTCTCGTCCGTCGTCAGTCTGGCCAGTTCGCGTGACGCCGCGCGGGCTTGCCTGGCCAGTGCTGTCATCTGTTCGGTCAACGTCATGGCGCGGAACTTACGGGAAAGCCACGGCGATGCAAAAGTTGAAACGTGCCCGTGCCGGGATGGAGCTTTTCTGCGCGCCAGCCTCTCCCTAGGGTGGGCCCATGCGCCATGACGAACCTGTTTTCAAAGGCTGGACCAAGCCCGGGCCCCTCCCGCCGGGGGCGCGGGGGCAGGGGCCGGGATTGGAAGCGGGCGAGACGCTTGACGCCATCAGCGGTTACTTCCGCCTCTTCCAATTGGCTGGCGGTCATCGCTTCTCCACCGACGATGTGCTGACCGCGTGGTATGGAACCTCATGGTGCCCGTCGGCGCGGACCGCGCTCGATCTCGGCAGCGGCATCGGCACGGTGGCGATGATCGCGGCCTGGCGCCTGACCGGGACGCGGTTTGTCACGATTGAGGCCCAGGAGGAAAGTGTGCGACTGGCGCGCAAGTCAGTGGCGTGGAATGGGCTCTCAGACCGTTACGAAATTCGCCAGGGCGATTTTCGAGAGGACAACGTGGTGCGCGCCGAGGAGAAATTTGACCTTGTGCTGGGCAGTCCGCCTTATTTCCCGCCGGGCAGCGGTGTGGAGGGCGATCATCCGCAGAAGGTGGCCTGCCGGTTCGAGATGCGCGGAAACATCGGGGACTACTGCGCGACGGCGGCGCGGCACCTGGAAGGGGGCGGATTCTTTGCCTGCGTGTTCCCCGTGACGCCCGATCAACAGCACGAGCGGGTTAGGGTCGCCGTTCGCGAATCCGGTCTGGCCATCGTGCGGTGGCGTCCGGTCATGCTGCGCGAAGGCGAACGTCCGTTGTTGGGACTGTTCGGCATGATGCGGGTGGTGGATTTGCCGGAGTGGATGCGTGACCGCACCTGGGAGGAGCCGGCACTCACCATCCGAACGCGCGACGGGGCGGTGCATCCCGAGTATTCGGCGGTGAAACTATCGTTCGGCTTTCCGCCTTAGCCGGTGTCCGGAACGCCTAGTTCACGAAGCTAAACTCGTTGCCTTGGAAAAGGGCATGGGCGTACTCCTGCCAGGCGTTGAGTGGGGCGCGGGATGCCGTCGGTTGACCTCCGGCCCGGCGAAGCTGCCCGGGGCGATTCGGGAGGGCATTGGCGCCCTGGCCGGGTTTGAAACCTTTGCGCATATTGCCCAATCCAGAAGCCGGGGCCGAGACCACTTTCTGTTGCGAGGGCTCCTGCGAAACGAAATCCAGTCCGAGGGTGATTTCTTCCGCGCTGGGTTTGCGCTGATAGATCATCGAGTAGAGGAAGCCTACGCGATCCTCATCGGTGGAGAGGCTGGCAAAGTCTTTTCGGCTCACGAGATTCTTCGCCGACTCGACCACGAGCGGGCTGTTCATGAAGAACAAGGACTGTTGGGGCACCGTGGTTTGGTAACGCTTACCATTGGTCACATCGGGGTTGGCGAAATCGAAGTTGATCAGGACGTCGGCCGGATTCTGGCGATCGATGAATCCGTAAATGGAGCGACGGGGCGACTCCAGGTTCCTGGTCGGGCGGCCATACATTGTCTTGTCGAGCGTGCCGCCGATGGCGAGGAGCGAATCGCGCACGGGCTCGTACTCCAGCCGGCGGACATTCATGCGCCAGAGCAGCCGGTTGTTGGGATCGATCAGCGCGTAACGCGGGTTGTTCGCGCTGCCCTGCTGATACACGGACGACATCATGATGAGCTTGTGAATCTTCTTGATGCTCCAGCCTTCGTCCATGAACTGGCTGGCCAGGTAATCTAGCAAATCAGGATGGCTTGGTGATTCGGCCGCCGTGCCCAGATCGTCTGGTGTGCTCACGAAGCCTTCGCCGAAATGGTGCAGCCAGATGCGATTGATCATCACCCGCGCCGTCAGCGGGTTGTTCTTGCTGGTGATGGCGGCGGCCAGTTCGGCCCGGCCGCTGCCGCTCTTGAATTCCGGGCGCGTTGGGCCCGACAGCACTTCGAGAAAACGCCGCGGCACCATCGGGCCACGATTGTCGGCCTCGCCACGGATAAAGAGCGGCGAGTCATGCGGGCGCGGGATGTCTTGCAAGACCATCGCTCGGGCAGGGGCGGCGGGATGGGTCATCTCCAGTTGCGCGGTCTTGCCGGCATTCTGTCTCAAGTCTTTCAACAGGTCCTTGACCGCCATGGGCTCTCTCTTCCGGCGCAGTTCGAGGAATTTTGCGTCCAATTCCTGCTCTTCCTTTTGGAGCGCAATGCGCTTGGTATAATAATCCTGATATTCTTCCGTGGCGGGGATCTTGGAAATCACCGGCTCGATGGCTGGCTCGCGGCAACTGGCAAAGATGCCGTGCAGCGAGTAATAATCCTTCTGCGGAATCGGATCGAACTTGTGATCGTGGCAGCGGGCACAGGTGACGGTCAGGCCGAGCAGCCCTTTCGTCACCACGTCGATGCGATCATTGATGATATCATTCTGCATTCCCTGGAACCGCTCGCCGATGGTGAGAAATCCCAGCGCGGCCAGGTTGCTTCGGTTCAGCGAACTGCCCGGAAGCTTGTCGGCTGCCAACTGTTCGGCGATAAAGACGTTGTAAGGTTTGTCTTCATTGAAGCTGCGGATCACGTAATCGCGGTAGGTCCAGGCAAAAGGATAATTCGGATCCTCACGCTGCCTCTTCACCTCGCCCTTCGTATCGGCATAGCGCGCGGTGTCGAGCCAGTGACGGCCCCAGCGTTCGCCGTATTGCGGCGAGGCGAGCAGACGGTCGATCACTTTCTCAAAGGCATTGGGAGAAGGGTCATTGACGAATGCCTCCACTTCCTCCGGCGTCGGCGGCAGGCCGATCAGATCAAAGGAGGCGCGGCGGATCAGGGTGCGCTTGTCGGCGAGGGCGCTGGGCTTCAACCCTTTCTCGTCAAGCTTCGCCACGATGAAATTGTCCACCGGCGTCTGGCACCAGGCGGCGTTGCTGACCGCGGGCACCGCCGGCTTCCTCACCGGCTGCCACGCCCAATGTTTCGCATTGGGATCTTTCCAATCCTTCTGGCCGGCGCTGGCGACTCGTGGATCTGGAGCCCCCATTTTCACCCAGGTGGTGAGATCGGCGACTTGCTGGTCGGAAAGCTTGTTGCCCTTGGGCGGCATTTGGAGATCGGGATCGGTGTAGCGGACAGCCTTGATGAGCAGGCTTTGATCGGGATTGCCGGGAACGACGGCCGGGCCGGATTCACCACCCTTGAGGACTGCATCCCGCGAGTCCAGCAGAAGCCCGCCTTTCACCTTCTCCGCCTTCGTGCTGTGACATTTGTAGCAATGGTCGGCCAGGACGGGGCGAACCTTGCTCTCAAAGAAATCAAGCTGTGCCTTGGTCGGTTCGGCCGCGGAAACCGGTGAGGGCATGAGTGCGACAGCCGCGAGCGTGGAGACGCCCCACCAGACGTGGCAAACGGTTTTGGCCTTCATAGCTTCTTCATCGGCATCCAAATCACAGGCTTCACTTCTTCAAGGAAGACGTGATCGCCTGCCAGGGTGTTACACTGCCGATGGCCGGGCCGGCCGGCCATCCAGGCCCTGACCCTTTCACTTTGCACCCAGATGCCGGTCGGCGAAATCCATAAAGACCATCCAGTCGCTGCTCAACATGGAGTGTTTACCCCCGCGGATGTAGTACCCCAGCGAACTCGAAACGAGTTTGCCTTCGGGCGGCATCGTGCTGGCTTCGCAGCCGCCGGCCTTGAGCAGCTTGTAAACAGGTTCCGCCGCCTTGAGCATTTCAAACTGTTGGCTGGGATTGGCCCATTTATCCTCGGCGGCGTTGGAGAGAAGCACCGGGCGCGGCGCCATCAGGGCCACCAGTTCGTGTTGATCAAAGGGCAGCTTCTCCGGCGTATCATTGAACTTCTTGTACTCCGCGTTGAACCAGTGCGGGAAACTCTTGTTGATCACGGCCATGGTCTCAGCGGTCGGTCGTCCGTTGGCCAGTGGTTTGGCGAGTTCGGGTGCGACGCGATTGGGCGCGGTGCCGCCGCAGCCGGCCTGATGCGGAATGGCGAGCGCAATGCGCTCATCGTAGGCCGCCGCCACGAGCGCCGTCTTGCCGTTGCGCGAATGGCCAACCGCCGCGATGCGCGCCTGGTCGATGTCGCGATCCGTCACGAGGTAATCCACGCAACGCTGAAAGCCCCAGGCCCATCCCGCGATGCAGCCGCGATCGGCCGTGGCTGAATTTGTCGCCGACCCGGTGCGTTCCCGGGCCAGCCAGGCGTACACGCCGTCCGACACGTTGCCGCGATCCGAGTCCACATCCGCGTTGGCGAAGCAGGCCAGGGCGTAGCCGCGATCGATGATCTTTTCAATCGGCCAGTCGGCGGCTTGCGCCCCGCGCGCCGCGGCCGTGGCATGGTTGTCCACGCAGCCTGTACAGCCGCTGCCGAGAAAACTCCTGGCCAGCGGAATGCGCGGGTCGGGATGCACGGCGTGGTTGCCGCAGAAGTTCAAGGCCAGGAACACCGGCGCAGGTTTTGTTTTCCCGTTCGGCGTGACCAGCAGCAGATCAATCTTTGGCCCGGCGCTGCCGGGAATGGAAATGGTCACGAACTTCAGCGTGGCCTTGCCCCCGAGAAAATTCTTGTCCGCCACTTCCACCGCGTAATCGAGATGCTCGGGCCTGGGCGGAATTGCGCCGTACATGTAATGCGCGAACATGGCTTTCAGCTCCGGGCGGCGCTGCGCATTCCATTGCCCGGCGCTCACGACTTTCGAGCCATCGAGCATGACCAGCGGATCCGGCAGTGCGGTTTGCGCGGAAAGCTGGGAGATGTCCGGGAACTTGGTGGATGGAGCGTTCATGGAAGAGCAGCCGCAAAGAAACGCGGCCATGAGCCAGCCGCCATTCCGTCGCCAGGGTGATTTCATGGCCCGGACATTAGGAGTGCGCGCTGCTGGAAGCAATCGGCAAGAGACGGCGATACCGCCATCCTCAGCACGGGCCTCGCGCGCAACTTCGCCGGAACCACATCCCGCTCAGAACGTCGAATTGCGCCATTTGTCGGTCACGCCCCAAAGGTTAATCGGCGTGATCGATCCCCAATGTTTCAAATAGCGCGCGCTGCCGTCAGCAAAGGCAAAGTTCGATCCCCCGGAGCCGCCTGGCCCCTTCATGTGCTTGTCGTGGTCCAGTTCCGAGAAGTCGTTGGCAGCCAAAGTCGCCGGATCCACTTCCATGAAATCCATATAGAAGTGAATCGAGTTCGCATTCTTCTCCCCGAACAGGACGGTATCGACGGGGTTCTTGATCGCCGCCTCGGGCAGGCGTTTGCCTTCGATGGCGGAGATGCTCGTCAACGGCGACACCTCGTCGAAGTAGTCGTTCCAGCCGTTCAGCATATAGCTGCGCGGGGCTCGATCGTCATTGGAGTTCGCTCCGGAATTGCTGAGCGGGGTCAGGTCGCTGGGGCAGACCAGGATCTTCAAGTCCTTGTAATAATCCCGCAACGAGGCGGGCCAGCTCCCGCCCGGTCCGTTGATGGTCCGCGTGGGCTGCAATCCCTCATTGTCGTCGGTGTACATCTGCATCGAGAGCCCGAGCTGGCGCAGATTGTTGACGCAGGAAATGCGTTTCCCTGATTCCTTGGCCCTGGCCACGGCCGGCAGCAGCAGGCTCGCCAGGATCGCGATGATGGCGATGACGACGAGCAGTTCGATCAACGTGAACGCACTTCTGGCGTCGCGTGTTTTATTTACGGTCATTGTTATTTCTTTCTTGGTCGTTGCGTAACCGCGTTGATGCGGGGGCGCGCCGTTGAGGAACCGAAAACTTGCTCCTTTGCTGACTGCCTGGAAGCGGTCGGAATTCAGATTTTACTGCACCCGGCTTTCATTCGGGAATTTTGTCCCGGAAAATAAACGCGAATAAAGACGGAGCCGGGCCGTCGAGATTTTTGAATTTATGACCAAGCGGACAATCGTGTTGATCGGATTTGCAGTGGTGCTGGGCATTTGTTGCATCGGCATGCGCATGGATTGGTGGCGCAAGGGCGAGATCAAAATCCTGCCGCAGATTCGCCCACCGCAACGCGGCACGCGCACCGCGGTCGGGGATACGCCGGTTTATCCTGTCATGTTCGCCTTTGATCGCCAGTATCGTTTCACGGAAATCCGCGTCGTGGCCACCGATGACGAGAAGACGAACAAGTATCCGCACGAGTTGTGGCACCTCATCGCGGATTCCAACTCCGTACCGAGCAAGGTAGTGGCGTATGGCTCGACCCTGCGCGGCATGAAGCCCAAGATTCCCAAGGCCCAACCCGAACCGCTCGAACCGGACGTGCCCTACACCCTCCATGTGAAGGCAGGTGGATCAGAGGGCAAAATTGGCTTCAGGACCCACGAACTGGTGCGGGCGACCGCCCAGTGACCAGGTTGTCAGTGGCGGGAAGGAGGTTGCCGGGTCAAGTCCGTGCGGCCGGAGCTGGTCAGCCGTAAGCGGGACCGGCATCCAGCTCGTAGTTTACCACCGACAAGGCATAAGTCGCTGCTGTCTCCACCCGCAGCACCAACCGGCCCAGCGTCATTGGGAGAGCCCCTGTCCCTTTTATAAGCTTGTACTCCTCCGCGCTGAAGTCGCCTTCCGGGCCAATCCAGATGCACACTGACTTGGGCAGCCGCTTTTGTTCGTGAACAAACTTTTGGAACCATTCGCGCGGATGCCGGCTGCCTGATTCGAGACAGCCGATGAGCGTCAGCTCAAATGATTCGTGGCGCGCGAGGAATTCCTCCGGTGCGATGGGCGCCTCCACCTTGGGCAGCCACGGACTGCCGCATTGCTTGATGGCTTCGATGGCGATCTGCTGCCATTTCTCCGCCTTCGATTTGGCGCCGTCGTGGTCGAGTTGCATGATCACCCGCGCCGAAAGGATGGGCACGATGCGGGCGGCGCCCAGTTCGGTAGCCTTTTGAATGATGCCCTCAATGGTTTTTCCTTTGGGCACGGCCTGGAGCAGCGTGATGGCGCAGGGCAGGGGATCGGCGGTTTTTCTTTCCTGCACACGCAGTTCGAGAGCATCGCGCTTTTGGCTGGTGACGTCACAGAGCAGTTCGGTGCCCGCGCCATCCAGCATCGTCACTCGCTCCCCCGTGCGAAGCCGTAACACCTGCACGGCATGATGCGCCTCGCGCCCGGTAAGACTGAGCACGTCCGCGCGACAAAGTTCAGGTGGCAGAAAGAACCGGTGCATCGCTTCCTCGGAGCGCGGACCGCCGGATCCGCGCGTTCACAAAATGCTTGGGCCGCGATCTAGTTCAGCCGTCCTCAGCTAAACAACTCTTTGGCCTTGTCGAAAAACGATTTGCTGCGCGGGTTCACCGATTCGTCGCAGAGATCGGAAAACTCCTTGAGTTTGCTCCGCTGTTCGGCGGTGAGCTTGCCCGGTACTTCAACCGTGACCTGCACGTGCAGATCGCCGTGACCGTGGCCGTGCACGTTGCGGATGCCTTTACCGCGCAGGCGAAACACGCTGCCGGTCTGGGTGCCGGCTGGAATCTTGATCTGCGCCCGCCCGTCGAGGGTCGGCACCTCGATCTCGCCGCCCAGTGCGGCGATGGCGAAGCTGATGGGCGCTTCGCACATCAAGTCGTCGCCGTCGCGCTGAAAGATGGAGTGCTCCTTGACGTGGATGATCACGTAAAGGTCGCCGGACGGCCCACCTTGTTTGCCCGCCTCGCCATTGCCGCTGGAACGCAGCCGCGAACCGGCATCCACGCCGGGCGGGATGCGCAGGGTGATGGTGGACTTGCGCTCGTGCTGTCCGCTGCCGTGGCAGGTCTTGCACGGTTTGTCGATGGTGCGGCCGGCCCCCTGGCAGCGTGGGCAGGTCTGCGCGATGCTGAAAATGCCGCGCGATGAGAGCACCTGGCCCCGCCCGCCGCACGTCTGGCAGGAATGGAACTTGGCCCCGACCTCGCCACCGCTGCCACCACAGTTTTCGCAACGGTCCAGTTTGGTGACGGAGATTTCCTTTTCGCAGCCGCGCGCCGCCTCCTCGAAGGTGATTTCCAGGTCGTAGCGCAAATCAGCTCCGCGCTGTGGTCCGCCGGCGTTCGATCGTCCGCCGCCGAATAAATCGTCGAAGATGCTGCCGTTGCCCTGCTGGCTGAAGACCTCGCGAAATATGTCGAACGGATCGTGGAAACCTCCGCCGCCGCCACGCGCGCGATGCCGCGAATCAAACGCCGCGTGCCCATATTGGTCATAGGCGGCGCGCTTCTGCGGATCGTTGAGTGCCTCGTAGGCCTCGCCCAGTTCCTTGAACTTCTCCTCCGCCGCCTTGTCGCCCGGGTTCTTGTCCGGATGAAACTTCACCGCCAGCTTGCGGTAGGCCTTCTTGATCTCGTCTTCGTTCGCGCCCTTGGCCACGCCGAGGACTTCGTAGTAATCTCGCTTGGACATCGGGGGTTACAGCGGTAGACAGGAATGGGAATTGAAATCCGAAATCTGAAATCCGAAATGCGACATGGCTTCGTTCACTCGGACGGTTTCTTGGCCACGATGACGCTGGCGGGTCGCAACAGACGCTCGCGCAGCTTGTAGCCCTTGCGCACCTGTTGCAGCACCTGACCCTCGGGCGCGTCGGCGCTCTCCTGCTGCGAGATGGCCTCGTGCAGGTTGGGGTCGAAAGGCTTGCCGCTGGCCTCGATCTCCTCGAGGCCGGCATTGCTCATGGCCGCGCGCAACTGCTGATGAATCATCGTCACGCCCGCCTGGAGCGACTCCACCGAGGTGTTGGCGGCGGTGGCGGCGGCCAGCGCCATCTCAAAGTTGTCCAAAATGGGGATGAACTTCTCCAGCAACGACTCGTTGGCGAACTTGATCGCGTCCTGCTTTTCGCGGGCGGCGCGCTTCTTGAAATTCTCCAGGTCGGCTGTGGTGCGCAGCAACTGTTCGTAATACTGGGCCGCGCTGGCCGCCTGGGTCTTCAATCCGGCCAGTTGCTCCGCCGAAAGCGGTTCATCCATCGCCGGCGCATTTTCCGGCGACGGCTCGGCTTCATTGTCCAAAACTTCTTTGTCACTCATGTCGAATAGCCCGAAGGCGTCCGGGAACCTAAACAATGGCCCAAGGCGTATCAACCTTTGCGTGGAGGCATTCTGCACTACCCGGCGATGGCCAGGGATTGGATCGTGGCTGCGAAAGGCCCCAGTCGCAGAACCTTGACATGCCTGTTGCCAGGCAAATCCCGCCCTTCAGTCTGGTGGAGTTGCTGCGGCTGGTCTTCGACACAGCCGCGCTCCGGTCGGAGGGACTTGAGTTGGCGGCAAATAAGTTCACCAGCAGGAGCCGTTCGCCCGACCCGGCACGGGGTTCACGACCCTGCTTGCCTACCTCCCGCCGGGAATGAACTTGCGACTGGTGGAAAAGGTGCCGGAAAAGATTTTCGACGGTTCATCCTCATAAGCGTGCATTCCGAACTGAATCGAACCGTGCAAGCTGAATTTCAACAACTCGCTTCCCGCCCCGCGCGTCGAGCGCTCCGTGGCGATCATGCTGCCAGTGGGGTCGTCGTCTTCTTCGATCAGGACCATGGCCTGCCGTTCCCGGTGCGTGCCATCCGGGGTGGAAAGATTCACTCCCCCCACAAACGTCGCCACCGTGCAGACGTTCGTGCCGGTGCTGCGATCCACCGCCACGATCGCATCCGCCTCCAAATCGTAAACCAGCGCCAAGCTGCCGGCCTCACGGCCGTTCTCCTCCGCGCAATCTTCGAGGAAGCGCTTCGACGTTTGCGCACGAGTCACGAGGGCGCCGCTTCCGTTCGTGGTTCGCAACGTGCCGGACAGTGTTACGAGGAAAACATCCGGCGCGGGAGGCGGGGTGTCCGCCACCGTGATCTTGCCCGACATGGACTGGCCGTGGACCTGGCAGAAATAGGGGAAGCTGCCCAGGTTGCTGAAGGTCAATGAAAAGCTGTCGCCATTATGCATTAGACCTGAGTTCCAAAGGCCGGAACTGCTGGTGGTGGTATGAGTTGCGGATCCCTGATGGACCCACTTCACCGCATCGCCCGGTGGGATGGTCAGGTTTTTGGGCGAGAAGAAATCATCGCGAATCGCTACCGTGTGCTCCGCCGCGAGCACACCGGTCCCGCCGAACTGTGCCATGACCAAACACGAAATCGTAACCAACAGAAGCTGACTAAAGGTAGTTTTCATAAAGCATCCTTCTTTTGACTGTGCAAACAGTGGGAGGCGCTTCGGGCCAAAAGGTTCCCGGAAATGTGCGGGCGGTAGTCCGGATCGGGCGCTCTTATTGGTGAGGTTTTCTCTTAACCCCCAAAATCACGGAGTTGCAGCGGCTGAGCCGCAATCTTAACGGCTCATCGCGGTTTGTGTGGAAGGGCCGGCTGCTGCGATGTTTCGACGGGGAAAGGATGAACCCCGGCCCCGGCTCACGGCGCTGGTTTGGCCCGGACCACGAACTCGATCAAGTCTGCCAGTTGCTGCGTGGTCAGGCCTTCCTCCAGACCTTCGGGCATGAGGGAACGGTCGCTGGCCTTCAGGCTGGCCAGGCTATCGCGACTCAGGCTGGGCGCTTCGCCATTGGGCAGCTTGAAGGTGACGCTGGTCGCGGTCTCGCCGGCCAGCACCCCGAGATAGGAATCGCCGTTCCGCGTCTCCGCGGCATAGGCGGTGAAACCGGCGGCAATCTCCGCATTCGGATCCAGAATGCTGCGCAACAGTTTTTCCTTCCCGCCTGCCGCCGCCACCACGAGGTCCGGCCCGACCGCGAAGCCTTCGCCGCCCGAACGATGGCAGGTGGCGCACCGCTGCTGATAAAGTTCACGGCCGTTCGCCGCGTCGCCTGCGAGTTCGAGCGCAGGACGAAATTTCTTCAACACTTCATCCCGGGTCGAGGTGTCGGGCTGGAGGATGCGCCGGGCGGTGGAGCGGACGTGCCCATCAGCGTGAGCGGTGAGTTGTTGCACATCGGCTGCGGAGAGTTCGCGTCGGGTCATGACGCCGTGTTCCACGGCCTGCAACACGGCCAGCGCGCCGTCGCGCCGGCTGAGCAAGAGGGAAAGAGCCTTGAGCCGGGCCGGTGGCGCGAGCTGCGGCCAACGGGCGATGAAATTGGTGATGGAACCGTCACGCCGCCGGGCGACGGCGGCCAGAGCGGCATTCTGCACGGGGACGGGCACTGAGGATTCCAGCAGCGCGAGCACGGTGGCACGGGAAGCGAAATCGTTGGCGGTCGAAAGGAATTCAATCGACTGGATGCGCTTGCTGTCATCGGCACCGGCGTCGGCCGCCAGCGCCCGGGCCTGGTCGAGGAAGCCCGCGGCGAGCTTTGCGTCCACGGAGGCGAGGGTGAGGTTACGCCGCTCAAGCCCCGAGGCAAAGGCCCCGGCCCAGGTCAGGGCGTCGCGTGAAGCTGAAGCCACGCGCAAGCCCAGGGCCACGCGCGTGATGGGCGCGCCCGCCCCGGCCATGCGCGCGAGCTCGCGCAGCACGACGGCCGCGTTGCTCCGGCCGGTGAAGTCAGTGTTTCCAATCAACCCCACGAAAAGATCCCCGGCGTCGTTGAGCGAGAGCCCGTTGAGCGCCGCGGCGCGAATCCAGGGATCGTCCGCATCGCGGGTGAGCAGTTTGCTCAACACCACCCAGTCGGTTTGAGAAAGAGCGAGCTGGAAGCGCACGGTCGGATCGGGATCGGCGGCGAGAGGGCGGAATACATTCTCGTCCAGGCCCCACACCGAGGGCACCAGCCGCACGGCCTGGCGGCGCACCAGGGCGTTGGTGTCGGCCAGCGCCTCGCGCACGAGTTCAGGGCGCAGTGCGCGCTGGGCATTCAAGGCGTGCAAAGCGTGGACGCGCGCGACGGTGGAAGTGGATTCGCGCACCAGGGCTTCAAGGGAATCGTTCCGATTTGGATCGCGCCGTTCGAAGAGGAGTCGTGCCGCCGTGTCGCGATGCCAGCCATTGGGATTCTCCAGCCTGCTCACTAATCCAGTGGTGCTCAGCGCGCCCAGGCTGGCGAAGGCCTTCGCTTTGAAACCTTCCGGCGCGATGCGCCAGATGCGGCCGCGATTGTGGCCGCTGTTCAAATCGAGGCGGCCCTTCAACTCGGGCGGCAGGGACCACGGATGCTCGATGGTCTCGCGATACATATCCACCACGTAGAGCGCGCCGTCGGGGGCGTTGGCGAAGGACACCGGCCGGAACCAGTTGTCGCGCGAGGCGATGAACTCACGTTTGGCTTCGTCCGGGGCGCGCTCGGCGATGAAGTTCAAGCCGTCGCGGCGGATCTTTTTCCGGTGGATCAAGTTGCTGCCGCAGTCAGCCACGAAAGCGTCGCCGCGATACTCGGGCGGAAAGGCGTCGCCGCGATAAATCATCACGCCCGCCGCGCCGGTGAAATAGCCCGAGGCACGACCGCCGCCCTCGACCGGCCCTGGCACCAGGCCCGCCACGCGCCACTTGGTCCGGATCACGCGCCACGGTTCGTCCGGACTGATGCGATACACTTCAGCTGCCGGGCCATCGACCGCGATGCTCACGTCGGGTGGCGGCAGGACCGAGATGTTATTCCGCGCGGACGGGAATTCTTCATACAGATCCACGGCGATGTGCCGCGAGTTGCTGCAAATGAATTTATTTCCCTCGTCATCATAGCTCAGACCCCACTGGCCGCCACCGGCCTCAGAGCGCATCTCCAGCGTGCGCGGATCGAAGGAGAAATCGCGCCCCCGCAAGACCACCAGATTCGCGTCGCTTCTCAGCATATTGGTGATCACCCCTGCGTTGCCCCCTAGTGCGCCATGGATGCGGTTGTCGAGTCCCCAGGTGAAGCTGTTCAGGAGTTGCTGCACGTTCAATTTGGCCGTGGTGTTGCCGAAGCCGGTGAACACCGTCTGCCGCACGTCGGCGACGCCGTCGCCGTCGGTGTCCTTGAAGTAGAGAATGTCGGGAGACGCTCCGACGAAGATGCCGCCATCGTAGGGAATCACTGCCGTGGGCCAGGGCAGGTTCGTGGCGTAGAGCGTGGCCTTGTCGAAACGGCCATCTCCATCGGTGTCCTCCAGGAGTTTGATGCTGCCGAGACGCTCGTCGCGGCGCTCGGAGTAATCAATCATCTGGACGACGAACATCCGTCCGTGCTCGTCGAAGGCCATCGCCACCGGGCTGGCGATGAGCGGCTCGCTCGCCACCAGTTCCATGCGGAAGCCCTCACGGATCTGCATCGTCGTGAGGGCTTGGGCCGGCTCCGTGGCCGGCACGCGCGGCAGGTCGGCGTCGCGCACTTGCAACTCCGCCGCCCGGCCGGCGCTGGCCAACAAAACGCTCAAGATGATTCGGGTGATGCGCATGGCTGCATCAAACATCAAATCTCCTGCCGGTTCCAAACCACAAAATGGGCACCAAAAAAGGAATTGCCGCCCCGCCTCAAATGCAGATGCTCCCTGCCAATGAAACCGCCCTCAAAATACATTCCAGTCATTCTTGTCAGGTTGAACCCGCTGGCTCGCCTTCGGGTTGCGCGGGGGATTTGGCTGTTCGGTCTGGCCTTGAGTTTGGTGCTGCTCACCGGATGCACTTCTCCACTGAGTCCACCCAGCACCATGGTCGTGCGCGCCGTCCCGATGGAAGCGCCTCCCACCGGGAAAAGCTTGATTCAAATTCATCGTCCCCGGGCCACCCAGGGTTACAAACTCTACACTGGGGTCTATGACAGCACCGCCGTGATTGCCGATTTGGGTAACGGCCACTCGGTGTCTTACGTGTGCGAGCCTGGCACCCATTACATCATCAACCGCTCGGCGGAACGAGTGGGCGTGGTGGAGGCGAAGGTGCTCTCAGGCCAGACTTATCACCTCCGTCTGGATACGGCCGGTGCCTTCGTCGCCAGCTTTCAGATCGAACCCATCAAGAAAAATGATCCGCTCTGGAAAAAGATTCCGTTCTGGACCAAGGACCATATCTGGGTTTCCAGGGCTCCGTCCGCCACCGAACACGAAGCCGCCCGGCAAAAAGATCTCGAACTCATTTTGAAGGACTTCGTGAACGGAGAAAAAAAGAACCGGCTCCGACACTTGGATCCTGATGACCACCAATAAACCAGCCATCATTCCTGGTGTGGTCCGGTTCGTTCTCACGATTATGGACTGAATTGCGCTTTGCCGAACTGGCCCCTCCATCTACTTATGACCGCCCGATCTCTGCGATTTGCCCGGCTGCTGCTCCTTCTTTTCGCCTTCCCGGTCCACGTTGGCTTTGCCGGTCACCTTCGTGCCCTCCTGTGGTGCGAGCTTCCATCGAGCCGACCGAGGACGGGGCCTGTCTCTAGCTTCTAGTGGAACTGGCCAGGATATTGAAAGCCTCGCGCAGCTCATTTTCCGGGGCGTCATTCACCGAATCAAAGATTTGTACCTGGCCATTCTGATACGAAAGTTTCAGCGTCCAAAAAACCAGCCCGGCAAAATCCTTTCTAAGATTGATACCAACAAGGCCCTCCAGATCGAGGGTGCGATTTCCAATACTCAGGGGCGTATCCATGATCATGCGGAACTGACGGCACATTCCATGCCAGCGCGAGTGTAGCTCTCTTATTCATTCTGAGGAGGGCAGGGGAAACAATGTGAACAGGTCCATACGGCTCTGGTGTGAATCGATCCCGCTGCGGGAAAAAGCTGCACACGTTTGTGGCCAAGACGCGTTCGGCAAAAACCGAAATCCGTTTCACGCGAACCTACACCCACCCCCACCCATTTTGGCGCCAGCCAGACATCCATCTGGGAAAAACCGATATCGATTTGGGACCGATGAGATCACTCCCTGCATAAGTTCGTGACAGGTCGCGCGAGACATGTCGAACAGGCGGTCAGAGAAATCCAGTGTTCACAAAGTTCTTCGCAAGCATCGGGAACATTTCCAAGTTTTGTGATGGCCCAGGCTGGCATCGTTGAAAGTCGCAATTATATATCGACTCTCGCAGGGTGACCGGGTCGAAGGTCGAAGGCGGGACACACTGGTTCCGCGCTCCGGGGTAAATCGGAGATCACCCCCTTGTTTGCCCCACTGGCAATCCGTCCACGAAAAGAGCAAACTACGGTGAGACGCTGGCCCCGGTGAGGGTCAGTTTGTTTCCAGATGCGTCCATTGCACGAACAATTCGCCGGCCGGCTTTTGCACAAGTTGGCGGATCGTTTGCAGTCGCATCCGCTCTGGTTTGTCTTCCCGCAAACGCTGCTGCTGGCGATTTGTGTGGCGTTCACCGCCATGCATCTCCGGTTCAGCACCAATCGCAGCGATCTGGTGTCGGCGGACGAGAAGTTCCAGAGGACCTATCTGCTGCTGAACCATGAATTCAAGTTCCAAGACAGCCTGGTGGCGATCGTGGAGAGCGAGAGCCCGGACAAGAACCGGCGCTTCGTGGAACTCCTCGCCAACCGGCTGCGCAGTGAGCCGGACCTTTTCCGGGACGTTTATTACAAGGGCGACTTGAAGATGATGGGCTCGAAGGCGCTGCTCTTCCTGCCGGCGGAAACGCTGGAGGACTTGCGGCGCACGCTCATAGAGAGCGCCCCGGTCATCCAGACGTTCTCGCAGGTGGACAGCTTGAACGCGCTCTTTGGGTTGGTGGAGCGTCAGTTGCGGGAGGCCGGTGCGAGCACGAGCACGCAGCGAACCGCCCTGGCCGGCAGCCTGCCGGCGCTGCGCCGCATCGTGGAGGAATCAACCCGGAGCGCATCGGGAACCGGGAGCGCGCTGACGCCCGGTGTCGCTGCTTTCTTTGGAGACCGCCGGAGTCCTTATCTCACGTTCGCCAGCAACCAGATTTACGCCGTCCTGGCCAATGCCGCGAGTGAAGCGGTGGAACAGGAAGCGGTGCGGCGCCTGCGTGAACTGGTGCGCACCACGCAATTCGACGTGCCGGGGGTGAACGCGGGGATCACCGGCGAACCGGTCCTGAACTATGATGAAACCCAACAGGCTGAGCAGGACGTGCATCGCGCGGCCTTTCTGGCCCTGTTGCTGGTGGCCACCATCTTTGTCTGCGGCTACCATGAAATCCGCCGGCCGATCATGGCCACAATTTGTCTCCTGGCCGGGATCGCTTACACACTGGGATTTGCCACCCTTGCCGTCGGGCATCTCAACATCCTGAGCATCACGCTGGTGCCCATCCTCATCGGTCTGGCGATCGATTTTGGAGTTCATTTGATTTCCCGGTACGAAGAGGAATTGCGCGAGGGGAAAAATCAAGCGGCCGCCATCCGCCGGGCCCTGGTGTTCGCCGGCACCGGAATTTTTACCAGCGGCTTCACCACGGCCGGTGCTTTCCTGGCCATGCTGTTGACCGATTTCAAAGGGGTGCGTGAGATGGGGTTAATCTCGGGAGTAGGTCTGCTGTTGTGCATTGTTCCCATGATGACTCTGCTCCCCTTGCTGCTGGCGCGCGGGAAAAAAACATTGCCCGACGAATCCGCCCGGCGACGGTACAGCCGCCGGGCCGCCATTGAACAGGTGTGGCTGAAGCGCCCCAAGTCGGTCATCGTTTGCGGCACCGTGCTCACTCTCCTGGCGGCGGCCCAGATTCCCCGGATGAAATTCGATTACAACCTGTTGCACCTGCAAACGCAGGGGCTGCAGGCCATCGATCTGGGGGAAAAGCTGATGCAATCCGGATCGCAATCGCTGCTTTCCGCCGTGGTCATATCGGATTCACTGCCCAGGGCGATCGAGCTGGAGAAGCGCATCAAAACGCTCCCTTCAGTGGCGAGCGTCAGTTCCGTGGTGAAGTTCCTGACCGAAGACCAGACTCCCAAACTCACGGCGGTGCGGGAGATCAAAGCGCGCATTGGCGGCATCCGCATTCCACCAGCGGACTCGAATGCCGTGGACACCATCCAGATGGATCGCAGCCTCGCCTCGCTCCGGATCGTGCTTGGGTTTGCCATCGGAAAAATCAACGGCCAACCCGGGGAGGAAGCACTCGTGACGGAACTGGGCGCACTGCGCAACGCGGTGGACAACTTGCAACGCTCGCTCGAGGCGAACCCCGCTCGCGCCGCGGCCGGCTTGACCGCATTGCAAATCGGGCTGCTTGGCGATTTGCAGGAAACGCTTTCTTTGATCCGCGGCCAGGATGCGAGCGGGCCGTTGTCTCCCTCGGACATCCCGGTGTTCCTTCGCGAACGCTTCGCCAGCCCTTCCGGCAAATTTCTGCTCCAGGTTTATCCGCGTGGCGATGTCTGGCAACGCTCCGTGCAAAAGCAATTTGTCGAGGAGTTGCGGACCGTGGATCCGGACGTGACCGGCTCGCCGGTGCAAATCTACGAATATACCTCGATGGTGAAGGAGAGCTTTCAAAAAGCCGGAGCCTACGCCACGGTCGTGATTGCCTTGATGGTGTTGCTGCACTTTCGCCGGCTGGGCTCCGTGCTCCTGGCCTTTGTGCCGGTGGTGCTCGGGTTCGTCTGGATGCTCGGATTGATGACTCTGTTCCACATCCCGTTCAACCCGGTGAATATCATGTCGCTCACCCTCGTAATCGGAATCGGGGTAACCAACAGCATTCATATCCTGAACCGCTTTGCCGAGCACCCCAATCCGAGCATCATGGCCACCAGCACTGGCAAGGCCGTGCTCGTCTCCGCGCTCAATACCATCGCGGGTTTCGGCAGCCTCCTAGTGGCGAAGCATCAAGGCATCTCGAGTCTGGGAGCCGTGATGGCCATTGGCACCGGGACCTGCATGCTGGCCTCTCTCACCGTCCTTCCGGCCATTCTCCATTTCTTGAATGAGTTTGGCTGGAGCATGACGGAGCGATCAAAGCCCCGCCGCGAATAATTGATTGTTGCCGTCGCGCTCAACCCACCAGCCGATTCGGGAGCAACAATGGCATTTCCATGTTCGCGGGTTTCCCATCTCTCGCCCGGCCACCCTCCCATCCCTCTGCATGGCTTCGGATTAAGCGGCTTTCACTGGAGGAGCGCGCGACGCACTGCTAGTTTCGCCGCCACTCGCAAGTGAAGTCTCTCGGCGCAAATCTGTTGTGTCTCGCGGGCGCGGTGTTGCTCACCGGTTGCCAGCGCGCGGGCGCGCCGCCGAAAGGTCCGATTCAGTTCAACAAACATGTCGCACCCATCGTGTTCGCCCGCTGCTCGCCGTGTCATCGGCCGGGGCAAAGCGCGCCTTTCTCCCTGCTCAATTACGCGGATGCCAGCAAGCACGCCCGGCAAATCGCCGAGCTGACGGGCCGGCACGCCATGCCACCGTGGCTCGCCGATGGTCCGCACGGAGAATTCGTCGATGACCGGCGATTGACCGAACGCGAGATCGATTTGATCCGGCGCTGGGTGGCTGACGGCGTGTTGGAAGGCCAGGCCTCCGATCTACCCGCCGTGCCGGTCTTCCCTTCGGAATGGCCGCTGGGCCCGCCGGACCTTGTCGTGACCCTTGCCGAACCGTTCCAACTGCCGGCCGACGGCCCCAACCTGTATCGCAATTTCGTCCTGCCTTTGGGCATCAAGGAAAAGCGCTGGGTGCGCGCGGTGGATTTCCGATCCGGCAGCGCCGCCATCCATCATGCGATGATGGGCTTCGACCGGACCGGCCGGGCCCGTCAATGGGACGCGCGCGATCCCGGGCCGGGTTTCGCGGGCTTCAACATGCCGGCCGAAGCCGAAACACCGCCGCATTTTCTTGGCTGGCATCCGGGCAAGCGCCCATCTGAAGCGCCCCCCGGACTGAACTGGCCGCTCCAGGGCGGCTCGGATTTGATCCTCCAACTGCACCTCCGTCCCACCGGCAAGCCGGGGAGCGTGTCGCCACGCGTGGCCTTCTATTTCACCGCCGTGCCACCGACCAACGAACCGATCAAGGTGGTCATCGGCCCTCTGAACATTGCCATTCCGCCCGGCGCCTCGAACCACCCGGTGCGCGGCGCCTACGCGCTCACCGGCGACTGCGATCTGCTCGGCCTGGAAGCGCACGCCCACTTCCTCGCCCGCGAAGTCACCGGCACGGCGGCCTTCCCCGACGGCACGCGGCGGAAGTTGCTGCACGTGGCGGATTGGAATTTCGACTGGCAGGATTCGTTTCATTTCGCGCAGCCGGTCTTCCTGCCTGCTGGCACCACGCTGGAAATGGAATGGATTTACGACAACTCCGCCGCCAATCCGCGTAATCCGCACGCCCCGCCGCAGATGGTCAGCTACGGACTGGAGTCGAGCGATGAGATGGCCGTGTTGACCTTTCAAGTGTTGCCCCGCAACGCCAGGGCCGCGCAACGCCTCCAGGACGGACTTATGCAGGACACGCTCCGCCATAACCGCGAGTACAACACCTGGCTCCTGGAACGTGATCCCGGCAACAGTCGCGCCCACGTCGGCCTCGCCCGCGGGCTTTATGATCTGGGACAACTCGAACAGGCCACCGCGCATCTGGCCACCGCGCGTCAACTCGATCCAAAGGACGACGACGCCGCGCTCTTTGCCGGCATCGTCTGGCAAGCCAGGCAGCGCCCGCAGGAGGCGAAGGCGGCTTATGAGGATTGCGTCCGGTTGAATCCTGACAACGCGCGGGGCCACGGCTGCCTCGCCGTGCTCTCCATGCAGCAAGGCTGGTTCGAAATCGCCGAACCGCACCTGCGCGAAGCTATGCGCATTGATCCCACCGACACCGATGCGCCGAATCTCCTGCAACAGGTGCTGAAGGCGATGGGGCGGGCGAAGTGAGTATGCACCACGGCTTGAACGAAAACGGCGGGGTCCCGGTCTATGATTTCGACTGGTACGCTCCGTCGGCGAACCGATCGACCATGAATGCACGCATACTGGGAGTGTTGGTAGTGGCTGCGCTTACGCTGGCGCTGCGGGCCGAGGACAAGCCAGTGCCATTGGATGCCACCGTGTCGAAGGCGCCGCTGGATTGGAATGATCCGAAGTGGTGGGAGATTCAGAGCCAGAAGCCAGGCGGCATTTCACTGGGCAAGAGTGATTACGTGCTGCGTGGGCCGCTGGTGGAGACCTTTCGCCGGCCGGCTCGGCCTGCGGGTGAACGTGGTTGGGCCCGGAAGTTTTTTGATCTCCCGGTAGTGAATCTGTTGGTGCCTCAACCGTTGCCGAAGGCCGGCGGCGTTCAGGGCAAATATTTGGCCTGGGGCGAAAGCGACTCACCCTGGTCGGCCGTGTCAACTCGCTCACGCGGCGGCAGTTCCGGAGGTTTGCTGGGCGTGACTTGGTAAGGCGGGCACGGCGTTGAAGGCTGGTGACACTTCGATCGATGGCACCGGGCGACGGACGGAACGGGCCTTGAACGTCTATCCACCATTCAAGAGCCTCGGAAATGTCACGGTAAATGGGTTGCGCCGGGTTCGAACATTTGTAGTGTTCCAGCGTATGAATCCCACCTTGGTTAAGAGCCGCGCTTGCGTCATGAGCTTGATGGCTCTGCTCGCGTGGCTGCCGCTCGTTGCCCGGGCTGACGCGACCAACGGCTCGGTGGTGGCCTTGGGCTTCACCAATACTCCCATCGGCGGAACCTCACTGGAGGTCATCGAAGGCGGAGTGTTGTTTGTCCACGATACGTCGGCGGGCGGGGGCGTGTCCATGGAACTGGGCGAAGCCGGCTCGGGAGTTTTTCTCTTTCCACTGACGGGCTATCTCTACGGCGGTGAAACGATGGTCGGCCGGGCTTATGGCCGGGTCAACGGGGTCACCAATCAGTTTATCTCGTCCGTTCAGGGTATCCATAACGGCAATGGCACGGCTACGGTAACGGCGGATTTTTCGGCGATAGGCGCGACCCGTTCGAGTGTGTTTGTGGATGGATACCTGATCGCGCAGGTCACCAATTCCATCGTGTCCGTGGTGGTGGACGGTTATGGCTATGACAGTCAGGCCAATCCCTGGTCGCGGTTGCCCGATGGCAGCAGGGGCTCAGTGGTTCAATTGGCTATGGGCGGATCGTTCTCTTTGCCAACCGAGCCGCCGCCACCTGAGCCGAATGCGGCTTTGGCCACCCTGACCACCACGCCGGGCAGCGGCACTGGATGGGGCAGTCGGCTCTTTATCCGCCCGGATGACCCGACCAACTCAGTCGAGCACGTGGCGCGGGTGGAAGTGACGAGCACCGGACTCGGATCGTTCTGCCTCACTGACGCGCGCTTGGAGGTCTTTCATTTGCGGCATAAGGCGTTGGGGACGGCTACAACGCTGCCGGTTGATGGGCAGTTGGTGGTGGGCAACCTGAACTCGAACATCAATGATGGAGTGCTTGTGGAACTGCCGGTTGTCAGCAGTTTCAATATGGAATTTTTGCCTATCGAACTTCCTGGCACGAACGCGACCGTCCTGTTTTCCGGATTCGGTACGTCCAGCAACGTGCCTGGGACGGCGGTGGGCACAGTGCGGATCGACAACCTGAACGGCTTTGTCCAGATCAGCACTGAACTGGGAATCGCGCCCCAGACCACGGAGATTGAAGTCCGGTCCAACGGCGTGTTGGTTGGTTCAGCCACGGTCTGGAGCGCGGACGCTGTCGTGGATTTATCCGGTGCTCCGCGCATCACGGGCTGCACCGTCCTCGCCAAAACGATGGACACGCTGCCGGGGTTTTCTGTGCGCGTCGATCGGCCGACGATTTTTGACGTGGCTTGGGGTGGATCATTTGTAGGCGATGAAGTGCGGTTCCTGGCCCCCGAGCCGATCTTTTTCGAGAGCTTGGAAAGCTGCGTTATTGTCGCGCTGGAACTCCCGTCGTTTACCATCACCAACGAAAGCACGACGGTGGCCCCGGGGCCGGCCCTGAGCCTCACGCGCTCGGCCCACGGCCTGACGTTGTCATGGCCGGATCCCAATCACAATCACTTGATTGAATCGACGGTGGATCTGGCCGACGGCTTCGGCGGAGGCGCGTTCGATCCGATTTATACGAACAACCACTGCCAGGTGACGCTGAATCCCACGGAAGCCGGCCTGCAGTTTTTCCGGCTGCGCCGATTGAATCGCAGCGACGACTGAGACGCGTGGTGTGTCCAGGGAGGCCGCGCTTCGCGACCTGACGTGTGGTGATGGTTCCCAGCCGTGGACAAAAATCAGACGGAGAAATCGGTTGCAGGCGCGGCACGGGAGTTCTAGAAATAAGCAAGCCCCAAACCAAAGGACCGTCATGCAGGCGACTGTAAACGAGATTCTCACCCAAAAGGGTTCACGAGTGTGGACTATTCCCGGCGAAGCCACTGTCTTTGAAGCCATCCAGCTCATGGCGGCCCGCAATATCGGCGCCCTCGTGGTCGTGGCGGATGATCGGCTCGAAGGCATTTTCACCGAGCGCGACTACACCCGCAAAGTGGCTCTGCACGGCAAGTCCTCAAAGGACACGCTCGTGAGCGAAATCATTTCCCATCAGGTGTGCGTGGCCGCTCCCGAAAGCACGATCGAGGAGTGCATGAGGTTGATGACCTCAAACCGCGTGCGGCATCTGCCGGTCTTGGATGGTGAGGCGCTGGTCGGACTCGTCTCCATCGGCGATCTGGTCAACTACATCATCAGCGCCCAGAGCGTGGAAATCCTCCAGCTCCAAAACTACATCTCGGGACAGTATCCGGGCTGAGTTGGCGCGGAATGTGTTGCTCGCTGCGCTCTCATCGCCGCCGTGCTGGTGGCCCGTAAGCTCTGGAAAACTCCGGGCGAAATTCCAGATGCCGTCACCATTGGCGCAGGGTTTTGATGGCTGCGCATGAAATTGCAATTCCATCGACCGTCAGATTTGGACCGTCTGGCGGCGGGGTGCCTGAGTGGAGGCGCGGATGGATGAATGGGGACGACAACCGTTTTAATCAATGAACGAAAGGATTGAATTATGTTCGCAGCATTCTTAGGTGGATGGGAAGTTCTGCTTCTGCTCGGAATTGGCGGCGTGTTCAGCCTGCTCTTCCTCGCCTTCTGGGTCTGGATGCTCGTCGACTGTCTTCGCAACAAGCGCCTCAGCGACAACGAGCGCATCGTCTGGACGCTGGTCATCGTGTTCACGCACGCGTTGGGCGCGCTGATCTATCTGCTGGCGGGGAGGACGCGGGCCGCGTGAACAATTGTTGTGCGGATGTTGATGAGTCAGGGGCATGAGTAAGGGGCATGAGTGACCCTACGGCCCAATCAGACGAACGAAAACCTTGCCGCCACTGCGCGGAGATGATCAAACCCGGGGCGCGCCTGTGTCCCTTTTGCGGCCACGTCTCTAAGAGCATTTACCTGCCTCTGGATACCGTTCTGATGATCGTGCTGGCCCTGGCGATCGGCGGATCCATTTTGATTTGCTTCAAGTTGCTGGGCTCGAAATTGGATTACGGCCGCTTCCGCGGCCAGCTCGTGGTGCTCAACTCGAGGGTGAATGTGGACAACTCGCTTTCCAGCACAGTGGGATCCGAAGCTTGGAATTCACGTGACTTGAAGTCGCGGCCGCACTGACCCTATAGTGAGTCGTATTAATTTAAATCATACCAACATGGTCAAATAAAACGAAAGGCTCAGTCGAAAGACTGGGCCTTTCGTC
>JADMIO010603995.1_pt1 | contig 53901 bp, 48 predicted proteins | sample 8958161 | NCBI WGS metagenome assembly JADMIO01 (sample SAMN16585339, study PRJNA669376) | soil metagenome | isolation source: Crop rotation soil | place: USA: Cullars Rotation, Alabama | collected 2011
CGCGACAACTTGTCCACGTGGAATTCTAAGCTTAGGATCCCAATGTGCTGGAAAGCGACCGGTTCACGCGCGCCATCGGGCTCGATGCACGATTTGCGCCCGCACACGCCGGCCTCGGCGGCGCGCTGTGGCTGAAGTACGAGGCGGTGCACGACGCGGCGCTGGTCGCGCGGGCACGCGCCTCGTGCGCGCAGGCGCTCGCCCTCGACTCGGGGCTTCCCGCCGGTCAGGTGTGCCTCGGCACCGTCGCGCTCGGCACCGGCGCGTTCGGCGCGGCCGCGGACGCCTTCCAGCGCGCGGTTGATCGCGACCCGACCAGCGACGAAGCCACTCTCGGCCTCGCCCGCGCACTGGCCCGCCGGGGCGCCGTCGATTCGGCCGAACAGACTTACCGCCGCGCCATCGCGCTGCGGCCGCAATACTGGGGCACGCACGTGTGGCTGGCGACCTTCTACCGCGAGCAAGCCCGCTACACGGACGCCGCCCGCGAGTTCGAGCAGGCGGTCACGCTGACGCCGGACAACGCTCGAATCTACCTGATTCTGGGAGGCCTCTATGGATCGATCGGCCGCTACGACGATGCGATCGCGGCGTGCAGACGCTCGGCGGAAATTGCTCCCAGCCGCGGGGCCTACGCGAATTGGGGCATGACGCTCTTCAGGATGCGACGTTTCGACGAAGCGGTTGCCAGACTACGCGACGCGCGAAGGATCGGCCCGGAGACGGCGCAACTGCTCGGCAATCTCGCGCACGCCGCCTTCTACGCGGCGGCGCGCGCCGAGTCCTCGGCGCTCTATCGCAGCGCCGCGGCGCTGGCAGAGCAGATGCTGCGCGTGAACCCCTCTGACGTGGACACGCGGGTCAGCCTCGCCGGGTACTACGCGAAGCTCGGCGAGCGCGAGCGCGCGCTTGCCCACGTCAACGCGCTGCCGGCGGCTCTCGCCGATCCGCACGTTCTCCTGTTCGGTGCCTTCGTGTTTATCGACCTCGACGATCGCAATGCCGCCTTCGAATGGCTGGAGCGAGCGGCGCAGCGCGGCCTCGCGGCCAACGAGTTGACCGAATGGATTGACCTGGACCCGATCAGGATCGATCCGCGTTTTGCGGCGCTTCGGGCACATTAACCCACCAGCGTGCAGAGGAGGATTCGATCATGATTACGACCGCTCCCCCGTCGGTTGGTCCGAAGAGACAGGCGAACGACTCGCCGGTGCACATCATCAAGCTGAACGAAGATCCACCGCAGGCGCATCCCCATGGTGCGCCGACTCAGGGGCTTGGCGAAGCCGAACGCCGCGTCGGCAAGCCCCATCCGACCGACATCATTGTGTTCGACCATCAGCCGTGGCATTACGTCAACGGTCATCTCAAGGCGCATCCGCAGGTGCACATCGACTTCCCGGAAACGATTCTCAAAGTGTCGTATTCCAAGAGGGAACAGGCGGTCTGGTGGAGCGAACAGCCGTTCACGATTACGGCCGTGCATCCGAGCAGCCATCATGCGCCACCGGCGGGCGCGCCGCCCGGGCCGCCGGCCGGAGTACCAACCCCGCCGGACAATCCCTTCGACGGCCCGCAAGCGCCCTATGTCGCGGCGCCGGAGTTGGACGCCGCCGGACAGAAGACGATCTGGCTGGTACGAGCCAACCCGATCAAGCCGACGGCGGTCGGTCACATCTACAAGATCAACTTCAACATCGGCGAGGACATCGATCCGGACATGGAGGGCACGCCATAAACGGCGGTCTTCGGTCAGCGCGGCGCGACGACGGCGATGACTTCGATTTCGAGCAGCAGTTCCGGGCGAACCAATCCCTTGACCTCGACGAACGTACTCGCCGGTGCGGCCGAAGTGAAGTACTTCGCCCGCACGTCGCGCACCGCCTGCACCTTCGACATGTCGGTGATATAGCTGTTCATCTTGACGACGTCGGCGAAGGTGGCGCCGGCGGCCGTCAACGCGGCCTCGAGATTCTTGAACACCTGCTCCGCCTGCGCTTTCATGTCGCCAGCACCGACGATCTTGCCGTCCTTGTCGAACGCGATTTGGCCGGAGATGTAGATCGTCCGGTTCGGCCCGGTGACTTCGACAATGTGGGTGTAGCCCGTCGGCGTCGACAGCGCCGGCGGATTCGTCCGCTTCACCTGCGCGAACGCCATCACCGGAACGAGCATAAACAACAACGGAAGAATCGTGCGCATCAAGGTTTCTCCCAGCTCCCGCCAGCCCAGCCTCTAGCCCTCAGCCCTCAGCCCTCAGCCCTCAGCCCTTAGCCTTAGCCCTCAGCCCTCAGCCCTTAGCCCTTAGCCCTTAGCCCTCAGCCCTCAGCCCTTAGCCTTAGCCCTCAGCCCTCAGCCCTTCTTCTTGGCCGGCGGGGCCTTCGCCGCCTTCGGCGGCGGGGCCGGCCGGTATTCCAGCATCACGTTGCTGACGACGGCGATCGGGCGTCCGGGCTGGCTGTAGGTCGCCGGCCCCTCGATGCGCTCGACCGAGAGCTTCTCGCCGAGCAGGCTGACCGACAGCTCGCCTTCCGGGACGACGATGCTAATGGCTTCGCGGCCGGTTGGCGCCACGGCTTTCACACCGCCGGGGCCGGCGCCGCCGCCGACGCGATCGACGAGGTCGGCGGCCGTGCGAAATTCACTCTGCACGACGGCCCGGCTGAGCAGCGTGTTGTCGGCCGTCAGCGCGCCGATGGTCGCGGTGTACCGGGCGTAGCCGCGCTTCGCTTTGACCTGTTCCTCTGAGTAGGTGTGAAGGTTGTGCAGATCGAAGGTGAGCGTCGCGGGCCCCTTGTGCGGCGGAATCTGGATGACAACGCCGGCGGCAGGATCGCGGCCGGCCATGACCTCGCAGAAGGAGAGCTTGGTCCTGGTCCCGACGCCGAGCGGGGCCGGACAACTGATCTGCGGCTCGACTTTCTTCAACGCCGCGGCCGGCGGCGGCGTCGCCTTGCGTACAGGCGGTTTACGCGCCTGCGCGAACGCCGGCACCGCGACCGCCAAAGCGACGAGGCATGCGGATGCGCTTCGCATGCAATCAGTATAGTACGGGCACGTCACGATAAGAAGAAACCGCAGAGCACGCAAAGACCGCTGAGCAAACGTTGCTCTGCGATCTTTGGCGGTCTCGGCGGTTCCTTCAGGACGTCAATGCGACGCCGCAGGTGTCCCCTTCAAATTGGCGTCGAAGAAATCCTCGACGCGATGCCAGGCGTCGCGGAGCACGTGCTCGCGGGTGAAGTAGTGGAACTCGCCCGGGTAGGTCATGAACGACACCAGGTCGCCCTTGCCTTTCTTGAGCAGCTCATCAATCAGCCGGACGGAATGCAGATACGGCACGTTCACGTCCGACGTCCCGTGCAGAACGAGCAGCGGCCGCTCGAGCCGATCGACGTGCGACAGCGGCGACGCGTTCGCGTAGACCTCGGGATTCTGCTCGGGCGTGCCGATGCGGCTCGCGGTCCAGCCGCCGTGATACGGATCCTCGTAGTACATCGCGTAGTCGGCGACGCCCGCGACGTCGACGCCTGCTCGAAACAGCTTCGGCTGATCGGTGACCGCAATCAGCGTGAAGAATCCTCCGTAGCTGAGCCCCCAGACTCCGACGCGATCCATGTCGACATACGGCAGCGTCTTCAAGTAGTTGGTCACCATCCACGCGTCTTTCGCATCTTTGCCGCCGACGTCCATGTAGACGCCCTCGCGCCACGCCTTCCCGTAGCCGATGCTGCCGCGATAGTCCGGCATGATCACCACGTAGCCCTGCTGCAGCAGGTACTGGTGGAAGCTGTAGTAGACCGCGTAATTGCGCTGCACGTGCCAGCCGTCGTAGCCCTGGTTCACGCCGTCGCCGTGAATCCAGACGATCGCGGGGTGCTTCCGGCTGCGATCGAGCCCTTTCGGCACGAACAGCCAGGCCGGCACTTTCTGGCCGTCCGGCCCGGCGTAGCTGACCGACTCCGGTTCGACGAACTGCGAGCGGTCCATCGCGGCCGGCATCGAATCGGAAATTCGAACCGGCGTCGCTCCGGCTTTCGCCTCCGCCATCCAGATGTCCGCGGAGTTGTGCGGGTCGGTGTGCTGATAGACGACGCGCGCACCGTCCGGCGACCACTGCGCGGCGATGTCGGTGCCGCGGCCGCTCGTGATCGCCGCGACCGTCGCGTGCGCCGGATCGGATCCGATCGTCGCGATGTAGAGGTGGCGATCGCCGTAGTGGTCCGGCTCGTTGGCGTCGAAGACGATGCGGGTGCTGTCCGGGGACCATTGCGGCGCCCGCACCTCGAAGCGCCCTTTGGTGATCTGCATCGGACGAGCGGTTGATGCTCCCGCGCCATTCGCCGGAATGACATAGACGTGATCCCAGCCGTCGCGATCACTGAGAAAGGCGATCCACTTGCCGTCGGGTGAAGGCTGCGGCCCGGCATCGCCGGTGATGCTCCAGAACTTTTCGCTGACTTCTTCGTTCACCACCTTCGGTGTCCCGCCGGCGATGTCGACGAGCGAGGTCGTGCGCCGTTTGAAGTCAGGCGACGTCCGATCCGCAAGAAAGTGCCGTGCATCCACCCACCGCCGCCCGCCGAAGCCGCCGCCGCCGGCGACCGTCGTCGGCGTCCCTCCTGCGGCGGGAACCACGGTCGTCTCGCCGGCGACGTTTTCGTTGATCGTGTAGATGATCTTGGAACCCGAGTAGGCGGGCGTCTGCTCGTGACGGATGGTGCTGGCGCCCGAGGTGAGCACGAGATGCGAGCCGTCGGGGGACCAGCCGACGCCGCCCAGCGTCTTGTTGTCGGCTCGGAGGACGAGCGATTCCTGGCCGTCGGCCAGCGAACGCACCATCAGCTCGCCGCGTCCGCGCACGAAAGCCACGCGCCGGCCGTCCGGCGATAGCGCCATCCCCGACTCGGGTTGAGCCGTCGTCCACACCGCGGACGGCTGATTGCCGCTGAGCGCGGCCTGCCACAGATCGCCCTGGTGCGGGAAGTACACACGCGAACTGTCCGCGCTCCAGAAGAAACCGCCAGTATGTCCGTCGGCGTAGTTCGTCAACGCGCGCACGTTGGCGGCAGACGAGCCGGTGACATCGGCCACAAAAATGTTGGCGATGCCGGCGCGTTCGGACAGAAATGCGACGTGCCGGCCGTCGGGCGACCAGATCGCACTGGAGGGATGGCGGATGTCGATGAGCTGGTCGATCGTCAGGCGCCCGCGCGCCGGCGCCGGTTGCGTCGCGCGGAGCGCGATCGCGAGCGAAGTGGTCAGCGTCAGCGCGAGAGCGATCAGGAATAAGCGCTTCATAACCACTGCAGTATACAGACGCTTGGCTGTCGTTGGAGTCGCATCAACCGTTCAGCTGCAATCCAACTTTTCGAAGCGCTGAAACAAACCCGAAAAAATTCGTGCGCAATCGCGATGCGCACACAGAACGCTTTGATAGAGTCCCGAGGATCGTCGTCTCATCGATTTCTCAGAGGAGAGAGCATGAAACGGATTATGAGCTCATTAGCGGTGCTGATGGCATTCGCGTTCGCCGTCACCGCGCATGCGCAGGTACAGACCGGCAGTATTCTCGTGAAAGCGACCGACGAACAGAACGCCAACGTGCCGGGCGCGACGGTCACGATTTCCAGTTCGGTGCTCCCGGGCGGATCGATGACCGGCGTCACCGATGCCGGCGGTGTCTACCGGTTCCCGTCGCTCCCTCCCGGCACGTATCAAGTGAAAGTCGAGCTCACCGGATTCCAGACGCTGGTGCGTGAAGGCATCGACGTGCTCGTCGGCCAGACCGCGCCGCTCGATTTCTCGATGAAGGTCGCCGCCGTGGCGGAAACGATCACGGTCGCCGGCACCTCGCCGACCGTCGACACAACGAGCGCGAACGTCAACGTGAACTTGAGCAACGAACTGCTCCAGGGCACGCCGGGCGGACGCGATCTGTGGGGCCTGCTCGAGGCCAAGGTGCCGGGCCTCAGCATGAGCCGGCCGGACGTGGCCGGAACGTCGGGCGGCTTGCAGGGCGGGTTCAGCGCGCGCGGCACCACAGCCGCGCAGAACACTCTGTACCTCAACGGCGTCAACGTCGGCGACCCGGCGGCGATCGGCTTCGCCGGCTTCTACTACGACTTCGACTCGCTGGAGGACGTGCAGGTCTCCACCGGCGCGCACGACATCACCGTGCCGACCGGCGGCGTGTTCCTGAACATGGTGACCAAGAGCGGCGGCAATCACTGGTCGGGCACCGGCACGCTGACCTGGCTGAGCGATTCGACGCAGGCGCGCAACGATCACAATCCGGCCTTTCAGCAATACGGCATTCGTCCCGACAGCAATACGGCGACCAAAGTCTCGGACGTCAACGTCGCCGGCGGCGGACCGCTGACGCACGACAAGCTGCGCTTCTTCGGCACCTATCGCGACTGGCGGGTGGGCCAGAACGTCCCGGTCCAGAACTCGCAAGTGGTCCTCGACCAGACGAACATCAACAACCTTCTCAGCAACGTCACTTGGCAGTTGAACAGCCGCAACCGCCTCACCGGTTTGTACTCGTACCAGCGATACAGCAAGCCGAACCGGCTCCTGAACCCTGCCTCGATTACGGTCATCGACTCGACGAGCGACGAAGAAGACCGCTTCCACGTCGGACAGGCCTTGTGGAACTCGGTGATCGGCAAGAACCTGTTCATCGACGCGCGCCTGGCGATCAACAAGATTCTGTTCCCGACCTATCAGAACGGCGGCAACCAGCAGTCCACGACCGATAACGCAACCGGCATCGTCTTCGGCAACTTCCCGACCAACACCGTGCGTCATCGCGACCGCAACCAATTCAATGGGACCGGCAACTACTACGTCGAGCAGGCGCTGCATGCGCGCCACGAGCTCAAGTTCGGCTTCGACTACTCGCACGCCGTCACCGCCAACGAGAACACCCGCGTCGACAACGTGGCCACGACCTACACGACGGCGAGCGGGACGTTCGTGCCGCAGAACGTGACGTTGTACGCCACGCCGCAGAACGACCGATCCGCGGTGAACCTGCTCGCGCTCTTCCTGCAGGACAACATCAGCGTCAAGCGCCTCACGGTCACCGCCGGCCTCCGCTACGAGCGCCTCGAGGGCTACCTGCCGGAGCAGAGCAGCCCGCCGTCGCCGTTTGCGGCAGCCGGAATCGGCGGGTTCGCCGCGCAGCCGCGCAGCTTCCCCGAACAGCGCAACATCGTGCTGTGGAACAACTTCGGACCGCGTATCTCCGCCGTCGTGGACCTCACCGGCGACGGGAAGACGGCCGCCAAAGCATCGGCCGCGCGCTATCTTTACGTCCTGTCGACCGGCGGCGGCGGCGTCACCAACGTGAATCCGAACGCGAACTACTCGGAGCAGTACACGTGGAATGATGCGAACGGCAACCGCAAGTTCGATCTCGGCGAGCAGACCGGCGTCCCGGTCGTTTCCGCTGTCGTCGTCAACGGTCAGATCGCCACGTCCATCGACCCGAATTTCACCCGGCCCTATACGAACGAGTTCAGCTTCGGTGTCGACCGCGAGTTGATGGCCAACACGAAGTTCAGCGCGGTCGTGACCTACCGGCGGGAGGAGAATACTCAGGGCTACTACAACCCGGACAACGCGTACGCCTCGACGCTGACGAGCGCGGTGGATCCCGGCATCGATGGCGTGGTGGGGACCGCCGACGACGGCACGTATGGCTACTATGCGCGGACGTCCGCAGCCAACCGCGTCATCGTGACCAACGACACGAACTACCTGCAGACCTATAAGGGTCTGGAACTGACGATGAACAAGCGGATGTCGAACCGGTGGCAACTGCTCGTCGGGTACACGCTGGCGAAGACGAAAATCGACAACATCACCCTCGCCACGACCGCAACGAACCCGTCGCCGAACCTCGTGATCAACGGGGCGGGCAATGTCACGGACACCAACGCGCCGGATCGTCCAAATCAGTTCAAGTCGACCGGGATGTACATCCTGCCGTGGCACGACGTGCTGATCAGCGGCAACCTGAGCATCCAGCAGGGACCGCCGATTACCCGTCAGATCAGCCGCGCCGTGGGCTTTGCGACCAATCAGATCATCAACCTCGAACCGCTCGGCAACACCAGGCTCGACGTGCTCACGAAGATCGACGTGCGCATCGGAAAGGTGTTCAGGTTTGCCGGCTCGCGGTCGGTTGAAGCGTCGGTCGACTTCGACAACCTGACCAACGCCGATACGATCTGGGCGGCGAGGAATCGCACGGAAGCGACGGCGTTCACCGATCCGACCACGGGCACGCGCGCCACGCTGCAGCAGTTCCTGTCGCCGGTCTCGGTGCTGGCGCCGCGGACGGTCGTGTTCCGGGCGGCCTTCAAATTCTGATCGTCTAGGGCTGAGGGCTTGGGGCTGAGGGCTGATGCCCTGAGCGCTTAGCCCTTAGCCCTATTCAGGCTTCGTCGACAACACAGGCGTAGCCACCAGGCTCGCGAAGCGCAGCTGTCGCGCTACGCAGCTTGATCAGTTCCAGGAATTCCATCCGGGTCCGTGAGGCGTTGCGGAAGGCCCCCTGCATCGCGCTGGTCACCGCAAACGAGTTCTGCTTCTCCACGCCGCGCATCGACATGCACAGGTGCGTCGCTTCCATCACCACCGCGACGCCGAGCGGCGCGATCTTCTCGCGAATGGTGTCGGCGATCTGGTTGGTGAGCCGCTCCTGCACCTGCAGCCGCCGCGCAAAGACGTCGACCAAACGCGGAATCTTGCTGAGTCCAATGACCTTGTTGGTGGGAATGTAGGCGACATGGCATTTCCCGAAGAACGGCAGCAGGTGGTGCTCGCACAGGCTGTAGAAGTCGATGTCCTTGACGATCACCATCTCGTTATAATCGACGGTGAACAGCGCGTTGTTGAGCACCTTGTCGATGTCGGCGCTGTACCCGCTGGTCAGGAACTTGTACGCCTTCTCCACCCGTTTCGGCGTGTCGCGGAGCCCTTCGCGCTCGGGATCCTCGCCCAGATCCGTCAGCAGCTTTCTGATCGCATCCTGCATCGTTCTATTCTATATCCCGGGTTCCGCGCAGTCCGCCGAGGCCGATCGCCTTTACGCCGAGCGCGCGGATCTCGCCAATGCGAGGCGCGCCGTGGAGCTGTGGGCGACGGCGCTGGCCGCCGATCCGCGCGATTTCGATGCCGGCTGGAAGCTGGCGCGCGCCGAGTACTGGCTGGGCGGACACGGACCAGATGTGGAACGGCGCAAGGATCTCGAGCGCGGCATCGACGCGGGACGCAAAGCCGTTTCGGCGCAGCCGAACCGGCCCGAAGGACATTTCTGGATCGCCGCCAACATGGGCGCGCTGGCCGAATCGTTTGGCCTCAGGCAGGGATTGAAGTACCGCAAGCCGATCAAGGAGGAGCTCGAAACGGTGCTGCGCCTCGATCCCGCGTTCCTCGACGGATCGGCCGACCGCGCGCTTGGACGCTGGTACTTCAAGGTGCCCGGGCTCTTTGGCGGCGATCGCAAGAAGTCGGAATCGCACCTCCGCAAGTCGCTCACATACAACCCGAACAGCACGACGTCGCATCTCTTTCTCGCCGAACTGCTCGAAGATGAGGGGCGGAAGGCTGAAGCGCGCGCCGAGTATCAGCGCGTCCTCGACGCGCCGTTGAGCCGCGACTGGGCGCCCGAAGATCAGGAGTTCAAGGCCAGGGCGCAATCCGCCCTTTCCCGGCTGCGGTAACCCGATAAACCCTTTGGCCGCCCGTTCCGTCCAAGGGACGTGGACACCCTTCTCGCCGAACTCCGCTACAGCCTCAGGCTGCTGCGCAAATCACCGGGCTTCACCGCCGTCGCCGTTGCCACGCTCGCCCTCGGCATCGGCGCGAATACCGCGATCTTCTCGGCCGTGGACGCGGTGCTGATTCGCCCGCTGCCCTACACCGATCCGGATCGGGTCGTGCTGGTCTGGGAGGACAACACCGCCGCCGGATTCCCGCGCAATACCCCCGCACCCGGAAACTACTCGGACTGGAAGCGGATGCAGCGCTCGTTCTCGGGCATCGCGGCGACGCGCGGCGGATCGGCCAGCGTGACTTCGGACGGCCCGCCCGAACAGATCCTCGGCCGCCGCGTCTCGCAGAAGTTCTTCGAGGTCCTGGGCGTGCGGCCGGCAATTGGCCGGACCTTCACCGAGGAAGAAGATCGGACCAGCGCCGCGGTGGTCGTGATCAGCGATGGTCTTTGGAAGCGCCGCTACGGCGGCGATCGCGCCATCCTCGGCCGCACTATCCTGATGAGCGACAACCGCTACGAGGTGATCGGCGTCATGCCGCCGGGGTTCGTGTTCCGCGATCGCCAGATCGATTACTGGACGCCGATCGATCTGACGCCGGCCGTTCTTGCGGATCACAGCTCGCATTTCTTGAACGTCGTCGCCCGGCTCGCGCCCGGTGTGTCGCTGTCCGCCGCCAACGCCGACATGCAGCGAGTCGCGAAGGAGCTGGAACGGCAGTTCCCCAACTCGAATACCAACATCGGCGTCGTCGTCGTGCCGATCAAGGAAGACGCGCTGGGCAACACGCGGGTGGAGCTCCTGGTGCTGATGGGCGCCGCGGCGGCGGTACTGCTGATTGCGTGCGCCAATCTGGCGAGCCTGCTGCTGTCGCGCGCCGTTGGACGGCGAGGCGAGCTGGCCGTGCGCGCCGCGCTTGGCGCGAGCCGCGGACGACTGATTCGCCAGTTGGTGATCGAAGCCGCGCTGGTCGCCCTCGCGGGCGGCGGCATCGGTCTGGCGCTGGCGCCGGCCGGCACCGCGGTGATGGCGCAGCTCACGCCGCGCGGATTCGCCGCGCTGCCGGCGTCGGTGCTCGACCTGCGGCTGCTCGCATTCACGTTGGCGGTTTCTGTGGCGACGGCGGTGGCCTTCAGCATCGTTCCGGCCCTGCAGGCCTCGCGCGTGTCGCTGCAGGACGCCTTGCAGCAGAGCGCCCGGTCGGCGGTCGGCGGCCGAGGACGGCTGACGCGGGACGCCCTCGTGGTCGCCCAGGTGGCGGCGGCGCTCGTGCTGCTCGTCGGCGCGGGTCTGATGCTGCGCACGCTCGCCAACCTGCGGGCGATCGATGTCGGCTTCCGCACCGATCGGCTGATGACGCTGCGGACGACGCTGCCGTCGACGCGCTATCGCGATCCGCAGAAGCGGCTGGCGTTCTATGAGCGGGTGACCGGTGACGCGCGGCGGCTGCCCGGCGTCGAGCAGGCGGCGTACATTTCGACGCTGCCCTTCACCGCGCAGGGCAACTCGATCTATTTCGCGATCGAGGGCGGCGTGCCGCCGAAACCCGGTGAGCCGACCGACGCGCTGTATCGCGTCGGCACCGCTGGTTATCTGACGACGATTGGCGCGCGTGTCGTCGAAGGCCGCCTGATCGACGATCGCGACATTGCCGGAGCGCCGCTTGCCGTCGTCATCAACGAGACGATGAAGCGTCGCTATTGGCCGGACGCGTCGCCGCTCGGCCATCAGATGCGCTTCGGCTCACGCGACACGCCGCTGTTCACGATTGTCGGCGTCGTCAAGGACATCAGGGAACGGGGCTACGAGCTCGCCATGAAGCCGGCGATCTATCTCTCGTTCGCTCAGACGCCAACGACGTGGGCGCTGCCGGAGTATCTCGCCGTCCGCGTTCACGGCAATCCGCTCGACATCGTCGACGCCCTGCGGCGGAGTGTCGCGGCGGCCGATCCTGATCAGCCGATCGCGGCGGTGCGCACGATGGACGAGATCCTCGATCTCGACGTCGCGGACCGGCATCAACAGATGGTCCTGCTGGGATCGTTCGCGGCACTCGCGCTGCTGCTGGCGTCGATCGGCCTCTATGGCGTGCTGTCGTACGCGGTGGCGCAGCGCAGCCGCGAGCTCGGGCTGCGGATGGCCCTGGGAGCGACCACCACGTCAGTGATGCGGATGGTGGTCGCGCGTGGGCTGACGCTGACCGCCGTCGGGTTGGCGGCCGGCCTGGGGCTCGCGTGGGCGCTCACCCGGACGCTGGCGAACCTGCTGTACGGCGTGACGGCTGGCGATCCCGCCACCTTCGCCGCCGTCGCAGGGCTGCTGAGCGTCATCGCGCTGGCGGCGTGCTACCTGCCGGCCCGGCGCGCGGCGCGGCTCGATCCGATCGCCGTGCTCCGCGCCGATTGAGACGGTGGCGCACGGCTTTAAAGCGGTTTTCACTTCTGTGGCGCACGGCTTTAGCCGTGCGGAGACGCACTCCTGAAGGGGTGCGCCACTACAGACAATCGAAAAGCGCTTTAGCCGAGCGATCGCCGCTCGCCTGAAGGCTTCGCGCTACGTTCTGAAATCTCTACGCTGGAGCGGCCGCCTCCTGGCGTGCCGACTGACGACGGCGCCGCTGGCGCTTGGGCGCGGGAACAGGCGCCGGCGCATCGCCGGTGAGGATCGTGCCTTCCACGGCTTCCATCGCCGCCGGCGTCAGCGGCAACGTCAGCTCCGGCTCCGGCTCGACCTCGGCGACAACAGGAGCCGTGCGCCCGGGACGCGCGACCGGAGTCGACGACATCCGCGGGGAATCCAATCCGGCGTTGAGACCCAGCGCGAAGCGGTCACCGATCTGAACGATCGGCTCGTCGCCCCCTGCCGCCCGGACGCGCCGGAGCCAGACGATTTGGATGGCGATCCATGCGGCCCAGATGATCCATGCGGCCTTCAGGCTCCAGGACAGATCTCCGACAAGGTCAGCAAGAAAGGTCATCGTCGTCTCCTCTTAGTCGACCCAGGTGAAGGTCGGCGCCGTGCCCAGCGAATACTTCGTCAAGAGCGCTTCGAAGATCGGCGCGCGCACGCTCTCCTGCGCCATCGCCGAGCGCAGCGCCTGATCCAGGTTCGTGCGTTCGTCGCGATCGAGGACGAGGATGATCACGACGCGGCGCTGATCGGATGTGTCGTGCTGCTGTCCGGTGTGGGCGTGGTGGCCGATGTTGAGTTTGCGGACTGGAATCGGGCGCGACACCGCCTGCCGCACCCAGAGGGCGATCTGCTCCGCCCGTCGGCCGGCGCGCCGCTCTTCCTGCTGCCGCCCCACCTTGTACGAAACTCCGCCCGGCGTCTCTTCCGAGCTGGCGCCGACGCAGATCACTTCCTTCGCATCGTTGAGCACCGACTTCATCTCGGGAGTGAAGTGCGGCTGCGGCGGCTGGTTGTCCAGCGCCACTTCGGAATTCATGCGCCACCGGAACTCGTCGCTGAAGAGCAGGATGCGGAACGAGGCGCGCCGTCCCATCAAGTCCCGCGCGCGCCTGACGATCACGTCGCCGGTCACTTCGGGCGGCTTCGGCGGCAAAACGCGAGTCTGAAACTGGAGCTCACTGGCTGTCGCGTACAGCAACGCGCCGCCGCACGCGACGATACCGATCGCGGAAATGCCCCAGGCAATGGCCTGAGAGCGGGATCGCCACTGGCCGCGCGACGCAAGGTTCGGCATAACGGAAGAGGTTGCAGGATTGTCGCCAACCTCTATCGCCCGAACCGGATAGGTTTACGAATCAGTTATTTGCGGGACCGCCAGAATTGCTGCTAGCCGAACGGACACAGTGTGCGCCGGACGGATTCTGTCGACTCGAATTTCAAACCTGATAGCTGTAAAAGCCCTGCCCGCTCTTGCGTCCGAGCCGCCCGGCGAGCACCATCCGTTTCAGCAGCGGCGGCGGCGCGTATGCCGGCTCGCGGAATTCCTCGAACATGATGTTGGCGATGTAGTACGTCGTATCGAGCCCGACGAAATCGAGCAGCGTGAACGGGCCCATCGGGTACCCGCACCCGAGCCTCATGCCCTTGTCGATATCCTCCAGTGTGCCCAGACCGTTTTCATAGGCACGAATGGCGTCCAGCATGTACGGGACCAGCAGGCGGTTGACGATGAAGCCGGGCCGGTCGGGCGCCGTGATCGGCTCCTTGCCGAGCGACGCGGCGAACGCGAACACGGTGTGATAGGTGTCGTCGCTCGTGGTCAGCGCGCGGATCACTTCGACGAGCTTCATCAGCGGGACCGGGTTGAAGAAATGCAGCCCACCGAACCGATCGGGACGCCTGGTCGTGGCTGCCAGTTCGGTAATGCACAGCGATGACGTGTTGGACAACAGAATCGTATGCGGCGCGACGACCTGCTCGATCGCGGCGTAGGTCTGACGTTTCTGTTCGAGGTTTTCGATAATCGCCTCGATGATCAGATCGCAGTCCTTCAGCGCGTCGACCGCGGTCGTTCCCGACAGATTGCCGAGCGTCGCGTCGCGCGCCTCCGCCGTCACCTTCCCTTTCGCGACGCCATCGTCGAGGAACTTGCGGATGCGGCCCAGGCCCTTGTCGAGAAAACCCTGTTCGACTTCGCGCACGATGGTCTTGTAGCCGGCGGCCGCGCAGACTTGCGCGATGCCCGCCCCCATCAACCCGCACCCCAGCACGCCAACAGTCTTGATTGTCATCGTAGCCCTCAGCCCTCAGCCCTCAGCCCTTCGTGTTTTCGGATGTGCGCGGCGATGTAATCACCCGTTTCGCGAGTGCCGAGCGAGCCGCCGATCTCTTTGGTGCCCTGCCCGGCCGCGATCGCTTCCTGCACCGCGGCTTCCACGGACATCGCTTCCGCGTTCAGCCCGAGGTGGTCGAGCATCAAGGCGGCGGACAGGATCGCGCCCATCGGATTCGCCACGTTCCTGCCGGCCAGCGGCGGCGCCGATCCGTGGACCGGCTCGAACATCGACGTCTTGCCCGGGTGCAGGTTTCCGGACGCGGCCAGGCCGAGCCCGCCCTGCAGCCCCGCGCCGAGGTCGGTGATGATGTCGCCGAACAGGTTGTTGGTGACGATGATGTCGAACTGCGCGGGATTCTGGACGAGGAACAGCGCCAGCGCATCGATGTACAAGTGGCGCGCTTCGATGCCCGGATATTGCGGTGCGATTTCCTTGAACACCCGCTGCCAGAGCGCGTGCCCCTGGGTCATCGCGTTGCTCTTGTCGCTCATGCAGACGCTGCGGCGGCCGTGGGTCTTGGCGAACTCGAACGCGTGCCTGATGATCCGCCGCACGCCCTTGTAGGTGTTCACTTCTTCCTGGATCGCGACTTCATCCTCGGTGCCGGCCTTGAACCGGCCGCCGATGCTGACGTAGAGCCCCTCGGTGTTTTCGCGAAAGACGACGAAGTTGACGTCCGCGGTCGTTCGATCCTTCAGCGGGCAGAGCCGCGCGTCGAGCAGCTTCACCGGCCGGAAATTGACGTAGAGATCGAGCTCGAAGCGCGTGCCGAGCAGGATGTCGCGGGCGTGCCGGTTGTCGGGCACGCGCGGATCGCCGAGCGCGCCGATGAAGATCGCGTCGAACTGATCGCGCAGCATCGCGTAGCCGTTCGCGGGAATGGTGACGCCGGTCTGCAGGAAATGATCGGCGCCCCACGGCAGCATCTCGAGATCGAACTGCCGGCCGAAGATGTCCTCGACGGCGCGGAGCACCTTGACCGCCTCCGCCGTGGTCTCTACGCCGATTCCGTCGCCGGGAATGACAGCTATGCGCATGGGGTAATTGGATAATCTCGTAATTGGATAATCTGGTTATTGGCATCGTCGCTCGCCGTCAATTCATCACTCCAGTCTGTCGTCGATTACCCGATTACGAGATAACCCAATCACCCAACGGTCTCGATGGCGAGAGCCATGCCCATGCCGCCGCTGACGCAGAGCGTGGCCAACCCGCGTTTCGCTCCGCGTCGCTCGAGCTCGTGCAACAGGGTAACAACAAGGCGGGCGCCGGTGCAGCCGATGGGGTGACCGAGAGCGATCGCGCCGCCGTTGACGTTCAGGCGATCGGCCGCCACCGGAGCGTCGTGCAGCACCGCGAGCACCTGCACCGCAAACGCTTCGTTGAGCTCGACCAGATCGAAGTCGTCGAGCGACAGGCCGATCCGTTCGCGCAGCTTCGCAATCGCGGGCACGGGACCGATGCCCATGATTCGCGGATCGACGCCGGCGCTCGCCCAGCCGAGGATTTTCGCGCGCGGCGTCAAACCGCGCGCCTTCGCCATCTCGGCCGACGCCAGGATGACGGCTGCTCCGCCGTCGGTGATACCTGACGACGTACCGGCGGTGATGACGCCGGGCTGTCCCTCGACCTCCCCGAAGACCGGCGGCAGCTTGCGCAGGCTCTCGAGCGTCGTCTCGCGCGGATGCTCGTCCCGATCCACGACGGTCGGGATATCGGGGTCCACCCCCCGACGGGTCTTGGGGTCTGACCCCGCTAATGTGACCGGCGCGATCTCGCGCGTGAAATGCCCGGCGTCGATCGCGGCCTTCGCCTTGCGCTGGCTCTCCAGCGCGAATGCGTCCGACTGCTCGCGGGTCACCCCGTACTGGCGGCCCAGAATTTCCGCCGTCTCGCCCATGATCAGGTTCGACAGCGGGCACTGAAAGCCGTCGCGATACATCGCGTCCACCAGCGTGAAGTTCCCCATCCGGTGGCCCCAGCGCGCGTCGATCGAGTCGATCAGGTACGGCATGCGGCTCATCGACTCGATCCCGCCCGCGAGCACGACGTCGGCGTCGCCGAGCATGATCGAGCGAGCCCCGGCTGCGATCGCTTCCAGGCTGGAGGCGCAGGCCTTGTTGATCGTCTGGGCCGGCGCGCGGTGAGGAATCCCGGCGCGGTGGCCGACCTGACGTGCGGGGTTCGGCCCGGACCCTGCCTGCCGACCGTGGCCGATCGTCACTTCGTCGACATCGGACGCTGCGATCCCGGCGCGCTGAATGGCGGCGCGCGCCGCGACCGCGCCGAGCTCGGCCGGGTGAATGTCCTTGAGCGATCCGCCGTAGCGGCCGATCGGCGTGCGCGCAGCGCTCAGGATGACGACGTCGCGGACGGGCATCAACGACACTTTAATGAACGGAGGAGGGGCCTGGGAAGCCGGAGCCCGGCAGCGTGAGCCGGAAACAGGATCCCGACAGCGCCGACACGAGCTCGAGCTGCCCCTGGTGGGCGGTGGCGATCCCCAGTGACAGCGACAGCCCGAGTCCCGGACCGGCGCCCGCCGACCGGGTCGTGAAGAACGGCTCGAAGATCTTGCCCGACAATCCGGCCGGAACGCCCGGCCCGGTGTCGCGGACTTCGACGACGGCGTTGGAACCGGCCATCAGGGTGCGAACCGACAGGACCCGCGGGCCGGACCGAGTCGACATCGCCTGCTCCGCGTTCATCACCAGGTTGAGCAGCACCTGCTGGATTTCCTCGCGGTTGACGAGCACCAGCGGCAGGAGCGGCGCGTAGTCCTCCCGGATCTGGATGCCGGCCATCTCCAGCTCATAGCTGCGCACGCTCATCGTCGCCTTGACGATCTCGTTGAGATCGAGAAGCAGCCGTTCGTTCGGCGCGTGGCGCACGAAGCGCAGCAGGTTCCGCACGGTCCGGCCCGCGCGCCCGGCTTCGAAGCGGGCGCGCTCGATATCGCCGCGCAGCGCCGGATCGAGCTGCTCCTGGTCGAGTGCGAGCTCGAGGGAACCGATGACCGACTGCAGCGGATTGTTGATTTCGTGGGCCACGCCGGACACGAACTCGCCGAGCGCCGAGAGCCGTTCACCGCGGACCAGCTGATCGCGCAGCCTGATCTCTTCCGTCAAGTCGCGGACCACGCCGACGACACAGTCGATTTTTCCGTCGGCGCCGAAGATCGGCGTCGCCGACCACGTCGCCTGGAAGGTGCCGCCGTCGCGGCGCCGCATCACGGTCGACGCCTGCACCGATTCGCGGCTGCGAAGGCGCTCGCGAAACGCGGCCATCTCGGCCCGCGATTCCTCAGCCACGAGATCGGCAGGTTGCACGCCTTCGAGCTCTTCCGAGGTGTAGCCGACGCCGCGGCAGAAGGCATCATTGGCGTAAAGGATCTTCGAGCCGCGCACGATCACGATGAGCTCCGCGGCCTGCTCGCAGGCCGTCGCCAGCAGGCGCAGTCGGCGATTGGCGTGCTCTCCCACCCGGTGATCGACCCGCAGACGTACCAACAGCAGCGCCATCGCGCCGACCAGCGTACTGGCGGTCGCGATTTCGCGCATCGAGTCGACCGGCTCGCCGAGCGGCATGAGATAGCGCAATCCGTGGCCGACGATAGGGACGGTCAGCACGGCGACGAAGAGAACGATCGGCGACGGCACGACGATCGGGCGGGTGGGGCTGAAGCGCACGGACGGCGGCGACGAGGGCGATGAGGCAGCCGCCCACGCGGCAAAGAAGAACGGCAGCATCCAGCCGATGTCGGCGGGCGATCCGGTACCGTAATTGCCGCGCACGGTCATCACCGAAAGCGTCACCAGGATGCCGAACGCCAGCGCCATGCCGATCGCCATCCGCCGATAGACGGTGGCCCACGGCGTTTCCCGTGCCGCGGTCGCCGCGAGCAGCAATCCCGCCACCGACACGAGCCTGACAATCGGACCCACGATGGCCAGCGCCCGCAGCCCGACGCCGGCGTCCGCGGGATTGGTGGCGGGCGCAATGATCAGCGACCAGTACAGGAAGCCGGTGAGAAAGACCAGGACGGTGACATCGATCGCCACGGGCAGCGCGGTTTCGTCCGCCGCGGGGCGATGCGGCCAGGCGACCAGCGCAATCAGCGGCAGCGCGGATCCGCACAACTGAAGGACGATGTGCCACTTGAACCAGGGGGTCGGCGTGCCGCGCAGCAACTCGTCAACCGACCAGCCGATCTGGCCGACGAACCACAGCAGCGACCACGCCGCGATCGCGGCCCAGAAGACCGCTTGCCGGCCGCGCCAGTCGGCGCGGCGCTTCGCGATCACGTACAGCGGCACGAGCGGCGGCAACAGCAACGCGATGTTGCCGGCCACCAACCGCGCATACCCCTGATCGGCCAGCCCGAGCAGCACCGCGGCGCTCGCGGCGGCGTAAACGAGCCCGGCGCCTCCCCAGTTCATCAAAGTCTATAGTTCGGCCGCATCGATCTGCGCGCGCTGCAGCTTGCCGCTGAAATCCACGTAGACCGACTTCCACTCCGAAAAAACGTCGAGCGCCGCCGTGCCCGCCTCGCGGTGGCCGTTGCCGGTCGCCTTGGTGCCGCCGAAAGGCAGATGCACTTCAGCACCGATCGTGGGCGCGTTGACGTAGAAGATCCCCGTGTAGAGATCCCGCATCGCCGAAAACGCGCGATTGACGTCCTGAGTGTATATCGAAGCGGAGAGTCCGTACTGCACGCCGTTGCCGATCGCGACGGCGTCCTCGTAGGATCGGGCGGGAATCACCGAGACCACCGGTCCGAAGATCTCCTCCTGGGCTATCCGCATCGACGGCGCGACGTCGGCGAACACCGTGGGTTCATGGAAGAACCCGTTGGCGAGCGTACCGTTCGTCAGCGGATGGCCGCCGCACGCCAGCCTCGCGCCTTCCTGCTGACCGATCGAGACATACTTCATGACCGTCTCGAGCTGTCCCCGGCTGACCGATGGCCCCACCTGCGACGCCGCATCGAGGCCGTTGCCGACGCGAAGCGCCCGGGCCCGCGCGACGAACTGCTCGAGAAATGACGCATAGACCTTCTCGTGCACGACGACGCGGCTGGCCGCGGTGCAGCGCTGCCCGGTGGTCCCGAAGCCGCCCCACAGACAACCCTCGACTGCCAGCTCCAGATTCGCGTCGTCCATGATCATGATGACGTTCTTGCCGCCCATCTCGAGATGGACTTTCTTGAAGGACGGCGCCGCGGCCTGCGAGACCGTGCGGCCGACCTCGGTCGATCCCGTAAACGACACGACGCGGACTGTGTCGTGGACCAGCAGGGCATTGCCCACGTCGCCGCCGCCGCCGGTGACCAGGTTGACGACGCCGGGCGGAATCCCCGCCTCCTCCAGGATCTTGACGAAGTTCAGCGCGGACAGCGGCGTGAGCGTCGCGGGCTTGAACACCACCGTGTTGCCGCACACAAGCGCCGGGATGATCTTCCACGACGGGATCGCCATCGGAAAATTCCAGGGCGTGATGATGCCGCAGACACCCAGCGGCTGCCGGACCGACATCGCGAACTTGTCCCGCAGTTCCGACGGCACGGTCTGACCGTACTGCCGGCGGCCTTCGCCCGCCATGAAGTAGGTCATGTCGATGGCTTCTTGAACGTCGCCCCGTGTTTCGTCGAGCACCTTGCCCATCTCGCGCGTCATGTCTCGCGCCAGGGCTTCCTTCCGATCCGCGAGGAGCTGCGCGGCGCGAAACAGCAGTTCGGCGCGCTTGGGCGCCGGAACCAGCCGCCAGTGGTCGTACGCACGCTGCGCCGAGTCGATGGCACGCGTCGCATCCGCCGCGTTGGATTTCTGGAACAGTCCGATCAAATCGCCGGTGTCGGCCGGGTTGCGATTCTCGAACACCTCGCCTGAAACCGACGGCACCCACCGGCCGTCAATAAAGTTGTAGAAGGTCGTCGCGGTGCTCATGATGCGCAGAGTGCCGTACTGTGGACATTCCTGCAACAACGCCCGAAAGGGCGGCGCGCCAGCGGGTTACGGAATGGGTAGAGGTGCAACCTTTGGTGGTCAGCCGAGACAGGTGCATCCGCCTCGGGCGTGGAACCTTGAGAAACATGGAGCTATTTGAGCAATCCTGGCCTGGCACGAATCCTGAATTGATGAGGGTGTCCGCCGGAGGCGGACCACGATGATGACCAACGCCGCAACCCCCGGCCCACGCCACCACGCCGCCACCCCGGCTGCGATCGCGCAGCAGTTGGTCATCGTGAATGGCAACCCGAAAATGCTCGAGACGCTGGAAACGGTGCTCGAAGCCGGCCACTACGACGTGGTCTTCGTCGAGTCGAACGAGCACGCGTATTCGCAGATCAAGCGTGTTCAGCCGAATCTCGTGATTCTCTGCGTGGAAATCGACGACGCCGAGAGCCTCCAGGTACTCTCCATGTTGAAACTGGACAAGGAGACACGCCACATCCCGGTCCTCACCTACACGATCGAGGACGACGCCGAGGAAGGGGAGGACGAGTACGTCGAGCCCTCTGATGCCGAGCTGTTCCCCGCCGGCAAGGGCGCGATGTGGATGAACTAAAGGATGTTATAGTCACGGCGCATGGCGCCGGCCGAGGATAAACGCGACACCCACCGTCTGCAAATCCTCGGTGAGCTGCGCGGCGAGGTCATGGTCTTCCAGCCGATGGCGATCAAGGAGATCAGCCGCGGCGGCGCGCAGGTCGAAACCGGCTTCCCCCTTCACCTCGACTCGCTTCACGACTTCCGCCTGACGCTCGGCGACCGATCCCTGGTCGTCAAGGCGCGCGTCGTCCACTGCAGCATTTCCGACGTCGAGCAGGAGCAGGTGCTCTACCGGGCGGGCATCGAGTTCATCGAGCCCTCGGACCGCGTGTCGGCTGCCATCTCCGAGTTCATCGACGCCGTCGAAACCGGCCGCCGGGCACTCTAAGAAAAAACCGCAGAGATCGCCACAGGCGCAGAGAAACGCTTCTTCGCGATCTTTGCGTTCTCGGCGGTTATTTCTTATGAACCCGGCTTGGTCTTTATGTCGGTGCTGGCTCGCGGCGGCGAGACATAGGCTGTCACGAAGCTCTCGTGCCCGCCGGCATCGATCGATGCGACGCCGAACACGTAGTCGTCGATCTGCATGTTGGGGAGGACCAGCGACGTGACGTTGCCGACGCGCACGTCGTTCTGCCAGTCGACTCCCCAGGCTTCGCGCCAGAAGATGCGGTAGGCGACGGCGCCCGGCGCGGCGGTCCATGTCAGGTTCGCGTCATAGCCGGTCGGCGCGCGGGTAATCATCGGCTGATTCCGATCGTTCAACACACCGGGCGGCGGCGGCGCCAGCGCGAGCGTCGCGGCGGCTGCGGCGTTGACGCGCGCGTTCTGGGCGAGATACGGCAGCGAGATGCCGTCGTACGTGTCGCGGACGTCGTGCTGCTTGGTGAAGTTCTCGCGCGACTCGCGGAACCCGACCGCCGTGAAGCCCAGGGCGTTGTAGGCGGAATGATCGCCGCCGCGGCCGAAGCGATCGGGACGCGACATCGGCCGCACCTTGTGCGACGGCACGTAGCGGCCGCCCCAGCGCTGGACGAACCGCGCCAGCGCGCGCGACGGCGAATCTTCGGGCCCCTCGGCGTAGACCCGGATCGTCGCGCCGTCGACGATGCCGTTGCCGCCGCGATCGTTGCCGACGATGTCGTTGTTGAAGACCGCTTCGATCGGAATCTTCTGGGCGACCGCTTTCTGCGCGTGGAGACGGGCGCCGACCAGGCCCTGCTCCTCGCCGACGTGGCACATGAACACCAGCGTCGCGTCGAAGTCGATGCCGCTCTGGCTGAAGACCCGCGCCAGTTCGATCGTCAGCGCGGTGCCGCTGCCGTCGTCGTTGACCCCCGGCGCAAGATTGTCCAGCGGCGCGTTCGGATCGGCCGGCGGCGCGCTGCGGGCGTCGGGATCGGCGGGAGCGCCGGCGTTGGTCGATCCCTGCCCGCCGGGCCGGGCCAGCGTATCGTAGTGGCCGCTGATATAGATGCGCCGCGTGCTGCGCCCCGGTAGGACCGCCATCACGTTTCGGAGCTCGACGTCGCGAGTGATGCGGCCCTGCGGCACGACCTGATAGGTGTCGAAGCTGACCTGCAGCTTCGGACTGTAGCTCTTCATCTCGTCGAGGATCCACTGCCTCGCGGCACCGATGCCGCGGGTCGTCGACGTGGTCGACGACAGCGTGCTGCGGGTCTCGAAGCTCTCGAGTTTCTTGAGAATGACACCCAGCCGCTCGGGCGAGACCGACTCGACGAGCTTGACGATCCGCGGGTCGCGATCGGAGTTCTGCGCCGCCGCCCGGCGTTCGAAGGCGCACACGGACAGCAACAGCAGCAATGCGAGCGTCGGCTTTCTCATCAGGGTTTCACTTTCAGATGCTGGAGATAGTCGCCGGACTCGATGCGCTGGGCCTGCCCGAGCGGCGCATTGTAGAAGTACACCCACGCGGGCTCGACGCGGCCATCCTCGAGCGTGACAGACGTCTCGACCCGCGTATACAGGCTCGCGTCAGGCTGGGCCGGACGGAAACCTTCGATCTCGTCGAGCGCCGCCAGGACCCGGTCCACGTCCGTCATGCGATGGACCTCGCCCAGCACGCGCTCGTCGGTCGCCGGAATTGCCGCCGGGTAGATGCCGAGGTCGAACAGCGTGGCCCGGATCGACCCGCGGCCGATCGGCGTCAGGCTCGGATCGATGCGCGAGCGCCCGGGGCGCTTGAAGCCGCTCATCAGCGTGCCATAGAAGAACACTAGATCTGTCATGAGAGCGGAAGAAGCGGTGCGGGCGATTGGCGAGGAGGAGTGTAGGAGGGCCGGCCGGAAGGCGTCAAGCGAACGCCTCCCGGCGGGAAGACAATCGGTGACGTCTACTGGATCGCCGGTTTCCTGCTCGCGGCGGCGGCGCCGATCAGGTCGAACACTTGCGCCGGGACGTCGAACGAGAGCGAGACTGTCTTGCCCGTGCCGCTCAACTCGAGCGACTGCAGCATCGCCGTAAGTTCGGGCTTCGCATTGGAGCTGAGCTTGGCGAGCGCCATGAAGCCGCGCACCACATCGCGCAGGTTGTTGGCCGCCTCGTCGTCGCGGGTCTCGGCGCGGAGCGTGCCGCGGAGTCCGCCATTGATGTGGCCGCTGACCGCGAACCACGTGATCGCGGGAATCTGGCTCAGAACGTTATCGGGCAGGCGCGCCTGCGATCTCAGGGAGTCGAAGTTGCCGACGGCCCACGCGTTGGCGTCGTCGAGCGAGCGAACCAGGTTCATCAGCTCGTCGTTGCCGGTGACGCTCTCGAGCCCGGCCTGCGGATTGTTGCCGGCCTTGTGCAGGTCGATCGCCGCTTTGATCATGCTGGTGCTGCCGATGGCAGCGAGGCCGGGTTCCATGAAGGACAAGGACATGCCGGCGGGCTGGCGCCTGACGGCGTCGTCCACCGCGATGTCGCCGTGAAGTTCTCGAACGTCGGCGACGACGAGACGCTTCCCGTTGTAATCCTCGACGTGCGCGCCATGCTCGCGCATCAGCGCTTCAATCTTCGTTTCGTCGAATCGTCCGCGCGCGAGCACCATGCCTGCGCCGTGCTTGGCGCCGGACGCATCCGGGCTCATGCAGGCCACCACGGTGTCGATGTCGGTTTCGATGTTGATGCCGGTCTGCGCTTCGAGTTCCTGCTGACCGTTTTCCTGGATGGGGATGGCGCGGCGGAGCTTCTGACGAACTTCCGAGCCCATGATGTCGTGGACGTTGGCGAACGCGATGACCGATGCGCTGCGCGGAACGAAGCCAAGGTCGACCGGACCGCCCTTTCCGGCGGCCGCCCCGGCGGGGAAGCCGACGTAGTAGGCAACGAGGCCGGTACCGAAGCCGACGCCGAGCACCAGAAGCGAAACAACCACGAAATACCGGGTCTTAGTCGTCATGGACGCCCCTCAAAGTCTTATACGGACTGAGGTTAATTATTGTTCAAGGACGTACTCGCGGTCCTCGACGGCACGCCCCGCCATCCACAGGGCGACTCCCACTATTGTAGCAAGCACCAGCAGCGCCACGGGCACGGACGGGACCTCGTGGAAGATCTGCAGGATCATGCTAACTGCTGAATCCTGAGGCATTTCGTGTTTGACGAGTGCCTGCATGTAATACGCCACGGTCAACCGCTTGAGGTATCCCGGGAACAGCAGGACTGCCGGCTCCCACCCGAAGGCGAACACCAGCCCGACCACGAGCGGGCGCTTGATACGGGTGCCCACGAACGCGAACACGGCGCCATACGACGCGAGCCCGATGACGAGCATCCCGAGATCGGTCACGAGGCTCGGGAAGGCTGCCCCGATGCTGCCTCCGCCGGTCGGGACGATCAGGAAGAACACGAGCATCACCGACGGCAGGACGAGGAGGACGGTGCAGGCCAGATACGCCATGTACTTGCCGAGCAGGACCGCCCGGCGCGGAATCGGCCGTGTGAACAGATAGGTGATGGTCTTGTCCTCGACTTCGTCGGCGATCAGCGCGGTGCCATAGAACACGCCGAGCACCGGCACGATGAAACGGATGAACAGCAGCCAGATCATCATCCCGAAAATCGCCGAGCCCCCCACCGCCGCGCCGTTCACCCGGAATCCAGATGAGTGCAGGGTGTCGACGATGCGCAGGACCACCGAGAGCAGGACGGGGCCGCCGAGCAGGACGCCGAGAAACACCGAGCGCCTGGACCACAGCATCTGGCCGAGCGACAGATCGAAGATGCGGATCGCCGAGGAGAAGACCGTCGGTGCGGTGCGAGATCCATCGCTGCGAGGTGCGGGGTGCCCGGTGCGGGGTGCGGCCTCGCTCATGACTTCACCAGGTACTGGAAGACGGCCTGCAGGTTGTCGTCGGGCGATGTGACCTCGTGGATCGCACCGTGAACGCCCGACGCCGCCAGTTCCGTCAGCCGCGCGTAAAACGCGTCGGGACGGCCGGTCTGGACGACCACCGCTCCTTCTTCGAACCGCAGGCTCAGGACGTCGTCGTGTCCGAGGAACTCGCGCGCCAGCGCGCGCGTCTCGTCGGCCTTGATATGCACCGTGTGCGGATGCTCGTCGATCAGGTCGCGAATCTGATGCACGTTGCCTTCGGCGAGGATCCGCCCCTGGTTGATCAGCAGGATGTTCGCGGTCATCGACTCGATCTCGTGCAGGATGTGGCTCGAGACCACGACGCTCTTGCCGGCGCGCCCCCAGTCCTTGATCATGCGAATCGCCTTGCGGCGGGCGATCGGATCCATCCCGGACAGCGGCTCGTCGAGAATCAGCAGCTCGGGATCATGGACGAGCGCCTGGGCCATCTTGATCCGCTGGCGCATGCCCTTGCTGTAGGCGCCGATCTTCTTGTTGGCGGCTTCGGTCAGCTCGACGTCGGCGATCGCGCGCGTGGCCATCGCGTTCGCCTCCGATTCGGTGGCGCCGTTCAGCCGGACGAGCGCGCTCACCCACTCCAGCCCGGTCATGCGTTCGTAGAAGGCGTCCTGCTCCGGACAGAAGCCGATGCGGTTGTAGAGCGCGGGATTTTTCCAGATCGGTTCACCGAGCACGGTGATGGCGCCCTTGCTCGGTTTCAGCTGGCCGGTGATCACCTTCATGAACGTGGACTTGCCCGCGCCGTTGGGGCCGAGCAGACCGGTGATACCGGGCGGCACGGTGACCGAAACATCGTTGAGGCCGATGACCTGGCCGTACCACTTCGACAGGTGGTCGGCGACGATGAGCCCGGCCGTCACGCGACCACCTCGACCCCGCGCACGCGCCGCTCGAGGATCGCGGCCGAGAGGCCGATCAGCGCCAGGATCATCAGCAGCGACACCGGCCAGGGCGTGTCGTATTTCAGCGGCTGCCGGAAGATGAGATCGCCGATCTGCGCGAGGTTGGCCGAAAACGACAGCCACGAGAACGCCGTGCTCCGGGTCACCGCATAGAGCACGCCGTAGACCGCCTGGGTGAAGAAGATCAAGCCCGCATACAGAATCGCAACGTAGCGGCTGCTCTTCGACAGCGACGACAGCGCCAGCATCGTCGACGAGGCGAGCACCACCTCGATGAAGGCGAACAGCGTGATCGCCGGGAACAGGAAGACGTTGTTCTGGAAGAAGGTGAAATTCCCGGCGAACGCGATCTGCACGATCAGCAGGACGATGGCCGGCAGCCAGGTGACCAGCAGCAGGAACGTCATCAGAATCGCGAGCTTGCCGAGCACGTACTCCGCGCGCGTCAACGGCTTCGACAGGTAGATCTGCAGCGCGTTGGCGCGGCGGTCGTTGGCAATGAGGCCGGCGCCGACGTACACCGTCACGAAAAACACGAAGGTCTGCTGCTGCTCCAGAAACTGGCGGAAGGTGCCGGCCGACGGCGCCAGCACGGCAGCAGAAGGAATGTTGGTGGCAGCGTAGAACTGGACCGCGCGCACGAGAAAAGGAAACCACGAGACCAGCAGCAAACCGAGAAACGCCCGCTTGCCGATCATCGTGCGGATGCCGGCGCGGGCGATCACCAGCCAGCCGGTGCCGGTTCGCGCCTTGATCCCGGCATAGCGGCGATACCCTTGGTCGTGAATAGGCATCAGAGTTCAGGGTTCAACGTTCCGGGTTCAGGGTTCGTTCCGGGTTCGGGGTTCGGGGTTCGGGGTTCGCGGGTTCGGGGTTCGGGGTTCGGCGTTCGGCGTTCGGCGAACCCTGAACGTTGAACTCTGAACTCTGAACCCGATCGTGGTTCATTCTTCACCAACCGCATGCGCGAAGACGTCCTCGAGCGTCGGGACACTCGGCCGCAGATGGCGAACCTGGACGCCGTTGGCGGCCGCGAGCGCGAACAACTGGCGGGCGCCGCCCTCGCCGGGGACGAACACGCGCATCACGTCCTCATCGGTCTGCTTGCACTCGAGCCCGGACGCGCGCAGCCGTTCCACGAATTGATCGAGTTCCTGTCCGGTCTTGATGCGCAGCTCGTAGACGCGGCCGCGCGGCTGCTTCAGCGCGGCGATCGGACCTGAAGCGGCGATTGCGCCCTTGTCCATCACCACGACGTGATCGCAGGTGTACTCGACGTCGGGCAGCAGATGCGAGCACAGGATCAGATTGACCCCTTTGTTGTGCGCCAGATCGCGCACCAGCTCGAGCATCTCGTCGCGCCCTTTCGGATCCATGCCGTTGGTCGGCTCGTCGAGGAACAGCAAATCGGGATCGTGCACCAGCGCCTGCGCCAGCTTGATCCGCTGCTTCATGCCGGTCGAATACGTTTCGACATTGCGATATCGCGCCTCGCCGAGCCCGACGTAGAACAGCACCTCGTGTGCGCGCTGCATCGCGTCGACGCGGGGCAAGCCGGCAAGCTCGCCGCAGTAGGCGACGAAGGACACCGCGTTCATGCCCGGGATATGGGAGTCGCTCTCCGGCATGTAGCCGACGCGCGATCGGATGTCGAGCGGCGCCTCCGACACGTCGAGGCCGAGCACCCGCAGGCGGCCGCGCTCGGGGACGATGAAGCCGAGCAGCGACTTGATCATCGTGCTCTTGCCCGCGCCGTTGGGTCCGAGCAGGCCGACGGCGCCGGCGGCGAACGACGAGGTCACCTCACGGAGCGCGCGGTTGCTCCCGTACGCGACGGTGACGCTCTCGAGCGTGACGACCGGATCGCCCTCAGCCATTCAGGATCATAGACGCACGCGGACATCCGGATGTTCGCACCGCTACAGCCGTGCGCCGCACGCGGCGGAGCCCTGCGTCACATGCGGCGCAGCCCTTCAGGGCTGCGATCACAGCGTTCCTCGCAGGCCGAGTTCGTCCGCTTTCTCGCGCATGAAGCCGATGGTATTGCCGATGTGCTCCTCGAGCGACAGGCCGAGCAGCGCCGCTCCCTCGTGCAGATCTTCACGCTTGACCGCGCGGCAGAATGCCTTGTCCTTCATCCGCTTGATCACGGATTTCGCCTCGAGGTCGAGAATGCTCTTGCTCGGACGGACCAGCGAGGCGCCGGTGATGAAACCGGCGAGCTCGTCGCAGGCAAACAGCGTTTTCTCGAGCAGGCTGTCGCGCGTCACGCCGGTGATCTCCATCGCGTGCGACGCGATGGCGCGGATCATCCACTCGGGATAGCCCTTGGCCCGCAGAATCTCCGCGCCCTTGTTCGGGTGATCGCCGAGCGTCGGCCAGCGCTCGTAGTCGAAGTCGTGCAGCAGCGCGGTGATTCCCCAGCCCTCTTCGTCCTCGCCGAACTTGCGGGCGTAGCCGCGCACGGCGGCCTCGACGGCCAGCGCGTGCTTCAGCAGGCTCTCGCCCTTGGTGTACTCGGTCAACAGCGCCCAGGCGTCGTCGCGATTCATGATAAGTTCCAGCATCTTAATGCAGGAGCACGGGATGACCAACGGGCGGCAACAGTCGGCAGTCGGCACGGCGCAGTCGGCGGCGACCGGACTGGACACGGAATTTCACCGCGGCCTGGGCCTCTACGACTCGACCATGGTCGTCGTCGGCTCGATGATCGGTTCGGGCATCTTCATCGTCTCGGCCGACATGGCGCGGAACATCGGGAGTCCGGGCTGGCTGCTCGGCGCCTGGCTGCTGACGGGCATCCTGACGGTCGTCGGCGCGCTGTCCTACGGGGAACTCGCGGCGATGATGCCGCGCGCCGGCGGGCAGTACGTCTACCTGCGCGAAGCATTCTCTCCGCTGTGGGGTTTCCTCTACGGCTGGACCCTCTTCCTGGTGATTCAGACCGGTACCATCGCCGCGGTATCGGTCGGCTTCGCGCGCTACTTCGGCGCGCTGGTGCCGTGGATCGCGGACGATCGCTACATCATCCCACCGGTGCATCTGACGACCGGCTACGCGCTGTCGCTGTCGACGACGCAGTTGGTGGGCATCGTGATGATCGCGCTGCTGACCTGGACCAACACGCGCGGGCTCGAGTACGGGAAGATCATCCAGAACGTCTTCACCACCGCCAAGACGGGCGCGCTGCTCGGGCTGATCGTCGTCGGCGTCCTGCTCGGCTGGAACCACGCCGCCGTCGCCGACAATTTCGGCAATCTCTGGGCGGCGCGTGGAACGGTCGACATCGTGCCGGGGCTGTCGGCGCTCAGCGTTTTCGGCTTGTTCGTCGGCATCTGCGTCTCGCAGACCGGCTCGCTGTTTTCCGCGGACGCGTGGAACAACATCACCTTCACCGCCGGCGAGGTCAAGGAGCCGCGGCGGAACATCCCGCTCTCGCTCGCCTTCGGCACGTTCATCGTGATCGGTCTCTACCTGCTCGCCAACGTCGCCTATCTCGTGACGCTCCCCTTCGATCAGATTCAGCACGCACCGGGCGACCGCGTCGCCACCGCCACGCTCAACGCGATCTTTCCAGGGCTCGGGCCGACGATCATGGCGATCGGCATCATGGTGTCGACCTTCGGCTGCACCAACGGCCTGATCCTCGCCGGCGCCCGCGCCTACTACGCGATGGCGCGCGACGGGCTGTTCTTCAACAAGTCGGGGCAGTTGAACGACGCGAAGGTGCCGGCGTGGGGGCTGCTCTTCCAGGGCCTGTGGGCCGTCTTTCTGGTGCTGCCGCGGACCTACGATCCCGCGACCAAGGCGTACGGCAATCTCTACAACAATTTGCTCGACTACGTGATTTCGGCCGCGCTGATCTTCTACATCCTGACCATCGCCGGCATCTTCCGTCTGCGGCACACCCGTCCCGACGCGGATCGCCCCTACCGCGCGTTCGGCTATCCGGTCATCCCGGCACTCTATATCTTCGGCGCCGCGGCCATTCTGCTCGTGCTCTTCGTCTACCGGCCGGCGACGACATGGCCGGGGCTGGTGATCGTGCTGCTGGGCGTGCCGGTGTATTTCGCCTGGAAGCCTAAGCACTGATCAATTCTCTGCGGTGTTTGCGGTCTCCCCGGTTCCTTCTTCGTACGTTATCTCCGCTGCCTCGCGCGGACGTGGACCCCTTTGCGCGTGACGCGGACGTCAATCGAACGCACCTCGTGCGTCGACGGCGGCGGCCAGTAGCCGAGCATGTAGTAGTGCCCCGCCTCGCGCCAGATCGCCTCGCCCGCCGGGCCGAATTTGTTGTCGTGATAGATCGCGCCGCCGGTGTACTGGATGAGACCGTTGCCGATGTTGCTGCCGCCGCGCGCTCCCGTGGCGTCGACGCAGTAGACGCTGACGTTGGCGCGCGCGGTGCTCGCAATCGCGTCGACCCACGCCGACCAGTACGGACTGTTCCCGCCCATCGGCGGCTCGCTGACGTCGCACACCAGCGGCAGGCCGAGGCAGAGCACGACCTTGCGCTTGTGGTCGATCAACTCGAGCTGCTTCGCAATCTTCGCGATCGCCTTCAGCGTCACTTCCGGCGTGTCGCGCCGCTGGTACGGCTGCACGCCACCGCGATAGCTCGCGATTCGATCGCGAGCGGTGCTGAGATCGCCAATCGCCTCGTCGACCCGGCTCGAGAGTCGGACGACCGACAGTTCGTCGCCGTCGCCCATCGGCGCAAGCACCACGGGCGCGATCTGCTGCATCGCCGAGGTGCCGGTGATGGGCACGGCGATGTCGTCCATCAACAGCGACACCACGCGCCCGTCGTCCCCGCGCGTCGCCCCGAGCGCCGTCACCTTCGAGAAGGTCTTGATCTCGACCGCTTTGCCCTCTTCCTTCAGCTCGAATTCGTCCTGGCGCAGGTCGGTGACCGGCCGCTCGTCTCGATCGAGCGCCACGACATCGAGCTCGACGAGGTCGGTCCCTGCGGCCGACGGCGTCTTACGCTGGTCGGCCGCGGCCGCGGCGAGAAGAACGAGGCAGGCGGCCGGAAGCCATCGCATCATGGACGGGCCTTTCGAATCACCGCAATCGCGGTAGACGTGACGCCAAGCTGCTCGAGCTCGTCGACCGCGACCCAGCGCACATCGTCGGCATCCGTGCCGCGCGTCGCGAGCGACGGCGTGCCGCTCCGCACACGGCAGGCATAGTCGATGATCACGTAGTGATACTCGGCGCGCCCGCGGGCGTCGTGCCGGAGGCTGTCGAGCACCTCGATCACGTCGCCGACCACGATGTCGAGCGACGTTTCCTCCCGCACTTCGCGCGCCAGCGCACTCTGCAGCGTCTCGCCGACTTCGACGACGCCGCCAGGCAGACTCCACTGCCCTTTGAGCGGCTCCTCGCCGCGCCGCACCAGGAGCACGCGATCGCCGTCGAGAATCACCGCGCCGACGGCGACGAACGGGCGCTGCGGGTACTTCCTCAAATGCCCATGACCTTCACGACCACCCGCTTCTTCCGCCGGCCGTCGAATTCCGCGTAGAAGACCTGCTCCCACGGTCCCAGATCGAGCGCGCCCGCGGTGATCGGCAGCACGACCTGGTGCCCCATGATGGTGCGCTTCAGGTGGGCGTCCGCGTTGTCTTCGCCGGTGCGGTGATGCTGATAGTCCAGGCCGGACGGCGCGAGTTCCTCCAGCCACGCTTGAAAGTCGTTGATGAGCCCGTCTTCCCAGTCGTTGACGTAGATGCCGGCGGTGATGTGCATCGCCGACACCAGCGCCGTTCCATCGGTCACGCCGCTGGCCTTCACGATCGCGGCGACATCGTCGGTGATGCGGATGAACTCCTGCCGCTTCTTCGTGTTGAACCAGAGATAGTCGGTGTGCACGATCACCGCGCGATTGTAGCGCGACTACCGCGCCTTCGCGGAGGTGGTTAGCGCAGCGGCAACGCCGCGTCGGCGTTGAGATCGAGCGACGCGACCTCGCCGGCATGGAACCGGCGAAGGCCGGCGGCCGCGATCATCGCGGCGTTGTCGGTCGACAGCGCCAGACTCGGCAGGAACGTGGGGACGTCACGAGCGGCTCCTCGCTCCTCGAGCGCCGCCCGGAGGCGGCTGTTCGCCGAGACGCCGCCGGACACGCCGACGCTCTTCGCCTGGTATCGTCGCGCCGCGTCGAACAGTCGCTCGATCAGCGAGGCGACCACCACCCGCTGAAAGCTGGCGGCGACGTCTGCGGTCTCCTGTTCGCTGAGCGGGCCGTCATGGCCGCGGACGTGACGCATCACCGCGGTCTTCAGGCCGCTGAAGCTGAAATCGAGATCACCTTTGAGCTCTGGCGCGTTGCGATCGGCGTGCGTCAGCCGCACGGTCGGCAGCGAGACGGCGCGATCGTCGCCCTTCTTGGCCAGCCGATCGATGACCGGACCGCCGGGATAACCGAGGCCGAGCAGCTTGGCGACCTTGTCGTACGCCTCGCCGGCCGCATCATCGCGGGTGCGGCTCAGGAGCTGGTAAGCGCCGGGGCGCTCGACGAGATAGAGACTGGTGTGGCCGCCGGAGACGACCAACACGATCGACGGCAGCGGCAGCTCGCCGTTCTGCAGCACGAGCGACTCGATGTGGCCAGCGAGGTGATGGACGGCGACGAGCGGAAGATTCGCGGCCGCCGCCGCAGCCTTGGCAAAGGACACGCCGACCAAAAGCGAACCGACCAGGCCGGGGCCCTGCGTCACCGCGACGGCGCCGAGATCGCGCCAGGTGGACTGCGCCTGATCCATCGCGCGATCGACCACGCGGCAGATGTCGCGGATGTGCTGGCGCGAAGCGAGCTCGGGGACGACGCCGCCCCACTCGCGATGAATCGCCACCTGCGACGCCACGATGTTCGAGCGGATCGCCCACGGCCTGGCGGGATCGCCGGTCTCTTCGACGACGGCGGCCGACGTCTCGTCGCACGAGGTTTCGATCCCGAGGATGCGCACCTTTCTGCCTTTCTGCCTTGCCTTTCTGCCTTGGCTTCTGCCTTCTGCCTTCTGCCTTTACTTCCTGCTTTCCTGCAATTCTGCCGTCCTGCCTTGCGAGAAGGCCTGTTTCAGGGACTCCGTATACGGAGCTCGGAAAATGCCTTTTTCCGTGATGATGCCGGCGATGAAGCGATGCGGCGTCACGTCGAATCCGGGATTCCAGACCTTCGCATCTTTCGGCGCGATCTGCGACGTCCCGACGTGCGTGACCTCCCGGCCGCTGCGCTCCTCGATCGGAATATGTGAACCATCGGGCGTGCGCAGGTCAATCGTGGACAGCGGCGCCGCGACGTAGAACGGGACGTTGTGCTCACGGGCGAGCACGGCCACGCCGTAGGTGCCGATCTTGTTCGCGGTGTCGCCGTTGGCGGCAATGCGATCCGCGCCGACGACGATGAAGTTGACCCGCCCCTGGCCCATCAGCGAGGCGCTCATGTTGTCGGTGATGATCGTGGTATCGATGCCGTCGCGCATCAGCTCCCACGCGGTCAGCCGCGCACCCTGCAGGAACGGGCGCGTCTCGTCGGCGAAGACGGCGACGGACTTGCCGGCCTCGGCGGCGCCGCGGATCACGCCGAGCGCGGTGCCATAGCCGGCGGTGGCCAGCGCGCCGGCATTGCAATGCGTAAGGATCCGGGCGTCGGCCGGCACGACGCTGGCGCCGAAGGCGCCCAGCGCGCGGCAACTGGCGACGTCCTCGTCGTGGATCTGCTGCGCCTCGCGGTCGAGCGCATTCTTGATCTCGTCAACCGACTGCCCCGCCTGGACCGCCGCGCCGAAACAGTGCTTCATCCGGTCGATGGCCCAGAACAGATTGACCGCGGTGGGACGGGTCGCCGCCATCAGATCGCAGGTCTTCTGGAACTCGGCCGCGAGCTTCTGCGTGCCGGTGGCCGTGCTGCGGCGCATCCCGATCGCGAGGCCCCACGCCGCGGCGACGCCGATCGCGGGCGCGCCGCGAATCACCATCGTCTTGATCGCGCGCGCGACTTCGGGCGCGGTCTTGCAGCGCACGTACACTTCCTGGGCCGGGAGCTTGCGCTGGTCGATCATCACGACCACGTCGCCCTCTCTCGCAATCGTTGGCAGCATCGGGGAATTGTACCGGGTTCGGGGTTCAGCGTTCCAGGTTCAGGGTTCGTTCGGGGTTCAAGGTTCAGGGTTCCGGGTTCCGGGTTCGGGTTCCGGGTTCCGGTTCAGGGTTCAGCACCCCGAACCTTGAACCCTGAACCCTGAACCCGGTTGTACCTTAAGCGGGAACCCCGTGTTAGAGGAGCCGTGCATCAAACGGCAGCGGCAGCAGATCCTTGAGCTGATGCTCCCCTTTGGGCTCGGTGAGATTGGCGAGTTCAATGGCGAGGTTGCCGCCGAACTCCCAGAGAATCTGGCGGCAGGCGCCGCAAGGCGGCGTCGGCGCGTCGGTGTCGGCCACGATCGCGATGCGGGTGAAGACGCGGTGCCCCTCGGACAGCGCCTTGAACATCGCGACCCGCTCGGCGCAAATCGTCAGGCCGTAGGTCGCGTTCTCGATGTTGCAGCCGGTGATGACCGTGCCGTCGCCGGTCTCGAGCGCGGCGCCGACCTTGAAATGCGAAAAGGCCGCGTCGGCGTGCTCGCGCGCGCGGCGCGCGGCGCCGATCAGATCGATCTCGCCGTCGCGTTCGCGGGTGCGCCGCGGACCCAGGCGCCGATCGCGGACGCGCCGATTGCCCTCCGCGCGGCCAACGTCCTCGACGCGGCGATCGAACCCGGTGCGGCGGTCGGCTTCGATGTGGGCGCGGCGATCGTCGAGCATCAGCCGCAGCGTCTGCGGCGGACGCGCGCCGTTCACCACGTGGGTCACCCGCGCGATCTGGAACAGCTTGGCGGTCAGCGCCTGGACTTCCGCGTCGCGATGACATCGCTCCGCCGCGGTGGCGTCGGTCCAATAGCGAACGACATAGAAGCGGAGCGGAAAGGACTCGTCACGGACCACTTCGGCGCGGCCGTACTCCTTGCGGATCAGCAACGCCTCGAAGTGGGTCGCGATCGCGTCGAACTGCGGCTCGTGGCCCGGCTGGATGTCCACCAGCGAGACCGACAGCCGCCGTCCTTCAGAGCCGTCCAATAATCCCCTCCAGCAGCGCGATGAACTGGCCGCGGACGCGGGCGGCCGTCTCCATCACTTCCGCGTGATCGAGCGGCTGCGGCAGCACGCCCGCCGCCATGTTGGTGATGCACGAGATGCCGAGCACGTCGATCCTCATGTGCCGGGCGACGATCGCTTCCGGCACCGTGGACATGCCGACGGCGTCCGCGCCGATCGTTCGAAGATATCGGATCTCGGCGGGGGTTTCGTAACTGGGGCCCATCAGCGCCGCGTAAATGCCGTGCGGCAGCCTCACGCCGAGGGCCGCCGCCGCGCTATCGGCAGTCGCGCGCAGCCGCGACGAATAGACCTCGGTCATGTCGGGAAAGCGATGACCGAACCGCTCGTCGTTCTCGCCAACCAGAGGGTTATGGCCAGTCAGATTCAGATGATCGTCGATCACCATCAGCGCGCCGCGCGCGAACCCGGTGTTCACGCCGCCGGCGGCGTTGGTCAGAATCAGCGTCTTCACGCCGAGCACGCCGAGCGCGCGGACGGCAAAGGCCACGCGCCCGGCATCGTGCCCCTCGTAGAGATGACACCGTCCGGCCAGCGCGGCGATCGTCTTGCCGCACGTCTTGCCGACGACCAGCTTCCCGGCATGGCCGATGACGCGCGAGGCGGGCCAATGCGGCAGGTCGACGTACGGCATCGTCACCGCGTCGCCCAGCGAATTGGCGAAATCGCCGAGCCCCGAACCGAGCACGACGGCGATCGCCGGCACTTCCGGCACGCGCGCGCGGATCGCGGCCGCGGCCTCCTGGACGTCGTCGTAGTAACTCACTGACGGCCCTTTGACACGCGAAGGCGGCAACGGCCGCGACGCATGGTCACGGAACCGATCCCGTGCTTGGCGTGCCTCGCGGTCTTTGCGTTCAAAGCAGGAAACCCGCGATCGTCGCGGTCATGAAGTTGGCCAGCGTGCCGGCGAACATCGCGCGGAGGCCGAGCCGCGCCAGATCGTGACGCCGGTTCGGCGCCAGCGCGCCGATGCCGCCGATCTGGATGCCGATCGAGCTGAAGTTGGCGAACCCGCAGAGCGCGAACGTCGCGATGGTGAACGACTTGGGATCGAGCGCCGCCTTCATCGGCCCGAGCTGCGAGTAGGCGACGAATTCGTTCAGCACCATGCGGGTGCCGAGCAGGTTCCCGATCACCGGTGCATCCTTCCACGGCACGCCCATGCTCCAGGCGACCGGCGCGAACACCCACCCGAAGATCTGCTGCATGCTGAGGTGGACGAAGCCGAGCAGGTAGTTCACCAAGGCGACCAGGGCAAGAAACGAGATCAGCATCGCGCCCACGTTCAGCGCCAGGTGAAGCCCTTCGCCGGTGCCGCGGCCGGCGGCGTCGATCACGTTGACGTCCGTCTGCTCGATTTCCAGCTTCACCGACCCCATCGTCTTGGGCGATTCGACCTCGGGAACCAGCATCTTCGCCATCATGATGGTGCCGGGCGCGGTCATGATGACCGCCGTCAGCAGATGCTTGGCCTCGATGCCGAACAGGATGTAGGCGGCCATGATGCCGCCGGAAATGTGCGCCATGCCCGACGTCATCACCGTCATCAGCTCGGACTGGGTCATCTCCGGCAGATACGGACGGATCGTCAGCGGGGCTTCGGTCTGCCCCATGAAGATGCTGGCGGCGACGTTGAGCGACTCGGCGCCGCTGCACCGCATCACCCGGTGCATCACGATCGCCATCAGCCGGACGACGAACTGCATGACGCCGTAGTAGTAGAGAATCGCAAAGAGCGCGGCGATGAAGATGATCGTCGGCAGCACCTGGAACGCGAAGATCACCGCGTAGTTGCTGCCCTCGGGACCGAGCGCCCCGGTCATGGCGCGCCCCCACACCGAGGCGTCGCCGAGCGGGCCGAACACGAACCCGGCGCCGACGCCGGCGAAACCGAGCAGCTTGTTGATGCCGGCGCCCAGCGTTTCGAATACGCGCTGACCGATCGTCGTCTTCAGCACGATCAGCGCGAAGACGATCTGCAGGCTCAGCCCCCACGCCACCGTCGTCCAGTTGATCGCGCGCCGATTGGTCGAAAACCCGACGGCGATCGCGAGAATCACCACCGCGCCGAAGAGCGGCTGCAGCAATCCGAACATCAGCGGACCTCTCCGACGATCAGGCGCCCGGCAGCGGGCGGCGCGTCGCCAATACTGATCGACTGGCCGGCGAGGCGCAGCGCGGCGTCGCGGCGCCCGGCGTCCCGGTAATGCAGCTCCAGCACCGGCGCGCCGGCTTTCACGGCGTCCCCCGGCTTGGCGACGACCATGATGCCCACCGCGGGGTCGACGGGATCTTCGACGCGATCGCGGCCGGCCCCGAGGATCACGGACGCACGCCCCACCAGCTCGGCGTTGATCGCGGTCACGAAGCCGTCGCGGCTGGCGGCGACGATGTGGCGGTCGGAGACGTGCGGAAGGCGCTGGTAGTCGTCGATCACTCCGGGGTCTCCGCCCTGCAGCTCGATGATCTGTCGGAACCGCTCGAGCCCCGCGCCCGAGGCGATCGCGTCCCCGATTTTCCTGGTCGCCGCGGGCAGATCGGCAGCGGCCCCGCCGAGCACAAGCATGCGCGCGGTCAATTCGACCGAGACGTCAATCAGGTCGCGCGGGCCGCGGCCCTTGAGGACTTCGATGCACTCGATGACTTCAAGCGCGTTCCCCACCGCGTGGCCGAGCGGCGCCTCCATCGCGGTGATGATCGCTTCGGTCCTGACCCCAGAGGCGTTGCCGATCGCGACGAGCGACTCGGCCAGCCGGCGCGAGTCGGCTTCGGTCTTCATGAACGCGCCGCTGCCGGTCTTGACGTCGAGCACGAGCGCGTCGATCCCCTCGGCGATCTTCTTGCTCATGATCGACGCGCTGATCAGCGGGATGCTTTCGACCGTGCCGGTGACGTCGCGCAACGCGTAGAGTTTCTTGTCGGCGGGTGCGATCTGCGCAGTTTGGCCGATCATGGCGCAGCGGACCCTGGCGAGCGCCGCCTTCATTTCCTCTAGCGACAAGTTCACGCGGAAGCCGGGGATCGCTTCGAGCTTGTCCAGCGTGCCGCCGGTATGGCCGAGGCCGCGCCCTGACATCATCGGCACCGCCAGGCCGCACGCCGCGGCGAGCGGCGCGAGGATCAGCGACGTCTTGTCACCGACGCCGCCGGTACTGTGCTTGTCCACCTTGGTGCCCGGAATCTCGCGCAGATCGACGCGCACGCCGGAATGCACCATTGCATCGGTGAGCCACGCTGTCTCCTCCGCGGTCATTCCGCGCAACAGGATCGCCATCAACAGCGCCGACGCCTGGTAGTCGGGAAACGTCCCGGCGGTCACGCCATCCACGAAGAATCGGATCTCGTCGCGAGTAAGCGTTCGCCCGTCTCGCTTCGATAAGATGATGTCGACCGCCCGCATGTGGCGGGCAGTATATCGGAGATAATCACCCCGTGTCCCAGGTCTCCCAGCTATCCCCCGAGCTCTCTCGGGGCTTGCTGCAAGTGGCCCGCGCGCTGTTGGCGGCGGTGCGCAACTGGACACTCTATCCACCGGAGCATCCCACCGTCGGCGCCTCCGTCGATCGCCTGTCCGCGGCGATCCGCGATTCGACGCTGGGCGCGGCGTTCTCGATCGGCGTCACGCCCGACACGCTCCTGATCGAAGGCGTGGCCGCCGACCCGGGTCAATCCGGCTTCGGCGAAGCCGCGGCGATGCTGCACGACCGCGATATCCTGACGCTCTCGTTCGTCGGCGCGGTCTCGGCCGAGACGATTCACGCCTTTCTCCGCATCCTGACGATGGACGCGGCCGAACGCCGTCAGCGCGGCGGCCCCGCGCGCATCTGGGCCAGCGAGGGCAACGAGTCGCTGTTCATCGAGCAGATCGATTACGAGAAGGTGCTGGCGCGCGAGGAGGGGCAGATCGCGGAGCCGGCCAAGCGCGACGATCTGTGGCGCTCGATCGTGCTGTCGATCGCCGGCGGACAGAAGGGCGTCTTCAACCAGCTGGCGCAGGAACGCCTGTTCGCGATCTCCGGCAGCCCGCACGATATCGGCGACCTCGCCACCGCCGTCGCCGCGCCGAAGTGCACGATCGACGGCTCGCCGATGATCACCTCGCAGGCCGCCACCGTGCTCGCCGCCTTCCGCCATCTCACCAACGTCGTCTCGGTCATGTCGCCGGATCGGCTGCCCGAGGTCATGGGCCACCTGGCGACCGCGTCAGCGCAGCTCGATCCGCACGTCGTCATGCAGGTGATGCAGAGCTCGGACGAAGCCGGCGCCGTCCCGGTGGTCGCCGGGATGGCGGCGGCGTTCGACGATGTGAAGGTCGCGCAGTTGCTGGCGACCGCGCTCGCGCTCGACGGCCATGCATCGGATCGCCTCGCGACGATCTTCAACACCATCGCGCCCGACGAGGACCGCAAGCGGCGCGTGCTCACGCTGACGCGGAGCATGTTGAGCGAAACCGATTTCGGGCGGTCGGGTCAATTTCAGGTGCTGTGGGCGTCGACCGAAGAGCTGCTGGTCTCCTACAACGACACGCCGTTCGTCTCGGAGGCGTACCGCGCCTCCCTGGATGGCGTCGGCGGCCGCGCCGAGATGCTCGCCGGCGGCGACCTGCCGCCGGATCTTCCTGAATGGCTCGAGAGCCTCGGCCAGGCGAACGTCCGCGTCCTCTCCGTGCGGCTGCTGATCGATCTGTTCAATATCGAGCAGGATCCGAAGCGCGCCGCCGACATGGCGCCGGACCTCGCGGCGCTGGCGGAAGACCTGTTGATGTCGGGGGCGTACGACGATGCGGTGATGGTCACGCGGGCGCTGCAGACCCGCGCCATGGAGGCCAAGAGCATCGGCCGCGACGCCTGCCGCCAGGCGCTCGACCAGCTCGGCGAGTCGATGGCGCTGCGCGAGTCGGTGGCGCTCATCGGCGACGTCGACGAGGAGAACTGGGCGGCGATGAAAGCCGTGATCGACACCATCGGCGTGTCGAGCGTCGAGGCGCTGAAGTCCGTGATCATGGTCGAGAAGGACGATCTCACCACCGGCCGCGCCGAACAGGTGATCATCGGTTTCGGCCAGAAGGCGGTCACGCGGCTGGCGCCGCTGGTCGGCGACTCGCGCTGGTTCGTGCAGCGCCGCGGCGCGCGGCTGCTCGGCAAAGTCGGGTCGGCCGACGCGGTCCCGCTGCTGCAGCCGCTGCTGCGCCAGAACGACCCGCGGGTCGCGCGGGAAGCGGTCGCCGCCCTGGGCGTCATCCAGGATCCGGCGGCAGCGCGTGCCATCCATACGGTGCTGCGCGCCGCCACCGGCAACATGCGGCGCGCGGTCGTCGAAGCGCTGGTCGCCGAAAAGGATCCGCGCGTGGTGCCGATGCTGGCCCGGATCATCGAGGAAAGCGATCCGCTGGGCAAGGATCACGAGGTGGTGCTCGAGACCATCGACGCCCTCGGCGCGGTCGGCACCGACGGCGCGGTGCCGATCCTGCTCACGACGGCCAAGCGCACCCGGTGGTTCGGCGGCAGGAAGCTGCGGACGCTCAAGGAGCGCAGCGTCGACGCGCTGGTCAAGGTCAAGACACCCAAGGCGACCGATGCGTTGAAGGAAGCCGCCGAGCGCGGCGACTCGCAGCTCCGGAAAGTCGCCAGGGCGAGACTCTGATGCAGCAGAACAAGGCCGAGGAGCTCATCCGGCGCCTGGCCGCGGCACTGCGCGGTACCGAGCTCTATTCGCCGGCGCACCCGCTGGTCCAGCGCGGCATCGATGCCCTCGCGGCCGCGGCGGTGGAAGGGCTTCAGGGCACGCCGTCGATCGTGATCGGCTTCATCGGCGACGAGGTCGTCGTCGACGGCGGGCGCCTGCCGCGCGGCACCGCGTCACTGGTCGCCTTTGCCCGAGATTTGCGCGACCGCGGCATCGAGAAGATCACGCTGACGCGCGGTCTCTCCCGCGCCGAAGTCGGACATCTGGTCGCCGCGTTCACCGATCGCGCGTCTCCCGTCCCGCTGCCGGACCGGCTGATCACCAGGGGCGTGCGCAACGTCACGCTCGGCCGCATCGTGGTCGACGAGACCGCCGACGACCAGGCGGGCATCGCCGCGGCGCGACGGGTCTACTCGACGGCGGTCGAGACCGCCGAGAACCTCTGGAATGCGGCGAAGGCGGGCGATCAGCCGGATCCGGGCGCCGCGCGCAAGATCATCGACGGCCTCGCGCGCCTGGTCACCCAGGACCGCACCTCGCTGATGGCGCTGACCGCGTTGAAGAAGTACGACAACTACACCTTCACGCACATGGTGAACGTCTCGGCCCTGGCCATGGCCCAGGCCCGCGCGCTCAACATCGAGGGGCCGCTGCTGCGCGAGTTCGGCTTTGCCGCCCTGATGCACGACATCGGCAAGGTCAACACGCCGCTGGAGGTCCTCAACAAACCCGGGAAGCTGACCAACGAAGAGTTCGACGTGATGAAGCAGCACGTCGTCGACGGCGCGCACATCCTGCGGCGGACGCCGGAGATGCCGGCCCTCGCCCCGATCGTCGCGTTCGAGCATCATCTGAAGCAGGATCTCAGCGGCTATCCCGAGAAGATCGGCAGCCGCAAGTTGAACCTCTGCACGATGATCGTCTCGATCGCCGACGTCTTCGACGCGCTGCGCAGCAACCGCCCGTATCGCGAAGGCATGGCGACGGTGCGCATCCGCAGCATCATGGGCGAGCAGGGCAATCCGGCGTTCAACCAGACGCTGCTGAAGCGGTTCGTGAACCTGATGGGGCTCTTCCCGGTCGGCAACCTGGTGCGTCTCACCAAAGGGGAAATCGCGGTCGTCACCGCCGAGCACCCGACCGATCCGTTCCGGCCGCAGGTGAAGATCATCGTCGATCGCTCCGGCCAGACCCTCGACGAACCGCTGCTGGCGAACACCTGGGAACGCGACAGCCGCGGCGAGCACATGTACGCCGTGGTCGAAGCCATCGATCCGGAATCGACCGACATCGATCCGCTGAAGTATCTCTGATGGCTGAGCTGCCCGACGGATCCGCGCCGCTCGACGCCAAGGAAACGGCGCGGCTGACCGACTTCGCGCGCGCGTGCAAGGCCGCGGCGCGCGCGGTGCTGCTCTACCCGACCGGGCATCCCGCGATCGCCGCGACGCTCGGCCGCATTGCCCATATCACGTCGCCGTCGGCGCAGCCGCTGCCGATGAAGATCAGCGTGCTGCCCGACGGCCTCGAGCTCGATGACCGCGCGCCCGCCAAGCCGGACGCCGCGCTCACCGAGCTGGCGACGCTGCTGCACAGCCATCTGATCGGCGAGATGACCGTCCATCCGGGCGGCGACATCGAAGCGTGGCGCGCGTTCCTGCTCCTGGTCGGGCGCTCTCCCGAGTCGGTCCGCACCGACGGCGGCATCGCCCGCGTGTGGACGACGATGGCCGGGCGCCATGTCGATCTGCGGGAGATCGACTATGCGGAAGTCCTGCGCGAGCGGGCCGGCGGCGATTCGGCGGCGTGGAAGCGGATCGTCGACAACTGCCTGCAGGGCAGTTCCTTCGACCTCGACGAAGACGGCATTCGCGAGTTGCTGGGCATCGCGGTGGACAGCGAGCAGCTCACCTCGCTGATGGCCAAGATCGAAGGCGAGGCCGGCGGCGACGGCGCGATCGGGCTCAAGACCGCCGCCCTGCTGCGGCTGCTGCGCGGCATCTTCGACGTGGTCTCGAAAAAACAGCCGGAGCAGGTCGAACCGGTCTTGAAGAGCATGGCGGCGGCGGTCGGCCAGTGCTCGCCCGACGTCCTGCTCGGGCTGCTGGGCCAGCAGAGTCAGTCGTCCGACGATGGACCGCCGCTGATGCAGGCGGTCGTCAGCCGCATGACCGACAGCACCATCGCGAGCTTCGTCTCGCGGCATGTGATCGCGGGCGAGACCTCCACCGATCGCCTGGCCCAGGCCTTCCAGACGCTGGTCCGCGACGGCGAGGAACAGCAGCGGCTGCTGGCGCTCGCGCGCGAGGACGTCGCGGCCTCGCCGCTGGGCAGCACCGAGGGCTTCGAGTCGGTCTGGAACAACGTCGCCGAAAAGATGATCACGTCCTACTCCGACGAGCCGTTCGTCAACGAGGCGTACGGCAGGGAGCTGTCGGGCGCCCGGGCCAGGGCGATCGAGGTGGAAGACGTCAGCGACGATCCGCCCGAACGGATCAGCGGCTGGCTCGGCACGATCGCCACCACGTCGCTGCGGGCGCTCGACCTGACGCTGATGCTCGATCTCCTGCGCATCGAGCCGGACGAGGAGAAGTGGCGCGAGCTGATGAAGCCGCTGGTCGGCCTGGTCGACGACCTGCTGCTGGTCGGCGACTTCGACGCTGCGGCAGAACTGATCGGCGTGCTGGTACGGGAAGCCGCCGACGGCTCGGGCGGCCGGCGTCAGATCGCGTTGACCGCGATCGACGTGCTGATTGCGGGGTCGATGATGCGCCACGTCACGACCCACCTGGCGACCATCGACGAAGCCCAGTTCGAACGCGTGAAGGCGATGTGCGTGTCGCTCGGCGAAGTGCTGGTGCGGCCGCTGGCCGAGGCCTTGTCGGTGGAAGAGCGTCCGCGCACGCGCGAGCGGCTGACCTCGGTGCTGCTCGCCTTCGGCTCGGTCGGCCGCCGCACCATCGAGCGGCTGAAGAACTCGCAGAACCCGGCGGTGCGCCGCACCGCGATTCACCTGATGCGGCAGTTCGGCGGCAGCGAGTCGCTGCCGGACCTGACCGAACTGCTCGACGACAACGAACCGCAGGTCCAGCGCGAGGCGGTGCGCGCGATCCTCAACGTCGGCACCGACGCGGCGTTCAAGATTCTCGAACAGGCGCTGACCGGCGGCACGACGCGGTCGCGCGAGGCGATCATGCAGTCGATCGGCCTGGTCCGGGACGAGCGGGCGACGCCGCTGTTCACTTACATCCTCGGCCACATCGATCATCGCGGCGCGCTGGGCCCGGTCTACTTGCGCGCGATCGAATCGCTCGGCGCGCTGCGCGATCCCGGCGGCGTCGCGCCGCTCCGCACGGCGCTCTACAAAGGCGAGTGGTGGGCGCCGCGACGGACCGGCGCGCTCCGCGCCGCGGCCGCATCGGCGCTGGCGCGGATCGGTACGCCTGAAGCGATCGCGGTGCTGGACGAGGCGGTGGCGAGCGGCTCGCGCGGCGTCCGCTCCGCGGCACGGGCGCAGCTGACGCAGGCCCACGGCCGGCGGCCGGCCCGCGCGTCGGGAGATGAGGCGTGAGCGCGCCCCGCTTCCAGCTCGCCGACGAGTTGCTGCGGCGCCTGGCTGCGTCGCTGCGTTCGGCGCAGCTCTATTCGCCGGGGCATCCGATCATCGGCCGCAACCTCGACTCGCTGTCGGCGGCGTTCCAGATGCTGCACAGTCTGCAGTCGACGGTCACCATCGGTCTGGTCGGCGACGAGGTCATCGTCGACGACATGCCGGTGGCGAAGGCCGACACGCTGGGACCGTTCGTGCGGCGGCTGCAGCAGGCCGGCGTCGAGCGGATCACCGTGCTCCGCGGCGTCACGGTCGACGAGATCACCGGATTCCTCGCCGCGATCACGACGATCGACGCCCGCGATGGCGACGCCGCCGAATCGTTCCCGTTCTTCGCGCACATCCGCGTCGGCCGCGTCACCGTCGAACAGCGCGTCGAAGGCAGCCTGACCGACATGGCGACGATCAAGCGGCTGTACAGCGACGCCGTCTCCGTCGCCGGCGACATCTTCGAGAGCGCCCAGACCGAAGGCCGGCCCGACGCGACGGCGGCTCGATCGATGATCGACGGGCTGGCCCAGGCGGTGGCACAGAACCGCAACGCGCTGCTGGCGCTCACCACGCTGAAGAACTACGACAACTACACGTTCACGCACATGGTGAACGTCTCGATCCTGACCATGGGGCAGGCGCGCGGCCTCGGCATCGACGGCCCGCTGCTCCGCGAGTTCGGCCTCGCCGCGCTGATGCATGACATCGGCAAGGTCCGCACGCCGCTCGAGATCCTGAACAAGCCGGACAAGCTCACCGACGACGAGTTCGCGATCATGAAGCGCCACGTCGTCGACGGCGCCGAGATCCTGCGGATGACGCCGGACGTCCCGACGCTCGCGCCGGTGGTCGCGTTCGAGCATCATCTGCGCGTCGACGGCTCGGGGTATCCCGACCGCGTCAGCCGCTCGTCGCTCAACATCGGCACGATGCTGTGCAGCATCGCCGACGTGTACGACGCGATGCGGTCGCAGCGCCATTACCAGAAGGCGTTCCCCACCGATCGCATTCTCGCCGTGCTGAAGCGCAACGACGGCACCCAGTTCGACCAGCACCTGGTCCGCCGTTTCGTGCAGCTGGTCGGCATCTATCCGGTGGGCAACCTGGTCCGCCTCAACACCGGCGAAATCGGCGTGGTGAAGAACGTCTACGCGCCGGACCCCTACCGGCCGCACGTGCGCATCCTGATCGACAGGGAGGGCAAGCGCCTCGATCTGCCGTATGAGCTCAATTTGTGGGAGAGCAGCGAAGATCCGCAGCGTCCGGCATCGGTCGTCGCACCGCTCGATCCCGCCGACTACGCCTTCGACCCGCTGATGCTGATGTAACATTCAAGCGTGAGATTCGCGCTTTGCGCCGCCGCAGTCCTCGCGCTCCTTATTCCACGATCCCAGGCCGCGCCCCAGCCTCCGCCCAAGCTCGCCGTCGTCCTCGTCGTCGACCAGATGCGCGCGGACTACGTCGATCATTTCAGCGGCGAGTGGACGGCTGGCCTGAAACGAATGGTGACGCAGGGCGCCTGGTATCAGCGAGCCGCCTACCCGTACCTGACGACCGTGACCTGCGCCGGTCACGCGACGATCTCGACCGGATCGTTCCCGCACGTCCACGGTGTCTTCCAGAACAACTGGTGGGATCGCGATGCCGGCCGGCAGATGTGGTGCACCGAGGATCCGTCCGCCACGAATATCGGTTACGGGATCCACCCCACTGGCGGCGACAGCCCGTACCGCTTGAAGGTCCCGACCTTCAGCGATCAGATGCGCGCGGGCCGTCAGGCTCACGTCGTGTCTCTCGCACTCAAGGCCCGGAGCGCGATCATGCTCGGCGGCCACGCCGGCGATTCCGTCACCTGGCTGAACGATGCGCTCGACGGATGGCAAACCTCGACCGCCTACTCGGAGCACGCGGTGCCCGCGGCCAAGGCGTTCATCGACGCGAACCCGATGACCGCCGATCTGGGCAAGACGTGGGAACGCTCGCTGCCGGCCGCCTCGTACACCGGTCCCGACGACGGCGTAGGCGAAGCGCCGCCGGCGGGATGGTCGCGCAGTTTTCCGCACGTGCTGAAAGGCACCAGCGGCAAGGCGGACGGGACCTACGCGACCCAATGGGAACGCAGCCCGTTCGCCGACGAGTATGTGGGTCGTTTCGCCGCGGCGCTCGTCGAGTCGCTGCAGCTGGGCAGGCATGACGGCACCGATGTCCTGGCCGTCAGTTTTTCCAGCACCGATCTGGTCGGCCATGCCTTCGGGCCGCGCAGCCACGAAGTGCGCGATATGTACGTGCGGCTGGACAAGACGATCGGCCTGCTCTTCGATCGACTGGACGCGCTGGTCGGGAAAGATCAATGGGTCGCCGGGCTGACCGCCGACCACGGCGTAACGCCGATTCCGGAACAACTCGTCGCGGAAGGCAAGGACGCCGGCCGGATCAGCGGCCGCGCGATGGTCGAGGCGATTGAGACGGCGCTCGTGCCGCGACTCGGCACCGGGAAAAAACTGGCGGTCCTCAACACCAACGACATCTATTTCGAAAAGGGAATCTACGAGAAGATCCGAAAGACGCGCCGCGTCCTCGCGACGGTGATTTCCACGATCCAGTCCCAGCCGGGCATCCAGCGCGTGTTCCGCAGCGAGGAGCTTCGCGAAGGCGCGACGTCGAAGGATCCGCTCCTGCGCGCCGCGTCGCTCAGCTACGTCCCGGGGCGCAGCGGCGACATCGTCTTCGTGGCCAAGCCAGGCTGGATGATCTCCGCGGCCGGTACGACGCACGGATCGGCCAGCGCCGACGATCAGCGCGTGCCGCTGCTGTTCTACGGCCGCGGGATCAAGCCGGGACAATATCAAGACCCGGCGTCGCCGGCCGACCTCACGCCGACGCTGGCGGCGATCTCCGGACTCACGATGAAGGCCGAAGGCCATCCCCTGGCATGCCTGCAGTAGCGAAGAAGAAGGGACGCAAGATCTCGCGGCCCCGCGCCGGGGCCGACCCGTTCTCGCATCGTGTTCTGTCAGTGGTCAGGCGCATTCCACCCGGGCGTGTCGCGTCGTACGGCGAGGTCGCGAAGCTGGCGGGCCGTCCCCGCGCGGCACGCGCCGTCGGGAACATCATGAAGGGCTGCGGCCGGCCTGATGTGCCGTGCCATCGCGTGATCGCGGCCGGCGGCCGGCTTGGCGGCTATGGCGGCAGCGAGGTACTGAAGCGATCTCTGCTGGTGGCGGAAGGCGTCATCGTTTACGGGTCGCGGGTTCGAGACCTGGACCGGGTCAGGTGGCAGCCCCCCCGCCGCCGCCCCTGAACCTGAACCTGAACCCTGAACCCTGAACCCTGAACGATGCATCCGTCTGAACCCTGAACCCGCCCCTGCTCGTATTTGCTTACGTGGCAACCCCAAAGCAACGTCCCCCAATCCCCTTCCCGTCTAAGGACATGACGGTGGATCTTGTTGCCAGGATTCAGGCGGGCGACGCCGATGCTTTCGAAACGCTCTACCGGCAGCACAGCGCGAAAATTTACACGCTGGCCTGCCGGATGGCCGGATCGGCCGACGATGGAGAGGACCTGCTCCAGGAAATCTTTCTCCAGGCGTACCGCAAGCTTGGCAGCTTCAAGGGGGACTCGGCGCTGGGCACCTGGCTCTACCGCCTGGCGCTCAACCACTGTCTCGATTTCGTGCGCAGCCGGCAGGCCAAAATGAACAAGCTGACCGAAACGCTGGACGCCGAAACCTCGTTCGAACCGACGGCGCGGCGCGACACGCCGATCGCGCGGATGGATCTCGAGCGGGCGGTCGAGCGGCTGCCGGAAGGATGCCGCGAAGCGTTCGTGCTGCACGACGTCGAAGGGTTCGATCACAAGGAAGTCGCCGAGCTGCTCGGCATCGCCGAAGGCACATCGAAGTCACAGGTGTTCAAGGCGCGGCTGAAGCTGCGCGGATTGCTGCGCGGGAAATAGATGCACCCGAACGACACGACCCTGAACGATTACGTCGACGGTTCGCTCGGCGCCGCCGAGCGGGCGGACGTCGAACAGCACCTGAGCGCGTGTGCCGTGTGCCGCCAGATGGTCGAGGACCTGCGCCACGTCCTCGAGGCCACCAGGGGTCTGGAGCTGCGCGAGCCGCCGGTGCGCGCCTGGTCGCGGATCGAGCGGGCGATCAGGCTGGAGCGCGATCACGCTGACGAGGGAAAGGGCAGTTCGCGATCGGCATGGCTGATCGGACTCGCGGCGGCGGCGTCTCTGGTGCTGGCGGTGCTGGTTGGCATGCGCTACACGCCTGCGCCGCAGACCAGCACCGCCGAGCAGTCGGCGAGCGCGGCGGCGGCCGGCGGCGGCCAGGCGGTGCAGTCGATCGAAACCGAGCTGCGGCAGGCCGAGGCGCACTACGAGAACGCAATCAAGGGGCTCGAAGCCATCGCGAGCACCGAGCAGAACGAGCTCGATCCGCGGACCGCGGCGACGCTGCAGAAGAACCTGGCGGTGATCGATCAGGCGATCAGCGAGAGCCGCGCGGCGGTCCGGGCGCAGCCGGCCAGCGAGCCGGCGCAGCAGAGTTTGATCGAAGGATTCAAGACCAAGATCGGCCTGCTGCAGGACACCGTGGCGCTGATCAACGAAATGCGAAAAGGCAACGAGGCTGGCGCGGCGCGCGTCGTCTCCGGACTCAAACAGAAGGGCACCTGACATGCGACTCTCAACGCTGTTCGTTCTCGGCGGGCTTGCGATCGCCGCGGCTCCGGCCTCGGCCCAGGACGACGACAGACACCGTGTCGTGGTTCGCGATGTGGTCCAGGACGCCGACCGCCACCCTCTCGTGATTCGTGACGTGGTCCGCGTCGCGCGGCCCGGCGCCTACCAGGGACGGAACAACGGGCCTGAGCAGACGGAGCGCTTCTCGCGCAAGGTGAAGATCGGCCGCGACGGCCGCTTCAGTCTGTCCAACATCGCCGGCGACATCGTCGTCACCGCCGGCGGCGGAGACGAGGTGTCGATCGAGGCGATCAAGAAGACGCGCGGCGACAAGAGCGAACTGTCGCGCGTGCAGATTACGGTCGAAGAGCGCGGCGGACGCGTCGATGTGCAGACCGACCACGAACAGAACCGCCGCGACCGGAACGGGCGGCGTGACGGCGATCACGTGTCGGTCGACTACACCGTCACGGTACCGGCGTCGGTGGCGGTGGACGTACATTCGGTGTCGGGCACGATCAAGGTGACCGGCGTGCACGGGTCGCTGCGCGCGGAAACGGTGAGCGGCAACGTCACGGTCGGCGATGCGCCGCGCCTGGAGACCGCCAAGAGCGTGTCGGGGGACGTGATCCTGACCGACATTGCAGCCGACGGCGACTTCTCGGCCAGCAGCGTGAGCGGCAACGTGAGGGTCAAGGGGCTCAAAGCGCGCGGCGTCGATCTCGGATCGGTGAGCGGCGACGTCAACGCCACCGATGTGACCTGCGACCGGCTCGGGGTGAAGTCGGTGAGCGGGAACGTCGAGTACGCCGGCGGCATCGCCAGGTCCGGCCGCTACGAAATCAACGCGCATTCGGGCACCGTGCGGCTGCTGCTCGCCAACCCGGCCGGGTTCGAGCTCAACGCCAACAGCTTCAGCGGGTCCGTCCGGTCGGAGTTGCCGCTCACCATCGGAGGCGATTCGGCCCGCCGGAGCGGCGATATGCCGTCGCGCCGCGGGGGCGGCAATCACGCGATGCGCGCCACATTCGGCGACGGCAGCGCCACGATCGTGGTCCGAACCTTCAGCGGGGACATCGTCATCGCCAAACGTTAGGCGGCTAAACCCAGCCGTGGCCAGTGGCGCCCCCTTTGCAGACCTCGGTATAATCAACGTCGAGTTTCGGCGTTCTTACTGGAGGCCAGCATGAAGCGGATGGTTCTCGTGGGGGCTCTCGTCGGCGCATTCGCGGTCGGCACCGCCTTCGCGCAGTCGAAGGGCAAAGAGGCGGGGCACACCGCGCCCAAGCCGCAGCCGGCCACTGGTCCGGTCGCGACCGCGCCGGATGGTCAACTCGCGCTCGGCACCGTGCACATCCCCAAGGGCGTCAAGGCGGACGGCAAGGCGCTCGCCTCCGGCACCTATCAGGTCCGGCTCACGCCTCAAGCCGCATCGCCCGACGCCAAGGGCGCATCCCCCTCGCTCGAGCGATGGGTCGAGTTCGTGAAGGGCGGCAAGGTCGCGGGGCGTGAGGTCGTCACGATCATCCCGCAGTCGGAAATCGACAAGGTGCAGAAAGACACACCGCCGCACGCGAACTCGTCGAAGGTCGAGACGCTCAAGGGCGGCGACTACGTCCGCCTGTGGATCAACAAGGGCGGCAATCACTACCTGGTCCATTTCCCGGCGTAGCACGATCTAAGGGCTAACAAGCCCCAGCCCTTTTTCTTTGCCCTGAGCCCTGAGCCCTGAGCCCTGAGCCCTGGCCCTGGCCCTGGCCCTGGCCCTGAAAGCGTCGCCTATAATCGCGGCATGAAACAGCTTCTTCCCGTGGTGTTTCTTGCCGCGATGCTCGCGGCGTCTGTTTCGGCGCAGCGGCCCGCGTCAGCGCCGGCCACCGCCCCCGCCGGCAAAGCACCCGACACGGTCATGCTCGAGGATCTGACGTGGGCCGAAGTCCGCGACCTGATCAAAGCCGGTACGACCACCATCATCGTCGGGACCGCGGGAACCGAGCAGAAGGGTCCGCACATGGTGGACGGCGAGCACAAGTTCGTCATGACCTACACGGGCGAGAAGATCGCGCGCGCGCTGGGCAAAACGCTGGTCGCGCCGATCGTCACCTACGTTCCCGAAGGCAGCTGGGAGAATCCCGGCGGGCACATGGCCAAGCCGGGCACGATCACGCTGCCCGACGATCGGTTCGTCGACCTGCTGGTGAACGCGGGCCGCAGCCTGAAGGCCGGCGGCTTCACGACCATCCTGTTCATCGGCGAGTCGGGCGGAAACCGCAACGGCATGCGTGACGCGGCGGCAAAGCTGACGGAGCTCTGGAAGGGAGAGGGCGCCGCGCGCGCCTTCTGGATCGACGACTACTATACGAAGGGACATGCCGATCAGAACAAGTGGATCACCGAGCACGTCGGGATTCCGGCGGATCAGATCGGCAACCACGCCAACATCCTCGACACCTCGGAGCTGCTGTTCGTCAACGCCAGGCACATCCGGCGCGATCGCCTCACCGGCAACGACTACGAGAACAACGGCGTCAACGGCGCGAACCAGGCGAAGTCGACGCCGGAAATCGGCAAGGCGCTGCTGCAGATCAAGATCGACAACGCGATCGCGCAGATCAAAGGGCTGATGGCCGGCACGATGACCCGTCAGCAATCCGAGGCGCCGGGCGAAACGGCCGGCGGCGGGCGCGGCGGCAGAGGCGGCCGCGGCGCCGCGCAAGGCGCGGCGAACGCCGAACGGAGAACGATCCCGGCGACCATGACCACGGCGCCGCCGAGCAAGACGCCGACGGCGGCGCCCGACACCGTGTTCATCGATGAACTGACGTGGGAAGAAACCCGCGACGCGATGAAGGCCGGCAAGACCACGGTAATCGTGCCGACCGGCGGCACCGAGAAGAACGGGTACCACATGGTCACCGGCAAGCACAATTTCGTGGTCCTCTACGCCGCGAACCTCATGGCGCGGCGGCTCAAGAACGCGCTGGTCGCGCCGGTGCTGCAGTACGTCCCCGAGGGCGATCCGGACAAGCAGAACGCCGGAGCGATTTCGGTGCCGTCGCCGGCATACGACCAGATCCTCGACGCCGCGGCGCGCAGCCTCAAGGTCCACGGGTTCACCGACATCCTGTTCATCGGCGACAGCGGTCCGAACCAGGCCGGCATGGCCGCGGTCGCGAACAAGCTGAACGAGGAGTGGAAGGACTCGCCGACGAAAGTGTTCGCGCTCACCGACTACTACGAGCAGAGCCGCGTGTACTTCCGCGCCTGGCTCGAAGCCGCCTACGGGTACGACGATGCGACGGTCGGCAGCCATGCCGGCATCTCGGACACGTCACAGATGCTCTTCATCAGGCCGGCGGGCGTGCGGAAGGATCAGATCAAGCCGTGGGGCGGGCCGCAGGATTCCGGCGTCTCCGGCGATCCGGCGAAGGCGACGGCGGAAATCGGGAAGATGGGCGTTGAGTTCAAGGTCAACGCCGGCATCAATCAGTACAAGCTGCTGAAGAATCCACCGCCGTCGCGCGGCCGACGCGGCGGAATCTGAGAGCTGTCGGCTGACAGCTGGCCGCTCTCAGTAGTCAGACCGCTTATAATCCTGCGCTCAGCATGCCTCTCGAGCCCGGCCTGCGGCTCGGTGTCTACCAGATCGTCATCGCCATCGGCGCCGGCGGCATGGGCGAGGTGTATCGCGCCCACGACACTACCCTCGGTCGCGATGTGGCGATTAAGGTCTTGCCCGAAGCGTTTGCCGCGGATGGAGACCGGCTCGCCCGCTTCGAACGTGAAGCGCGGCTGCTGGCGTCGCTGAATCATCCCAACATCGCCGCAATCTACGGTCTCGAACGCAGCCCGTCGGCGACCTGCCTCGTGATGGAGCTCGCAGAGGGGCAAACGCTCGCGTCAAGAATCGCGCGAGGGCGGATTCCAATCGACGACGCGCTACGAATTGCACTCCAAATTGCCGCGGCGCTGGAAGCGGCGCATGACAAGGGCATCATCCATCGCGATCTGAAGCCCGCCAACATCGTCGTCGCGCCGGACGGCAAGGTGAAGGTCCTGGACTTTGGCCTCGCCAAGGAGATGGCTCACGACGCGGCCGCGATCGACGCCAGCCATTCACCGACGATGCTGCCGGCAGGAACCCTGGCCGGAGTGCTCCTCGGCACCGCGGCGTACATGAGCCCCGAGCAGGCGCGCGCGAAGGCGATCGATGCGCGCACGGACATTTGGGCGTTTGGCTGCGTGGTGTTCGAGATGCTCGCCGGACGACCGGCGTTCTCGGGCGACACCCTCACCGATATCGTCGCCGCCGTAGTGACGCGCGATCCGGACTGGGCTTTCCAGCACAGTGGGATCCGAAGCTTGGAATTCACGTGACTTGAAGTCGCGGC
>JADMIO011638356.1_pt1 | contig 53898 bp, 29 predicted proteins | sample 8958161 | NCBI WGS metagenome assembly JADMIO01 (sample SAMN16585339, study PRJNA669376) | soil metagenome | isolation source: Crop rotation soil | place: USA: Cullars Rotation, Alabama | collected 2011
GCCGCGACTTCAAGTCACGTGAATTCCAAGCTTCGGATCCCACTGTGCTGGAAAGGTCCTCAGTATTTTGGTAATTGTGATGATTATACAAATGAGTAATGCTCAATTATCTGAGAATTTTTACAACATTAGTTGCCCTTCTGTGGAATCCATTGTGAATCGGGTGGTGGTTAAAAAAGCGAGTGAACACTTAATTAGTGCTTCGGGTACCATTCGTATGCTTTTTCACGACTGTTTTGTCCAGGTAATTTAATAACTTAGATGCCTGCGGGCTGCTGCACTATAACATTATATAGTCGCGTAATGTGAAATTTACTGAGTACGTTCACCCCAACATTTTTCTTATGAATTCAGGGATGCGACGCGTCAATCATGATAGAGTCAGACAGCGGCGACGCAGAGAAGGATGCGCCAATCAATCTGTCAATAACCCCCTACGGTTTCGACGCAGTCAATAAGGCTAAACAGGCTGTAGAAGCTGTTTGCCCTGGTGTTGTCTCTTGCGCTGATATTTTGACCATCGCTGCTAGAGACTCCGTCGTTCTGGTCAGCCTCGTTTCGCGAATACCCTCTTAATTTGATCACTGCAATAGCTTTAGGCCACATTTGTTAAACTCATCATTTTACAATGTTCAGTTTGGAGGACCATCATACAATGTGGAACTAGGAAGACGAGACGGACTGAGATCTAATGCATCAGATGTCGCTGGCAACATACCCGAACCTGACTTCAAATTATCCAAAATCATATCCATGTTCGCGGAGCACAATCTGACCAAAAATGATGTGATAACACTCTCTGGTGCTCACACGGTAGGAGCATCCCACTGCCTGAAATTCTCAAATCGAGTCTTTAACTTCTCGTCTACCAGCAAAGTCGATCCTTCCATGGACCCTTCTTACGCTCAAAACTTGCAAAAACAATGCACAGAGAATACAGATCCTAACTATTTGGTAGTTATGGAGCCTCAATCGCCGCCAACATTCGACAATAAGTATTACCAGGACTTGGTAGCTAGAAAAGGGTTGCTAGCCTCTGATCAGGCGCTTTATACTGACCCGAGTACCCGAGCAACAGTAGTCGATTATGCTAATAATCAAGGGGATTTGTACTCGGCCTTTGCAAGCGCTGAAAGAGTTGGAGGGGTACTATAACGCTTAAAAGTAAAAACAATAACTAAAACAAAACTCGACTGATAAATATCCAGATGTTTATACCTAATGAATCGGCACAAACATAAGGTGAATATTCAACAGTTAAGCTAAACAAATAAAGAGTGAATAACACAGCGGATTTAATGTGGTTCGGTCTCCTAACTGAGACCGACGTCCACGCCTAGTCTAATCTCTTATTAATCAATAAAACAAATCTAACTCTAGATTACAATTCTATTAACTAACGTCTCACACAATCCTCGTCGACTGTGATAACTAGGCGAGTACAACTCTGTACTCTTTCTCTCTAACTCGGATAGTGATGTGGTGAATTCTATGGAGTACTCTCGATGTGTCCTCGTGAAGGACGAATAAGAGAGTGACGGTTTAAGCACATAAAGCAATTCAAACACAATATAAAGTAAGTAAAGAAACAAACAGTTCAACACAACGAGTAAGAGAAAAACGCTTTTCAAGAGATAATTTTGCAAGCAACTAAAATCAGAGATTAAAAACAGTTTGCAAAATATAAATTAAGATGTGGAAAAGTTTAAGAAAACCTACGAGAGGACCACGATATATATACCAATATAATCGTGTCCCTTAAGGTAGTAGGCACGAAATACCTAAACCTAAGAGGAGTCTTTTTAGAAACAAATACTATAAAGGAATAAGAGTTTTGGTAAAACAATATTTGTAAAAGACTTTAGGTATTCAAAGTAAATCTCTATAAAAATTATTTCCATAAGATATGGTAAAATAAAGATATTTGGAAATAAGGAATAAAAGATAAACAAGTTTAAGTTTTGGAATATAAAAACTAAATACTTTTAATTGTAAATCTGAGAAATAAAACTTTTGGAAACAATTAAAAGATATAGTAAAATACCAAACTTGTTTTGACGTGAAAGCTAAGGAAAGTTCGTTGTGTTATAAACAGGCTTAAGAGTCACAGGTACTAGAGCCATGACTTTGGCTTGTATCACCAAGGTTTACCCAAAGTCACAGCTGCAGTAGCTACAACTCCTGACCTGAAACTGTTTATTCAAATACAAACTAAAAGTGTGTGAATATACCTTCTTCAACATTCTTCAACGTCTTTGATCTTAATTCTTTGATGCGTAGAATCTGTAGAAACAACAATCTAAAACATGCAAACATTAAACGCACCGGGAAGTAACTTAGAATACTTGATACATCAAAACGTAACCTAGTAAAACCCTAGGTTCAACAAGCGCCATGCAAAAGCTCGGTACAATTGGGGTTAAAACCGGAAATGAAGGTGAAATTAGAAGGAATTGTGCTGCCTTTAATCCATGAAATGTTATTATGCAAGCTGAGTTATGTTCTGTACTTGTTTACTCTTATGACCCTTAAGGCCTTAATCCAAAAATGGTGTAATAAAATAAATTACAATAATAAATAACAAAAGATGCGCGCCAAATGACTAAATGAGATCGGCATACGTACACAACATAGCTATTAATAGTGATAATTTTTTAATGGGCATTGTTTTATCTAGTGTGATAGTAAGACTCTTGTATATATGAAATGGACTATCACGCTTCGTTATCATAAAGTATCTACATTACAAAGACTCTTGTTTTTGTAAGATTATCTCATAATACTTTATCTCCATAACATGATTTTGTAACTACCTAATATTTCACTTTTACTATCTACAACTCATACATTGATGAGGATTTGAACTATATACGTAAGGGGATTATTCGATTTACAAAAACTTTACCCAAAAATCTGTGACCGGGTAAAACAACCCAAAAAAATATTTGGTTTATGATTAAAAAAATATTTATTTTTATGTTCTTTAATACTAAATCTATAATTATAAATATAGAACTACCACGCCTATCCTAAAATTCCTAATTGGAACTAAAGACGGGGAAAAATATTTCATCATAATTCATACGGAGTACAAATGTACAATACATCATACATGAATGCGATGTATTTTCTTTCACCTAAGTCATCCTATTTGAATAAACTAATCTTTTTTAGGTAACCTACTAACCTTACCATTAAAATGTTTGCGATTTTCTTACGACTTTCGTCAATGCATGTGTCCCAAAATAAGTCTTGACATTTTAGCTAACCTCAACACGTTAAAATACAATTTAAACGTGATTAGATATGATTGAGATCTTAGCACCAACTTCACAAAATATTAATTTAATAATTTTTACTATTTTATTGCTTAATACAGAAGAGGGTGATATCGAGATCTCAATACCACTCGATATTAGCATCTCAATTTTGTTTACAATAATGCATCAATAAGATAGAAGTGAACTATTTTTGCACATATTTGGGGTAGTTGGTACCTAGTCATCTTCAAAGTTCGTAGCAAGAATTCATCTCTTACTCAATTCCACAAGTAATAATCTTGTTAAATAAATTACTGAAATGTACCATTTCACTATCTACAACTATTACGCAATAATTCAAGCAAATTGTGGAGCTTACAACATGATTTCCGTGTTAATATGTATAACTACATATTATAATTTCATGATGTTAAGTAGTTAGATTGATCGTAAAATGATACTAAAAACTCGTTTGCGTTATTACAAGCTTCAGTAGAATATGACGAGTAACGATCATCTAATTGATAATTACTACACGCAACATAATTGAGATTTGAACTTACGATTTATCATTATAAACACGTGATAATTTAATCACTAAGCTAAGATATTTAATTTTTCGCCGCAAAAACACATATAATTGATTGACCGATTGAGTATTCAATAGCACATGAAAATGACATTATAATCACCATGCATAAAAAAAGGCCACATTTATATTAGCTTGACATATATACATAGAGTTCGTTTCATTCTAATACATTAGTTTTATAACAGAACTAGACCATACAAGAAAAACCAAATTTACATATATAAATATGAAGACATTAAAAAATATGTGCAGAATTTTGATGATTGTGATGATTATACAAATGGGTGAAGCTCAATTATCTGAGAATTTTTACGGGTTTAGATGTCCTTTATTAGAACTCATTGTGAGACAGACCGTGTCTGATAAGTTTAGACAGATTTTTATTACCGCTCCAGCAATAATTCGTTTGTTTTTTCACGATTGTTTTGTCGAGGTAATGTAATATCTTCCTAAATAGCGTTTATGTTAGTTCTTGTACAAATGTGCATGATATGCCTAGATGTCTGCTCGCCGCGACTCGTATTTTTAAGATGTGCGACACTGTTACATTACTTAGAAATAAAATAATTCTGATTAATTCAGGGATGTGATGCATCTGTTATGATATACGCGGCAAACGGTGACGCAGAGAAGGATGCATCGATCAATCTATCGTTAGCTTGGGACGGTTTCGACACAGTCAATAAGGCTAAACAAGCTGTCGAAGCTGTTTGTCCTGGAGTTGTCTCTTGCGCTGATATTTTAGCTCTTGCTAACCGAGACTCTATTTTTCTGGTAAGCCGTAAGCCACATATGGCCTTTCGAATTTCATTAAGACAATAGTTTTATCGGTATTTATCTAGGAGAAGCTTCTTAGTTCAACTTAGACATTTCATTTTGAGACGGAAGCTTAAAAAGCAGTCGAGTCGTTTTGAGACAGAAGCTTAAAAAGCTTTCAAATTTGATTAAAACTCGGGCATTTTGCAATGTTCAGGCAGGAGGGCCATTATTCAATGTGGAACTAGGACGACGAGACGGGCTCAGATCAAAGTCATCAGATGTCACTGGCAAAATACCGGAAGCTGATTTCAACTTACCCAAACTTGTATCCATGTTCGCGGAGCACGATCTAACCCAAACTGACCTCATAGCACTCTCTGGAGCTCACACCATAGGAGCATTCCACTGCTCAAAATTCTCGAGTCGAGTCTATAATTATTCTTCATCCAGCCCAATTGACCCTTCCATGGACCCTACTTACGCTCAAAACTTGCAAAAACAATGCTCACAGAATACAAACCCAAACTTTGTTGTTTCTATGGACTCACAGACACCGACAACATTCGATAATTTGTTTTACCAGGAGTTGGTTGCTGGAAAAGGGCTGTTAACCTCTGATCAGGTGCTGTATTCTGACCCGAGTTCTCGAGCAACAGTTGTCGATTATGCTAATAATCAAGGGGATTTCAACTCGGCCTTTGTAAGCGCTATGCGAAAGCTCGGTAGAGTTGGGGTTAAAACCGGAAATGAGGGTGAAATTAGGAGGAATTGTGCTGCCTTTAATCCATGAGATGTTACGATGCAAGCTGAGTTTTGTTATGTGCGTTGTTACTTATGTCAGATTTTACGGGTCAATTCTATCATATTAAAAATTATTTTTTTTTCTTTTTTTAATGAACTTGTAAAAATTATGTTTCGTGTAATTTGTAAAATTCTTTTGTATAACGTTACTAAAATTATAAGTTAACGATATTTTATAAATAAACATCATTTATAAGTGTTATAATCTTCATGTGCAAATTGACAAAAATTTAAGAATATCACGCTCATGCCGTATAAAAAAGGAAAAAAAAATGGGATCTATAAAAACGATAACAGAATAACCTTTTAATTTTATTAAATATGAAGGAAATACATGTGATATTTCACGACAATTAAGAAGAGCTCATGTTCCAACATAAAGTTATTATTAATAACATAAATAAAGATACAACATTAACAAAATAACATAGAGAATAAATTGTCCATGCATATCAAATTATCCTACATTATTATGCTTTGTCTTTTTCCAAAGATCGAACGCTACTATGGTTTACACTGGGGCGGAGAAGCTATCCTCGTTAACCGTGTCCTGTATACCGAATTATAATGACGATGTTAGAATAAAAGTAAACAGAAAGGTATATGTAGTTCATAAACTCATACAATAATCGTTAAATATAATATTAAACATATAACACGGCATAAAGGTAAAACAAATTATCATAAAGTACGGTATGATGGTCCGTTTAGCGTTTACTTTGGTGATCCAATTTGCCATGTAAAATGAAGACACAAATTTTCTTTTATTAGAAAAAAAAACATGCATGCACTTAAGTTGAATGGCTTGATTTAATGAATTATTGTACTTCAATTAGAATACTATTTAATATTTACATTGTATTATAATATTCGTTAAATTTCTTTGAGTACTAAAACAATATAAAATCTCATGCAAGAGCATAATATATATACAATATTTTCGTCAATAAATACATAAATTTATGCTCATAATGCTTTTATAATAGTAAGAAAAACTTTGTTGTATGCACAAAAAAATTTTAGGCACAATTGTTTAGAGTATTAATTACTATACCTGACAAATATAGTAGAAAGGAGACATTTTGAAATTTAATACGAGTATAGATTACTAAAATGATAAAATTTTAATTGTTCTTGTGAAATGATTGTAGAAAATTACACATAATTTTTTTTTATTTATAGGGCTTAAGAAACTGTGTAATAGATTAAATGACGTGGAAGAACAATCTATTACAAACTCTATCCATATATCTGACGTGGAAAAACAATTTATTACAAACTATATCCATATATCCATGTAAGTGACGTGGAAAAACAATCTATTACAACCTCTTTCCATATATGTGACGTGGAAAAACAATCTATTTCATATTAATATCCATATAGTTGACCAGAAAGGATATTCTATTACAAACTATATTCATGTAGGTGACGTGGAAGAAGAATCTATTTTATCCATATACATGTTGTGGATTGTGGAAGAACAATCTATTTAAAATTGATCTATATTTTACTAAATCGGGAATTTATATATGTTGGTTGATATGTTTCTAATATTATTTGGAAATAAAACAATACTACCTAAAATGTTTCAAAAATTCATAAATCTATCTAATATCTTTTTTTTTAATGTAATAACCTACTAAGTTCCAAAAAATTTATAAATTAATATCATTTTAACAAATTTAGGTTGATGATCTTGTAAGAACGACTCTTAGGTAAAAACGGTAAAAATACTATTATGAAATGTCTCTTTAGTAATTGTCAAATGCCATATAGATTTTTCAGAATACTCAACAAACATTTTACTAAAATTAAATTAAAAAAATATTTAAAAAATATGTTCGAGACATTCTTTTGAAAAAAATCCTAGAAACATTTAAAAATAAGGTGACATTTTGTTATACTTAAAGAGACGTTTTAAAAACTTGTTTTCTAACTTAAAATTCGTTCTTATCGGAACATAATCGAATTTATACCAAATAATCATAATTTAACTTACATAAACACTAAAGTATTATTTTTTCACAACATATTTTTTTTCGACAAATATTTTTAAATTACCTTTTTCAGGTTTGTTAGGGGTGTCTACTTTTTTACTTGAAGTTTAAACTTTCACTTCAATTAAATATTATTCAGTTCAAACCGATTTATTTCATTTTTATTATTAAATAAATTCAGTTCAGTTAATGATATATTTCATTCCTAAAATACAGAACCAATTAATAACTACTGTATTACAACAAAATTTAAATTACACGGTTATTTACAACTAAGCATTATAACAACTATTTATATCAAACTTTCCTTAAAATTAGATTAATATGAACGATCGTCCACTATATACCAGTGACTCGAACTAAACCACCTACTACTCTCAACTCAGTCAAATTCTATTTTGATCGCTTCTGAATTTAATCCGTCCACTGAAAAATGGTACCAAGAAACCGAAACCCACCATGGACAGAGCTTCCACCAGAGCTCTTATACGACATTGCTAACTCCTTAACTTCAAATCCTCTCGACATTCTCGTCTTTCGTTCCTTCTGCAGGTCATGGCGTTCCTCATTTCCCCGTCTTCCTCACATTTCCCTTCTTTCTCCTAACTTACCACTTTCCATCCCTTTCTCACATACTTACTTTTACAGGGGTAAACATTTCCTAGATGTCACCGTAATTTACGCTCTTTATCGCTCTTTCGCAGCTGAATTACCCGAGTTTAAATCGTTATCACGCACTTCTTGTATTTTGTTTCTTGATGAATTTACCCCTGGAAAGGTTACCATTCGTTTGCCTTTCTCTAGCTGCTCATATTCTATTCGTTACCGTTCAATTTTCCGAAGGGTATTAATTTGATTGATTTTCGTGCTCGTGAATTGGGTCGCTTTTATAATCTTAGTTACTTTGTTGATAATAATAGTGACTACTGTTATTGCTCCAAAGATAAGGTGGTTTTTTTCTGAATGAGTTGGGCGCGGTTGTAATCACTGAACACGGAAGATTATGGTTGCTTAGGTTAGATTCAGGAATTAATTATGAATGGAAGATTATACATGACTGTAAAGGTTTACGGTTTGATGACATTATTGTATTTAATTGTATGGTTTTAGGTATTGATCGTAGGGCTAGGGTTTATGAGATTAACTATCGGGATTCTTGTCAGATAATATCGGTTATTCCTCCTATTAGCGGTGGGGGTGGATAGCGAAAGCGATTAGTGGAGTCGTTTGGGAAATTATATTTGGTTGTTAAATGTAAAACTGATACAAAGATTATTGAAGTGGTCACGAAAGAAACCAAATTTAAGGTTTATGAGTTAAATGAGGGGAAAAAAATGGCTTGAGATTAGTAGTCTCGGTGACAGTTCTTTAACCCCGAAATAAAAATCATGTGATATTATATTTAAAAATATAACGCAATATTGTTTATTATGTATTTAAATCAAAAATATCGATGAAATGTACTATAATACATATAAACATGTTTTGTATTTATCAACAACGATATGAAAAAACTGAAATAAAATATAAAACTGAAATAAACTTAAATAATAATTTTGATATTTAGATTATTTGAAGTGAAAGTACATAATGAAAGTAGAATTTTTAACGTTCATTTACTTATAAAAAATCTATTAAAATTTTATTTCGAAAATATATGAAATATACTATTCACCAGTCATAATTTTAAAGAAGTTAAAATCAAAATATGTTTTTCTAAACATTTAAATACTCATAAAAATATTATGTTTTATATTCTATTTTATTATTAATATTTGTTGTTATATAAATATTATGTTTTATAAAACTACAATAATACTAGTTTATTTTTACGATACGAGGTTAAATGACCCTTAATTAACATTGTAGCTCTATCATTAAGAATTAATTATTAAAATGAAATAATTTAGAACTTATCTTTAAAATATTATTTTAATAGTTAGGTATGTATAGTAATAAATAAAAACTCATTACAAGGTATAGCGTGAATTTCACGGGATATAGAACTAGTTTCCGTTGATATGATTTTCGAATTTATTATCGTCAATGAATGTTTAATCCAATTTTCAAATATCAATTAAATAAAATGGAAACACTTGCTCCCTTTGTTCCTTTTTTTATTTTAATTCCAATTTTTGTCTCGTTTCATTATTTTTACGGCAAATTTATGTGGTATCCTTGAGATTTGCCTTAATTCAAGCCTAAATTTGTAAGGTTCTGCACGAACTTCTCATGAGGTTTGAATAGTGTAAACGAAATGTCTAATTTTTTTAAATCTCACTCACTAACTTCTGATGAGGTTTGAATAGTGTACACCCTAGATACGCGGTGCTTTACTATCTTGAATCAATATCTCTTCAGTCTCAATATGATATTCTCCGTGAGGATAAAAAGTTGTTTTTCAAAGATATTCTTCAAGTTAGTTTGTAGAAATCGCGTTGAATTGATACGTCTTTGATTTCTTTCTTCCAGAAGCAATCGTCTTGAGATAGTCGAAACTGCAATTGGTGAAGTAATTAAAAGAAGTCCATAGAGTTTCAAGGTTCTTCCTGTTTAACTCATCTTAGTGTATCGCTTCAAGTAAATGTCTTGACTTGTATTTTCAGTCTTGTTGCTCTATGTTGATTACTTCGACATTACTCCGAATGGAAAATGAACAATTATTACGTCTATTGAACTGCTTTTATTGAAAAGATAGACCAGGGTGTAATAACAAATTTTTTTATTTTTTAAATATAAAACGTCAATGATCGCACTAAATGAGTTGCACTTGTTTATAAATAGTATAGAATAACGAGTTGAGGTATTTGATCTGAATAATATTCATAGTTTACAGTATAATAGCCTATTACCAGTTGATTATCGCCAAACTACGGGCTATGCGAGATAAGTATATGTTTTCTCTAATGGTTTATCAACATTTTCCAGAGACCTGTAAAACATTCAGTTACTGTTAAATTTAAGTGCTTTGTGTAAATCAGAATGTAAAACCCGGATGAATTTACATGGTTCAGTGCAGACCAAGTTCCAAGAGCTCGAACTGGCCGGAGTAAAAAAGCTCGGTGAGGACTTACTGTTAAAGCAGCAGGAAGCTTGCCCTCTGATAACTATTATTCACCGATTGAAGAATCTACTAAACGAATATAAAGAGAACGGACAAAGTGTAAAGCTTTTACTAGTAGATTACAGATCGTGTATGATAAATCAGGTAATTTCTATCCCTTGCTTTTTATGTGGTACACCGTACCCTCTTCGAGTCTTCGGTCCCTTGAAAGGCCTTATCCTTTCAAAATCAATGGGTTCAAATTGGTTTATTGTGACTTCAAGTAGATAGATCACTTGAGCAAGCACAAACAACCGGTCTTGTGACTAAGGAGAGGTACGACCATGTTGATGCGATGCAGAGTACTACGGAACACTTTCGACCGAACCCTAGTCTTGTTTTGCATAAGATAAGGGTATTGGATGTCAAACAGAATGCTTTAATCTTCCAGGTTGAAGAACTCGCCAGGAACACTCCTCTAGCCACGGTATCGCAAATACGTGATTTTGGTGTCAGGAAGTCCTGTTCAATTTAACAGAATCCAGTCATATAGAACATGGTCTTACTTGTTTTCATGGCAAATACTCCTCTAGCCACGGTATCGCAAATACGTGATTTTGGTGTCAGGAAGTCCGGTTCAATTTAACAGAATCCAATCATATAGAACATGGTCTTACTTGTTTTCATGGCCCTGCATTTTGGCATAGAAACTAGAAAGGATGTAGTTTTGATATTTGCACAATTAGTAAAAATGATAAAATCTTTGTCCATGCGAAATTTTGCTTGTTATTCTCTAAGCAACCTATTTCAGCTATTTGTATTAGACGAGTGTGGATCACCTATCCCATTTTCGCGTTTTGAAATAGAAAATTTTTTGGGACATAGAATCTTCACTCAAGTATCAAATTAGTCCTCAATTAGTTCACGATTATCGATTGACGGTGTGTAGGAAGATTTTGACCTTTCATATTATATACAATGGGCATGACTTAAATTAAGTCGTATTCCACTACGTTTAACAAACATGTTTCAACTTTCAACTCCTTATGAACTCTTTTAACAACCAAAAGAGCAAAGTGTCACGCCTTGATTTACTTCGCTAAGAAAACAAGCTCGTGTGCCACCCAACTTGCAGTCCCGTCGCAAGCCGAGTCAGGCAAAAGACCCCTTTTCCCCTTGAGTATTCGAAATAAGACAAATAAAGTAAAGAGAGAAAGAACAAAGATAGCTTGGAAAGTTTATATTATTGATGAATGATTTAGAGAGAGAAGTGAATACAAATTGTTGGATGATTATGAAATGAAACTAACTCACTATTTATACTACTCCTAGGAGGATTCTAGAGTGTTCCATGTTTGGTAGGATGCTCCTACCTACTCCAATCTTCTAGAATGTTCCACCTAGTTCTTTATTCTAGAATGTTCCCACAAGCTTCCATTGTTTTGGATTAGGCTTCATTCTTGAGTTAGGCTTTCTTGATCCAATAGTTCATTCTTTGGACTTAGCCTACCATTTTCTCCATTTGGGGTTTGTCATTTTATTTGGCCCGTGACAAAAGGCATACTAACCGAGCGAGTAATTGACTTTATCCATTTTTTATTAACAAAATTAAATACATGTACATGTTCTTTAATAATACAAGTCAACAAAGTTAATATAATAAAATAAATGGAATAATATCCTCCCTATTCCATACTTAGTAAATTGTAAACTGTTCTAAACGTAATATTTTCATTATTCAATTAGTATAGATTCCGTGCAAATACATCGAGATGGATATGTTCTTTGGGCCATTTTATGGTAAACACTCACCAAATTGGTTTTGGGCCGTTTGGTCCATTTGAGTTTGGTTGTTTAAGGTAGGTTTATCTTAAGTTAGGATTTTGTTTTAAATTAGTTACGAGCTTTGATCGATTAGAATCGAGTCCGTGCTAAAAGTGTCAATGAGCAGGTTTTATGCAAAGTCAGATCTATACCTAATCGGTAATTATATTATGCACGGCTTTGGCGTTTGCTAATTGTCAAGTGATTAGGTAATTAAAATTCTTTGGTAAAATCTTAAATAATTAAAACCCTCTTTTGTTCTTTGTAAAGGCTGTAATTATTCTCTGCAAAGCGTAACAATTTTAGGCATATTCCTTCATCCTAATGAGGTTATAAAGATAGAGATTTTGTTCTAACTGTTACTTTGTATTTTACTTCTTTTTACATACGTAATTTACCGCATATATCGATTTGATTAGCTTTTTAAGCCTTGTGAGATGATATATTAATGACGTGAGTTCAATTTCCGGCTTTCCCGCTAGTATTAAATTGTCCTAGAAGCTCAATTTATAGCAAACGTAACCCACTCACCATTCGAAACTTTTCCCTTCATACTAAATTCATATTCGAAATGACTAGATTTTGATGCATTGATCTGAATTAAACTTATTTAAGAAAAAAACTGAATTGATTTGAGATGATCTGAATTGTGCTGAAACCAAGTCTTATAAAACATGGCCTAAGAGAGGTTGTCGCTAGACATGACAATATAGATCGATTCAAGTAACCCAATCAGAAGAACATAACACGATAATAATAAAAAAATGACATGAAAACACAAAACTTAAACTTGATCCTAAAATGACCTAAAATGTCTCCATGACAAGACCAAAAATAACCAAATAACCAAAAAATAATTTAAATTCAAAATAAATCATATCAGAATACGACATGAATGACTTATTTACACATTATTTTCCTAACATAATACTTATCGTTCGATATGATATAAATAACCCTTTTACTCGAATAAACCTACAAACTTGTAAGATTTGGAATGCCTTTTGTATTGAAGTCATTTGACGATAAACCCGTCGGTCGGTGAATCTATTTGTGGCATGGCATTATGATTTATGAACTTCCTTGATTTCATGTTCACACAATAATCTGTACACAAATTTAAAGCTATCAAGGTTGCTGTTTATATCAGTCATTTATGTTGGACACACATTCATTATTTGCATTAAATGTACCAACTTATTTGATAGAGAGTTTGCAGGAAAGTAGATATCAACCTATTATATTATTAAATGCTATTTCTATATCATTGCTCTTTTCTATCAAGCTCCCCACATTACTTAGATTAACTTAGATTAGTTCTTCGAATTAAAAGATGAGAAATGTTAGATGAAGTGGAAGGTTTCTATTGGTTATCGATAAAAATTGTATGTATCTTTTGATATATTTGAAACTTTCTCGTGATATATGATAAAAAAAATTAAATTCACATTAAAATTATTTTTGTAACTACTTACACTTATAATGCCCGCGTAAAGAATAGTTAATAAGCCCAAACTTTGTAAAAATTAATTGGTAATAAAAATATAAACTGTGGTAATCTACCTAACAAGTTCAAACTAGGTTGCCATTTTGCAAGAACGAACATATCATCTTTGGAGATATATTTATGCAACGTATGATTTAGAGCTTATTTACATACTTTTATCAAAGTTGGTTAATGTGAGTGTTTAGACACTCGACCTCTTAATCAAATGGTCAAAAGTTCAATCTTGATACCATAACCTCCGAATAGAAGTAATCAAACTTGAAAGCAATTTACATTAATGTGTACACAGGGGCGGAGCTAAAAATTGAAACATGGTAGCAAAAAATATTCTTACAAAATGTTCTCACCAGTAATCAAACTCATGACCTCAATTAAGTTGTACACATACATTTACCAACTAAGCTATAACCATTTATTGGTGATTTATTGATACGAATCCAGAAAGAGGATCTTGGACCGATCGGTGGGACCCTTTGGACCGATCGGTGTAGCCTTTAATTTAGTTAGTTTTAGTTTATTAATAAATGGACTTTTATGTTTAGTTAGTTTTGTTTTGAATAATGGTCCGATTTGTTAAGGCCCATTTCATTTTAGGGTTTTAGTAAACCTAGATTAGTTTTGTAGCTATATAAAGCCGTCATTTGCATTGTATTAAAACACACAATGATTTAAGAAAATAAAAAGAAGTTGTCTTTTAAATAACATGCATTGTTATTTTGTGACTCCGAATTATTGTTATAACTCAAAACTAGTAATTAATTAGACGCGTTTTCTAATTATTGCTCGATTAGAACCAATAGGTCTTAGTTTGCTAATCTCTTTCAACGAGCTATAGGTCTAGCTTGTTGTCTGCTTATCCCAATTACATATTATGTCTCATTCCGCTGCCGATTCGCACCAAGATCCTCTTTCTGGATTTGTATCATTTATTGTTTTAATTGTATTTATTATTCATATTTAGAGATAGATGGGGTAGCAAATATTAACTTTTTAAGTCGTATTTTCCCGACATGGGGTAGCAGCTGCTACCCAATGCAACCCTCTACCTCCGCCCATGTGTGTACAAAATATGTCAAATGAAGTTCTCCTAATTGACAAAAGGAAATACTCATATCATCCGTCCATACTGTGTATATTACTCTGATCCCTATTCATCATACTCACATTTATGTTGCAAATTTGCAATCATAGATTGCATTCATACCATAAAAGGTTCATCACATCATTAAATCCGGAGTTGATAATTATTTGGAACTTTTTAACTCAAAAAATGTTTATCATCATATAAAGTAGGGGTGAGCAAAACCGGATATCCGATCCGGTTTTGAAAACCGTATCGGATATCCGGTTTTCGTATACCAAAAAACTCATATACGAATACGATACGAATATTCCGGATATCCGGTTTTCGTATATCCGAATTTTCCGGATATCCGGATTTCTTGTAAATCGTATATCCGGTTTTCTATATACACATTAAAAATGACAAAAAAATCACTTGCAAATATTACACACTTCCATAGTTCCATTAATAAACCTCAAGCAACAAAGCAAGGTCACAATAATAGACAAGTACACAATCCAACAACCCGACAAAACATCATTAGTTCTTACGCTTTCGTTTTTTTGACACCCCTTCGTCACTTGCTTCAGTCCTATCATCATCAAGGTCAACTACATTTTGGCTATTATCATCATAACTTGATGCCATCCTGCATTAAGCAATTAACAAATCTCAAAAGAAGAATAATAAACAAACAAATAAATAATAGAAAAAACTGAATTAATAAAACCCAAAAGAAATTGAACTAATAAGAAACGGAAAAAAGGAGGTAAATATACCTAGTGATTTATACGATTGATTTGTAAGATGAATTTTTGGGAGAAAAACTGGAAAGTGGAAAGGAGATAATAGGGTTTTTTGGTGAGAAAAAATGAGATCTGGAAAAGTGGAGAGTGGAAAGGAGAGAGAGTGGAAAAAATGAGATCTAGAAAACTAATTAGATTAGGGTTTTTTGTGAGAAAAAAATAAGGTTTTATATTTTTTTATAAAACCGGATCAAAACCGGATACACGAATTATGGATTTCCCTATCCGAATACGATACGGTTTTTTCGGATATCCGAAAAACCGGATATCCGAAAACCGGATATCCGAATTTTTCGTATATTTAAAATCGTTTATCGTATCGTATTCGTATAAAAATTCGTATCGTACTTTTTTGCTCACCCCTAATATAAAGTACAAGTCAAGTGCAATCATTATAAAAAATACATCTTAATTCTATAGCAAATTTGCAATCGACATGTATGAATAAATAATTTGAGACCCAAATTTAAGAGGTTAATATGTGCACCTTAAATTTGGGTTTCAAATTATTTATTCATATATGTCGATCATATATAAATTTTTAGGTAAATTGAAGTTCGACAATAAAAAAATAATGTGTTATAAATTGAGAATTTACTTAAATCAAATAAGTAAAAAATTAAAGGTAGTACATTTTAATGAGTTGAGATCCTCCGTCCCACTTTCGTGTCCCACTTGGTGTCCCATTCACTCTCATTGGTTTATATCAATACAAAATAAATTAAAAATAAAGTTAAAGTAAATATTAATGCATTATTTATGTAATATGGACCAATGGGAGTGTGTGAGACACCAAATGGAACACAAAAATGAAACGGAAGATCTAAACTTCTTAAATCCAAAGGCATAATAATGATGATCTAAACTTTTAGTAGTTGATGAATTCATAATCCACACACATTTGGGGAATTTTTTTTAGTACAAATGCATGATTCACCCATAATAATCAGATCACTCTTACCTTGTTCTCTCTTTGGAATCTCCTCCTCGCTCTTTTGTCCCTTCCCAACTACATTGAATTCTTACCTTAGTTAAAAATATGATTTGATAGTTTCAATACATTCTAAAATGTTATACTACGTAAGTATTCTAATTTCTAACTACATTGTAAAAGTTAGTGTATCTATCTATAGTGGTGAAGACGGATGATTAGTAAGGATCGCATCTAATTTAATATCAAAAATAATTTTTTTATTACAAAATTTATGTTAGGCCATATACATTTTAGTGAGCACATTTGATTTCTGACTCCATAACCTTAATGGTCCAACCAACTCCGAAGCTTTGAATCCTAGTATTGTTATGGCCTGGATAACTTGTTATTAAAATCGTCACAAACACATGCAATAATATTTTAACGTATTAAGAAAATTTAAATTTAACAATTAAATACATCGGCACGTAGCTTTCCCACCTTCAGCTTACTATATCGGCACGTGGCTCTGTACGTCAAGAGTCACGATTCACGACTCACTTCCATTTCCATCTACAACAAGATCATTCTGAATTTTTTCAAAATATATCACCACATCAATTTAGGTGATAAACCAAATCTTAAAATTAAATCCACCACTATCATACCAAAAAAATAAAAAGCCTCACGAACTAAATAATCATAAAAATTGCATAAAACTAGTTATACAAAGTAGTTAATAATATATTTGTAGCAAATAATTGAATAGAAATTCGTCTTTTTTTCCTTTTCGTATTATTGTTGTTGAATACGGTTAATCTGTTGTGGAAGTCTCTAATACAATTCGAAGAATAATTCGCAAACCACAATCCATTTTCTACCGAAATGACCAAACTAAAAATCACTTACCTAAAACCCAACTCAAATAATTAATTTACCGAATCTAATTTGGACCCACGCTGGTGATTATAATGCGATACTCGTATTAAATGATATGAAAATAATACACCTACACACACAATGACACAACCCAATATAATAATATATGAATGCCCCATTATTGAATACCAAAACCCCCCACAAATTAAACAATTTCTCCCTACATTCATTATTTCATTCTTCTTAACTTAACTTAACTTAACTTAATAACTCGTAATACAAACATACATACATAATACATTACATAAATTCTCAAAATTACTATAGCTTCACTTTAGTGTTTGTTTGTTTGTTTGTTTGTCTGTAAAATAAAAGGCTAAAAATGGCAAGTGATAAAGATAGTAATACACCATCAAAAAGACAAGCATGGTTTTGTACAACAGGGTTACCAAGTGATGTTATTATTGAAGTTCATCACATGACTTTCCATCTTCATAAGGCATTTTCTCATTCTCTACTTTTTTACGCTTTTTTTTAAGACACTGAGACGATATTGTTGTCTGTATGGAAATTGGGATAACACATGCTTAAAATCTGAAATATAGGACGGTAACAATTGATAATTATGAATTGGGGTATATAATTAGTAATTTAACTTTTTTACGGTAAATAATGATAAAAAATCAATAAATATATGTTTTTGTTACCATCGAAGAAAATAAATATAATTTTGGATAAATAATTAATAAATATAAAATTGAGTTTAATTACCCGTTAGATTATATATATGGATTAGTTTCACCAAAGGATAAATATACTGGTCAATTTACTATATTTCCCTAATGTAGTTGTGTAGGGAGAAAATAAAATTTGAGTAGCGAAATTCTTAATTTTTATTTATTTTGAGTATAATTGCTTACGTTGATCATATGTTGTAATTTTTTGGAGAAGTAAAAATAAACAATTACAACATTTTTTCGTAATGAGTTAACCTCTCCGCCCTTTTGTTTTCGAAAAAAAATTAAACTATGAAAAATGCAAATGGTTTTGATGTGGGGTTTTTCTATTGGGCTCGTCTTTCTATAACCTATGGAAAGACGGTCTCTCCGGAAGATTTGCTTAGTTTAATATGTCGATATCTGTCATTAGCGGTATGAGTCTTTTGTTACGACTTGTTTCCTGTTTTCTGTGCATTTATATTCTCGATAAAATCAGTAAATCACATAACCCTCTTTATTTTCCGTCTCATCAAAACTTATTAATGAGGCTCTCAGATTTTAAGACCTCATTTGCTACAATAACAGATGGTTAGAAAATATTATACTCTCCCATTCTGATTATTTGCTTACGCACTTTATACATTTTGTGCAACTTGCAAGTTGCAATTAAATACATTTAATATTCATTGTGTCACACTCTCTCTTCTTCCTTTTGTGTAAAAAACAAATATAAACAAATAACCGAAACAGATAAAGTATTACTAATACGTTCATGATAAAATTGATAATGTACATTTGGAAAGGATTTACTCACAATTTATGATTGTTTACTTGTGACTCTAATTTAATTAACTTTAAAATTGAAATTTAATCGTCTATTTCTTTGTCGAATTTATTTATTTCAGTTCCCATTGATGTCTAAGAGCAAAAAACTAAATGACTTAATTACACAACAAGAAAACAAACAACAAACCCGAAATAAACCCGACCCGCAATATGAAGAAGATGAGACCGATGAAGAAGATTCAGAAGAAGTAGAACAATGCCACATTTCCCTTACTAATTTTCCTGGTGGTTCCGAAACATTTGAGGTTGCTGCGAAGTTTTGTTACGGGGTAAAAGTCGATTTCACAGCTGCAAAAGTCGCGCCACTCCGTTGCGCAAGTGAAATTCTTGAAATGACCGAGGAACATTCTGATAACAATCTCATTTTTAAGACAGAAAAGTTTCTTACTCAACATATTCTTACAAATATAAGACATTCGATTAAGACGTTAAAATCTTGCGAAAAGTTGTTTCCACTGGCGGAAAACTTAGGCATTGTCGATAGATGTATACGTAGCATCTCATCAAAAGTGTCTTTGTACGATCCGGCGTTATTTGGATGGCCGGTTAATGAATCTCCTACTGCATTGAGGGATATGTGGATTGATGATTTAGCTAAGCTTAATTCGTCGTATTTTAACCGCGTTATCTCGTTGATGAGAGAGAGCGGAGTTAATCAAGAGATTCTTGAAAGTTGTCTGTTCCGCTATGCCAAACGTTGTTTTCCTGGAATTGATCGGGCAAATAGGAAATCACCGATTTCTTCATCGTTTTCTACGACAATTGCATCTGAGGCGGAACAAAGGGAGTTATTAGAGAATATTATCTCGAACATTTCGTCTAAGAAGAGATCGAGTTCACCAGAAACGATGACTGTTCTGTTTGGTCTGCTTCGGACAGCGAACATTCTAGACGTTTCTAACGACTGTAAGAACATTCTAGAGAGGAAAATTGGAGCGCAATTGGAGAAAGCAAAATTAGATGATGTGTTGATACCCAGTTACTCGTATTTGAGTGAAACATTGTATGATGTTGAGTGTGTTGAGAGGATATTGAGTTACTTTGTTGAGTGTTACGAGGACGGGGATATGGAAGGTGAAAACGGGAGATCAACCGCAATATTTGTGGTCGGGAAATTGATTGACGGGTATTTGTCAGAAATTGCATCAGATTCTAATTTGAAACCAGGGAGATTTTGCGAATTGGTCTTATCTTTACCGGAACAGGCTAGGGTGTATCACGATGGTGTTTATCGAGCAGTCGATGTTTATCTCAAGGTACTACCTCTTTTTCACTTAGCCTTTTTATCTGTTCTACTTCGTTTAGAAGAGACTAGTGTAATATCTAAGTTTGCCTGTGATGCTTAGCTTAACTCGTAAATTTTTGATAAAAAGCACCTCTGACTTTATTTGAATGAACATTACTCTCCACACTCGAATATTGATATTTTTTATTTATGCACCATCTTTTCTGTTTAATTAAAAATGTGAGATCGGTCGTGACCATAGGCACATCCGTGGATATCAGAAGAAGAACGAGAAAAAATTATCGGAGTAATGAACTATGAGAAGCTAACACTCGAAGCATGCACACACGCAGCTCAAAACGAGCGTCTACCTCTACGCGCAGTAGTCCAAGTCCTCTTCTTTGAGCAACTCCAACTCCGCCATGCAATAGCCGGGACTCTCCTCTCAGCTAATGCCAGCACAGTTGATAACCACACCGAACAATCCACCTACAACCAAAGCGAAGAGGAATATGATGATAGGGTAGACAACAGAAAAGGTAGCAAGTACAGGGCAACAATAAGGGAAAATCAAGTGTTACGGCTGGACATGGATAGTATGCGAACAAGGGTCCATGAGTTAGAGAGGGAGTGTTCAACAATGAAGAAGGTTATTCAGAAAATTGATAGTATAGGGACACCGATGAATGAGGCTAAAACGGGCCGGAAAAAGGGTTCTTTTGGTAGGAAGTTTGGGTGTAAGTTTAAGACTCAAGTTTGTGATTCACATGAATCTACGGCTGTGGATGTTAGGAAAGCGAGGAGTCATGGTAATAGTAATCAACGATGATTCTGATTCTAACAACATTGGTTTTCAATGTTTGTGCATAGGATAAGAACGTTCATACACAATATCAATATCGATCAATTGTTAGAGTTGTGTTACTTAACTAATCGTCTTCCTTGATCTTTCGCTAGTTGTACGTTATCATTAGCAAAGAGAAATGCTATGTAAGAGGTTGAGAAGTACAAGGAGAGAATACTACACGTAGACTTTTTTTTATCGTGTCAGTTCGCTTTTAAATGAAAAAACTTCCGACTTTGCTCTCTCATTGGTTGTTTAGTGTCTCTCCTCTCAGACTCCAACCTCTGTCCACCCACGCCGCCCTTGGGCCCGTAACATTGGACACCTCCACTAGAAATAAGTAGATGGATGTTATGATGTAACCGAATAATACTAAGATTCAGTAACCTTTTTTTTTACATGTCTTAAATCCCGTAAGGCCAAAAGTGAGGATTATTATTATTAACTAAAGATGTGAAAGAGAGACTCTAATACTACGTAACACCGCTGAAATAATTATGTGAAGTTAGAGCTCATTTGAATTTTAGTTTCTAAATATTATATTCGTATCATATTTCCATTTATTATATTCGTATCACATTTTCCATTTATTTTCATTGTAAAATCTTCATAATCCAATCATATATGCGTAGTGAAATGTTACGGTCGATACTCAATACTTGGTACGTACATAATAACGTATGTCTGACAAGAAATTGAGTGAGATATGGTGATTAGTTAATGCATTATACATCTGGTAATGTGACTCTGTAAGAGCACTAACTTTATTACACGTTAATAAGTTACCAAAATACAAAATATTTGGATCGACTTTTAAGATGAAAAATGTGGGAGGGACCGCTAGTGGTCAAAATGTATGGGGTATCTTATATGTGACCAACATTAGTGGGAGATGTTAAGGGTTACTTTTTTCATTTGGTGGACTCCAGGGGATACATTTCTTATCAAAACTATATCTTATGAGAATTTTAATGTTTTTAAGTTAAAACTATTTTTCAGAAATAACTCTGTCGAATTATAACACAATTTGACATTAAAAATACTAAATTTGAGCTGATAAAATTTGAACAATTTGAGTCATAGTAGGTTTAGTTAGCTTGTTTGTCATGTCTTGAGGTGTACTTGAGAGGCTTATGAACTAATCGTTATTTTGTAGTAGTAATGTATATAAGCTCATTCAGTTATTTAGGTTTAATTTAACTTGGGTCACTTTTAATTTGACCGTCTTCGGATGAGATAACATCGAGTCGTTTTGGGGTAGTTTATTTACGTAAGTTTTAACTAAAGTTTGTGCTAAATGGGTCACTCTAAATAATTATAATCCATTCGGGTTAAGAAGGTCGTATTATCAAGTCATTTTGAGTCTAGTTGTTCCATGGGATTTCAAGTTATGTGAACCGTACAACACTTAAGTCAAACTTTTCGAGTGAATCTATTCAAATTATGTCAATTTTATCATCTGTTTGTACGCGATGGGTGTCAATAGAGTGGTACACTACTCCACGTACTTGAGTTGTTGGTCCGCTCATTTAACCTGGCTTATACGTCATGCCATTTAATGGTTTCGGCTAGCATTGAATTGCCGGACAACTTAAGGATGTCATCTACCTAAATACTCCGTATGTCCTATATTCTACTTCCTATTAATCTATTATATAAGGAACGGATGGTCGAATACTACGTTGATATTCCAAGATGATACTAATTATGTTGTCTATTTACGTTGATATTCCAACATGATACTACTTATCTTGTTTATTTCCGAATAATTGAAAATACGTAAGTGATAAAAAGATTAATTTAGCAACGTATATAAAGTATAATTTCATAAATAGCAATTTAAATTGTGATGCTATCTTCACCAATTCCTTTTGGGCCGGACTACCCATTACCAAAAGTGTTAATCAAATCCAATCAAATATGTTTCCCGGAAAATTTACATCCCCATTCGATGTAGCAGGAAGGGCTCCTATAATTGTAGTCTACATCTTCTAAAATTATTTTGGTAATCGATACGTGGATGGAGTCGTCTTTCTAATGTGATTATACGAAGCGATGTTGTTTAAAAAATCATAATTGTCTATTTATAACAACAATAGGCCTATTAGCTCAGCTGGTTAGAGCGTCGTGCTAATAACGAGAAGGTCGCAGGTTCGAGACCTGCATAGGACATTTTTTTTTTTTTAAAACTAAATTTCGTTGCATCAATTGGTCACAGCGTCGTGCTAATAACGCTAAGTGAATATTCTATATCTCACCTTGACTTAGTTTACATCAACGAAAGTATTATATTTGTACTAGAACACAAAGTGGAAGTTGTTGGAATAGTCGTGAACTTCGAGTAGAAGAATTTGGCCCAATAAACAGGATTAGTTGTGGGTCAAAGAGATGTTGGACATATAGAGGCTTTTTGACAAGCCCATTATGAATTTTTGGTGACTATTTCAACACAAATTTGAAATAACAATTTTTAAATCAAAATCCTTGTTTGGGAAATCCAAAGATTTCAAATATTGGAATTGAAATCCAAATATTATAACTAAGATTGTTTGGATAACGCATGTAATTCATTTGATGATTAACATCCGTAACTATTTCTCGACAAAAAAAATTATTTTCCGAAAAAAAAAATTCCGGAAAAAATTTTCGAAAAAAGTTTTTTTTGAAAAAAAATAATTAAAAAAAAATTCCGAAAAAAAATATTCAAAAAAAAATTTCCGGAAAAAAAATTCCGAAAAAAAAAATTAGTTAAAAAAAAAATTGAAAAAAAGAAATTCCGGAAAATAAAAAAAAAATTCTGAAAAATAAATATTTTCCAAAAAAAAAATTCTCGCCAAAAATTATTTGAAATGACATGGGTTAGAGGTGTCATTTGGCTAACTTTTGAAAATATTTTGATGAAATTCTAAGAATTTGTTTCAAATTCAAATCCAAATATTAATTATTTCCAAACAAGACATTCATTTCAAATGTAGCATTTGAAATGAAATGACCTCATCCAAACACACTATTATGGAAAAGGAGATAAAAAAAATGGAATGGATAGAATAATTAATATCGAATAATCACGATTTTCCATTAAATTGTCAGTTTTCGTAAAAACCGAAACTGAGTACATATAAATAAGTCCTTTGGGCTTTCTACCCGAAGTCACTCAAATTTCAATTGCCACACTACAAGTTGAAGATGTTTTTTCGTTAAATCAGTGCAGACGTAATACTAATAAGAGTATATTAATTTGAGCCTATCCTTTAAGAACAAGTTACCTACTTTTCAACATGTTGAGCTATCCATGATACAACAATAATGAAAAAGAACCGTCAAAAATGAGTGTCATTACTATTAGTAGTCAAAGCTGTGGGGAAGCATGGTTACTTTTTTTTTTTGTAAGTATTAAATGGGTTGGCGCGGGTTCAACCCGTGCATGTCAGAATTTTTGTTTTTTTTAAAAGTCGCAGAACTGGCGGCCTTTTGACATGCCGCCAGTTCTGCAACACGCAGCTTAAACCCGCACCTGCATGTGTGTCAGAAAATAGTTTTCCCCATTTCCCCAACTTTTATTGTACGTATTTTTGTTTGTATTTCAAGCATCGTATACATTTTTTCTATATAAACTCATCATCCATATTCCACATTTCATATCTACAATCATATATTTTCACGTAAAAAAAAAATCAATTTTCGCATTTTTTCCCGCTTTTGTACTTAAGTAAGTAAATGTTGTGAAGTATTATTTGTTATAATTTATAATGAAAATTGGTTCCGTTTACTGTCTTTTTATTTGAAAACTCAATTATTACTTGTTTTATTTAAAAATATTTAGTTCGATTTAAAGATTATGTTATTAATTTAATTTTTAAAAAAATTGAGTAATTTCGAATTAAATATTTTTTTAAAATTTTTTTACTAAATTCGAATGTATTAATTTAAAATGGAAAAAATGTTATTAGTTTGGATTTGTTAATAAAAAATGGATTATTATCGAAAAGAGAAAATACTATTAAAATAATCTATTATTTTGGATTTAAAAATAATGTATTAATTTTGTTGTTTTATAAAATGTATAATTTTCGATTTTAAAAAAAAAGTGTAATGATATCGTTTTAATAAAATGTTGTTTAATTTTGAATTAAAAAAAATGTATTTATTTCGTTTTTAAAAATTGTAAAAAAAAAGAATAATTTTGAAACTAAAAAATTAGTAATTATTAGAAAAAGTAGAAATTGCGATTTGTTATTATTAATTTCAGAATATAATATCAAATTAGAAATAAATTGTTTTGTTTTTCTGTTGTGTAATTGTTATTGTTTATTCGTTATTAATAATAAATTAATTGTTTATACGTTAAACCATTTAAGAAACTAATTTATATTTAAAATTTTGCAGGTATGGCCTCATCATCTTCTTCCGGTTCTAGATGTTTCCAGGGCCCCATTTGCTCTATTGTTTTTTGTCTCCAGCAATCACATATTTCTGCCCAGGTTTTCAGGGGTGACCGTGAAATTAATGTTCCTGCCGAAGCACGAAGAGCGGACGGTAATCTTTGGAGACAGTGGGCGAATGAGATGGTTACTTGTGGGGGAACGGCGAATTATGTAGCCGAGATGGGATTTGGTGTTTTTTTCAAATTGGGGTACATGAGAGCTGACCACAATCTCTTAAGCGCACTGCTCGAGAGATTCCGTCCTGAGACCCACACGTTTTTGTTTCCTAACAGGGAGTCGATGATATCTTTGCAGGATGTAGAGGTCAACCTTGGTCTTAAGGTTGACGGATATGTTGTTGGATCTAACCCCTCGGGTCTTGAGGTTCCCAACAATGATTGGGAAGTTTACGTCCAGGACTTGCTTGGTCTAGATGACCTTGAACCTGGTAGTTCCTATTTTGAAGGCAAGTGGTTGGTGACATCACACCTGGAGGCTCGGATAAGAAAAGCAGCCACATTTGATCAGGAAGACATGCAACAGAGGGCTCGCTGTTTTGTTCTTTGGATCCTAGGCAACGCGTTGTTTATCAACTCGAAGAAGAACCAAGTTCATCGAGATATGGTACTTTGTGTAGCGGATGCTGGAGTGTGTCGTGGGTACAGTTGGGGTTCAGCTATGTTGGCATATTTGTTGCATGAGTTATCTAAAGCTGCTTTACAAGCCCCGACGCAGTCTGTTTACATCAACGGAGCCACCCAACTGCTTCAACATTGGGCGTACGAGCGGATAGCAATATTTAGGCCCGAATTCCGGAATCTTGAAGGTTTCGCGCCTGGCATGCCAGTTGTTGGAGGTCCTTTAGGTAGCCGGTACACCGACGGACGCTGCATACAAAGAAGGGAGAAGTTGGACTGTTATCGGGATCAGTTGACCGTCTTTTCATGGGATCAGGTACTACACCCCTCTCTTAGATTAGAACAGTGGCGAATTATCGTTTGTTGTAACAGTCATAACCTTTTTTTAACAATTTTCTTTATTTTTAAACTTTTTTGTAGTTCGAGTGGACCCCCTATTGGAGCGTTCAACAAACTTTACCCGTAGAGTGCTGGAGTGGTGTAAGAGTGTACCTTTCTACTGTCCCTCTCATTTGTAGAATGTGGGTTGGTTTCCACAACCCAAATCGATGTGTTAGACAGTTTGGTGGTATTCAAAGGGTGCCTGAGGTAGGACTTGCGCTGACACTGAACAGCTGGAATATTCATGTGACCGACAGGTACAACACAAAGAAAAGCGCTGAAAAATGGAGGCGGGACTACCTAGAACCTTATGTGAACATGTGGAATAATAGGTACGCCTAGGTGCTTTACACAGATGCGATTGATCCTACTCTGGGTCCTCAACTAGATCCGTCTTATATGACATGGTATTCAGCGAATTATGTTCGTTATATTCGCGATCCTGATGTAAGGACTATCAGGGGGTTCAATCCTCACGGAGAAAGGTTGTTCCAAACGGTACGTTTTTTTTGCTGCCTAATTTAATGTGTAATATATAGTTCTTTTTATAATGTGTTCGGTATCTAATTTAATTGTATTATTTTTGTTTTCGTAGATGCAATCTGTGAATGATCTTCGTCAATATGCGCAAGGGTACGGTCATAAACCTTTTGGTAACGAATTTTTTTAATTTTGTTTTCGCACTCTCTTACTTCATCAGCATAGTATCCTGACATATTTATGTGTATTTGTTTATTTTTCTTTTTGATTGATTGTGTTTTTTTGTTGGGTTTGGAGATGTGTCTCTACAACCCCTTATATAGAGGCTGTGGTGGAGAATTAATTGGAGGGAAAAAATGTGCGCCAAATTATTGGCGCCAAATTATTGGCGCCAATATTTGAGCGGAAAATTTAGAGCGGGAAACCTTGAGCGGGAAATAAGTGGAGGGGAAAAATGTGCGCCAAATAATTGAAGCCAATATTGAGCGGAAAACCTTGAGTGGGAAATAAGTGGAGGGAAAAAATGTGTGCCAAATAATTGAAGCCAATAAGTTGAAATATAAACGAATAACATTGCTAAATATTTTTAAAAAGGTACTCAATAATACAATTAAAAACTATTACATAATGGATGGAATATAAAATAGTTTCACACATCCTAATCTACATCATGTCTCTCGGCGACTCTATCTGTCGGGGGATGGGACATCGGACATCGTAGTGGAGTGTTACAGGTATTGATTATGGGACGATCTCTTCGAAAAATATACGCACATTTCTCAAGAGTGCTCTCAACCATTGCTCTAATAGGTAGGTGACGTGCTCCTTTCAAAACATTGTTATAACTTTCCGAAAGATTTGTCGTACTCAGGCCCCATCTATTGCCGCCATCCTCAAAGAGCGTCCACATCTCGCCGCCAATTTCTCGTAGATACCCAGCAGCTTCGGGATATAACTGATTTAGTCTACGCCAGGCGTTGTTGTATTTTGTCTCATCGAGCTCAGTCCCTAACATCTGGCAAGCGTTCCTCAACCCTTTTTTCCTATGATTGGACAACAAATTGGCCTTAATATGCTCCAAACAAAACCTGTGAACCCCAAACGAAGGATATTTCTGCAACATTCCCCTCATAGCCGCAATTATACCTTTCAAAATAGCTCTTGAAAAGTGGCAATGCAAGGAGCAAAGGCTAAGTGTAGTTTCCTCATCAACAAGGGCGAATGCCAACGGCATTATGTTGTTGTTAGACGTCTTGCAAACAGCAACCAACAGTTTTCCTTTGTATGATCCACGAAGATGCGTCCCGTCCACAGAAATGACCGGACAACACTCTTGAAAAGTGGCAATGCAAGGAGCAAAGACCCAGAAAACATACTTCAACACCCGCTTATTCAAATACTTCGTCCCTTCAGCAAACTTGTACTTAACATACGTTCCCGGGTTAGCGACCTAAACAAAATTATGTAAAAATATAAATTAAATAACCACAAAAAAAAATAACCAATAAACTCCCATTAATATAATTTATTAACACACCTGGAGGGCCGCCATATACATAGGAAGGTCTCTGACGTTGCTCTCCCAGGACCCGTACACAGCCTCAGTTGCCTTCCTCCGCCCATGCCACGCCTTACTGTAACTCACATCCACAGAAAATTCTTTTTTCACAGCGGTTTGGACAGATTTAACTTTATACCCAGTATCCTTTTTAACGTCGTCCATCACCAACACACTAATATCCCGGGACGTAACGTTCTTTCTCCTACTCGCGTTAGAAGCTCCGGCAAAATTGTGCTGAGGAGTCCAAACAACAACCTTCCACAACCCAGACCTCATCTGCTCCGTGGCTCGCATCTTCCAACCACAAATTATACCGTGAAGCAACTCTTGAGGGTAATTTGGGGCTCTTGTCCCACACTCAACAGCCCACGTGTCCTTACGATTCTCCTTGTTTCGATACGAAACACCCCTCTTCACACAAGGTTGTCATGGCATTTTGAACATCTACTTTACTTTCAAATAAAGTACCGCAACCAATAGTCAATGTTTCCATCAAATATTTTCAAACACAGAGACTGTGAAGAGTAGTCGGGCTCGTCACTAACAACAGAATATATGTAATGGTCAGTAGGGACATGAGGTACTGCTACTTCATCATCTGCGTCTGAACTAGATGCGTCAACACTTGACCCCGAACTAGATGTATGGTCCTCATCGCCCTCGATCTGCGCTCCAGGAAACGCATTCAGATCTAAATAATGTGGGTTGCTAGGCTCACCGACATAACCCCCCCTCTACCTCCCAAAACATTAACCTGACTAGATCCCCCTAACTCATAAGAGCGTTCAATAAATTGAGAAACAATTGGTTGTAACGTAACAAATAACTCCGGTTTATTAGACCCGTAAATATAGATTGCCGGTAAACACTCGTTATCGTTTATGTATACATAATCTCTCCTACCAGATAACTCTGTCCAAATAAGCGTGAACGACATTTGAACGACACTAAGATCAGCCTTGCAATATTTACTAACCTTTTCAACCAGATCTTCAAATGAAAGCTGACGATCGACCATAAGCATCCCATCAGCTCTACATAGTGTCTCTCCAACAACACCACCAAGCCAAGGAACCGCGGAATTCCAGAAACATTTTAAAATAAATGAAGCGGTAAATGACATTTTCTATTTGATTTACTGTTTTTAAAATAACACCAAACTATATATACCGAAATTAAAATTTAACGCAAATAAATATTAAACGCACAAAATGAGACAGAAAATTATAAACGAAAATATTAAAAACGTCAAACAAAATTGAATTGTGTATTGAATTGTGTATTGAATTATGAATGAAATGAAGGTGAGAGGGGAAGTATTTAAAAGAAAAAAAAAAATTAAACCCGCAGGTCCAACCTACGCCATGTCAGACATTACTGTACTGGCGGCACTCTGACAAGCCGCCAATACAGTGATTTCTGACATGGCGTGGGTTGGACCTGCGCGACCCACTAATTTATTAACAAAAAAAAAGGACCCCCCATACCCACTAAAAATTAAAGATCCACTGAAAATTAAACGAGCATTAGTAGTCTTCGTTTTGTTACTTCCCTGATATTTCCTACTCAAAAAGGTAAAAGCCTTCCTGCTTAATAATTTGAGGTTTGACAAAATTCCGACTTTACTTTGTTTAAAAGTAGTGATGTGACAATTTGCGGTTTTACTTGATTAAAACTTTAAACTAGTGGCATGCAGCTCGGAGTTATTAGGGTCGCATTGAGTGGTGATCGCAGAGGGAGTATAGAGAGGACGGTAATTCCCACTTTAAAGAGAGATGTCATATGATTATTAAGTTTAATAAAGATATTTACATATAGCGATTAAATTGAATTTTTTACTCTGCTAACTTCAACTTCTACTTCTGACTTCGTTTTTTGTAAACTCGACTTTATTTAAACTCGACTCTTAGTTATTAACTCTCGCCATTTCCTTGTGTTTCAATGTATGAAAAAACAAATTTTACAGTAAAAAATAACGATAAAAACAATATATATTGTAGTAAATGAGATAATGCTTGGGAACATTCTATAAGTTAGAAAATCAATGCACCGCAGCTAAAATCAACTCGGATATATAATTACGAACTATTGTATTTACATATCATACCGAAGGGTTAGAGATCATGCAGAGTAAAAAGGGATAAAATAATATCTTCTAGATATTATTAAAGCACATACTTACAATATCTATCAAAAAAAAAAAAAAAAAAAAAAAAAAGATTAAATAGCTAGACCTTATAACTTTATAAGCATCTATTGGCCGGCCTAATTAGTGCGCCTTGTTTACAAATATCTTATCGCCCATTGTTTGTTGTAGTTGCTACAAACTAATTACGTAAATTAATGCAATATTTATTCTTAATTGTAGATTAAGACGTGTATGCTTACATAGTAACATGGAAATTATACGCCAGAGTAGATATGTCGTATAATTATGCACCAAACTATGACACATAATTAATTAAGAGCTTGTAATTAAGCCAAATTGGACCAACCCAACATGCAATTTAAATTGATGGTTTAATATACGTTGTCCCATGCAATATCTTATATCTACCGTGTCTTGCGATATTATTCACGTGAATCGCTACATCTCTTATTCTCTTGTCGCTAAAGATCCAACTTCCATGGTATCGTGAAGGCCTATTATCATATCTATATATTTCGAGGCTACATTTAGATCTATATATATTTTTTTTTAAAATATACTTAGTGTATTAAATTCTACAAGTGCTTGTTTAGATATACAACTTTACAAGTATAAGATTTGTGAGTTGCACCATCAATTACGAGTATTTTTGTAATTAAATGTAAACGTTATAAATATTATTTAGGAATGAAGTCTAGGGATGTGCCAACCAAATTTTAGTCACCAAATTTCATATTTTTCTATTAAAATATAGTAGTATGGATATCCCCATCTCCGCCCCTAACCACACAAACAAAAACGCATGTCTCGAAAGATGGCTTCGACCAATAAAGCTAACTTGTTCGATTTTGAACATCATCTTATATATATATTCCAAATTGTAAATCATAAACTTTTACTTAATTTCAGCGTAATGTCTATTATCAATTTATCAAATATTATACCGTACTTAATCAGAAAATTCCTTCGTAAAGAGGTCGAGATCAATTATCAAGCGATGTATTGAAATATTGCGGACATAGTCTTACAGATGGAAGTTTAAAAGTAGGCGAGTAAAGAAGTAGACAAATATTTGAGTTTGTTGATATTAGGGATTCTCACGGGCCGGGTTAGGGCTGGCAAGGCCCAAAACGGGTTAGGGTTGGGATTTGGTGAACCGGAACCGGCCCGGTTTATAGGTCGGGCCGGGCTACGGGTCGGGCCGGGTTGGGGATGGGGCGACCCTAACCCGGGCCCGGCGGGTTTGGGGGCGGGTTGGGCGGGTCAGTGTTACGGGTTGGGACGGGCCGGGTTCACGGGTTGGAGGGCGGGTCGGGACGGGTCGGGTTCACGGGTTGGTGGGCGGGTTTCTAAGTTAGAATTACTGATTGAGGGAGGAATAAACCCATATATAAATGTGAATGTTTTGTGTACTCTGTTAATGTGGGATACTTGTTTAACATTTTACACATATATTTTGCAACGGATTTTTGTGTGCTTGGTTATACCTCCATTAAATAATTCTAATGTGTAAAAGGAAAGAATTCTAATCAAGCCATAATTCATGAACATTAGCATTTTTAAATTGCAAGAAACAAAATCCATATATAAAAGTCTTATTTTGATCCTGAAATTTTTTAAACTACAATTACATATAATTGACTTGTGGGTTTATTAAATAATATTAGTGCCTAATTGTTTTTATTACCTAGATAGTAGTGAGAGGTACTAATACCATTTATGATGGGGATAATTTTTATTTACGTAAGGAAACAAAAATGATACTAGAAAATTATTTAATGGAGGTATAACCCAAGCACACAAAAATCCTTTGCAAAATATATTTGTAAAATGTTAAACAAGTATCCCACATTGACAAAATACACAAAAAAACTCACATTTATATATGGGTTTCTCACTCTATCAACCATTAATTATGGGTTGTGCAATATTACCTGATGGGTTTACAATATTTATTATTGCACCTTAAAGAATTGCTGCTTGCATGGCAATAATTGATTTTTTTTTTTTTTTTTTTTTTGGAAAATTTGATGAGGTTGACACTAGATTTATAAATAAGTTTCAAGGAGCCCTAAAATTCTAGATAAGTTTGGCTAGAGCCCTATTTTGGCAAAAAATCCTTTACGTTGAGATCGATAGATTAATGTTGCTTACGACTTAACAATTATGGTAAAATGGATTAATGTGAAATGAATATAACTAGATCAATACCCTAAACAAAGAACACATGTTCAACAACCATATCAAAATAATTTTTCATAATAAATAAAAACACTAATTTTCTCTTTATGACTTTTCGAAATTCAATTTCATATCTCAGAATTATTGCATTCTAAGTATTGAAACTGTTACGTTGTCCTACACACTAACATTTGGCCCTGAACTAAAGAAATGTTGTCCCACATCGACTAGAAATGCATTTAACTAGATATTTATATAGATATGTTGGAAGTGAGTCAACAATCATTTGAAAGATTAAAGATTGAGTTTGATTATTAACTTAATCTATATGGGAATTACAAATGTCTAATTATTGTCTTAATAGGTTTTGTTTTGCACTAAAGAATTGTTGTCCCACATCGACTATAAATGAATTTAACTAGATATTGTTATAAATATGTTGGGAGTTACACAACAATCATTTGAAAGATTAAAGATCGAATTTGACTATTAACTTAATCTATATGGAAATTACAAATGTCTAATTTTTGTTTCAATAGGTTTCGTTTTGCAATGAAGAATTGTTGTCCCACATCGACTAGAATGAATTTAACTAGATATTTATATAGATACTAGTTAATTCCCGTGAAATTCACGGGTTTGTTAAAACTTTGAAAAGTTTACAAATACGAGAATACTCCTAACTTAAATAGCATCGAACTTATTTAGTTATATAAAAGTATACAACCAGCTACCCGTGTCAGACACATGTTTTTCGTCGGTATAAAGTCATAAAATCAAATACTTATCTCATCTATTCTTTTGTTTTCTAACTTAATTCCATACAAGTGTCTTGTCTGCGGCGTTTTTTCAATATGCTAATACGTTTCTAAAAGAAGTTAAAGTTATAAAAAAAAAATTAAAAATTTCTAACATAAATTTGAAGAAAATTGAAATTAAGTTTTAAAATTAAAAAAGTTGTAATATTTATTTTGTTGCTTGAAGATGGTGGGTAGTGGTGGGTTAATAACTAATAAGGTATGTTTGATACTTGTAAAAGCTTGAAATGGGAAATGTAGGACACGCTCCCTATTTTGAAACTAAAAAATGTAAAATGTTAGCAAAATTAATTAATATAATTATATGACTAAAGATCGAGTTTGAATTATGACTTAATATATATGAGGCGGGTTTGACCGGGTTGGGGCGGGTTTGACCGGGTTGGTTGACCGGGTTGGGGCGGGTTTGACCGGGTTTGACCGGGTCACGGGTCGGGAGGGGTGGAACCGAGCCCGGTCCGGGTCGGGTTCGGGTTGGGGTCGGGTTCGGGTTGGGGTCGGGTCGGGCTCTAGGCGGGCCGGTTACGGGGCGGGCCTCGGGTTGGGCGGGTCCGGAACCGTTTTTGAGAAGCCCTAGTTGATATGGTCTCGCATGCGTCCAAACATATCCATGTTACTATCATTAGAATATAATTAATATTGACCTAAGGCATGTAATTTGTTTCTATGTGTCTTTGAAATGGTAATATATAGACCGAATGAACTATGAAGGATGTGGAAGATAAATTTAAAGATAAGTCATAAGTGTATAACTATGCCTTATTGTAGGTGGAAAAGTAGTTTTTGGATTGACAAAGATTATTATAATGTTATGTTACAACAATTTGTACTTTGTCGACAATTTTAAGTACAATGCCGGCTTTGTCAAAAATTATATGTTTTAAATCTTTATTACCTACCACTTATCATAATTAATTAATTTACTTAAGTTGATAAGCTACGGAATATTATTTTCCAACATAATTAATGAATTAGTAATTAATATCATGTACGGAGTATATTATGATAATGAATATAAAATGTATATAGAAAAACTAAAATGTATATTTTATTGTATTATATTTTCAATTATTTAATCCATAGCAGAAATATCAAAGTCATTTATTTAAATAAAAATTACATTTATAATAAATTACTAACAAATGGAATAAAACAAAATGAAATTACATGACATATTCAAATATAATTATCTTTCACAAGTGAATTATAAATTGATTCAACTGTTTATACTAACTAGACGATACAATTTAAGTAGTGTGGTTTCTCATAGTATAATAGAAGAGTTATTATAGAATAAAATAATCTTTTTTCTAGGTACAATTAAATAGTACTCTGTATGATTGTATCTAGCCAATATGATTGTTCCTTATAAAATATAAGAAATTAGAAAAATTGTTTAATTTGATTAATATACGTTTAATTTACACAACCAATAAATAAATGTATTTTTACAACATCATGATTACACGTGTCTTATGTTTTAACCAACAAGAAAGCTTACGCCGATAAAAAAAACACTAAAAAATAAAATAAAATGTGTAAATAAATGACTAAAATAAAATGGTTAATCTGTATAAAATTCCAAATACAATTAATTAAATTAACGAAATGACTAATTCTTTTGTGAGATGATTTTACAATAATTTATCGAGAGACTATCTATATAAAGTTAGTAAATTTTTAATAATTATTTAAAAATTGAAGTTTGTAAATTATTTTACCTTATAGTGGGAAACACATCTCACACTAAATTATCGTAGTACCGTCTCACACTAAATTATCGTAGTATCGTCTCACACTATGTAAGTGAGATACTTTAATTAAGTTCAGACCAAAAAAACATGATCTAATACGAAAATAAGATAGAAAATCCGTCCCCTCGGTAGATTACTTGCTAAAGAAAATAGGAGCGTGAGAATTTGAAAAATGAAGCAAGAATTGATCACGTACAGGCTGTCGTCAACATATCCAACCTGTCACTATTTTAAAATGGTCCCTACCTTTTTCCTTTTTTCTATATATACCCCCATTCACACCCCTCCCTCTTTACAGTTTACACCATTCTCAAACCCAACTCATCACAAATTCACAACTCGCCCGAGTCAACTCAATTATATCATATCCAAAACAAATACGATTAAATGGGGTCATGTACATCAACAATGGTTTCGGAATCGACGGCGAAGCTAATATTAAAAGACGGAACACTCGAAGAATACTCGTATGAAGTTACAGTGTCGTACTTATTATTAAAGCATCAAAATGTATTTATATGTAATTCCGAACATATGGAATTTGACCGTGTTTTAACGGCAGTTAAAAACGAAGAATGTCTTCAATTAGGAGAGTTATACTTTGCTTTGCCGTTAACTAGACTCTCTCGCCCTCTTCCGGTTGAGGAAATGGCTTCTTTGGCTGTTAAGGCTAATGCCGCGCTGTTAAATAGTACGCAAGGGATGTTATCTCCATGCCGGAAGAAAAAAGTCGGGTTTTTTAGTGGCGGAGAAAAGGGGAAAATGTCGTCTAAGGTAGCAGATGTGGGTTCCGACACGGTTAAGGGTGTTGGAATTGGAAGGAAGAGGATGTTTATGGCTAATTTGAGTGCTATTCCTGAGTAAATAACCCAGGATTGTATTAGGAAATAGAAAAATTAATGTAGATATGAATTGTTAATGAAATTATTTGATTAGATTTTTGAGAAATTGGTTGTAAATTTTGTACCTAGTTATTTTTTTATTAATCTATATTTTTGAGGAAATTGAATTTGGTGTTCTTCATTACATTTTATGAGTACATTTTTTAATTGTTTTGTTGCGTTGTTTGTTAAAATATCAAATTTTTTGAAAGTAAAATTTGTTATATCAGCCCGCAACGATGGAGCACAGTCGTTAAAACATGGACGAAATTTTTATGGGTCTCAGGTTTGAGCCCTCACAAGCGCATTGTTGTGGAGTCAATTGCGACCTGAAGATATGCCTTGTATGTTTCGAATCTGTCATCCCGTTAAATAGATGGATAACTTGGTCTGCATAGTTTGCAGGCTATTGCGTATGTTCGGAGGTTTACCCAGCGCACATCAAAAGTAGCAGCTGCGGGTTTCTACGTAATTCAAAAAAAAAAAATGTTATATCGAATCAAGTTAAAGAACATATATATTAATTTATTTTAGGACAAGAATAAATAACGCAAAATAAAAAAAAATAAAAAAAAAAGTAAATTAAAATTTTAAGGTAGACTATTGAATCTGATGTTTAAGGCTAACTTTATTGCCACTCTAAAATCCTTTGTGGGCCTGACGAAAAGTGTGAACATTAGGTCCTAACCCAAATGTATAATCACATGTGAGTATCCCACATTGGTAGAATAGAGGAGAGTTTGTTACTATATAAGATAAGGGGTTACTCCCCCTATTACCAATTGGTTTTAGGGTGGAACCCCCTTGTGTTATCTAGTGGCTCGCTCTCCTCTCGGTTATGCCCGGGCCTTTCTCTGATTTCACAAAAAGAATACACATGTTTTTCTTGTCAGAAAGGATTAGGTCCTTGGCATTAGTAGCATCCATGTGATCAACTATCTGTAATATTCATCTCGAAACATTACATTTACAACTATGCACTATGTGCCAGAAACTTATACCATGTGTGGAAACATTACCTTCATAACTATGTGCGGTAACATTTACTACTATTTGTGGTAGCATTTCATGTATAACTATGTGTGCTGAAACATCATTATCCTAGTTTCCATTATCCTATATTATATTCTTCACACTTATGATTGTTATTGCCCAAAAAAAAAAAAACTTTTTAATACTCAAGATTCACATATCTCCAATCGAATTAGATTATAAGAGTACTATCTACGTCTCCCAAGGCTAGAACGTAAAACCAAATAAGAGAATTATCCTTATACCTTATTTTAACGTTTTCACATACATCCTATAATAATTTAGAAAAATAATGTAATTAGATATCTTAATAATTAAATATATTTCATCATTTTATTCCTTTAATTCGAAAATCTCTCCGCTCACTGAATAGTAAATACAAGATATTGAATTAATATTAGACATGGTAATTTGGTAAATTCGTTTTCAAAGGTCAAACTTGTCAAAACTCCGCAACTCCAAGAACCTAGAAATGATCATACGGAGCACATGTAGGGCAAGTGCGCAACCCTATTTGTAGGAGAAGGATCTTAATACTAATTGTTTTGTCGGATGGTACATCAACTCATGATGAAACAAACAAACATGACAACCATGGATGATTTAATGTGTTAGATAAATTATTCACGTAGTCCTAAATAATTATAGAATTGGATATGTTAAATTGTTGAGCCACTTTTAATATGATTTTTATTCGGATGGTACATTGTGATCATTACATGATTTACTATAGACTAATGTGAAATTTATTTGGAAAATCTATTGCAACAAGACTTATCAATGAAAAGAAAAAGTACAAGCGTTATTAATAAAGAGAATTGTCTGTTTAGCCTCTTATTTTAGAGTACAAATGAATCAACATTTCAAACAGGAGCAAGTATGATACACAAACCTCTCGCAAAAATTCTAAATTTTCTCGAACAAAAGGATTCAATGATAAGAATATCTGTCACAAAATTAACATCGTAAGAATTTTGTGAAAGAAATTCATTCGCAAAAAAGTTCAACGATTTTCTGCTATTTATTTTAGAAGTAGAACACGACTAAGTTGACTAATGTGACCGACCCTAACCCCCAAGCAAGACAACAACCTCAACAACAACAATTGATCTGATTCGATGCATGCTCAATCAATAAGTTAGTCATTCATAACCTCACATGTATAAAATGTCAAGTTGACAACTACCTCTTATAAAGATACGAAATGTGTCAAGATTTTTTCAGCGAGAGGTGTTGAGAAATATTTATGCTCACCAAAACTTGTGACAAGTTTGCGATTTTTCATCATAATTTGTATTTTTGGACGAAAGGATAACTAATTTTAATGGTAAGATTTTTTCCGTAATGTTTTATAGTTGACTTAATTAGTTATAGTTGATTTTTTCCGTAACTATTTTAAAGTTGATCAATCTTGTGATTATTTGTAAAAGTATTTTTTATATATAATCCGTAAGAAGTTCTTTTTTGTACATTGATGGTAAAATTTATATGGTCTAATCAACTAATGAAATTGAGTATGTAAGGCAATTTTTACTTCTACTTTTGTAATTAGACATTACTCCGTATATTATAAGACAATAGCTTAGCTAATGTGGTGAACTCGTAGCATCGAGCTAGTGTAATAATATACATACGCCATAGAAAAAAATGATATAAAGAACCCAAATTTAAATTTTCTCAAAAATGTCCATCAATCAAATATGATCAAAATCACTAAGCTACAAAATTTACAAGCAATTGCTCCCTAATCGGATCTGATAGATCATTTTCTTAACAATCCATATATTGTATTTACACTAATCCTTTGTTTTTACTCAGGAATAGCACTCAAATTAGCCTTAAACATTCGCCTCCTTCCAACACTCTTAACCGTGTTGGAACCCACATCTGCTACCTTAGTCGACATTAACCCCTTTTCTCCACCACTAAAAAATCCGACTTTTTTCTTCTGGCATGGAAATAACATTCCTTGTGTACTATTTAAAAGCGCGGCGTTAGCCTTAACAGCCAAGGAAGCCATTTCCTCAACCGGAAGAGGGCGAGAGAGTCTAGTTAACGGCAAAGCAAAGTATAACTCTCCTAATTGAAGACATTCTTCGTTTTTAACTGCCGTTAAAACACGGTCAAATTCCATATGTTCGGAATTACATATAAATACATTTTGATGCTTTAATAATAAGTACGACACTGTAACTTCATACGAGTATTCTTCGAGTGTTCCGTCTTTTAATATTAGCTTCGTCGTCGATTCTGAAACCATTGTCGATGTACATAAGCCCATTTAATTGTTTTGGAATGTGATATAGTTTAGTTAACTCGGGCGAGTTGTGGTGTTAAAATAGAAGAGCGAATGGGGTATATATAGAGAAAAAATAGATGTGATTTAAAAGAAAAAAGAGTAAGACACGTCAGAAATAAGTGGGGACCAATGAAAAATAATGCCAGGCTGGAGATTTAATGACGACAGGGTGTACGTGATCAATTCTTACTCAATTTCTCAGACTTTCATACGGAAGTACTATTTTCCTTCTTTAATACGGAATATATTTTTTGTACACGAAAAATGTGTATGTTATGGACATATATTAAGAACAATAATGAAGAAATATTCTCATCCTCTCGGCTTTTATGAAAATATTTGGATACTTATTTTTATAAAAGATTTTGTAATAATGTATATATGAAGTACTTATGTATTGAGGTATGTTGGTTGATGCCAATATTAAGTTGAAAGTGATTCACAAAATTGACAATTGTTATGGTTGTGGCTGATTAACATTTGTGGAAAAAATATCGGTTAAACATCTCTTTAGCGTCGGTCAGTCGAAGATAATTGACGTAATGATTTGACATCATTTCACGGAGTAATAAAATTAATTGGTTTTACTGATTATTACAGGATACTACACGTTGCTTTAATGGATAAGAGTCAAACATCAACAACTATCGAAGCTAAGACATGAGGATTTTCATATGTTTAGTCTAATGATAGATCCATGCCTAATTATCATATCTGATTTTAGAGATCAGTCATTTCATATAATTATGAAGTATTATCATATTTGTTGCAAATGTCGTTTGATTTTCTATTAATGATTTTAATTTCGTTAATCAAAAAGTTCTCATGAATCATGTATATATGAGAATAATTGTAAGAGTAACATTTTATTTTTGACATAATTAATTAAGTTTAATTTGTTTACCAAAACAAATTCTTGCAACATTTTTAATAATTGTTGTCAATTTCAAAACTATTTTTCCACATTCATACGGACAAACAGTTATCTTTAAATCGATTATCCACATCCTTCACACGATAGTTTACGAATTACTATTTCAAACACATAAAAAACAAACTACATGTCTCATGTCTACATTACCTTCGAAGGACAGTAACATGGATATATACGGACACATGCTTGACAATCTCAACAAACAAACTCAAATGTTTGTCTAGTTCTCTACCGCTCTACGTACGAACTTCTTCAACTCCCATGTGTATGACTACGTCCGTAATATTTCAATACATCACAAAAGAATTAATCTAGACCAGTTTAGAACATATCTCTCGATCACTTACACAAACTATTTGTAAAAATTATGTCAACAATAATCCAAATTTTACGATTTACAATTTAGAAATTATATGACAATGGACGAATGAAAATACTAGCTTTATTGATTCTCAGATGTTTTTATTTGTTTTGATCATATACTATAAATAAAATATGGTATGGTTTTATTTTATTTTATTCTTAAATCTCTAAAATATCAACACGCATAGACTGAAAGAAAAATGATATAATATTGTCACAAGTGATACCCAACATAAACGTCACCACTCACCACTCACTAGTGAGTAGTGACATTTAAGTTTTGATTGTCGGATCATGAAGGTTCTACTCCTCTTTTCCCTCTAATCGAAAAATAAGTGTAAAGAAAAGTTCTTAAAGAAGTGAAACTAGAAGTTAAAATCAATTGACGACTTAACGATATAAACGTGAGCTCACTTACTTTATAAAATATAAGTACTATGACTTGAATTTTAATACGTATAATCATAGTATATATACGAAAGATATATGTATGCTTGATAAAAGATATATAAACAAAATATATAAATGTTGGACCGTTATGAAAAGAGATATTACGTTTCACGTGAGTAACACCGTAAGATATGGTAGATAACATAGATATTGCATGGGACAAGGTGGAGTACCAACAAGGCCAACAAGTTGCATGTTGTGTTGGTCCATTTTGCTAGTATGTCATAGTTTGGTGCATAATATTGCGACATATCTACTCTGGCCTATCATTTCCATGTTATTATGTAATCAATCAGACGTGTCTTAATCTACAATTATTGATGCTTTTTGAATGAATAGCTTCAATTAGTTTCTACCAACTATAACAAACAATGGGTGCTCAATTTTGATGGTTATAATAAACCGGTGGGATCCTAAACAGTTAAGATGCAATTAAGTGGGACAGTCAATAAATACACGAACGTTAACTAACATAAAAACAATTTCATATTTTGATAAATTAAAAAAGGAAAATGATACGGCGATATCGGATGTCGCTAAATTTGGCGAGATCCGAGTTAAAAATCGTTCTTCTAGGTAAGTTAATGTCGAATTTTTTTTTTTCCTAATTTCAAATAAATTTGTGAGTTAAATGAGTGTTTTTAGATCGCTCGTATGTCCGGTTGTGCGGTATTGAATATCATGGGGTTAAATTATGATAGATTCAGACAATTTTTGAAATATTAAAATAATTTTGTACTATTTTTTTGATATATTTAATTATTTTATATAGCTTATTTAAATATTTTTGTTTTTTAATCTACCAGATATTAATACGAAATCTAAAATAACGATATTTTAACTCCAGTGTCGTCGAAACTCAGAAGACCTAACATTTTTCTTACCAAAATTGTAGTCATTAAAAAACGATGATAAAGATCATTAGATAATAATACAATTTTCTTAAAATTATGTGGTATTTATTTATATATTTCAACTTTAATACAAAGTATACAAAATTTAAAAATTGAAGAGCAAAACTAAAGAAGTATATTAATTTCTAACCCTACATAATTTAATCAAAAAAAGTGTCCATTTGGTCAAGCACCGAAGCTCAAGCTAATTAGTTTTCAAATCATAAGCATGTCATGGACCCTTAACTCTTTAAGGAAGTTTCAAGTAAGTAATGATTAAAAGACTATTATTAAGTATTAATGACACTCATGTTTTGACATTTCTTATTCATTGTTGTTTTGTTTACGCTTGCAGTGATATAATAACGAAAAACATCTTAATGTTATAGACTTATAGTGTGCTAATTCGAAATTATGTGGCAATGTTTTGGGTTAGTGACATGGAGTCTTACCGAATGAAATTTATTTTTTTCCCTCAAATTCCACAAGAATATAATTTTTCTATCTTTTTCATCTATTAAAACATAACTTTATTTATAAGAACTAGATCAACATAAACATCTTAGCTATTCCACTTTTATGGTAAGAATTTCAAATCTCAACTTTGAAAACCGTTATTTTTTTTTATTGAAGGTTGTTTATTTCATAATAAAAAAACAGTACTATTGAGAATATCAGATTTTTGTATTTGTAAATCAACGTTACAACTTACAAGAACACCTTTTTAAAACTTAATAATTAAAAGAATCTTTATCGTTTTTACACTAAATTATTAAGGTAACTATATGCGATATACGGTAGCGACACACAAATAATTAGAAATCAATGTTAGAACGAGACATTAGAATTAGTAATTTTTATATTAGTAGATATGGTGGATTGGAGACTAGTTAGAAAGTTAGACTATACAATTATCACACATTAACAATAAGGAAAATGATGTGCGACACCCGTGTCGTTGAGTTTCGGCGACACTCGGGTTAAAAATCGTTCTTTTAGCTATTTAAACTCCGAATTTTTGTTTTTTGTTTACTTTTTCTCTAACTTCAAACCAATGTGCACTTAAACGCGTATTTGATACTGTTCGTAGGTCAGTTTTGCGGTTTTTAAAAACGAGGTTAAATTAAAATAATTCGGACAAGATGGTAATTTACATTTTTTTAATATTAAATTAATTTATATATACTTTAATTGGATATTTTAGTTTTTAATATATTTTGGAGAATATTACGGAGCTAAAAAAAACGCTTTTTAACTTTAAATATCGCCAAAATTCAACGACACCGAGATTGCCATAGCATTAACGATAATTGGATCCAAAACACCAATTTAGCAAGTTAGAAAATTCAAAGATCAGATTATGCTTCAACATAGAGTCGACTATTCTCATGCCAACAGAGAAACGCAAAAATCTTAACGGTTCATGCTTTCATGTACAACACATCCTTTCATATTAAAACACACTCGTATAGTACTATAGTCGTATTCCATGCATGTGGTTTTATTTAAAAAAGTACGAACGTACTAGGTACTACGTAGTTATAGCTACAACATCTTAACGGGGGTTGGATTCAATTCAAGGATTATACAACCAGTTGTACAACTGATCTAATACAACTAGCTCAATCTAAAATATAGCTCAGTAACTTTTCAAATATAGCTCAGTAACTTTTCAAGTATAACTCTTTAAGTTTTCAGGTGTAGCTCTCTAACTTTTCAAATGGAGCTCTCTAACTTTACAAATAGAGCTCTCTAACTTTACAAGTAGAGCTCTCTAACTTTTCAGGTAGAACTCTCTAACTTTTTAAATGGAGCTCAGTAACTTTTCAAGTAGAACTCTCTAACTTTACGAGTAAAGTTCAGTAACTTTTCAAATGAAACTCAGTAACTATTCAAGTGGAGCTCTCTAACTTTTAAAATGGAGCTCCCTAACCTTACATGTGAAATTCAGTAACTTTTCAAATGAAACTCAGTAACTATTCAAGTGAAACTCAGTAACTTTTCAAGTGGAGCTCTCTAACTTTACAATTGAAGCTCAGTAACTTTACAAATGAAATTCAGTAACTATTCAAGTGAAACTATCTAACTTTATAAGTACAACTCAGTAAATATTCAATTGTAGAGCTCTCTAACTTTTCAAATTAGCTCTCTAACTTTTTAAGTATAACTCTATAACTTTTCAGAGTTAGAGAGTTACATTTAAAAGTTAAAGAGTTTACTAGTAAAATTAGAGAGCTACACTTGAATAATTAGGGAGCAACATTTAAAACTTAGAGAGCAACACTTAAAAGTTAGAGAGCTAAATTTAAAAAGTTAGAGAGTTACACTTAAAACTTAGTGGACTTCACTTGAAAAGTTACAGAGCTCCACATGAAAAGTTACTGAGCTCCTAATGAAAAGTTGCTGAATTTCACTTGAAAAGTTGTAGAGTTACACTTGAAAAGTTACTAAACTATACTTAAAAAGTTATAGAGCTACACTTTAAAAGTTATTGAGCTCAATTTGAAAGTTAAAGAGCTACACTTATAACTCTCTAACTTTTCAAGTGTAACTTTTTAATTTCCGTTTGCCGGAGTTATAACGATGTCCGTCGGAGTTTCGCCGGAAAATTCTTAAACATAGTATTTGGGAAAATTGTATAAAAATGATATTATATTAAATTTAGATTATATTTATAGTTTGAAAAATTAAAAATTGAAAATGATGTAAGAAATAAGAAGGGGAGAAAAATATTGTAGAAAATATGAAGGAGATGATTTGAAGTAAGAAGAAGAAAAAAAATGAAGAGGAAAAGAAACTAAGAGAAAAAAATGGAGAAAATGAAGAGAAAAAATATATTAGTGGGAAGAGAAAATAGAGAGAGAAAAAAGGGAGGGGATATTTTAGAATAAATGAAATATTTTTTATTTTTTCAAGTATATTAGGTAGTTTGTGATTTGGTAATTGGGCTAGTGGTACAACTTGAGTTGTACCACTAGTTGTATAATCCTTATTGTGTGTTGGATTATTGTGATCCAAAATTGTAGCTAATTAAATTGTTAGTTCTTAGTATTTAGTTAGTGCATTATGTGCCTAATAAGTAGCTAAGTTAGTCAATTAAAGTTGAATTAGTGAAACATTGTTCTAGCAATATGTCGTGGGTATGCTCCCACTAAGGCATTACTTAGTCCATAATTGTAGTTGTTGGTTAAGCTTGTAAAGGCTATATAAGAGCCTTGATTAACCTATTATTAATTGAGTAAGTTAAATCAATCAAGAAACTTCTCCTTTTCTCTCGATATATCGTTCCCCTCATAAATTCTACAAGGGGCACATACTAAAAACACACTCTTATAGTCTTTTTACATATTTACATGCATGTGATTATGTAACAAGTACGACGGTAGTTATAGGCTTATAGCTACAACTCTTACAGACAAGGTGTATTTGCCTCTCATACCGGCCTTGAACGAAGCGGTCCCTCGTAACCGCCCAACCATCAAGGAGCACCAACTTCAGCTGGTTGAGATTGAGTTTGAGTTTGAGCTTGAGTCTGATTTAGAGCCTGGTCTGGATGACACTGGCTCTGACAATTACCAATGAGACAAAAAGCGCGAGTGGTCCCACAAAAACCTAATTGACCGCAACATAGGCGAGGAGGACATAGATGCCCTGGAGCTTGCCAGCCACACTCGTGTCGGGGTCATCTAATTGCCATTACGTAAGGAATAAGGGTAACTAGGAGCATTAGAATTACACAAGTTTTCATATTCACCATTTTTACTTACTTCTGTGTGTATATGATATTGTTGAGTCTCGAGTGTGTAAGTATTGTTGTTTGATAATGGGGTTATTTATAGGAGATATAAGGTATTAAGGTGCTACATACATACATATCCACAAGAACTTGTAAGTTGTAACTTGTAAGCTTTGCTGAAGCCGGTTAGGATAGTTCAGGTTTTTTCGAAGCCAAGCCTCATATATTAAAATCATTAATCAACAAGAAAAGGTAATTTGTGTTTTAGTAACTAAGGCATGGAAATTTATGGAAATAACCGAGTTCAAACCTTGGAACTCAATTTGAATTAATTATATGTTTTTTTCTAAATGGGCAACACGTGGATCTCAGTTTTACATGAGGAAGCGGGCCACAAAAATTAACAGACTAACCCTAGATAAAGCCAGACTATTGTGAACTTTACAATTATATTGACAACCACAAAAACTATACAATTCAATGAAGTTGTAATTATAAACTTTGAATTCGTTGAGAGATTGACGTCCCTGCTAACTCCACGTATCTTTATTACCGCAGTGTGCAAGTGAGTGGTTAAGTGACAAGAGTGTGCATGTTGAGGCAATGAATATGGGTCGACAAATGAGTAAAGTGGTGTGGTACGGCGCTTGTTTTGTTTGGCTGCTGCGTGCTATTCGAGTTACATGCAGGTTTGGTTTGTTAGGGAGACAAATGCTCAATGCAGCAAATACTTGAAAAGCTTAACACCATGTACCGATCTAGGCATGTACTCCACCTCGTGTCACCTTAAAAATCGATATTTCTCATTCTAATTTTATAACGATTGATTTATATTAAGACTATTCAAATTCAAAAGTGAAGTTAATTCTATCAACGTTGAAATCGTTTTGTCCGATAATTTTTGAATGGCAAATGTCCCATAGCTAGGGAACTAGTGATTGAATCATTCATTTGGGCCGGAATCAAGTCCACCAAACTTAGTGTAGATAAATAACAGAAGCCCATCACTTTAATAGCATAGCGGCCCAATTAGGACTTACACTTAAGTCTAGCTCTAGTTACTCCACAGTTCAATAAGTAAACAAAATTGAATTAAAAAACATTAAATATAAATTTTGGATCCATTACCTATAAAAAAAATCTAAGGGTATTTATAATGGATTTTTTTAATCAGTTTTTCTTGATAAATATCTCCTTATATAAAATAATTTACTCCAATCTTAAGAGTTGTTTCTTATTTATAAAGTTACGTCTTATAATCTAGTTGTTGAGAGAAAGTGTCTATTTTAAAAATTTGTAGGTTTTTCAATTGTACAATGATAAGACACGATTTTCTTATGAGACAGTTTTACTTTAAGACCAACCTAAGAATGTTGATAACCTGGAATTATATATTGAGAACTTGGTATTTAACATTTGACTTGTCTTATATGAAATATTGAGATGGGCTTATCAGAAATTTGTTGTTATTTGGGCTATTTTAATGAAATTTTAGCATATGTGCTTTTCTCTTGAATGAATGAAATTTTAATCAAGTCCCAAATTGCACATTTTTTGGTTTTTATTATCACCATAATAATTTTTTGCTACAAACAACCCATAGCACTATCCTTCTTTATAAGCACTATCCTTCTATATTAAGTCCCCTCGTTATTATGTGTTTAGAATAGTGTATTTTGTCGTCCAAAATGAATTGTTATTCTCATGCAACTTCTCGTTTATTTATAATTGCGCCACTAGTCTACTCGTAAATTTGATAAAGTTTAGTTGTTTTCGACCGATCCGATGTTGAAATAGAGCCAAAAGAGTCTTATTTATAACAAAATAAATAACTAGGTAATTATTTGAAAACAAGTACTTCGTACTTTGTATGTTTAGTTGGTTATATTTTTCCTTTTCTTATTTATTTTTTTCGATTTTTAAAAATAAAATATTGGATAAGAAAGATACACCATGGTATTATTATTCTTATTGTTTCGTTTAAATGACGAGATGACGAGATTTTAATATTTTACGATCATTTTCGAAATTTTCGATTATCACAAACTCGCATATAAAACGGTCTCTTACAAAAGTTTGTGTCACCATTTAATGAATTCGTACTAATTTTGTATCGGTATCAAACGTATTAGGCAACAGCCGAGAGTCAAGAAGTCAGGCAATTAATTACATACTGATAACCACTAATCGATTTTATAGAATTTAGTTTAAATTGAAGGGCTCTATATTTAATTTCTATGACTCCTAATCTACATTTGGTAAAATGGTTTACCATGATTACCTTCTCAATTTGTTCTTTTCATTTCCAAAACAAACCAAGTGAAACCATAAGATTATACAGAATTACCAATTATATATTTCTTAATACTGAATGTGTGAAAAAACCAACACAACAAAAACATATAATCGTCTTATAAAAAAAATGTTATATCACCTAATAATACGTACTTTGTATTAGCTAGAATGGGTACGTGTGCATCAACCCCAGACCGAAGACTACCATCCGGTATCAAACCGGGTGAGAAACCGGATCAAGACCAGGTGTTGTCATCGATTAAAGTGATTGATATGGATGGTAACGTGACCAAATTCAACCCACCCATTTGTGTTGATCAGATATTGTTAAGTAACCAAGATTGTTTCTTATGTGACGTAGAATCCATGGCTATTGATGCATTTCCAACCCGTTTACCGGAATCCGAAGAACTGGAACCGGGTCATCTTTACTTTTTGTTGCCGAAGTGTAAGAGTGAAAAACCTATGTCACTAGATGACTTGTGTGAGCTTGCTATCAAGGCTAGTTCTAATCTTACTATTCAGGAATTTCAATCGTCTTTTAGACATTACAGTTTTTAATCGTCTATTTATATCTTTTCAGATACTGATGTAGTTATGTTACCTTTTCGCAAGTAAATTTTCTTACCTTCTTGCTAACTGACTATCTCCCATTTTCATGATAACGAATAATAAACCATCTTTATTTTTTTTCGGGTACGTAGTATTTGATTTACGATGCTTAATAACTCGTAGATGGTAAATTTGAACACAATTTGTGTATCAATTTAATATTGTGATTAAGTTACTGAAGTGTACGCACTTGAGAAATTGATGGCCAACTTTTCATTCCTATCCCTACGAAATGTGGTAAAGTCTGTTTTCATTTATTGGTCGAATTAGGGATTTTACGGAAGAATTCGTTGATATTTGTAAAGATGAGTTAGTTTAATAATTTAAAGAAATTTTTATATATTTATTTTTGGTTATACTTGATGTTACTAATAAAAAATTTGAGTACTTTGGGGGTTTTCGGAAAAGGTGACGTGAATAAGTATAGTCAAGATTGGTAAATACTTTGAGAATATACATGCAATTACATTATATTCTAATTTTGTTTATCTATTTATTGATATGTGTAGTTTCATTATATCTTGAGAAATTAAATTGCTTGTTAATCACGGATCCAAAATCAAAAGAGATTATTATTTCTATGATCTAATTTTCACCTTTTATTTATTAATTTTTATAATAGTTTGATATTCAATTTAATCTAAATTGAGCAGGTTCAATTTTAAAACCGTTAATAACATGAGGCACTCCTACCGGAAGAACACAACACTACTAGAGTACTAGACTACTGGTACGTCCAAATTTAGCGTAGCAAATACAAAAACCAAGTTATGATTTCACTTGCATTTATTGGATAATTCTCACAGAAACACAGACGCTAAAACCTAAACATTACATGTACTTATTATCTATATCATACTTCGTACATTTGATACTCAAACATACTCCCACTACACGCATGGAAAAGATACCACCCTTCCATAGTAATCCGATCCATTGCATGCAAGGGATTATTTAACAACTACGTAATTACACTTGAAACACTAAACCAGCAAAGCACATTTGCCTATCATACCGCGACCACACTTAACCGTGTCACTCATTAAGGAGTACCAGCTTGAGCTGGCTGAGCCTGAACCTGAGCTTGAACTTGAGCCAGTGCTGCTTGAGCTTGAGCAGCTTGAGCTTTGGCCCAAGCCTGAGCCTCAGCCTGAGCTTGGGCCGGTACATTGAGCAAACACTGGCTCTGACAATTACCTATACCACAGTACGGGCGAGTACTCCCACAATATCCATATCGACTGCAGCACATGCTGCGAGGACAAGATTTTCCTGGAGCTTGCCAACCACATTGGTACGCCGACGCCATCGCCATTAAGTAAGGAAGGGTAATTAAGAGCATTAGAATTGCACAATTCTTCAAATTCACCATTTTTACTTGATATGTGTATATACTTATTGTTTAGTTAAGTTTGAGTGTCTCAAATGTGTATAGATTTGTTGTATGATCAATTGATCATATATGGAGTTATTTATAGGGTTCAATCTACTTGTAAGTGTGATTTATGTAAATGACACGTCATGTTGAGCCAGTGGATATGGCTCGACTGCTCAAAAACAAGTAAAAGTGGTTCGATTAGGCGCTGGTTCGATTTGACCAGCATGGTCAATAGTGGCTACTCTGAGAGTGTGTTCGAGTTTATCCATTACATAGCTAGTTGTTTCGAAAGAATAGATAGATAGATTTGATCTAGGTTACGGTTTAAGGGGCGGTAATTAATTGAATTTTACGGGATATAAATCTAGTCCTATTACTCCGTCAAATAACAATTTAAAGCTAATATTCTACATTTCATATCCAATCTAAATCTAAACGCATATTATCTAGATCAAATAGAAATAACTCTCAATTTTATGAAACAAAATGGAAACTCATATCTAAATTGCATGAAAAATCTTGTACTTTTGAAAAGTTCTAGATATGGGTTTAAATAGATTAGTAATCGACTTTGTTCTAGTTTTATTTAGGAAAAATAACATATAACCTCCTAATTTAATACACTTATTGCAAATAACTCTTTAATACAAAAATTATTTAATCAATCCTCTTTCACCAACTTTTACTTTCTCTTTTTGGGTTGAAAATCAAATTAAGGTTTGTTTACAATCAATTAGGGTTTATTCCAATTAATTTCCAGTTTTCAATTAATTTTTTCGTCTTAAAGCAATGTCTACGAATTTGTGTTCATGCCGAAACTAAAAAAAATCCTTTTAGACGGTTTTATAGTTGCAAATTCTATAACCCGGTGACATAAAGTGGTAGGTGCAATTATTTATGTAACACATCGTATTTTGAAGATATTATATTTTAATCCAAAAAGTATTTAACTAAAATGTTCTCGTATTATTAATCTTATTTTTATCGTATTATGATTTTATGTTGTTTTAGCCTTTTAAAAGTTATTTAATTGGCCCAAACCCAGTTTTGGAAACCCGACTATCCGTTTTATAAAATGAACCTACCTTATTTTAATCCGAACTCTAACTAACTCTTTTAAAAGCCTCCCCTTTGAAAGTAAAACCTAACTTCTTATTACGTTGAAACATTCCACCATAAACCCTTCTTTTAACTAACTTTATTTACCGTTATAACTTTTAATCCGTTAATCGTTTCATCTTATCTCCTTCACATTAATTACCCTTGCGTTCTCCTTGTCGATTTGGTACAACTCTTATGGCGTTTCTTGTACTTTCGTGTTCAACCTTTTTTGCCCTAATCTCCGTCTTGCTATACTTTTAGTATAAGGTAAGGTTGACGACGCCCTCGGTATTACATTATGTATAGATCTATGTTTAGGGTTTGTTGTAACAACTCCAATTTTCAAGGGTCGGGATGGCGGAAACATCTCGATATCAATTGGAATTATTACTAAGACACAAGTGATAAAACGTAAAATATAAAACTGAACTAATTAAAACTAAAAACTGAATACAAATCAAACACAGATACAAAGCGGTTTAAAACTGGATTGTTATAAAATAACTAAGTGAATTATTATCGATGCTCGCTAGCTCACTCAACATTCCCCAAACAGCACCAAACCTGAATACATGTCATAACAATGACAACCACAGTCAGTGGGTAGTAACTCGGACGTCCTCCCAGCCATATTACACAACACATAAATATATATATATTCAAGATAATAAACAACATAAGCAGTTCATACGAATGTAAATCATACGACGGTAATCACAAGCGAATCAAATGATACAACCAACAACTATCATTAGAATACTAAGGTCGGACAACGTGCCCTAGTATTCCAAGGACCCAACGAACTAGGGATGGACTACACACCCTACAAGAGACTACTCATACAAATGACACGAGATGGACTACACACTCGCCCATACTAGCAACAAGATAGAACGGGATTGACAACACACCCGACCATACGGTTTAGGATGGACTACACACCTTAGCCGCGACAAATAAATAGCTCGGGAATGACTACCCACCTCCGCTATAACATATAAACAGCTTAGAATGGACTACACATCTTCACTGTGAACAGTATAAGTGACTCGGGATGGACTACACACCTCTGTCACGATATAACGCACCAAACAAGCCCAAAACAGCCCTCTGACTGTCCAAGTCGATCGACTTGAGTGCAAGGTCGATCGACCTTGACAGTCAATGGGTTAACACGATCAAAACACACAAAAACAGGGTGCAAACAGGGCAAGTCGATCGACTTGGGGTCCAGGTCGATCGACCTACTGACCAAAAATGCACTAGAACGTTCAGAACGCGAAACTGGAGTTACAGGCGCTAAAGTCGATCGACCTAGGGGTAAAGTCGATCGACCTAGGCTTTAAATAAGCCCCATTCCGCTCTAAACATGTCCGAAAATGAGTCAAGGGTCACCCAACGCAATACCAACGAAAAGAGGTCGAAAATAAATCATAAATACGCAGCAAAAACAGCGACCAAAATGAAATACAAACCATACTCACTATCTATGCTATTCATGATCCTAAACATATAATATATGAAGTGTAATACCGAGAGCATCGTCATTGTTACCTTATTCATCTTGGTACTGTTGATTGGGATCCGAAATCACGTACGAGGGCACCGCAGGATCGTCAAGGTTCGCTCCTAACGATAGCAAGGGTAGAATACACAATAAGGCAAAAGTACCAAAATGGAAAAGTAAATAAAAAGGATTAAAAGAGATACCAAAACGACGGGGGGATCGAAAGAAAGGTTTTAGCGCAAAAATCAGGAGAAACGGATCGCAGGATCAAAAGTTACGAGCGAAAGAGCGAGGCAAAAATGGTGAGAAAGGTAACACTGTAAACTTTTGATGAAATATAGTTTAACGTAAAACAAAAATGAATGGAAATGGATGGTTTGTTATAAAATAAAGTTAGTTAGGCTCGGGATTGTAAAATGGTTAGTTCGTTTTGTAAAATCAAGTCGGGTTCGGGTTTTAAACGGGTTTTGGGCCAAAAACATGTAAAATAAAGCTAAAGCAAAACGAGCCAAAACTAATTAAAATGATTTAAAGATTAAGAATTTATATTTATAAAAAGGTATTTACTAAAATATAATAAATTAAAATAATAAAAACCGTAAAATTACGATGTGTTACATTTGTAGGTAGCGTAGATAGAGATTATGGAGTATATATTGTATTCGTTTGCCTTGTGGTTCTGTATTATCGTTGTATATTCATTTGTTCTACACTAGTATTGCGTTGTGGTGACCTTGACTCATATTAGCACGTTTTTAGGGTAAAATTGGGCTACTGATCGATTCAACCGATCGGTATTTGAAAGGTACCGATCGACAGATTTGGTCAGTAAGCTTGGTTCGTTGTTGTTCATATGTTTTGATGTAGTAGAGGTGTGTAGTATATCCCGAGCTACTTATGTGTTCACAGTGGAGATGTGTAGTATATTCCGAGCTGTTTATTTGATGTAG
>JADMIO012791327.1_pt1 | contig 53898 bp, 51 predicted proteins | sample 8958161 | NCBI WGS metagenome assembly JADMIO01 (sample SAMN16585339, study PRJNA669376) | soil metagenome | isolation source: Crop rotation soil | place: USA: Cullars Rotation, Alabama | collected 2011
CGCGACAACTTGTCCACGTGGAATTCTAAGCTTAGGATCCCAATGTGCTGGAAAGACATGGGTTGCGATTACCAGTAAGTGGCTATAAGAAATAAAAAATGTTTCACGTGAAACATTTGAGATTCTATAATTTTACACCTGCGCGTTTGAAGACATCTTTCAATTCCTGAGTCATTGTCGCAGTGATGTCTTTGCGGTCGAGGGCATAGGCAACATTGGCCGCAACGAATCCAACCAGCGACCCGCAGTCATAGCGTACTCCATCGAAACGATAGCCGTATACATCATCGGTCTTGATCATTTTGCTGATCGCATCCGTCACCTGGATTTCACCGCCGGCACCAGGTTTTTGCTTGTCGAGAATCTCAAAAATCTCCGGCTGCAAAATATAGCGGCCGATGATGGAAAGGGTCGAGGGCGCATCCGCAGGTGCCGGTTTCTCAACAAGGCCGCGGGCTTTGACCAGTTTTCCATTGATGGTTTTTGCGCCCTTGTCGATATCGACGATCCCATAGCTTGAGGTCTTTTCGCGCGGGATATCCATCACGCCGAGGATATTGCCGCCGGATTTTTCGTAGGCCGCCATCATCTGCGCAAGACAAGGCTTTTCCGCGAACACCATATCGTCGGCGAGAATCACCGCAAACGGTTCGTCACCGATCAGATGGCGCGCGCACCATACCGCATGGCCCAGCCCGCGCGGCTCCTGCTGGCGGGTGAAGCTGACATTGCCAGGCTCTGGCAGCCATTGGCTGATGCGGTCGAGCTCGCGGCGCTTATTCTTGGCATCGAGATGGGTCTGCAGCTCGTAGACATTGTCGAAATGGTCCTCGATCGCGTGTTTGTTGCGGCCGGTGACGAAGATGAATTGCTCGATGCCTGCCGCGCGCGCTTCCTCGAACGCATAGTGAATCAGCGGCGTATCGACGATGGGTAGCATTTCCTTCGGCATCGATTTGGTCGCCGGCAAAAACCGCGTGCCGAGGCCACCGACAGGGAATACCGCCTTACGTACCTTGCGGGGCTTAACCATAGAGAACTCCATATGAATCTTGAGGGGCTGAATTAGGCGGATTTGCTGGGAATGTCTATATTTTTAATGCATATAAAAAAGCGATTTGTACTTGAAAAATGAAGGGAAACCCTAGTAGTTGGGCCGCATGAAGTTATTTCACTACCGCGGGACCCATCCCAATTTTGGCGACGAGCTGAATCTATGGCTGTGGCCTCGACTTTTGCCCGATTTTTTCGATGAGGATGAGCGCACCGTGTTCATCGGCATTGGCTCCACACTTGGCGATGCGCCAAAAGCAGCAACTAAGAAGATCGTTTTCGGTGCGGGCTTTGTGCCTGAGTATCATGATCAACCGGATTTGCATGACGGCACCTGGCAAATCTATTTTGTTCGTGGCCCACGTACCACCACGCGATTCAGTCTCTCGCCGGATTTGGCAATTAGCGATTCGGCGATTCTGTTACGCACGCAAATAGACCTTAACAAAAAAACTGCTGAGACTATCTCGTTCATGCCGCATTGGGAAAGTATGGAACGCGGTAATTGGGGGAAGGTATGCAAGCGTGCTGATATCACATTGATCGACCCGCGCTTGCCGGTAGAAGAAGTGATCGCTGTGTTGATGAGATCGAAACTGGTGATTGCCGAAGCTATGCATGGCGCCATCATTGCCGATGCGTTTCGGATTCCCTGGGTGCCGATCATGCCGCTCAACGCGGTCCATCGCGGCAAATGGTTCGACTGGTCGGAGTCGCTGAGCATTGCGCTGAAGTCACATCACTTATGGCCATCCGCATTGGCGGAATTGTCAAAAGCGTCACTCGCGCAGCAGTCTCAATCACAAGAAAATAAAGAACCACAACACCGTTCGCTACTATCGCGAATGAAGCAATTAGTATCAGCATCGCCGCTCGCACCGTTTATCAATAATCTTCTGATTGTATTAGCAGCACAGCGCTTGCGGCAATTAGCAAAAGACCCAGGCCAACTCAGTGGTGACGCAGCGCTCGATTCTGCTATTCAGCGTATGCTTGTGAAGTTGGAACAATTGAAATGCGATTACGCAAAATAGTTATTGCTTCATCAGCGTGCGAACCGCGGCTAGGTGGAATGTACCACGTAGAAACCAGTAGCGACGTTTCACCGAGTCAAACACTGATACAGGTATCATCAAGTAACAGCACACCACTTTGGCGATGGTGGCAACAAGGATAAGGCGGCGCTTTAAAGGTGATGGATTAGTTGCCAGTAACAACATCGCGTGTGTTTCACCAAAGCGGTAACGCCTGCGCTTCAGCCACGCAAGATTCGCCCGTTCAAACGGCACACCTTCGAATACTATTGCATCGGGGGCATATTCAATACATGCACCAGCCTGGTAAGCGCGCATAAAAAAATCCGTATCCTCACCCCCGCTCACACCCAGATCTAGTCGAAAACGTAAATTAGTGAAAGCAGGCGACGTGCGGCGCATCAGCACATTGCCCGCGTAACCGGTGACGATTTTACCGTGAACATATTCGGGTTTGGTGGAATGAAATTCACCGCGACGCAGCCACTCCGGGGCATTATCTGGATAAATCGCGCGCACGGGACCAAGCACCGCATCTGCTTTGGCTTCTTGTAAACGAGTGAGCATTGCATTCAACCAGCCAACACCAACGATTTCATCGTCATCGATGAAACCAAGATATTCTGCGATTGCAGCATCAAGGCAGATATTGCGTGCGATGGAGATATTTGCCTCCGGCGCGTGTAGATAGACAACACTCAGTTTCAGTGCTGCGGTGGTAGAGGCAACCAACACCTGTGCGCTGGGTGTAGTGTCATTATCGGCAACAATAATACGCAGAGAACAATTTGCTGGCAGTTCCATTTCAGCCAGCGAGCGCAGGGTCAGTGCCACCTGTTCGCGGCGGAAAGTGCAGATACCGATATCGACGGTAATGTCATTCACCGATGAGATCCCTTTATGTAGCGCACAAGGCCAATCCAGAAACCGAGCGACCAGCCGCCATGCATCAGCATAGAGGCGGGGCCGCTTAAGGCAATCGCTGGTTTCTTGGCACAAAATCCAAGCCACACGCCATAGAAAAGACAAGCACCTGCCCAGAGAAGGAACGGCAATGCCACAATTGGATAAAATGGACTTATGAATAGTAACGCTATTGCCGGCGCAACGGCCACCGGTAGCATTTGCCGCAGTTTTGGTTCCTGCCGGTGTTTTAACATTGTACGTACGCGCCCCATGCCGTAATTTTTATATTGTTGGAACAAAGAGAGTGGTGTTTCACGCGGGAAATAGCAAAGAGTAGTTTTAGGCGTAAGCCAAATGCGATATCCAGCCTCGCGCAAGCGCGCATCGAGTTCTGCATCTTCGTTATGAGTAAAACTTTCGTCGTAACCTCCGACCGCGCGGTAAGCAGATATGCGTATCAGCGCATGGTGACCATGATCGACCCATTTCCCCTCATTCATCGTCGAACGATGCGACGAACCGCCATTTCCCAGTTTGGAATTCTGTGCCGCTGCCGCTGCTTCCTGGAAGCCTTTCTTGCCGACCGTTATTACCGAGACCACCACGGAATCAGCGCGTGTTGCTATTCTTTCGCTGAGTAATGTTTCACAAAAGCCGGTAGGATATTCAGCGTGTGCATCGAGACGAATCAGCAAATCCGCCTCATTACCATAGGTCTTAACAGCAAGATTGAGTGCGGCACTTTGGATGCGTTTGGGGTTGTGCAGATAGCGAATAATGGAATGTTGAATTGCAAGCCGTCTGACAATTTCCGCTGTCCCATCGGTACTGCCACCATCCGCAACCACAATAGTCATGGGAACAGTTTCCGATTCAGCGAGCAAATAATGGATAAGCGCCCCGATATGCGCCGACTCATTGAGACAGGGAATGACCACAAGCACAGGTTTGTCAGTGTTGATTTGAGGTAAGCGCGCAGATGGAGTAGCAGGTCCCGCAACCAGACCATTGACCAGTGCTACACACGCATCGCGCTTATGTACCCAAACGTTTTTAGGCACACTCAACATTTCCGCTTTCATATGTGCATAAATTTTCGGTGTCATGCCACTTAAGAATTTCACGAGTGACTCGCCCTTGGGCTCAGCAAGCGTGTGGCCGATACCAAGACGGCGTATGAAATTGCTGGTCTCCACACCTTCGGCGGCAAGAGGAACTACCCCAAAAAGCCCACTCTCATATAAACGATTGGGTAACAGCCAGGTAGAGTTTAACCCTTCCTCGAACATATCGATGCACCAGCTGAAATGGATTTCTCCATACATCGCAGAAAGATCTTCAGGGTTACGATAGCTGCCGAGGAAATAGAGGTTGGGAATGCCACTTACCTGCGCATCGAAATTTTCGAACTGGTCATAGGCAGGACGCCCACGAATGACAACTTCCACCAGCTGCGGGTTCTCGCGGGCGAGCTTGCATAAAATATCGAGACTCTTGCGGCAACGAATGGCGCCAAACCAACCGACGCGCCAACGCGGCGTATTAGGCGCATATACAGGCGCGAAGGATGTCGAGTCATTTAACTGCAGGACCTTATTTTCCAGCATCAGTACCGGTAAGCGAACGTGAGATTTTCGTTCAAAATATTTCGTAACAAACGCCGGTGAACTGGTGACGAGCCAGGTGGTACGCCGCGATAACCAACCCTCGAGATGGCGCAGCGCAACTCCGATCACATCATTGCGCAATAGCAGCCGATGAATGTCGAGTACTTCGTAGACCAGTCGTGGCGGTATATAACACAGGCTACGCCCGCGTACGGCAATGGCCAACATTTCGAGATTACGGGCGATGATGATATCCGCCGATGCAAATAATGGATAGTGTTTACGTGCAAGTACTACCTCACGAACGGTCAACCACCCGCGTTGCATGAATCGTCGATTATAAGTGCGACCGAGATTAGTAGCAGGGCTGCCTGCAACATCTTGAATTTCAGCATCCTCGCGGCGGAAACCGGCGACGGAAACCGTCGCACCGCCTGCAACGAGCATTCTTACACGCTTGGCCGTCGTAGGGTCGGTGAGGTCATGCGTTAGATAAAGAATATGCATAGTGGCCTAGATTATCAGGACGTTTCTTCCGGCCGAAAATGCGCTCGATGAGGTTGGGATTGCGATGTCGTTGCGAATCATTGAGCACCGTGCCGATGATATTGGCGTTGCCCAGCCGATGCATCGTGGTTTTTAAATCCTGCACCGAGGTGAAGCCTTCATTCACCACTAGCAGTATTCCGTCCATCTGTGGAGCGAAAACCAGCGGGTCATCCTGTTCTAACATAGGTGGCAGATCATAGATGATTAGGCGATCGGCGTAGCGGGTTTTCAATTCCTGGGCCAGCGCGGCAATTTTTGGCGAGCCAAGAACTTCCGATGACTGTTCAAGATTGCTCCCGGCAGGCAGGATCGATAAACGCTCAAGCGATAAGCGTGTCAGGCAATCCGAGATTGGTACATTGTTCTGAAAGTAATCACTCAGACCGTAAGGTGTGGAGAGGCCCAAATAGCTCATGACATCTGGCTTGCGCAGATCGAGATCGACGAGAAGCACCGTTTGTTTCAGGTCAAGCGCAATACTGAAGGCAAGATTGAGTGCGACCGTCGTCTTGCCATCACCGTAATTTGGGCTGGTGATACCGAGGGTCTTCATGCCGCCTTGCGCCATCATCTGTAAAATTTGCGTCCGCAGAATACGGAATGTATCAGCCTCTTTACTATTGGCGCGGAAGCGTGGGATGCGGCGGCGCTCCGGGTGAGCCGTATCAATAGAGGCAACATTCTTGCCTTTGGCTTTGGTAGAAAGTAGAGAAGCAGTATCCGAAGGTTGAATCAAGCTATTTTCGATACAAGGCACATGCACCAGCGGTGCGGCACCAACCAGTCGCGTCAGATGCTCCATGCTGCGGATACTCTGACCCAGTGTCTCAGCAATAATGACGGCAGCAATGCCGCTAGCGATGGCCAGGGCAAAACCCATCAAAGCAAGTATCAGGCGCGGAGGCGTTGTGCCCTCAGGCAGCGTTGGCGCGTCAATAACGTGCAGGCGCTCGCTGTTAATGCCGTTTTCCAGTTTTTCTTTCATTTCGGCGGCAAGTTTTTTGCTCTTGAGTTCGCGGTAACGCTCTTTGGAATTATCAAGATCGAGCGTCAGCTCCGACATTTGCTGCTCAATTGAAGGATTTTTTTCCAGCATCGCTTCGTACTTCCGTTTCTGTTGTTCCAGATTTGCACGCTGCGCCCGCAATGCTCTTTGTTGTGACTCTAACGCCGAGATCTGTGCCGCAAGCTGCATATAGGACGGATTGTCTGCATCGCGGATGATCTTTTTAGTTGAGGTGGTAATGCCTTGCGACTTGAGGGCTTCGATCTCTTCGCGGGCATTGACGACATCCGGATGTTCCGGGCCGTAGCGACCAGTCAGTGATGCAAGTTGTGCTTGCAGCGTTCTCAGGCGAGTGGTCGGTGAAACAATCGTATCCCCATCCTTAATGGTAGGCAGATAAGGATCGGTAGTGGCAATTTGGCCGCGCAAGGTGCCAAGCAACGCTTCGTTAGTCGCAAACTGGCTTTCAGTATTTTGCAGGTTTTGTGTGTTCGACATTGTTGCTTGCTGGTTGAACAAAATAGCCGAAGGTCCCGATTCGCCATATTTCGAACGGAAATCAGCGATTCTTTGTTCCTTTTCCTTAATGGCATCTTCGAGCGACTCGATCTCCTGATTCAGGAAATCATTAGTCTCTGCTGCCTGCAATTGCCGTATCGAGGTATCTTCCTCAATGAAGCGGTGCACGATTTCATCGAGCGCCTGTTTGGTCAATTCCGGATCGCTATAAGTAAAACTGATTTCGAAAGCGATGGCAGAAAGCTGTTCGACCGATTCCTTCTGTGCTGCTGCTGGGTTCGATACAGAGCTACTGACAAAATTTAAATGAATGTTGTCGCGCATCTGCTTGCTCAGTTTGGCAAGAGGAGCAGTTTTGTTGGCCCCCGGATAGAGGTCGAGCTTCGTGATAATCTCGCTCAAGGATTCACTGGAAGTGACCCGCTGCTGAATCAGGTTGATACGCCGGTCAGCCAGACCGATAGCCGAATTGGCAGAATTATTGCCATCCATATTGGTCACGCTTTGGGGAACATAGGATTGCTTGATCTCAACCAGAGCGGTTGCCTCGTAGCGCGACCAGGTGAGCGCGAAAAGAATGACGAGCACGGCAATGGGCAAGGCAATCGCCAGGAAATACGCACGGCGACGGCGGAAGATGGTGAGAATGTCGGCGAATGATATATCGTGCATATGAGGACCCCTAACTTCTACTCCAAAATGGCTGATAATTAATGCTGAGCATGACCACATGCTGGTCAATGCGGTGATTAATGGTGGTAAGTTTTTCGTTGCGGTAGCGGTAATCGGTATCGAGACTCACATTATCACTGAGTTTGTAGCTTAAACCTGCGCCGGCATTCCAACCGCTATCAAGGTTAACCCCGGGAGCAGATTCATAGTCAGCGTTCTGATACGTGCCATTGACCTTGGCGCTAAGTTTGGGGTTGATGGCATGTTTTTCTTTCAACGAAACGGTGGTGAGCAGCGTATCCGTACCATTACCGAAGGGTTCGCGCGCGCGGGTGGCGATGAGATCTACAGTATCACGATCACCCGTATAGGTCGCATTGCCCGAGAACACATAATTCCAAACAGATGAATCACCAACATTGGTGCCGCTTTTTTCAGTATGCTGCGCACCGGCGCTCAGGCGCGTCTTAAGTCGTGGTGTGATAACAGATGAGAAGCCGATGTTTGGCCCGACGCTGTCCGAACGCTGGCTTGAATCACGGGTTGTTTCGTAACGCTGACCGGTGACAGAAACAAAGCCGGTATTTTTATCATCGAAGCGATGCTCGTATGAGGGGCTGATGGAATAGACCGCATAATCTTTGTAAACACGGTTGTCGTAGGTGACATCTGAAGCGGATCCATTGAGTGACCATGTATCAAACGTGCTGGAACGATAAGCAACGCGGGGTGACGCGGCAAGGCGGGTGCGGTAAACGCGCGGCAGGTTCAGTGCATAATTGGTGAGTTCGCTGGTGCGGGTCGTATCACGTTCGGCCACCCCGCGCACACTGGCCTGCCAATGCTCATTCTCTGTATTGAGGTATAGTTCTTCGTTGCCATCCACCGAATTATATTTTGAACGATTAAATATATTCGCATCGACACGGGTGTTGGATTCAACGACCGATAGCGGTGTTTTTTTACGCAAAATAAGTTGCGGTGAGGTGGTCGAGCCAAAAATCGACTCAGCATTGCTCGCAGTACGTAGCGGGTTGGAGTCGTAACTGAATGCCTGACTTCCGCGCACTTCGCTGCTGAACCCACCCGGTGCATTATATGTACCTTTATCTACCGCATCCGCACATGAGAGAGGCGCTACGGCAAGTACACTACCCAAAAGCCACGCATTGTACGAATGTTGCCAATTCGCCATAGTTAAAAGAGACTTGCCGTGGGGACGACAACCACATCGCCTGGTTCCAGAGTAATATTAGTTTCCAGATGTCTACCATCAGCGACGCGAGAATAATCGAAGGGGATGGAAATGTCTTTGCCACTTACCTTGCGGATTATGACGATATCATTATCGTCAGCATAGGTAGTAAGACCGCCAACCTGGCTAAGCGCTTGCATTACAGTCATCTTGCGGTTCATCATCACATCGCCGGGGCGCGCCACCTGACCTATCACGCTGACCGTATTGCCGCGCGTTTCCTTCACCGTTACTGTCACCGGTGCAGCAGGAATAAACGGCGTCAGTTTTTCCTTCATTGAATCTTGAAGTTCAGAAGGGGTCAGGCCGGCAGCCTTTAATGAACCGATCAGCGGGAAATCAATCGTACCATCGGGCAGAACCAGCACTTCGCGGTCCATTTGTTCTTCTTTCCACACCATGATTTGCAGCATATCGCCAGGGCGAATAGTATAGGATGATATGGTCGTTACATGTGCGGAATCTGTTTCAGTCTTCTCATTGTCCAATTCGGCAAAGGCACCGCTGGCAAAGAAGAATGTAGTCAGGACCAATAAAAAGGAGCGAAAAAGAGGAGTCATATAAATCTTTGGTTAGGGGTTATTCGGGGGCAGAGCTTTATATAGAAAGCATTCTCTGATGCAAAGTGTTAATTTTCATTCACCATATTTATTTGCATTTTACTTTCTCTGTGCCGCAACCTTTAGTTGAAATTAAAGAAAATGAACGATTTTGAAAATTTTTTATTGCATTGCGATATCGAATCCTTATGCAGGATGACGTAACCGAAGCTTCAATAAAAATGAATAAGTAAAAAAACCATACATATTAGGATGAAAAGCTATGTCGCCTGTCAGTTCTCTTAAACTAGCCGTCGAGCAAACCAACATTGTGCCAACCCCTATTGCCTCCGCCAATCATAGGGTAATGGGCATGGTGTTACCGCCATTGGCTGTGCCGAGTCGGCGCGGTTTGGTAATAAATGTTCAGCGCATGGCCAAACGGACAATGGATATCACCGTGTCACTTGCAGCACTTATTATATTAAGCCCACTGATACTGGTGCTGGCGTTCCTCATTCGTCGCGACGGCGGGCCAGCATTGTTCGGTCATACGCGTATCGGGAAAAATTCCACCAGTTTCAAATGCCTCAAATTCCGCTCAATGATTCGCAACAGTCAGGAAGTGCTTGAGCACCATCTCGCCGAAAATCCGGAAGCGCGTGCCGAGTGGACTGCTGACCACAAACTCAAGAACGACCCGCGCATAACGCGTCTAGGAGCATTTCTGCGCCGCTCAAGTCTTGATGAATTGCCACAACTGATCAATGTTCTCAAAGGTGATATGAGTCTTGTCGGCCCGCGTCCTATCGTCTGGAACGAAGTATCAAAATATGACCAGCATATCGCCGATTATTATCAAGTACGCCCTGGCATTACTGGCTTATGGCAGATCAGCGGCCGCAACGATGTGTCTTATACCAAACGCGTCGAGCTCGATAGCCACTATATCCGTAACTGGTCGCTGTGGCATGACATCGCGATTATGATCAAGACGGTACCGGCATTGCTTAATCGTAGCGGCGCTTATTAAAATCGTCTAGAAGTCTCCTCCTATGAAACCATCTATTCTTGTCGCCGGCGGCGCAGGCTATATCGGTGCACATGTTGCAAAGTTGCTTAAAGCAGTGGGTTACACACCCATCGTGCTTGACGATTTTTCGACGGGCAAGCGCAGCTTCGTGAAGTTCGGCCCGCTAGTCGAAGGCTGCGTTTCAAACTCAGCACTCGTCAAAAAAGCAGTGGCCGAGCACAATATCAAAGCCGTCATTGATCTTGCGGGTTTCATTGAGGTCGCCGAGTCAGTCAAAAATCCACAGAAATATTACAACAACAATGCCGAGCGCAAAATTCCATTCTTGCAGGCACTGACGGAAAGCGGCGTTAATGCTTTTGTCTTTTCCTCCACCGCCGCGGTCTATGGTGAACCCACCATGGATCTGATTTCGGAAAGCCATGTGCTGCGGCCCATCAATCCTTATGGCGAGTCGAAACTAATGTTCGAGCGCTTATTGCAAAATGTCAGCACTAGCAGCAATTTGCGCTTCATGGCGTTGCGCTACTTCAATGCCGCCGGCGCATCACCGGATAAAGAAATCGGCGAAGCGCATGACCCCGAAACCCATCTGATTCCGCGCGCATGTCTGGCGAATCTTGGCCGCATTCCGCCGCTGGAAATTTTCGGCAATGACTACCCAACGCCGGACGGCACCGCCGTGCGCGACTATATCCATGTGATGGATCTGGCGCAGGCACACATGCTTGCCGTCGAGGCACTTCTTAATGGCGCGATGTCTGTTGCCTACAATCTCGGTAATGGCATCGGCACGTCCATCGGCGAAGTACTTGCTTGCTTCGAACGCATCGGTCACAAGGTGCCGCATGTGATGAAAGGCCGTAGAGCAGGGGATCCAAGCCGTCTGGTCGCTGATAGTTCGGCCGCACGCAAGGCCCTCGGCTGGCAGCCGCGTTACACCGATATTGAAACCATCGTCCGTTCAGCCTACGATTGGCACGCCTCCAACCCACAAGTAAATTGACCATGACCCGCGCTTTATTCACTCAGCATCTTGATATGGCGTTTGAAGATGCCGTTGGTGAAGCAGGCGCCGCGCGCAAAAGTTTCGAGAAATGGCAAGGGAAGCTATTGCCCACGATGGGTTCCATTCTGCGGAAGCCCGCGCGCGAAGCCGTGCCGATTTTTGCCCTGCCATCACGCACCGACGATCTGGCGGAGATTGAATCCGTCGCCATCCACATCGCCGAACATTTCACGGATTTGGTGGTGGTGGGCATGGGCGGCTCCAGCCTCTGCGGCGAGGCGCTCAGCTATTTACGTCAACCCGGCGGCGTGAATTTGCATTTCGTTGACAATATCGATCCGCATACCCTCGCGGTACTGATGGGTACGCTGTCTTGGAAAACAAGTGCATTCCTAATCATTAGCAAGTCCGGCAACACGGTCGAGACTTTGGCACTGATGGCGGCATTGCTCAGCGAGGCAAAAAAACATTCGCTTCAAATCACCAAGCATTTTTTTGTCATTACTATCTCGAATGATAACCCATTACATCGACTTGCACGTGAACAGAGCATGCGTGTCGTGGCGCATGATGCCGATCTGGGCGGCAGATTCTCAGCACTATCGTGCGTCGGGCTGATTCCAGCGGCAGCCGTTGGTGTCGATATTCGTGCCCTGCGCAATGGCGCCAACATTGTGCTCGCTGAAAATTTAGTTGGTGGTGCAACACCAGCTGCATCCGCTGCCGCGCTGCATATGGCAATCATGGATAAAAATATCCGTATCAACACGCTGATGCATTACAGCGACCGTTTCGGCGGGCTGGTGGCATGGTATCGCCAGTGCTGGTCCGAAAGCTTGGGCAAACATGGCAAAGGCACATTGCCCGTGCGCAGCCGCGGCGTCACCGATCAGCACGGCCAGTTACAGCTTTATCTCGAAGGGCCGAAGGATAAATTCTTCACCGCGCTGGTGGTGGATTCATCAGGCCAGGGCGCATCGATTGCGATGACCGAAAGCAACGACCAGCGTTTCGCACACCTTATTGGCCACAGATTGGGTGATTTGGCGCTGGCCGAACAGCAAGCGACCAATGACACGCTGGTAAAAGCAGGTTGCCCGGTGCGTACCATCATTTGTCCGCTGCTCGATGAAACAACCTTCGGCGCATTGCTGATGCATTTTATGTTGGAGGTTATTTTTACGGCGCACCTGCTCGGCGTCAATGCGTTCGACCAGCCCGCGGTCGAACAGGGCAAGCGCCTCGCACTGGATTATCTGTCAGGCAAAAAATCTTAAAAGTTCAATTTTTGAATTCCTGCCCGCAATGTCTTGCGCTGAATCCACATGCTTGCTGCCAGTGTCGCGCAAGCTAACACAGCACTGAGCACAATCTTTTGCCATTGCAGTGTGGCAAAACTTCTCTCTCCTATTCTATAAATCGTTATCGCTAATGCAGTGGTGATGAGCGCTACCGGGTAAATCGCAAAATAATCGCGTAAGGAAAAGCGGAGCAGGGGAAGCACTCGCTTCAGATAGCGGAAATGATACGCGAACACACAAATCGTATAAGCTGCCGCTGCCGCAAGCACGCCATGCGTAATGGCAACCAATAAAACAATCACCCACAGCACACAGAACTCAAAGGTCGTGCGCAGCTGAATATCCGTCCGGCCCAACGCGTAAACAACCGTTTCACCCACGGCGGCTATGGATTGCAGCGTGGTCGCCGGCGCAATCAGCATGAAGATCACGCCCGTATAAGCCCATTTATCGGAGAGGATAAAGCGGAAGATAGGATTATGCGCGACGGCGACCATACCCATAATGGGAATCAATACTGTGGCAAGCAGGCGCACCATGAGTAGGAACACGCGGCCGATGGCCGCCGGATTATCCTTGATGCGCGCCAGTTGTGCATACATCACATATTGCAGCGGGCCGGTGACCAGCATGGTCGGCAGCCGCGCAAACTGAAAGGCCATCGAGTAAAAACCAAGGATGGTAGCGCTAATCACCTTACCCACCACCCAGTTATCAAACGTACGCGAGAAATAATTCAGCAAACTATTGCCAAGCACATTGCGACCGAACAGCACATGCTCGCGCACCCCATGCCAGTCGAATAACATTTGTGGACGGAAAGGGGAGTACCACCAGGAGATGCTGAGCCGCACCATAAAGAACACGAGCTGCTGACCAATCAGCGCCCAGGCGCCGTAATGCTGGTACGCCATGCCGACCGCGGTGAGAATACCTGCTGCCGTGCCCAGCGCATCGGCCGTGGCAATCGCCTTAAAACGGTGATCCTGCTGCAACGCTGCTGCGGGAATGACATGGATGGATTGCGTAATCACCACAAAACCAAGGGTGATGATCATCGCCGTCAAGGAAGGCTCGTGGAATAAGTAGGCAATCAGCGGCGCCAGGGCCGCCATAATCAGGGCGATGGCAATCCCCAGCATTACCGAGAGCCAGAAACTGGTCGACCATTCCTTGCGTTCATTCAGCGGCGTGCGCACCAGCGACATGCCGATGCCGGCATCGGCTAACACCATCGCAAATAGGGCGAAAGGCATCGCAATCGCCATCAGCCCGTAATCCGCGGGGGCAAGTAGGCGCGATAGAATCGGAACCGCGACGAACTGCCCCAGCAGGCGAAACACCCGCACCGAGGACATCATAGCCGTGCCTGAGACTATCTTGCGAAACGACATGGTGCGCGTTTTTACGCACAAATCCACCAGCTTTCAAGGTGCTTCTCGAAATAGATTCCAGCACTAATATTTATTTTTCCTGCAGTGCTGTCAGTATATCATCAGCATTTTCTGTAGTATTGACAGCATTGGTGCTCGTGCTGCTAGAGGCAGTCTGATCGCCGTTGGCTTCCTGGCCGACATTGAGCTCGGCCGCCGCATTGTTCAAGATCATGCAGCTGGAGTTCCCACTGGCGGCAGACTTACCATCGCTGCCGCAGACAAGGGTCGTGATATTATTCTGGGCTGCCGGAGCCGGTCTTTCCACTTGCTGCATCATAGATGCAATAGCCGCACGATTCTGTGGCTGAAAGGTCCAGGGTTCTGTGACCATTTGCGCGCTTGCCGGTTCAGCAAGACCGATCAGAAAGCTGCTCAGGCCGAGTATGAAATAGAACTTAGGCATGGGATTTCTCCTGGTTAAGGTCAAAAGAGAAGATGGAGGAGCGGTGGTGCGCCGCTCCTTTCAGTCCATCCATTATTAAAGAGCCGGACCACCCACTGAGATGGCCAGGTTGTTGCCCACCGCGGTTGCGGCAGAAGCAACGGCCGGAATCTGGGTAGTTGCCAGACCGCCCATGTTGGCTGCTCCGAAGCCAGCATAGTCTACCAGCGTCACGTTATTGACCGACGAGGTAGCCGTAATGGCGCCGCCGCTAGTCTGCGTGATGTCAGCAATGGCAAGAGTATCGGCATCGCTGATGGCACCAGCCAGACCGACATTCATGTTGTTGCCCACTGCAGTAGCGGAGCTGTTAGCTGCAGAGTTCACGATGTCAGCAATACCTGAAATTGCTGTATCGTTCCCTTGCAGTGTCTGGCTGCTATCCAGTAACAGGGAAACCGTCCCATCAACCGCGTAGTTGTTACCAACGGCGGTAGAAGCGCTCTTGATCATGGGCAGATCCACTGCTTCACGATCGTTGAGGGTAGCTGGGTCGACTGCGAAATCGCCTTCTAGATTGAAAGTCAAATTCGCTTGCCCATCGTTCACGGTACCGCCGGAATTACTGGCAGTCAGATCCGTCGGGCTGTTAATGGTAACATTACTGACGGGGCCTAACGGTGCGTTAGGATCAAAATGGGCAGTGAGGTCAATAGCTTCGTTGACACTAACTGTTGCACCATCTTGGAACCCGCCACTGGCATTGTTAAACATGCCATTGACGAACGAACCGGCGTTCACATCGCCAGTCTGGTTCTGGATGTTCTCAACCTGAACCAGTCCGGTGGGATTTGCATCCACGGCGATGTTTGCTGTGTGGTTGATAGTGCTATTCACATCACTATTCCACGTCCAGGTTACATCATCGAACGCGAATGCGCCGGTGGAGGCAAAAGCGACCGAGGCCGCCGTTGCCAATAGAAATTTACGCTTTAACATAGTTTTCTCCTTTAGTGAGAGTTGGGGGTTGAAGAATCTGGGCTAATTTCTTGAAGATACGAAGCCATATGGTTCGTCTCCACGAGGCCACAGCCCGGAGCCTCGGGAAGTTTCAGGAAGTCTGTCATAATTTGGTATACGGCCATCTCGACCACGGACCGTACCCCTAGCTGCAGTGGTTCGTTGCGAATATCGCCACCGCTAAATTCCACCAGATTATTGCCAAAGAAGCGGAATACATTGGCTTCCACTTCGTACCCATAGATTTGTTTTTGCAGGCTCGAGACATAGCGGACGGCAAAATTGCGGGCATCAACCACGCGTAAATCCAGCGCAACATTGATAATCACCGTTCTGCCACCACCACCAATGCCGCGAACAAAAAGCTCCGCACCGCCACTCACAATATTGTAGTTGAGCTCCGTCAGCGCGCCGACAACGATAAAATCACTGGCCGGTAGTTTGCCGTATTGCTCGGAAGTGCGGCTCAGGCGCTTCTGTTCAGAGAGTTTCACTTCAGCCAGCGGAATGCGTAAGTCCAGCCGTTCCACCATGTTAGCTTTTTTTGTCTTGGCCAATGCGCTGATGACCATTTCTGAGACACCTTGTGTCAGCGCATAGCCTTTGCCACTAACGTCATAATGAAATTGCCCGGTCTTATCGGCCACTTCACCGACAGAGAAAATGGGCAAGTTGTTGGCTTTAATGCTAGCAAGTGAAGTTAGGCACTGGCTATAAGGCGTATCGTTATTGGTGACAGGAAAACTGTAAGTGGGCTTCACGCCTTCGTTTCGAGGTGCCATGGACATGATAGAAGAGCAACTCGAAAGCAGCAGCCCAGAGAATAGGAGGGCCGCAGGTTTGAAGAATTTCCACTCTCTCATGGCTGTTTTCTTTTCATAGGGTTCACGCAAATTTTAGAGCATGTATTTAGCCGAAAAGACGATAGAAATACAGGGAACAAATGCGTTATTTCAATATCTTGGTGGTTAATCATATGGGGTATAATTTGCAAAAACGCAGGATAAACGAAAGAGAACAGTGGGGCATTGGAGTAATACCCCGAATGATTCAGCTAAACCCCCTTTGTAGCCATGGTGATTCGTGGAAATGCGTGATAAAACAAAACAATGAAATATACCCTTCATTTTTCCATGGCTGGAGTGGCTCTATTATTGCTGGCGTTGCAGCCAGACATGGCCAGTTCACAGCTGATCGGCGAGCCGTTTTCCTTTCCGACATCTTCCGGTGGCCCGGGAATGAGTATTGGCGGGCGGCAAGCCATCCTGAACGAGAAACTTTTTGGCCAGCGGCCGGATAATCTTCTGCGCAGCCCCTCGACAGGCGAATTGCTCACCGTGGAAAAGGGGCCGGGGGGCTCGGCATTTGCCCGCTATTCGGGGAGCGATGTATTTTTACCGCAATTCCGCACTAGCTTTCGCCAAAACGATCCGTCGATGGCGGCGGGAATATTTAACGGTTTTTTCCTTTCCTCGATCGGCATGCCGGTCTTTTTCCCGAATCCTTACTCAGGGGCGTCCGTCAGCACGTGGACGGCGCGCGTCAGCTCAGGAATGCCCGTGTCTTATGGAGATCAGAACGTCGTCGATGAATGGACTAGCCAGGTCATTAGTTCGCGCTTCTAACCAGAGGAAGAACCTTATCATCATGGCTGGTTGGTAGGGAATCTAACGCGTTTTCTCTTACCCACATAGCTGCCTGGGTGCGATTTCTTACTCCAAGCTTGCGCAGAATGGTTTTTACGTGAGCCTTGACCGTATGTTCGGCAATGCCCAGATGCTGGGCAATGAGTTTATTTGGTTCTCCTAACTTCAGGTGGTGAAGAATTGTTTCCTCCCTTTTCGACAAATGGATCATTCCGGCTGCGCTGTGTACGATTCTATCCGAAGGAGAAGCGGCATGAAACTCAATATAAGGTGGAGTCAGTGTCATCGGGCATACTTTTTCTCCCATCATTGCAAGCTGGAGATAGAAAAGCAGGGCATCGTGCGAAATATCCTTTGTCAGATAGCTGTCGGCAACGAACAAAAGAGTGTCGGATACGTCGAGAATATCCTTTTCTGACAGAAGAGCGACTGTCAGGGTTTGAGGATAGCGAGCTTTGATATGCCTTGTCTGTGCAGCAAACTGGTCCCAGGGGCGACCGCCTTCGGAGGCATAGGTCTCACGGTCGAAGCTAATAATAACAAGCTCCGCCGGGCGTTCGCAGTTATTGGCCGTCAGGATTTCATTCAGGCATTTAAATTCCGCCGTGACGAGAAAATCCGTATTGGCCAGGAAGCTCTTTAATCCTTCCCGTTGCAGGGAATTTCTCATACATAAATAAGTGGAAATACCAGACATCAGAAAAACCCAAGAAAGTGGAAAATGTTTCTGTCATAGACCAGATTTTTAAGCGATTGAAACTAGAGGTGGTTTTTATAAAAAATAAATAAACTGAATTGTCGCGTGCGGAATTGCTAATGAATAACTTGCGATTTCTTGTTTTTATCTGGCGTTTAACTTTTATTAGGAAACCCTAAAATGGGCTCAATGGCGGACAGGGAGGGATTCGAACCCTCGATACGGTTGCCCGTATGCCAGTTTTCGAGACTGGTACCTTCAACCACTCGGTCACCTGTCCATATTCGCCATGTTGCGGGATAGCCCCGCGAGAGCGCGGGATATAGCAATCTTTTCGCAGGCGGGGAAGCAGAATATTTGCGTTCGCAAACAACAAAAAAGGGAGGCACAAGCCCCCCTTTTCGGTGTTCACTTTTTTATGGATTAATTAGTGCCCAGCTGCGGGTGCTACAGGCGGTGCTTCCGGTGGTCGCGGAGGGGCAGCATTCCCCATGCGCTCCTTAATCTCCTCACGCCGTTCCTGAATTTTCTCATGCCGCTCCTTCATTGCTTCGCGGTGCTCCTCGCGCCGTTCGCGTATATCTTCGCGTTTGTCCATGCGATCCTCGTGGCGATCGCGCAGATCCTGGTTCAGATCTTTGCGGTCAGCCTGCAGTTTCTGACGCTCATCCTTCACATCATCACCGGCGGCGCGCGCATCGTGGATGTCTTCACGGTCCTGTCGTATCTCCATCCTGTCACCATGCACTTCTTTCGTATCCTGACGGATCTCTCTTCTATCCTGACGAATTTCGTGACGTGGGCCATTACCAGCTGGGGTGCCGCGGGGGGCACCATCATTGGGACCAGCGGCCAATGCAGCAGCAGAGGCGAATACGGTAGTGAGGAATGTAAGAATGAGACGTTTCATGGTTTCTAACTCCCTTATTGTTGTTGGTTGATATTATTATTGGTTAAATGGTGCAGCGCTTATACACATGTTCAGTAATTGAATCTACTGTGAGTATTTTGAACGTGGTTCCAAAATAGAATACCCCAAGCCGTGAGCTTAATCTCCAAAATTGGCTCTTCTCCTAGGAAATTTGAGTTTTCTACTCTACAAAAATCGTACGAATTAGCCACCACTTTAATTCCAATCGCTTTCGCTATTTTTAAAATTACTGTGGCGAATAGGTAACAGAAGACATCTAGTTAAATGAACGTCCGTATAATTAATCGGATGTTTTACAAAAATAGATTAAATGCCTTGGACAAGCTGAGGTGCGTGGTTGAGAGTAGCTTCATGAGACACAGTGCTGATTTGTGCGCGTGGCTTATCCGTAGCTGCATCAAGCAATGCAGGGTCGATGGCGTTACTCTCGGGTGACGCATCAAGGTTGGGCGTGTTTTCCTTATGTAGGCGCTCATATTGCCGTTCAATGCGCTCGTCGCGCTTTTTCGCAAAGATCTTGGAGGAGACATAAAAAAGTATGGTGAGCAATGTGCTGAGCGTAAATAGTTCGGTGCCCCGTTTTGTCCATTTGACAAAAGTGGGTGTATTGGCGCCGGAAATTTTAAAAAATCTGGCGGTACCTTCTGCTGTTTCCCGCGCAAAGCGGTCGTAGTTTGCAAAATAACGTTGATAGGTCGCATTGTTTTTATACAACTTGGTTGTTGGTGCGCCCTCCCAACCGATTAAGGCATCAACACCAATTGCGGATAGTATAGTAACGACGCGCCCTTTCCATAACGATCCCCAGCTTTGTTTAGGTGCGTCGTCCATATCCTTATGAGCTTTGGTAATTTCATGGTCACTGAGCCCGCGCTTACCGTAATGCTTGAGGTCGAACCTGCGGACGATCTCGCCTTTGCGGTCCTCGTAATGTTTGATAAACGGCACCATGAAATTGCCGCTGATAATGGCGACCATCAGCATGGGCATTCGTTCACTTGTGACATATTTTGGCACCAACGATTTCCAGGTACGATTTTCGATGAATTTTGGAAGTTTTTCGGTAAAGAGCGGAACGAATGTTTCTTTATACCAGCTACTCGCTTCCGCCATCACGGTAAACGTCGTGCCGAGTACTTCATTACCCACCAATGCAAAACCAGCGTAATTGAGGAAATCGAATTTCTTTTCGCCCCAGGTTTTTCTGCGTTTCGTGTGTTCCGTTGCCACAAATTGCTCACCGCCATTCTCTGACTTGAGATTGTCTTTCATCGGGAGATGGTTGCTTTCTGGAGACATTGCGTGTGCCACCCCTTACACGATCATCTGTTCGCGACTAGTCATCGGCGCCCGCTCGCGCACTTGATTGACCTGTGCGCTGGGTTTGTCGGCGTTGATGCCCTTAGCGCTCATAGTGCTATCCCGTTCGTTTTCACGATCGGCATCTTGCGTGCGAATCTCAGCTTCCGGTGTGCTATCGGTGTACTGGTTGGCGGGGACTCGGATTTTTTCGCCATCGAACGTTGGCGAATTTACCGCAACCTTTGGCTTATAGGACATGAAGGGCAAATGGCGCAGTAGTTTCATAAATGGACGAATGGTACCTGCTGTAACCAACGTATAAATCGTATCCAAAGAAACATATTTGATGAAATCTTGCGCCGCTTTGGTGTAGGGGCCACGTAAGCCTTCTACGGTTTGTTGTTCTTTCGACCAATCAAGCCCGATACGTTCAGCGAATCGGTTGGAGCGTTGCTGGATGCTAAGAGGCACTGCCTCTCCGAGAACATTTCCAATTTTTTTTGCAACAGGGTCGACGGCAACTTCGCGCAAAAATTTGCTGTTGGTTTTTTCGCCTAGTTTGTTCAAAATATTTCGGTCACTGCCGACGAGCTGAGCTGTTGCCTGCGCGGCAAAGAATGTGCCGACGCGAGCGGTGAACGCGCCCAGGAATGTGGGTTGGTCCTCGGCCCTGATAGCCTGATGCCGCGCCTGAAGCGATGGATCGTCCATCGCTTCATCGCCATAGTGTCGGCGGTTGAGCCATTCCACAAACATAGGTTTAATTTTCGCGCCGAGCCATACGCTGGGAATCATGACTAGAAAACCCGGTAGCAACAATGTTAACGCTCGTGCGCGCGCCATACTGCGTTCCGCTGCCACTTCGGCGGACATCCCGCGCATGAATGGGCTTTTCTTAAACCACTGCGCCAGTTTTTGTTGTAGCTCTCGCGGACTGGCAGGTTCCACGAATGGCAGCCTGATGCGGCGAGTGCCATTTTCAACCCATTGCGAAAAAGCAGCCGAGGCGAACAGGTTTACCCAGTAATTCAGTCCCCAATCGAAGATGCGCGTGTACCAGCGCTCACCGTAGGTTTTTTCATTCGCAAGCGGCGAGATGACCGGCGTATCATTTTTGCTGACTGTGGTTATCTGAGTCATGCCGCCCTAAGCCCCCACCGCTATCGGTTTTTGTTCTGGGATAGGAGCGAGTGCCTTGTGCTCATGAGTGACATCGCTCACTTGCGCGCGCGGTGTTTCGGCGGCTGCGACTTCCGGCGTGACATCAGATGTCGCCGTTTTTGTTTGTCCTATTTGAGGTACTGTACTTGGCGGTTCAAACCATGGGTTCTGGCGCTGAATTGCGACAGTTTTTTTCAGCTCTTGCAGAATCTCGCTGTAATTACCACGGATTTCTGTCCGCGTGCCGAGGAAGCGCGCGGTTGATTCGATTGCATCGGCTTGCTTGTTGTCCGGTAGTTTATTGATAATCTGCGCCGAGATACTATAGACATCCTGCTCCATCGCCGTGGTGCGGATATCGCCGCCGGCAGCCTTCTTGGAGATGGCGTAGAGGCCGTTGGCGCCGATCATGACGCTTGGGATGGTGAAATCCCATGGGTAGTGTTTAGTCGGCAGTACCAGTTCACCCGTTTTTGGATTAGGCAATGTTGGATATTTATCCGGCCGGAGGAAACGCCGGCGCTCACTGATTGCACTTTTATAGGTGAAGTAAGTATTCGAATAACCAAGCAATCCACCAATGGTAAGTGGGTTCGATTGAATTTTCATCCAGGCGCGACCAAGCAATCCGGCTTGCGCATATTTTTCATCATCGATTTTCTTTTCAGGAATAAGTAGCGATGCAAGGAATCCCGGCCCGAAAATCGAAGCGGCCTTGATTTTATCAGGACTGCCCTGCTTTTTTCCTGCATAGATAGTAAAGCCCGCAGCGACAACTTCCATGAAGCACTTAATCTGGTTGGCATAACGATGCATGTAGTCGCCGAGCAATTCACCAAAGCCTTTGCCCTTGTCAGAGGTTTCGACCAGGATGGATGCGGTATCAGGAATCGGGATGCCGTTTTGGTCATAGTGCGTTTTCAGGTGGCGCAGAAGGTCGCTCAGCTGGCGCCGGTCGTCCCGACCACCGGCGAATGCAAGCGGCAGATCGGCAACTGCGAACGCAACACCTTGTCCAATTTGCCCGATCTCTTTGCCGCGTGCGAAACCACTGGCGGTACTGAGGGCGTTGCCGATCGTCGCAATAATACCAGAATAGCGCAGGCTGTTGCCGCGGAGGCTGTCGAGGAACCCTTTGGGTTTTTCTTTTTCGGCGGCATGGCTGGTGATGGTAGGGTTGCCTTTGATATAACCCGCTTCCGTCAGCGCCGTGATGAGCGCGCCGTTACTACGAATGCCACTGACGCGCAGGACGAAACGGTTGTTACGGTAGTCAGAAAGCGTGCCCCAGCCATAGGCACGAATCTTGCGGCGCACTTCCAGCCGCTGTCCATGCAGCGCAGGATCTTCATTGGCATGCAGATAAGCAACCGCGCCATTTTTTGAGCGCACGATCTCGATATGGTCGATAAGCCCGCTTCCGGCCGGCCATTGGTAGGTGGTGCTTGTCTCGTTTCTCGCCATTATTCCTCAATGCGTTAGGTGGACAGACTTCTCCACTCTTCCAATCTAACACATTGGGGCTAGGCGTTTTGTGAAGGTTTTGTGACAAATTGATGCCCTTAAGGCAGATTTTTTATGTAAATTTCATAGAGTTGGGTACGAGAATAGCCGCAAACTCAGGCGTCATCCCGGCTCAAGGCCGGGATGACGGAGCGGGTGGGACTTTAGGGGGCAAGTAAAAAGGGCGGGGAAACCCCCCGCCCTTGTATTTGTTGTTCCGTCTATTTTTTCAGAGGATCAGTAGTGTTCTCTAGGTTGCGTATGTACTTGATATAGCTAACTATTCTGTCCGCGCTACTCTTAGGATTACTTAAAACAGGCGTAATACGACCAAATCGGATGGGCCGTTTTCCATGCATCTCGACAAAGCTTGGTTTTTTTTCTGATTCATCATCTGCCATAAAACACTCCTGTTTAAGGGATTATAGCCCTTAATACAGTATAGATGTATGAAGTTTTTATGACAAAAAGGGCGACAGTTGCCCGCCGCCCTTGGTTTGTTGATAGTCAGGCTACTGGATTTCTTAGAAATCCATGTCGCCCATGCCACCCATGCCGCTCATTCCACCACCGCCTGCAGCCGCTTTCTTGTCTTCCGGCTCGTCGGCAATGAGGGCTTCGGTCGTGATCATCAGGCCTGCGATGCTTGCGGCATCCTGCAGGGCGCAACGTACTACTTTGGTTGGGTCGATGATACCGGCCTTGATCATGTCGGTATATTCGAGGGTTTGGGCATCGAAGCCGTGGTTAGTGTCTTGCGACTCCAGCAGCTTGCCAGCCACCACCGCACCATCGAGGCCTGCGTTTTCCACAATTTGGCGGATCGGGGCTTGCAGGGCGCGTTTGATGATGTTGATACCGGCACGCTCATCGTCGTTCGTCGCTTTGAGCTTGTCGAGCGCACGGGTCGCGTAGAGCAGGGTGACGCCGCCGCCAGGTACAATACCTTCTTCAACAGCAGCACGTGTTGCATGCAATGCATCATCAACGCGGTCTTTACGCTCCTTCACTTCGGTCTCGGTCGCACCGCCGACTTTGAGAACCGCTACGCCGCCGCTGAGTTTCGCGAGGCGCTCCTGCAGTTTCTCCTTGTCGTAATCCGAGGTGGTTTCCTCGATCTGCGCTTTGATCTGGGCGCAACGCGCTTCGATCTCTTTCTTCTCGCCAGCACCATCGACGATCGTCGTGTCTTCTTTGGTGATGGAAACTTTCTTCGCTTTACCGAGCATGTTCAGGTTCACGCTCTCAAGCTTGATGCCGAGATCTTCCGAGATGACCTGACCCTGGGTCAGGATCGCGATATCCTCGAGCATCGACTTGCGGCGATCGCCAAAGCCCGGAGCCTTGACAGCAGCCACTTTCAGGCCGCCACGCAGTTTGTTGACCACGAGGGTCGCCAGTGCTTCGCCTTCAACATCTTCCGCAATGATCAGAAGCGGACGTTGCGATTGAACCACCGCCTCAAGAACCGGGAGGAGGGGTTGCAGCGAGCCGAGTTTTTTCTCAAAAATGAGGATCAGCGGATTGTCGAGTTCTACCGTCATTTTCTCAGCATTGGTCACGAAATACGGGCTGAGATAGCCACGGTCGAAGTTCATGCCCTCAACAACATCGAGCTCGAAGTCGAAGCCTTTCGCTTCCTCGACGGTGATGACACCTTCCTTGCCGACTTTTTCCATCGCTTCCGCGATTTTATCGCCGATGGTGCGGTCGCCATTCGCCGAAATCGTGCCGACTTGCGCGATCTCTTCATGCGATTTGATCGGCTTGCTGACTTTCTTCACGGCGTCAATAATGGTAGTGACAGCCTTATCGATACCACGCTTGAGGTCCATCGGGTTCAGACCAGCGGCAACCGCTTTGCTGCCTTCTGAGAAGATGGATTGCGCGAGAACCGTTGCGGTTGTCGTGCCATCGCCCGCGAGGTCGTTGGTTTTGCTGGCTACTTCACGCAGCATCTGCGCGCCCATGTTCTGGAATTTATTGGTGAGAGTGATTTCCTTCGCCACCGTCACACCATCTTTGGTGATGCGCGGCGCGCCGTAGGATTTTTCCATCACCACATTGCGGCCTTTCGGGCCGAGGGTGACTTTAACAGCATCAGCGAGAATGTTTGCGCCGATGAGAATCTGGTCGCGTGCCGAAGTGCCGAAGCGGATTTGTTTAGCCATGGTTTGTACTCCTTCCGAGAGATTAATTACGCAGCTTTTCTGGCTGCTTTTTTGTCGACGATGCCGATGATGTCGGTCTCTTTGAGAACCAGCAAATCTTCGCCATCAACCTTAATTTCCGTGCCACCCCACTTGGTGAAGAGCACGATATCGCCAACGCGGACTTCCATCGGCACGATGCGGCCGGATTCGTCACGCGCACCGGGGCCAGTGGCGAGCACTTCCGCCTGGATGGGTTTTTCCGCAGCAGTGTCTGGGATGATGATGCCGCCAGCAGTTTTTTGTTCGGCATCAAGGCGCCGTGCGATGACGCGGTCATGCAGGGGACGAACAGATGTCATAAAGAACCTCCAAAAAGTTTGTATTCCAACTCGAATTCCATATTCCGTTTTCCGCTACCAGGAAGTGCCTAAAACCAAGCATTTCTGCCGACGCGGACGGAAAGCGAGTGGGCATATAGGCAGGTCTATCGGGGGTGTCAAGCAGGAGGCTAAACTTTTTTGCATTGTGATGTCATTTCATGGCTGATAGGTCTGTATTCTATGAGTCTGGGAGGAAGCCATAATTAAGCGCCGCGCCTTCAAAAAATGGTTGCTTATCACTGCCCTTTGCGGCGCCCATAGCTTTTTCTGGGGGGCAGTGGTAACACAGGCAGCAGGCATCATCCCAATGCTACTTGGCATACTTACCCTTGCCCTCATGTTTGCGGCCATTGAGTCCCACCCTCTCTATCAGGCCCGCCGTACTGCCGCCCCACGTCTGGCACGCGCGCTGGATTCGGGGGTTAAATTCAGGGTGTATCTTGCGATTTACACTATGCTGTCGGTATTACTCATTGGTTCGTTTGATCCCCATTCTCCTACTGACTGGATAATGATTTTTATCGTCCCCTATATGGCGGAGATATATATAGGAATAGGCGCGATGGGCCTGATCAGATTCGTGACAGGCATTGACATTGCAGGGAGCATCGCAAGAGATTCTGAGATGCAGCCAATAAAGCTGTCCTACGCAGAGCATTTCTTTGGTACTTACCTCACCACCATAACCACGGGACTGATTCATACAGTCATCCTCGCCCTCATCTGCTTGTTGGCCTATGGCGCGGTTCGCCTGCGTAGCCGGCGAGGTAAGGCAAAAGCTGGCAAAAAAAGACATTCATGACCTTCGCTCCACCCCCCACCAACTGCCCCTTATGTCCGCGCCTTGTGGCTTTTCGCGAGGCCAATCAGGCCGCTTTCCCGGCGTTTTTCAATGGGGCTGTGCCCCCGTTCGGTGACCTAAATGCGCAAATGCTGGTGGTGGGGCTGGCCCCCGGCCTCAAGGGCGCAAACGCTAGCGGACGGCCATTCACCGGCGATTATGCCGGCATCGTGCTCTATGAAGCCCTCGCTAAACATGGCTTCGCAATGGGGGAATACAAGGCGCGGGTGGATGATGGATTTACCCTAAAGAATGTCCGCATCACCAATGCAGTGCGCTGCGTACCCCCCGAAAATAAGCCCATGCCGCAGGAAGAAAAGACCTGCAACCAGTTCCTAATAAAAGAGCTGGCGGCGATGCCAAACCTGAAGCTAATTCTCTCGCTGGGCCTGACCTCGCACCAGGCAGTTTTACGCACGCTGAAGTTGAAAATTAAGGATTACAAATTTGCCCATGGAGTGGCCCATAACCTCAAAACGCAAGGGTGGAGCGGCACGCTCCTCGATAGCTACCATACCTCACGATATAACGTCAGTACAGGCCGCTTAACGCAGGAAATGTTCGACCAAATCATCGGTCGGGCACGGGAATTGCTACAATAGCCCCTAAGATAATCCATGTGTATCAACATCAGTTTAATATATTGATATATAACATTTAATTAAACTTTTAGCAGTGTTTTAGATGTCTTTAACATGATATTAACTAAATTTATGCTAAATTCGCGTATAGGTAGAGTATAAGCAAAAACGAATAGGTATTTTCATGGTCGCGCGCTTAGACCCAGTAAAACTGACAACCCCCCATGGTCACGAAGTCATGGCCGATCTGGATCATGATGCATTTGCTTTGAGCCATGCTCAGGTAGTGAACCGTTATTCCGGCGTCGCCAAACCGCTCGACAGGCCAACGACTGAGACCTTGGTGCAGGCGTTAAAGGCGAAGCGGGTCTATGAAGATGCGCTGGCGCAAACGCGTGAGGCGGAAAATACCTTTAAGCGCTTTGGCAATTTGGCACAGGCGTTGGGCAATGATCACCCTGCTGTCGCGCCCTATTGGGCAGAGGCGCAGAAACATAAAACCATCGCCCGCGATATGTTGGAGCGCGCTCAGGAATTCTATGATCAGGCGATGGTAGCGATCGATAAACTCGCCGGAGATTAGAATAAGTTTTTAATCGCTTTTGTAATCCCTTCGAACGGCCCGTGCTCGTAGCCTAAATTGCAGGCCGGCGTGGCGTTGGGTTTCAGTTTACACCAGCTACCCCCGCCTTTCTCGCAGGCCGTACCACTCAGCGTTTGCTCGATCTGGTGTACCTTCAGCGTTTCAGTAAAAGTGCGGCACGTAACACCAAGTTTATTCTGAAACGTGCGGGTTGGTTCGATAATCCCATGAGTATTACCGTTCATCCAATCATCACCGCGGCCGTCGGGCGTGCCACCCATCACCTTGTAGAAAACCGCACTGTAATAATTGCGTTCCTGATCGGTCATCATCGCATAGAGATCGGTGGCGAAGGCGCTGTCGCCATTTTCACGCTTGGTGACCGGCTCAATGAGCGGTGGCACACCTCTGGGCTGTTCTTTGGGCTTGGTGACGGCGGGTTGAGGCTTCAGACTATCCACCGCGTGCGGGTCTTTCTTGAGCGCGAGATAGAGAATCACTGCCGCGATAATCACCAGGCACAGCACCGTATGCCGCGCGAAGAATTTGAGCGGCATCATCAACAGTCGCGTGAAGATATGCGTCGAAATGCCAAACAGCCGCAATACCATCCCCAGCAGCGTGAACGGCAGGAACAGAAGGCTAAAGAGTATCTTGAAAAGGAACATGGTCCCAGAATATCAGAATTTTTCACGGATTCCAGTGAAGTAATTGTGACAATTGATTCATTGCCCCTCACCCAAAATTTGCTGAAGCAAATTTCGACCTCTCCCCAAGGGAGAGGTATCAGAGCCAGCCTCACTTTCGAGCACAATTTCTAAGTTTGGCTCAACGCGCCTGCCGTACACCTCTCCTTGGGGAGAGGTCAAAAAACGTTCTTCACATTTTTTGGGTGAGGGGTGTTATCGTCAAACCCGCAAAAAACCGACCAGCTTCATGGTCTGTTCATGGATGGTGGCGGCGATGGAGCGGGCGCGTTCGGCGCCGGATTTCAGAATCTTATCAATAGTTGAATGGTCGTCCATTAAATCACGCATCCGGGCGGTGATGGGCCCCAGTTTTTCGACCGCAATATCCGCCAATGCCGACTTGAAGGCCGAGTTCTGCGCATTGGCGTATTGATCGGCGATTTTTTGTGGTGTGCTATCCATCAAGGCGGCAAAAATCGTCAGCAAATTGGCGACCGCCGGGCGATTCTCGGGGTCATACGAAATGCCAGCCGTGGAGTCGGTCTGCGCCTTGCGGATTTTCTTGGCGATGGCATCGGCATCATCCGTCAACTCGATGCGCGAATACTCCGACGGGTCAGATTTGCTCATTTTCTTGGTGCCATCGGCAAGGCTCATGACACGTGGGGCAGGGCCTACGATGAGTGGCTTGGGTAGGGGGAAGAACTCCTCCTTATAGGCGCGATTGAAAGCCCCGGCGATATCGCGCGCCAGCTCGAGATGCTGCTTTTGGTCCTCACCGACGGGCACATGGGTCGCGTGATAACCCAGTATATCCGCGGCCATCAGGACGGGGTAGGCATAGAGGCCGAGATTTGCAGCATTGTTATTTCTATGAATGAGGAAATCATCCTTTGAGAAAATTACTTTGACTTCCACTTCCTTCATTACTTTTTCGACCAATTTACGTTGGTCCTCGTTTTTATAATTAAACTTTACGGCTACCTGTCCCTTTTCCTTGAACTGCACCATTCGATTCAACCACCCCAGTGGCGTGTGACAATTGAGAATCCACGCCAATTCGGTATGCATGGTGACGGCCGATTGCGGGAAAATGACGCTCTTTTTCGGGTCAATGCCGCAGGCGATGTAGGCAGCCGCCGTTTCGCGGGTGTTGCGGGTGAGGTCGGCCGGATCCTGCGGCACGGTGATAGCGTGCAAATCCGCCAGCATAAACAAGCACTCGTGCGAATCCTGTAAGCCCACCCAATTACGGATGGCGCCCAGGTAATTGCCCAGATGCAGGTTCCCCGTGGGCTGAACGCCCGATAATACGCGCGGTTTAGTCATGTATTCTCCATAGGTTCCGACTTTTAGCGATGTCCGCGCGGCTTGTCACTCGTTACCTCTCGGGTGGGATAGATAAGCCTTTTGCGCCGCACAAATAGTAAATAATTTCAGAACGCTAATATATCCAACCCCCCAAAAATTCACACAACTGTCACATTTCTCCCGACACCTTCGTGCTAGATTTTAGGGTAGAGAATTCTATGACTACACCTATCGCACACCATTCGGATTCGACCCCGCCGCGCGAGAAAATACCGGCGGTGGAGCAGGATACGGCTGAACCAGGCGCAGCCACGCCGCTGCCGAATCAGCAACTTGCGAGTTCTCAATTCATGTCCACATCGCCTGCCCCAGTGCAAGGCAACTGGTTCCACCGCAATCGCTGGTTCACCAAGGAGCCAATCACCAATCTCGGGTACCAGTTCGTGCGTTCAAGCCTCGCGACGATTCCTTATGGTTTCGCCATGGCAGCGGGGCATCATCTGTTCAACATGTTCAGTGTCTGGGGGCAGAAGGCGGGCCTTACTCCTGACGGTATTGAGACGTTCACAAACGCAGTCAGCCAAAAAGCCAGCGGCGTCGCGGAAGTCGAGAAAGCAGCGGCAGCGGTCGAAAAGGCAGCGGCGGAAGGCCGCCGGTTAAAAGAAATCTACAGGCCCGGCATAGGGGCGGCATTTGGCCGTGGCCTGATGCGGCTGGGTAATTCGCCGATGAATGCTGCGGTACAGATTGCACTCGGCTTCACCTTGTTCCGGTTTGTCGGCGGCCTCGTAAAAAACCTGCGCGATCGGGTGATGAACGAGAATAATACGCCTGCAGAGACCAATGCCGAAACCAAACATTGGTGGGAAACCATCAAGCAGACGGCGCGCATCAACTGGAAGGCAGAATCCGTCGCGACCCCGATTGCGGCACTGATACTTGGCTTCATGAATGCGACATTCTCGCCATCGCCGCAATCCATCGCCAAGCGTGAGGAAGCTGAAAAAAAATTATATCCAGGCATCAAAGGTTTTTGGAAACAGACGAAGAAGTTATGGTTTGATCCAAAAGCGAAGCTGCTGCAGAACGCCGGTGTGTGGACATTTTCGTACAGCCTATTTTTCCTGATGGCAGAAGAACTGTTCAAGGATATGCAATTGCGCCGCGGGCTCTGGAAAGGCCATCCGAATAGTTTGAAAAATGGCCCGGATGATACGGTCGGAGGTCCCGGCGCGATTGTTTATAAGACGCCGGAGAAAGACCTCGTCGTGCAACCGATCAGCATGTCGGCCGAAGAAGGCTATCGCCCCGAACCTGAACCAGCCGCAAAAGACAGCAAGCACCCACTGTGCTACCCGTTTTTCAGTGGCGAGCCGAGCATGGGGCGGTTCATCTTCCGTCGTGTGTTGCCAGTGTGCGTAGGTATTTCTGCCTATGCCGCGCTGAAGCGGGTCGGCTATCTCGCAGCAGGTGGGGTAATGAAGCCCATCACCGTGCCTGTGGCCAATGAACTCAAAGGTTTTGGCGGTCATGCCAAATTCTATCTTGAGAATGCGCGCCGCGAAGGGATCGCAACCGCCATGTTCGGCGCACTCTGGGCAGCGACCGATGCCTGGGGCGGGTGGTACGATGATTTCTTCCATAAGTTACAAAAGCAGGAAAATGCTGTGCCGCTCAATGAGCATCAGCAGCAGAAACATTGGGAACTACTCACTCGCCTGAATGCGAAAGAGCAGCAACAAGCAATAAAACCCGTCGCGCAGGTGAGTAACGTCCAGCATGATCAGCGCGTCGCCAACGATCCGCGCTATACGCAGGTTGCCAATGCCTAGCCAACAGGTGACAAATACCCACGCGCCCGCTATCACCCGCGCATGAGCTCGCCCACACTCGATTTGCCGATTCGCCCGCGTCGTCTGCGCCGCACACCCTGGTTACGGGCGATGGTGGAGGAAACGCATCTGCGCCCCGCCGATTTGATCTGGCCACTGTTCGTACAAGAAGGCGCGGGCAGGGTGACACCAGTCGATGGATTACCCGGTGTGGAGCGACTTTCTATCGATATGATTCTCGATGCTGCGCGTGAAGCGGTGGCACTTGGTATCCCGGCGATTGCGCTATTCCCAGTGACGCCTGCTGAAAAGAAAACCGAGGATGGGCGCGAGGCCTACAATCCGGATAATCTGATGTGCCGTACCATCCGCGCACTGAAAAAAGCCGTGCCGCAGATCGGTGTCATCGCCGATGTCGCGCTCGACCCTTATACCACCCACAGGCATGACGGTTTACTTGGCGCCAATGGCGATGTCGATAACGACGCAACCGTGGCCATACTCTGTAAGCAAGCCGTGGCCCTCGCCGCCGCGGGCTGCGATATCGTCGCCCCCAGTGATATGATGGACGGGCGCATTGGCGAAATTCGCGCCGCGTTGGATATGACCGGGCACACCGATACAGTGATTCTATCCTATGCTGTGAAATATGCCTCTGCGCTCTATGGCCCGTTTCGCGCGGCCGTGGGCTCGAAAAAGAGTCTCGGCAAGGCGGATAAGCGCACCTATCAAATGAATCCAGCCAATCGCATCGAGGCTATCCGCGAAGTGCTGCTCGATATTGAGCAGGGGGCCGATATGGTGATGGTCAAGCCCGCCACTTTCTATCTCGATATTATCTCAGCAGTAAAGAAAGCCGTGGCGGTGCCCGTGCTCGCCTATCACGTCAGCGGTGAATACGCGATGGTGAAGGCAGCAGCACAGGCCGAAATGCTCGATGAAAAAGCGGTGATGCTGGAGAACTTGCTCGCCATCAAACGCGCCGGCGCCGATGCCATTCTCACCTATGCGGCGAGGGACGTGGCGCGTCACTTAGCCGAATAACTCTCCACCGTAATCTGGCCGTTGATGATTTTATCCTTGGCGGTGGCGACTTCCTCGATCAGCTGCTCAGAAATGAGCGAGCGGTTATTCTGGTCCACCGCGTAATCGAGCGCGCCTTCCTTGATACCGAGATATTTGATTCCCGCGCTCCAGGTGCCTTCATGGCTGTTTTTTAACGTATCATAGACCGCCACATCCACCCGTTTGACGAGGGAAGTGAGCACGCGGCCGGGGAATAAGCCATTTTGGTTGCTATCGACGCCGATGGCGTATTTGTGTATTTCATCTGCGGCCTTGAGCACACCAAGGGAAGAGCCGCCCGCCGCGGCAAAAATAATATCAGCCCCTTCGCGGTATTGCGTCAACGCGATAGATTTCGCCTTAGTCGGATTGCTCCAAGCATCTGCCGTTGTACCAATCATCTGCACATCTACTTTCACATCGGGTGCCGCATATTTGACGCCTTGCTGGAAGCCCAAGGCAAAATTGCGAATCAGGGGTATATCCATCCCGCCAATAAAGCCGACAAAGCCGGAACTCGTGAGTCGACCTGCAATGAGGCCGACTAGGAACGCCCCTTCATGATCCTTGAACAGAATCGATTGAACATTCGGGTAAAGTGGCGGCGCCAGCCCATCGATGATGGTGAAATTTATCTTGGGGTAGCGCTCGGCCAGATTCAGCACCGGGGTGACATTCTGGTTACCGAGCAGGATAATCGGCGTAGCGCCTGTATCCGCCACTTTTTTGATGACCGTGCTGACATTTTCCGACGGGTCCATGCGAGTGATATTGACATGGGTGCGAAACTCAATCTCCGCGCGGTTGATACCGCTTTTGGCCGAATTGATGAAGGCGCTGTCACCATCATCACCGGAATAAAGGTAAATAATCGCCGGTTTATAAATAGGGACTTCCTCTTGCGCCTGGCTGTTTGCCGTGTCGCCGACACAAAACACCAGCGCCAAAAAACAGCCTATGACCCTTCTGATGTGCATGACTCCAACTGTGCTTGTCTGTGATGCAATTTCATGAGAAGAGGTAGCATACGCCTTAACCTACGCAGAATCAACACGGTTCCATGACCCGCACAGCAATTCTCGAGCAGCTTACCCAGGCCATCGCCGCCGCGGAGTTGGACCTCTATCTCGTGCCAATGGTCGATGAATTCCAAGGCGAATATATCCCCGATTACGCGGCGCGCTTGCCCTATGTAACGGACTTTGCTGGCTCGGCAGGGCTAGGCGTGTTTCGTGCCAAACCAACGGCAGAACAGAAACATACCCTGTTTGTCGACGGGCGCTACACCTTGCAAGCCGTCAAACAGGTGGATGGGGAGCATATTGTCGTCCTGAATAGCGGCGAGGTAAAACTGCAGGATTGGTTGGCGACCCAGGGCAAGAATTTACGTATCGGCTTTGACCCGTGGCTTATCACCCAGCAGCAGCTCGAAGAATGGCAAAAAGCAACCACTTCACAAGGCACTAAATGGGTGGCGCATACACCCAATTTGGTGGATGGCATCTGGAAGGGTCAGCCCGCGCCACCGGCAAGGGATGTGTATCTGCATCCGCTGGAACTCGCGGGTGCAAGCTACAGTCAAAAACGTGCGGCAATTTTGGAAGAATTAAAGAAACAAGACGCCGATGCTGTGCTGCTTACTCAGCCCGATGGTATCAACTGGCTGCTCAATATCCGTGGGAGTGATGTGCCGTTCAACCCGCTACTGCTGGCACACATGTTAGTCAAAGCGGATGGTGTGGCGACCCTGTTTACCCATCCGCATACACTGTCCAAAGAAGTGAGCAATTATTTGCGCGCCGAGAAAGTCGATATATCGCCCATCAAAAATATTTTTACCGGCAAACTCATCAAGCAATCCATCGGCAAAAAAGTGATGGCGGATGCAGGCGCCACCGCCGCGGGTTGGTTCACGCTGCTGGATAAGCTCGGCGTAGAAGTGATACACGCCGATGACCCGACGATTCTGCCCAAAGCGAAGAAAAATCCAACTGAACTCTCGGGCATTCGCAGCGCCCATGTACGTGACGGTCTGGCGCTGAGCCGCTTCTTGCATTGGTTCGATGAACAAAACAGAACTGGCCGCTACCCGGATGAATTGACAGTCGTAAAACAGCTCGAAACCTTTCGTGCCAGCGATAATCACTACCGCGGCCCAAGTTTTGCAAGCATTGCTGGCAGCGGGCCAAATGGTGCCATCGTCCATTACCGCGCCGATGAAACAAGCAATCGGCGCACCCGCGGCGGTGAGATGTTTCTGCTCGATTCCGGCGGTCAATATGTCGACGGCACGACGGATGTAACCCGCACGCTGTTTGTCAGCAGCCCCGCCGGCGGCACGCCTGCACCGACAATGACCGAGCATTTCACCCGTGTCCTGAAAGGCCACATCGCGCTTGCTTCCACACGCTTTCCCGTAGGCACCAGCGGCATTCAGCTCGACGTGCTGGCGCGGCAATATCTCTGGGAGGCAGGGCTCGATTACGACCACGGCACCGGCCACGGCGTCGGCGCGTATCTTTGCGTGCATGAAGGCCCGCAACGCATCAGCAAACGCGGCAGCAGCGTGGCGTTGCAGCCGGGAATGATCCTTTCCAACGAGCCAGGCTATTACGCGACAGGGCAATACGGTATCCGTATCGAGAATCTGATCTGTGTGGTGGAAGCAGGTCAATCGGTAGATGGTAAAGCGATGCTCGCGTTCGAAACGCTTACTCTTGCTCCTATTGATGTACGATTAGTAAATGTTTCGATGCTGACGGTAAGCGAGCGCAACTGGCTCAATGCTTATCACCGTCGCGTCTATCAGGCGCATGAAGCCGCACTCGATACCGAGGCCCGTCGCTGGCTGATGAATGCAACCCGGGCCGTCTAGATGAAGATCCTTCTTGTAGCAAAACAATGGCGCGGTGGCTTGGGGCGATATTATCACCTGGCGCTGAACGATATGTTTCCGGGCCAGGTGGAGTGGGTAAAAACGCGACCATCAACAGTTCCCGAACATAAAATCTATCGCCGTAGTCCCGAGGAATGGTGGCAGCGTCTTCGGCGGCGTATCGCGACCAGCGGCCATGACGTAGCGTTATTCGTGGGATATCATGACGCTTGGAACAGGCTATCTCCCGATACGCGCAATATCCTCTACAGCATCGATAACGTGAATATGAAGTCAGGGGATTTGAATGGCTTCTCGCGCATTTTCATCTCCGATCCGGGGTATGTGTCTGACCTCGAAGCCGTGTGTCACCCTAATCAATATGGCGGGGTTCTGCCCTTTGCCTGCTATCCGCCGATTCATCGTCCCGGGAAAGTCACAAAACCATCGCGCGATGTCGTGTTCATCGGCAATCGCGATGAAAAACGTGATGCGATTCTCGCGAGTCTTTTGCGTCAGCCTTATAGCACAACGATTTACGGCAATTATTTTTTGAATTCGGAATTGTTCAAGCAAAAGCCGTGGGCGTTTCGGCCAACCATCAATAACGACCACATGGCCAAGGCTTACGGTCGGCACAAAGTTGCGATCAATATTCACGCCAGCGTAGTACGCGCTGGCACCAATATGCGTAGCTTTGAGTGTGCTGCCTATGGCATCCCGCAGGTTGTCGAGGCCCGTCCTGGAATTGAAGATTATTTTGTCCCCAGGGAGGAAATACAGCTCTTCACTACGGAAAAAGAAATGCTGGTCGCGATCAAATTCCTACTAACCGAGCCTAAGCAATCCGCGATAATAGCAGCACGTGCCCGTGCGCGCGTATTCCAAGAACACACGTATTGTCATCGTATCGTGGCGCTGTTAAAGCAACATCTTCCCGCTGATGTACTGGATGCGTCTTTCAAAAAGGCAATAGATAGTTATGCTGGCTGCTAATAGATCTCTTAGTCGACATTGGCGGCTTGCAACATTAGGTTCATGGCTCTGCCTCTCGGTCTATTGTATTTTGCTGAGTGTTGGTGTCTTCACCGCTGGGATCTGGGCAATTTTTGGTCTTGGTCTCGCCATGATATTCGCCCTCCTGGCCTGGATTGAGGCTGGTATATTTCCCTGGCCGGATAATACTATCATAAAGCTGGTTGTCGTTTTTTTTGCCGGTTCGGCCATATTAAATATGGCGGTGCTTAATAACGCTGAATCATGGGATGTTTGGCGCCTGCTGTTGACAATTTTCTTGCCGCTCGCATTTTTATCGTCCCGTAAAATTTACACACAGGTATTCGCCCCGGATTTTTATAGAATCATTGCCGTGGTCGCAGCAGCAGGGGCAGTACTCATAGCGCTTGAGCTCGCGAGTGGGGGTTATCTTCTACACTATTTGAAGGGCGAGAATGCCATACTAGACAAATATAATCGTTCTCTCTCTTATGCAGTACTGATGGGTTTTCCCATCATGGCTGCTTTGTGGAATTCACCCTATCGGAAATGGACCACATCGTTCTTTTTTGCGCTAATGCTGCCTAATTTGTTTACGCGGTCCAGCTCCTCGCAACTTGCATTGATCGTCGGCACGAGCACCATTTTTCTGGCTTATTATTGGCCACGGCTCACTAAGCATTTATTTTCTGCGATGACATTTCTCATCATCGGCTTGCCGTTTATGGCACGCTGGGCTTTCGCCAATGCGTATGTCTGGGTTGAGGTTCTGCCTGGCTCCTGGCGCCATCGCGTCGAGATCTGGGACTATGTCTCCTATCGCATTATGAATCACTTTTGGCTGGGGTGGGGGCTTGGCTCCAGCCGCACTTTAAGCATCGATTCGCCGCATCGAATTTATTACAAATATGCGAATACGGCGGCGGCGCATCCTCATAATATGATGGGCCAGTTATGGGTCGAACTCGGTGTGTTTGGCTTGGTAATGGGTATCCTATTCTTGCAAATAGCCCTGCGGCGCGCTGCCGCGTTGCCCGCCGGGATACGAAATTTTGCCATGGCAGGATGGGCGGCAGGCTTCGCCCTGAGCGTGTGCGCCTATAACCTTTGGACAGATTCTTTCTTTGCTGCCCTGGCACTCACCATGTTTGCATTCGCGGGATTGCAGCAACATGTGCAGAAACGATCGAAATAACACTATATAGGTAATTTGATACCACGCATTCGGCACCATAACGTGCGCCGCAGCTTGGCATCTTCAGCGCTTTTGGAAATCCCGGACTCCGTTTCCTCGTGGTGAAAGCGTGCGGCGAGCAAATCCATCTCCCGCATAATATCATAGAGCGTGTCATCACTCAGTTGGTAACGCCGCCGCAAATCGAGCAATGTCTCGCGCTCTTTACGCAGAACCTCCGCCCAAAGTCGGTTCTCAGCTTGCAACAGTGGATGACTCATCAGCCCCGGTGCGTGAGCAGCATCGAGTGGCGTGTTCGGCCCATCACCCAATGATTGTAGCCGTTCCATGTAATGCTCGCGGATACGGGCAAGGGCCGGCATATGGACAGTGCTGTCGTTTGAAAGTTCATCCAGCCGCGCAATAGCATTCTTTGCTGCCTGCACGCGCGCCTGCCATTCTTCTTGCATACGGCGTGGGTCGAACCTCAGAGTCAGTTTGCTCATCAGCCATGGCAGGCTAATCCCTTGCAGTACCAGCGTGAAGATAATGACGCTGACACTCAGGAAAACAATCAAATCGCGGTGAGGGAAGGGCGAGCCATCGGGCAGCGTCAGCGGCAAGGCGAGGGCGAGGGCGAGCGTGACCACGCCACGCATGCCCGTCCAGCCGACGACAAAAGCATTCTGCCAACTCGGATATTCCGCAGTTCTACCACCTAATTTGCTCTCTAGGTAACGCATCGGATAGGCCGTAAAATAAACCCATATAAAGCGCACAAGGACACTTGTAATACAGATGGCGACAGCGAGGGCTAGGATGGAAGGGTTGCCTAGAATATCTAGCCGTTGGGTGAGACCAGGCAATTGCAAACCAATGAGTAGAAACGCCAGCGCATTCAAAAAATACACCATCATTTTCCAGACGGCCTCGGTCGGGATGCGCGTTTTGGGCAAGAAAAGCGTCGGACCATACCAGCCGACGTAAAGTCCAGCAGCAACGACGGCGAGCACGCCGGATACGCCGACTCTTTCAGCAATCATGAATGCAGCATAGGGTGGCAGAAAAGTCGTGAGAATCTCGACCGACAGATCACGCAGAAGAGGGAAGATCTTCACAAAGGCATAGGCAATAATGAGGCCGATGGCGATACCGCCGATAGTTTTCCAGATGAGTAGACTGCCGCCATCGATGAATGAAAAGCCACTGCCAGCAATTACTGCGCCGAGAGCAACTTTATAAAGTACGATGCCGGTGGCATCATTCAACAGGCTTTCGCCTTCGAGGATACTGACAATCCGTCGCGGTAGCGTGATGCCTTTAAGTGATCCTGTCGCGGCAGCCGCATCCGGTGGCGAGATGATGGCGCCAAGGACAAAGCCAAGCGCCCAGGTTGCACCAGGCAACAGTTTTACCACCACCACTGCCGTGGCCGCGGCAGTGACAATGACGAGCCCGATGGCAAGCAACAAAACCGCACGTATCTGGGCGCGCAAATCACGGATCGAGGTAAAAAACGCTGCTTCCATCAAAATCGGCGGCAAAAAAATCAGCAACATATATTCTGGATCGATATGCACACTCGGCATACCAGGAACAAGTGCCAGCGCCACACCGCCGAGCAAAAATACAATCGGCGGCGCGAGCTTCAGGCGATTGGCCAGTGCCGCACAGATGCAGATACCTGCCAGAATAATGAGAAGTTGTATCGGCTCCATGAGCCCAAACTAGAGCAGTGGCTCATGATTGCAAGGGTGGCTAGCTGACTAGTTCGACATATTCGGCGAGAATTTTTTTTATGCCTGCATGTTTAAAGGCAATTTCGAGATGGTCGCCCTCACTGCTTAAGATAACACCATTGCCGAATTTTTGGTGAAAAACCTTCGCTCCTTGGGCAAATGGCGAAACCGTAACCCGCTCATTGAGGATCGCCTCGACCTCGCGCTGGAACATAGCCGGGCCACTGGCGCGTTTGCCGTGTGGCCCGCCATCGAGATGTTCGATCGTATCCTCCGGAATCTCGCCCAGAAAGCGCGAAGGAGTGTTTGCTTGATACTGATTATAGATCCGCCGGTTTGCGGTATGACTGATGGTAAGATGCAAACGCGCCCGCGTAATACCGACATAAGCCAGACGCCGCTCCTCTTCCAAACCTTCGGTGCCCATTTCATCCAGCGTACGTTGGCTGGGGAATAATCCTTCCTCCCACCCAGCGAGAAACACCACATCGAATTCGAGCCCCTTCGCGGCGTGCAGGCTCATGATATTGACCATATCGCCATCATTCTGTTGTGTACCTTCGGTGACCAGACCGACATGCTCAAGGAATTCAGCGAGATTCGGATAATCATCCAGCGCCCGCACCAGCTCGCGCAGGTTATCAAGGCGTCCCGCGGCCTCCGGCGACGTATCCGCCTGCCACATTGCGCGATAGCCGGATTCTTCGAGCACTAGGTCGGTAAGTTCAGCGAGTGGCAAATCGTTCAGTTTCGTGCGCCAGCTTTCAAACTGCTTCAGTAATTTTTGCAGCGTGATGGCGGTTTTTCCCTTCAACTCACCGGTTGCAAATAAATGCTCGATGGCGGGATAAAGTGAAGTATTGCGCGCACGGGCAGTGGTGTGCAGTAATTCCAACGTCGCTTTACCGATGCCACGCTTCGGTGTGTTGATGACGCGTTCCAGCGCCAGATCATCCTGCGGCTGATTGATGATACGAAGATAAGCAATCGCATCGCGAATCTCCATGCGCTCATAGAACCGCAGGCCGCCGATGACCCGGTAAGGAATCGCAAGTGTGAGGAATCGTTCCTCAAACGCACGGGTCTGATAACCGGCGCGCACCAGCACTGCCATTTCCTTGAGCGCAATGCCATTTCGCTGAAACGCCTCAATTTCCTCACCGACGAAACGCGCTTCCTCTGTATCATCCCAAATGGATTTGATGCGTATTGGCGTATTATTGTTATCCTCCGTCCACAGCGTTTTTCCGAGGCGCGTTTTGTTATTAGCAATGAGACCTGATGCAGCTTTGAGAATGGAAGAGGTAGAACGGTAGTTGCGTTCCAGCCGAATGATTTTCGCACCCGGGTAATCATGCTCAAATTTGAGAATATTGCCGACTTCTGCCCCGCGCCAACCGTAAATCGATTGGTCATCATCACCAACACAGCAGAGATTTTTATGATAAGCAGCAAGCAGTCGCAACCACAAATATTGTGCGACATTGGTATCCTGATACTCATCCACCAGAATATATTTGAAGCGCTCAGCATAGCTGCGCAGCACATCCGGATGGGCCTGAAAAATTACCAGTACATGCAGCAGCAAATCGCCGAAGTCGCAGCAATTCAGGTTCTTCAGACGATTTTGATAAAGCGGATAAATTTTTGCACCGACCTCGCGCAGCGTGTAGCTACCAGCCTTTTCATTAATTTTATCAGGCGTGAGTCCGCGGTCTTTCCAACCCTGAAGCACATTCTGCACCGCACGGGTGGGGAATTTCGTGTGGTCGATATTATTATCGGCAAGCAATACTTTGATGAGTCGTTGCTGGTCGTCATCATCGAGAATGGTGAATTGTGGAGTAAGGCCGACCAGTTCAGCATGACGACGCAGAATCTTCGCACCGATAGAGTGAAATGTGCCGAGCCACAACGCTGCAGCCTCTTTGGAATCTGCTGTCGCGCCAAACAAATGATGCGCCACTCGCGCCCGCATTTCCGCCGCCGCCTTATTGGTGAAGGTGACAGCAAGCACTTGTCCCGGAAATGCACGTTTGCTGTGAATGAGATGGGCGATGCGCGTCGTCAGCACGCGCGTTTTGCCCGTACCCGCGCCCGAAAGCACCAGGAGTGGCCCCTCAGTGGTCTCGACCGCGAGTCGCTGCTCGGGGTTAAGCCCTTCGAGATAAGCGGAGATACCATCCGTCATCTGTATCGCATGTTGCATGTCTTATATTTCTGTCCCGGAATTCATCTTATCCGCTAAACCCGGCATGTTTCAAGATGTATCCATGTCACAGGTCGCATTAAGGTGACAGGCAATTATTTAGCGCGGGCTGGCTCTTTGAATCGCTTTTCCGTCATGAAACACGGGTGATACTGTTCAATATTCTCGGCATTATAAAGGGCAGTCGCCAGTGTTATCATGGCCTGCGCCGATGAATCAGCACCTAGTTGGCCTTTATTGCAAAGGACTCTTAGAGCATTATCCGGACTACGGGGGTTAGAGTCATTAAGGAACCGCCCGCTAATATCAATTCCCTTTATATGGAAACCATCCTGCTTGGGAATTGGATGGTCATCTTCTAAGCACCTAATGGAATCAAAGTCATGAAAGCAGGCGTTCTCACGTAATAAACGATGAATTTTGTACCATTCTTCAGGATATTCAGTATATTGATGGATAAATTGAAGAAAACCTGTGCGTTTGGGAAACACGCCCAGTACTGCCAGAGGTGACGAATTAGGAATCACCGGAAGCATATGGTGAAATTGAATACACATCGCTCGTATATTAGCGCTCTTATCGGGATTAATAATCAAGAAGCCTGCATGAAGCGCATAAAGGTCAATTTTTTCTACACACTGAAGAGCGTAATGATCGACATGCTGAATTAAATACCCACGCAATGTTGTCCCGTTTACGTTGAAACCCATTTCCCGTAGGATGGTATCTTTAGGCAAACTTGCCTTGTCTAAAGCTGTACTATGATCACTGTGCATTAAAATGCTGCGGATAGCTAGCGGCAGCATTAGTTTTTCTGGGTCAGTCATACATTCCTCGGGGTAGAGAAATCTAATGCACAGCTACCGTGCGTTGTATGACAGTTTTGTGAAGATTGTAGTTGCCCATCCAACTGTGATTGAACCACAACTAAGTCTTGCGACATCACGGTGCTTTGTTACAAGCGTTGAACAACAGTTAGACGCATGAAATCCATTTCGCTCTTATCCCGTATACTCGCCCTGATACTGGCGGTCTGCCTGGTGATGACGCATGCCAGTGATGCCGAGGCTAAAAAGCGAAAACGATACGGCAAACGCCAGACGATCTCACGCAGCGCCGGGGTCAATGACCCGCGCTATGCCGCTATTATCATGAATCCGGTGACGGGTGAGATTTATCACCAGCGCAATGCCGATGCCCGCCGCTACCCGGCCTCGCTCACCAAAATGATGACGCTCTATCTGTTGTTCGAGGCGCTAGAGCAGAAGAAAATCTCGCTCGATGGACGTATGTATGTCTCAGATCTGGCATCCCGCCAGCCGCAGACGAACCTGGCGCTCGATCCGGGTGACCAGATCGATGTCGAAACAGCGATCAAGGCGCTCGTCGTGCGGTCGGCGAATGATGTTGCCATCGTCGTCGCCGAAGCGTTGGGTGGTGATGTCGAAAGTTTTGCCGAACAGATGACAGCCAAGGCCCGCGCGCTCGGTATGAAGAGCACCACATTCAGAAACCCAAATGGCTTGCCTGTCTCCGGACAAGTGACAAGCGCGCGCGATATGGCGAAACTAGGCATCGCCCTGAAGCGCGACTTTCCGACCTATTATCGTTATTTCAGCACGCTGCAGTTCAGCCATGCCGGGGTGACCTATTACACCCATAATCGTGTCATGCTGCGCTATGCCGGGGTGGATGGCATCAAGACCGGCTACATTGGCACTTCAGGATTCAATCTTGTGACCTCGGTGGTGCGCGGTGGCAGGCCCTTGGTCGGCGCCGTGATGGGTGGTGGCAGCGGTAGGTGGCGCGATGATCGCATGATTCAATTGCTCGACGAAAGCTACAAAGTTGTCGCCAGCCGCGGTGCGTCGCGCGGGAAAATGTTCGCGGCGAATCTGCCACTTCCAAAAGCGGGCGGCAAACAGGGTGTTGGAATTGCGGATACAGGCCCGATTGGCGCGCCGACACCGGAACTACGTGTAGCTAATATTCCTGAGTCGGACGATGATGAAGAAGGCGGTGAGACAGGTGCAGAGGATACAGCGCTGCCACCACTGCCGCCTGTCAACAAGGTGACGCAGGCGAATGCCAACTCACCGTTTGATGTCGTGCAGGCAGTGACGGCCACAAAAGTACCTGAAAAAGCTGTTGAGAAGGTAGAAAAACCCGCTGCCCCTCCACCTCCCCCGGCGAAATCTACGGCTCCTGTTAAGCCGAAAGAGCCACCACCAAAACCAGAGCCCAAGCCCGCGAAAGCAAAACCCGAGCCTAAGCCTACTGAGAAGAAAAAAGAGGCACCGGCAGTGCCGAAAAAACCGGAATTGCCGCCATTACCACCCATCAAGAAACCGCAGGCACCAACAGCTCCTGCTAAACCTGAAGCGGTAGCCTCAAATAAAGCGAAAGATGCAGCGGCGGACACAGGCTGGGGCATTCAGGTCGGCGCATTCTCGAGCCAGGAATTGGCCCAGCAGGCAGTCACCAGTGCCCAGAAAACGGCGGCCCGGCGGCTGGTTGGTGCCAAATCCTCTGTCCTTGGGCCAAAAGATGGCAAAAAAGGTATGTATAAGGCCCGGTTGGATAGCATCTCCCAGACCCAGGCCAAAAACGCCTGTGAGGACCTAATTAAGGCCAATTCTCCGTGCTTTATCTATAAAACCTCACCTTAGGGCCATGTCACTCTAAAACAGGCCAAAATCAGCCCATTGTCACAAAACTGTCATAATTCTCTTAACTGAATTTTAGCGAATTATGGTATAGTGTAGGGGTAGTAGGAGAAGTACTTGTTATGGCGTTTAGAGATATAGATCCAAGAAGTATTGATGAATCCCCTTTGTTTAAATTGCTTACGGAAGTGGTAACAAAGGGACCTGGCTGGGTGCTTGAGAAGGCCGCCGCGGGAATCAGTATAGTTGGTGAGGCAGTAGCTTCTGCTGGTGAGCTTGCTTTTGATAAAGTGGCTGGTGTTTCTCTAGGTAGTTCTGCTTCTAAAGAGCCTGATGGTGCTATGCGCGTTCAAGAGCCGATAATCACGAAATCTCCACAACGTGAATATGAATTTAATCCCGCTGAATTGGGTGAACTCGCGCCACCAGCTCTACCAATGCAGGCGGCAAGCCGTGGCACTGGCGTAAACGTAGGCTAAGCCTAACTCAATCCAATTAAATTAGAACGGTGACAATATCTCAACCGCTTGGGCGCCCCAACGCGGTTGCTCCAGATCGCTGATGCGGCCGCGGCCACTATAGACAATCCGCGCCTGCGCGACCTGGGTTGAGTCGACGGAGTTATCGGACGTGATATCCTGTGGGCGAACTACCCCGCGCACCGATATTTCACGCACTTCGTAATTCACCAGAATCTCCTGCGTGCCTTCGATGACGAGATTACCATTGGGCAACACTTGCGTAACAAGTGCCGCAACCTGCGTCTTCACTGTTTCCTTGCGGTCGACTTTGCCGGTGGAGTTCATTTGCGTCTGGCCGTCATAACTAATCAGCTTGCTGGGATCAGGAATGGATGTGCCGGGTACGGGGTTAAGTTTGGTGATTAGGTTCTCGAATCCCAGGAAATGGGTGAAACCGGAGTCATCACTGCTGGTGCGGCCGACATTGGTGGTGTTGTCGAATTTCGCGTTATCGGCAATGTTGATGTTGACGCGAAGAATATCGCCGACACGCGTCGCGCGTTGATCACGGAAGAAGCCGCGAGCACCTGGCTGCCAGAGAGAATTCGCTGTGCGGCCCGAAGTGCCTTCCGGGTCGGGCAGTGGCCAGGAGAGAGGTTTATAATCCGTACGTAACTGTGGATTTTCTATTTTGGTCAGCGGTGGTTGCTCGCGAATCTCACTAAGTTTGCGGATTGTATCGCCGCATCCGGTCATGCTCAGGGCGGTGGCAGCCAGCAATACAATACTCAAACGCCTCATAACCACCCCTATAGCGCCGATGTCTGGTTGACTTCGATATGGCCGGCGCCGGCCACCCGGCCGCTGACGGCTTTCTCGGATTTATCATTCTTCACGCGAATCATTTCGCCCTTCGCACCGTCCTGCAGCGCGGTGCCGGTGGCTTTGATGCTCATGTAGGGGCTGGAGTATGTCATCTCCACCGCATCACCTCGCTTAATGAGAATGGGGGAGTTGACTTCACTCATGCGAATCGGTCGATTCGCTGAAACCACTGCGCGCGGCGAGAGGCCGATCAGCTTGCTGGCATCAGTCACAGTTTCTTTACGTAATTGTTGGGAAGGCACAGCTCTCGTGCTGATGTCGCTGGCTTCGATAATATCATTGCGGCCAAGCTGACGCGTCAGTACTGGCACATCCACCATACTGATATAGGTACCGCTGATGGGTTTGACTGTTTCCGTTTTCCCATTGGCAAGAATATTTGCCTGACCTTGCCACCGGTGTGATTGCGTATCGACTTGCAGCGCATGGACCACTAACTTCAGAGGGTGCTCGGCAGTATAGATGGTTTTGGGCGCACCGGCACTGAGCGAGATATCGGCTTTTTGTTCGATACCCTGTAGGCGAAATTGTTCAGCCACGGCTTTGCCCACATCAGCTGCCGTGATGGAGAAATAAGGCTCGCTAATCGTGGCAGTAATACCAGTAGCGGGGGCTACCTGCACGGTTTCTATTTCCTGTGTGGTAACGCCAGGCGCTTGCCATGCAGCGTGAGCAGCGATTGGCAACAATGTAAACAATACAACAAAGTTTCTAATATTTTTCATTCGCTATGCGCTCTGATTGAGGGACTGAAGCATTTTATCAACCGCGCTGAGCACTTTTGTGTTCATTTCGTACGAGCGCTGTGCGACAATGAGGCTGGTGATTTCTGTCACTGAGTTAACGTTGGAGTTCTCAAGGTAGCCTTGCAAGATCGTCCCTGTGCCATCGAGGCCGGGGTTATTGACCAGCGGGTTACCCGAGGCAGCGGTTTCCATGAATAAATTATCACCGAGCGCTTGCAGTCCGTTAGGGTTGACGAAGGTTGAAAGTTGGAACTGGCCAAGCTGTGTTGGGTTAGTCTGACCCTGCAGCATGATTTCCACCTCGCCCGACTGATTGATGCTGACGCTGATGGCGTTGTTGGGAATGGTGATGGCCGGCTGTACCACATTGCCAGCACTAGTGACGATCGTGCCATCTTGAGAAAGTTTGAACGAACCATCGCGTGTGTAGGCGCTGGAGCCATCGGGCAGTTGAATTTCAAAATAGCCGCGGCCTTGCACCGCCACATCAAGCGGGTTCTCGGTAGATCTTACGGTGCCTTGCCCCGTGTCACGCGAAATAGCACCGGTTTTGACCCCAAGCCCCACCTGAATGCCGACCGGAAGAATGGTCCCCTGGTCGGTCGAGTTGTTCCCGGCGCGCCGCAGATCCTGATAAAGCAGATCCTGGAATTCCGGCCGCTCAGCCTTGAAAGCAGTGGTGGTGGCGTTCGCAAGGTTCTGCGAAATCGTTTCGACATTGGTCTGTTGAGCGGCAAGGCCGGTCGAAGCAATATCTAGTGCACGCATGGTTATTTACTCCCCTAAATTAAGCCTGTGCATTTCTCGAATACACAGTGGATGCTTTTCGTTGCAGATCATACATGGTCTCGATGAATTTGGCGGTGTTGCCGACCGAGCGTGAAATTTCTTGTACGCGCACCAGTTCGCTCACTGCGCTGACATTCGAATTCTCAAGGCCGCCTTGCACGATGCGAGATTTTTCGGCCGGCTCCGCTGCTTCCTTGGTATTGTAAAGCGTATTGCCCATGCGCTCGAGCTGTTGCTCGTCCTTGAATTCGGCAAGGCCTACCTGGCCAATATCATTGCCATCCCCACTGATTTGTCCGCTACCATTGATCACCACACGTTTGACATTACCGGGAATCGTAATGCGGCCCGCGTCGTTGCCGAGCACAGGATAACCATCCGGTGTCATCAATGTGCCCTGTGAATCAATCTGGAAATTTCCGGCCTTGGTGTAGCGCGTGCCGTATGGTGTTTCGACGATGAAATAGCCCGGGCCGGTAATGGCGAGGTCAAACGGGTTATCCGTCATGCGGATGGAGCCTTTCGAGGTGTCACGATAGGTGCTGACATCATTGGCATAGGCATCTTTCTGTTTATTGTCCTTCACCAGATAATCGCTGAACAGGAGCTTCTGCGTGTTGTAGCCAGGGGTGCTGACATTGGCGAGGTTGTTGGCCGAGACCTCAAGGTCACGAAACAGCGCCATTTGCCGCGAAAGCGTGATATAGATACTGTTATCCATCAGTGTGGGTCTCCGGTTAACCCTTGGGTCGCACCAATCTAAGCAGGAAACGTGCCAATTCGCGAAAGTATCCAGAATCACGCCATTCTAATGGTTTGTTTTGCTATGACTTTCTCGCCACTCGCCAGTTGACTTGTGCAATGGCAGCGCTACAAGAGGCATGAACTAAGCACAGGATTGAGTCATGGCAAAAGACAAAAAAGACAAAGAAAAAGAAGAAGCACCCGAAGAAAAAGAAGAAGACAAGAAAAAAGAGGACAAGAAAAAACCAGAAGGTGAAGCCGCTGCTGAGGATGCTGAGGGCGCGGAAGGCGAAGGGGGCGCACCCAAAAAAGGCAAGAAAAAACTGCTATTTATCGCCATCGGCGCGGTCGTTGTCATTATCATCGTCGTGGTGGTTCTCTTGACCACCGGCGGCAAGAAAAAACTCGACGAGCACGGCAACCCGATTGTCAATGAAGAAGATATGACGGACGAACAGAAAGCCGCCAAGGCCAAGGCTGACCTTGAGGCCTCGAAGCCCGTCTATTACGAGTTGCCGGAATTCTTGGTGAATTTGAACTCCACCACCCAGCGGGTGAGCTTCCTCAAAATGTCGGTGACTTTGGAGCTGAAGGATGTTGCGACGGTTGCCGTGATGGATGCTAACAAGCCGCGTATTCAGGATATTTTCAACACCTACCTGCGTGAATTGCGGCCGGCGGACATCCAGGGGTCGCAGGGCATTTACCGCTTGCGCACCGAGCTGATTTCCCGCCTCAACAGCACGATTGAAGAGGGTGCAGTCAAAGATATACTCTTCGGCGAAATTATTGTACAATAGCCACCGGTTAGGCCGCGCTGAACGTTCCATCTTTCCGGAGTGCTATGCGCTGGCAAAGAAATTGCAGTACCATTGTTAATATAGACGCCTGACGTCGCAGAATTAGGAAACAATATGGCTGACGAGCCTAAGAAAGAACAACCTGCTGCCGAAGGGGAAAAGAAACCCGATGCTGCCGCTGCACCTCCTGCTGGTGACCCTGCTGCGGCCGCACCGGCTGTCGCCGTAGCTGGAGGTGAAGGCGGAGAGCCGGCGCGCGTACTGAATCAGGACGAAATCGATTTATTGTTAGGCTTTGACGGCGCCAATCCTGGCCAAGATAGAAGCTCGGGTATCTACGCGATTCTCGATCGCTCGATGATGGCCTACGAAAAACTGCCGATGCTTGAGGTCGTATTCGACCGCCTCGTGCGCATGCTCTCCTCATCTTTTCGCAATTTCACCTCCGACAACGTCGATGTCTCGATCGATTCGATGGTTTCGATGCGCTTCGATGATTATCTGAATTCAATTCCGTTACCCGCATTACTAGTGGTGTTCCGCGCCGTGGAGTGGGAAAATTTTGGTATTCTCACCATCGACTCGGCACAGATTTATTCGACCGTAGATATTCTTTTGGGTGGCAGGCGTTCCAGCAAGCCGGTGCGTGTCGAAGGGCGACCCTATACGACCATCGAACAGGATATCGTCAAACGCATGGGCGAAATTCTTTTGAGTGATTTAAGTGCTTCGTTCGATGCGTTGAGCCCTGTTGCATTCCTCTTCGAGCGAATCGAGAGCAATCCGCGATTCGCGCAGATCACCCGGCCGAACAGCCCGGTACTAGTCGTGCGCCTGCGGGTAGAGATGGAAGAGCGTGGCGGCATTATCGAAATCATGCTACCGCATGCGACGCTCGAGCCCATTCGTGATTTGCTGCTGCAACTCTTCATGGGTGAAAAATTCGGTCAGGATTCGGTGTGGGAACGCCATCTCGGTCGCGAAGTGGGCCAGGCAAATATCGAACTCGAGGCGATTCTCGATGAGCGCAAAATCTCGCTCGGCGAAGTGGTGGACCTCAAGATCGGCTCGACCATTCTCCTCGATGTTTCACCGGAAGACCCGGTGCGCGTGCGCTGCGGTGGTGTGCCGGTGACGACTGGGCAAGTCGGCCGCGTCGGTGACCGCATCGCGATCGCCATCAATGACGACATCCGCCAGTTCCGCGAATTGCTACGCGAGGAAGGGGCAATTTAATGTCCAATCAGATTCTCTCGATTTTTCTCGATATCATTATGGCGGGCCTCTTGCTCGCCACGATTGTTTACTGCACGAAGCTCAACAAACGCATCAAAGTGCTGCAAGACAGCAAATCGGAACTGGCGCGTATCATCCGCGAGTTCGATGAATCAACAACACGGGCAACCCAAAACATCAACGAGATTCATGCTGCGACCACCCGTATCAGTGAGAATATCCAGCTCAAAATTGATAAGGCGAATTATCTTGCTGATGACCTCGAAATCATGATCGAGCGTGGCAACAAGATGGCCGGTAAGATAAGCGACACACCAGCGCGCCCCGCCAATCGCCCTGAATCCTCATCGCCAAAAACAATTGCCGATATCATGCCAGCCCGTTCTGCCGAAGCGGCACGCACCGAACCTGAACTGTCGTCTGGTACAGAAGGCTCAGGCCGGCGGCCGCTCCGGATGCGCTCGAAGGCGGAGCAGGAATTACTGAGTCTCTTGGGTGGCAAGAAAGATAAAGCCAGCGGATAACGAATGTCGAAACAAAAAAAACAAAAAAAATCTCGCACACTGCGTCTCCTCCCCATCACCGTGACGATGCTGTCATTGTTGTTCATCATCAAAATGAACGAGCTCTATTTCGATAGTCAGAAACTACGTGATATGTACGGCGTGCGTGAGGCAGCGGCAGAAGATAAAAAAGACGACAAAAAAGCCGAAGACAAAAAGGACGATTCTAAAAAAGATGAAGCCAAGAAAGATGAAGTCAAGAAAGACGAAAAGGCAAGCGAGTCGGATAAAAAGTCGGCAGACGCCAAACCTGAAGACAAAAAATCCGATGATAAGGGCGACAAAAAAGAAGGCGATAAAGCAGCCGATATCAAAGTGCCAGAAGGCGAAATAAAAGAAGGCGAGAATAAGGACAAACCAAAAGAGGGCGCAGCCAAGTCCGAAGATAAGAAAGACGCCAAAGAAGGTGACAAAAAAGATGCCAAGGAAGGTGATAAAAAAGAAGGCGACAAAAAGGAAGGTGAAAAGAAAGAAGGTGAAAAAGGAGCCAAAGAGCCGGAAGAGCCAAAAACCTACGGCACCGGTAAAAGCACCATCAAAGAAATTGAGGAATTGAAAGCAAAGGATGAGCAACCGCGCTTCAGCAAAACAGAACTCGATTTGCTACAAAATCTAACTAAGCGCCGCGAGGAATTGGACCAGCGTGAGCGCGACCTCGACATGAAATCAAAAGTCCTCGATGCCACCGACAAGCGCATCACCGACAAAATCTCGGAAATGAAAGTGCTACAGGTCGAGCTTTCCAAAGTGCTCGCGCAATATAACGAAAAGCAGGACGGGCAGATCAAGAGCCTCGTCAAAATCTATGAGAACATGAAGCCGGACGAGGCAGCCGCTATTTTCAACGAACTCGAAATGCCGATCCTGCTCGATGTCATCGGTAAAATGTCAGAGCGCAAGGTCGCCCTCGTCCTCGCCAACATGAGCCCAAAAAAGGCGCGCGACGTCACTCAGGAACTCGCCGAGAAGCGCAAAAAAGCACTACTGGATAGCGGCGCACCTGCGAAGCCGTAAGTGGTGCCCCCGACCGGAATCGAACCGGTACTCGATTACTCGAAACAGATTTTAAGTCTGCAGCGTCTACCAATTCCGCCACGGGGACATTGTTCGTTTGGTAACCCGTGATGAGAGGAATTGCAAGAAGGGGGTTCTATTGCCGAGGCTTACAATTTGGGTACACACAGATGGATTTTAGTATCCGAAGGTCGCTCGCATCGATTTTGCCATCATCATTGAAGTCTCTGGCATCCTTTGGCTGAGTGGGGTGTGCCTCTCTATCTATATACGCCTTTAGGATAGCTATATCAGTCAAATCGATTAATTGGTCATCATTCAAATCGCCTCGGAGTCGTCTAGGTATCGAACTATCAACAGCCGGCGCAAACTTTCCTTCCAATAAATCATAAGTGAACACATAGGGAGCTTTGATGGATATGAATGTCAAGATTCTATTGCGCTCCGCGACAAACTGAATGGGACCAGCTTTAATGGGGGTTGGTTTTATCGTGTCTTCGCTATTGAGTCTTGGGTCTAATCTAATTTGTGCAATTCCCTGGCTATCATCGTTACCAAAAAATTCACCCCCTGCGAGCACCACAATTGTGTAACCATCTACCGTTAATTCATAGGCATTGACGGTTGATATGCTACGTCCGGTTAACGACTCACCTTTATGAGCTGCTTCAATCTTTCTTATAGCTGTCGATTTGACGGGAGGTGATTTGCCCATGGATGCAAACGGAACGCAGCAAACAGCAACTGCGAATATTTGGTAAAAGAAGAAACTTAAGGGCGCTCTCATATTAGCCCCGGCGTCGCTATTACCTGCCCACCAAGGCTTTTAATGAGAGACTCAACCTCAGCCTTCGCCGCCGCATTGCGCGCCGCATCCGACGAGCGCAGCACTAGTGTGGTGCTGAGATTCCCACGCTCATACATCGGGTAGGAACCGATATCGATATCCTTGTAGCGGTCCTGGATATCGCTGAGGCCTGCTGCGATCGTCCCCTCCGGCAGGTTGGTAGTGACACTGACCGAAAGCACGCTCACCCCGCCCTTGAGGTGGGGAATAATGGCATCGAGCATCGCCTGCATGATGCGCGGCACGCCCGCCATCACGAACACATTGCCGATGCGAAATCCCGGTGCAGTCGAGACTGCATTGGGAATCAGCTCGCTGCCCTCCGGCACCTCCGCCATTTTCAGGCGCGCCTCATTGATTTTGTCCGGCTCATAATGCGCACGCAGGGCCTTCTCGGCATCCGGGTGACGATGGAGCTTCACGCCAAACGCTGCTGCCACCGAGGCGCTGGTGATGTCGTCATGCGTCGGGCCAATACCGCCAGTAGTGAAGATATAATCATAGCGCGGCCGCACGGCATTGATGGCCGACACAATCTCCGCCTCAATATCCGCCACCACGCGCACCTCGCGCAGCTGAATCCCTACCTCATTGAGTTTGATGGCAATATAGCTGAGATTTTTGTCCTGCGTGCGGCCCGAGAGAATCTCATTGCCGATGATAACGAGCGATGCAGTGACAATTTTTGCCATAAAGCCGTAGATAGAACGGCTGCGCTTGGCTTGCAAGCCCTGGCGCAATCTGCCACAAATGGCACATGAACACTGACATTGATGAGATGGAAGACACCCGTGAGATTCAGCTCCATGGGGCCGCTGACTTTGCCGCAATGCGCAAGGCGGGTGCGCTCGCCGCCAGCATTCTCGATGATATGGTCGGTGTCGTGCGTGAAGGCATCGCAACCGATGAAATCAACACCATTTGCCATGACAAGATCATTGCTGCGGGTGCGATTCCAGCACCGCTGGGTTATCGCGGCTTTCCCAAATCCATCTGCACCAGCGTGAATCATGTGGTCTGCCACGGCATTCCGGATGCAAGGAAGCTGGCCAATGGCGATATCGTCAATATCGATGTGACGGTGATTGTTGATGGTTGGCACGGCGACACCAGCCGCACCTATTGGGTCGGCGATATCTCGACCAAGGCGCGGCGCCTGACAGAAGTGACCTACGCCGCGATGATGAAAGGGATCGACGTGGTGAAGCCGGGCGCGACTACCGGCGATATCGGCCACGCGATTCAAACCTACGCCGAGTCATTCGGTTATAGTGTGGTGCGTGAATATTGCGGCCATGGGCTTGGCAAGATTTTTCACACCGCACCGAACATCCTGCATTTTGGCACACCGGGCTCCGGCATCAAGCTGGAAGAGGGGATGTTCTTCACCGTCGAGCCGATGATCAATGCCGGTAAAGCACCGACCATACTCAATAAGCATGATGGTTGGACTGTCACCACACGCGACAAGTCCCTCAGCGCCCAGTTCGAGCACTCGATTGGTGTGACGGCAACCGGCTTCGAGATCTTCACCACCAGCCCGAAGGGCCTCCATTGCCCACCGTTTTAATAAGAGTAAGTGTGGAGTGCGCATGAACAGTTTAATCATCGAAGAATCTAATGAGCGCATTATCGTTGGTGATAGAATAAAATGGCCTGTAATAATTTTGGCTCTTGGGCTTTTTTCAGCCGGCGCATTTCTTGTTCAAACATCGCGGGTGCCCGCAGATTTTGGCACAAGTATAATGTTTTTGTTTTTTCCGCTCGTGCTCTTGATAATTTCTTTTGCCATACGGCGTGTTTGTTTCGATTCTTTGGCGCAGACAATCGAAATTTCTGATTATCTATTGGGATTGAAGTGGCGTCATAAGCAATATCCGCTCGCTGAAGTCAGAACACTGTTGCTACGCCAAATAACCTATTGGAGTCCTGGTCAGGGAACAATACCCTTTAGATACCTAGTGCCTGCAGTCGAGTTACAATATGATGGCGTTAAAAGACTTACCACTGGTCGTCATAAATGGATTGCTGAGGAAGTGCCCGATCTTCTCAAAATACTGAAGCGCCGCTTGAATATACCTCTTGAGTCTAAAGTTCCTGGACTTTCCAGCACAGTGGGATCCGAAGCTTGGAATTCACGTGACTTGAAGTCGCGGCC
>JADMIO010838906.1_pt1 | contig 53894 bp, 49 predicted proteins | sample 8958161 | NCBI WGS metagenome assembly JADMIO01 (sample SAMN16585339, study PRJNA669376) | soil metagenome | isolation source: Crop rotation soil | place: USA: Cullars Rotation, Alabama | collected 2011
CTTTCCCGGAGCGACGCCAGTCCGGCGCCGCTCGTCGAGGTCGAGCGCGAACACATCATCCGCACGCTGCAGCAGGTGCGCGGCAACAAGGCCGTCGCGGCGCGGCTGCTCGGCATCAGCCGCCGCGCCTTCTACCGCCAGCTCGAGCGGCATGGCCTGCACCAGCGTATTCCGATGGCGGCGCGCGCCAACGAAACGGTGTCGTCGTCGTAGCCGCCGCAGGGTAATCGCGTGATCGAATTCGCCGTGCAATCGCCTTCCCGTCGCAGTCGGATTCTCGTGGCCGACGACACCGACAGCGTTCGCGCGCTGTATCGGAAGCTGCTGGCCAGCGACGGCCACGACGTCGTCGAGGTGTGCGACGGGGAAGCGGCGCTGGCGGCGGTTCAGAAATATCACCCGGATGTCATCCTCCTCGACGTGACCATGCCGCAGATCAACGGCCTCGAGGTCTGCCGCCGGCTGAAATCGGATCCGGCGACGCGTCTGACGCCGGTCGTGCTCGTCACGGGTCTGAGCGATCTGCAGCATCGCATCCAGGGAATCGAGGCAGGCGCCGACGAGTTCCTGTCGAAGCCGGTGCACCCGCTCGAGCTGCGGGCGCGCGTCGGCTCGCTGACGCGGATGAAGCAGCTGTTCGATGCGCTCGATTCCGCCGAAGCCGCATTCATGGCGCTGGCGCTGACGATTGAAGCGCGCGACCCGATGACCGGCGGCCACTGCGAGCGCCTGGCGCGTCACGCGGTGGCGCTCGGCAAGGCGCTGGGGGTCAGCGAAACCGATCTGCAGGCGCTGCATCGCGGCGGATACCTGCACGATGTCGGCAAGGTCGGTGTTCCCGATGCGGTGCTCTTGAAGAGCGGTCCGCTCACGCCGGCGGAATTCGCGTTGATGAAGAAGCATCCGGACATCGGCGACTCGCTGTGCGCGCCGCTGCAGTCGCTGCGCAGCGTGCGCCCGATCATCCGGTGCCATCACGAGCGCCTCGACGGCAGCGGCTATCCGCAGGGCCTGCGCGGCGACGAGGTCCCGCTGCTTGCGCAGATCGTCGGCATCTGCGACGTCTTCGATGCGCTCACCTCGGATCGGCCGTACCGGCCGGCGCTCGCCGCGGAAGAGGCGGCGCGCCATCTCCTCACGGAAGCGGAGCAGGGCAAGTTCCGCCGCGAACACGTCGAGACGTTTCTGACGGTCGCCGGCGTGCACGCGGTCGCCACCCTGTAGCGGCGATGGCGTCGACGGCGACGGAACCCATCCGCCTGCACGTGCTCGACGCCGACGCCGAGACGCGCGCCCTCATCGCCTCGCTCCTCAAAGCGCATACCGGCCGCGACTACCTCGTCGAATGCGCCGAGCGCGGCGTCTCGGAAGCGCTGCGCGAGAGCGAAGCGCAACTGGCCGCGGTGCTCGCGGACCGCGAACGGCTCGAACGGCAGTTCTATCAGGCGCAGAAGATGGAGACGGTCGGCCAGCTCGCCGGCGGCATCGCGCACGACTTCAACAACATCCTCACGGCGATTGTCGGCTTCGGCACCCTGGTGGCGGAACAGGTCTCCGAACACGAAGCGGCGTCGCGCAACGCGGCGGAGATTCTGACCGCGGCGAACCGCGCTTCGGCCCTCACGCGCCAGCTCCTCGCCTTCGGCCGTCGTCAAGTGCTCCATCCGACTCGCGTCAATCTCAACGAGACCGTCCACTCGCTCGCCGAAATGCTGCGGCAACTGATCGGCGAGAACATCGACCTGCGCATCATCTGCAAGCCGGACGTGCCGGCGATTCGCGCCGACTTGAGCCAGCTCGAATCGGCGCTGGCGAACCTTGTCGTCAACGCCCGCGATGCCATGCCGCGGGGCGGCAGGTTGACGATCGAGACGGCCGACGTCGTGCTCGACGACGACTATTGCGCGACGCATGTCGGCGTACGGGCGGGCCGGTATGCACGCGTGTCGGTCAGTGACACCGGCGTCGGCATGTCGCAGGAGATTCAGTCGCGCATCTTCGAGCCGTTCTTCACGACGAAGGAGGCAGGCAAGGGGTCGGGTCTCGGCCTGGCGACCGTCTACGGGATCGTCAAGCAGAGCGGCGGCAACATCTGGGTGTACAGCGAGCAGGGACGGGGATCGACCTTCAAAGTGTATTTACCCGTCGACGAGACGGCGGTGGCCGCGATCCCGCAGCCGGATGCCGGACGCGGCCAATGGTCGAAAGGCACGGAGACGGTGCTGCTCGTCGAGGATGCGCCGATGATTCGCCGGCTGGCGCGGGAGATCATCCAGCGCGCGGGGTACACGGTCATCGAAGCGGCCGACGCGGAGCAGGCGATGCGTCTTGCCGGACAGCACGAGCGCATCGAGCTGCTGCTGACGGACCTCATCATGCCCGGTCCGAGCGGCGTCGAGCTGGCTGAGCAGCTGCGCCGCCTCCGGCCGGATATCCGTGTCCTCTACATGTCCGGGTATACCGACAACGTCATTGTCCGCAACGGCATGCTGGGCGAGAGCGCGTCGTTTCTGCAGAAGCCGTTCACGCCGGCCGAACTGCTGCGCAAGCTGCGGCACGTGCTCGACGCGCAGCCGATCTAAGATCCAGTCATGTCCTATCCGGAAATGTTTATCGCGCCGATGCGCGAAGAGCTTACGCGCCTGGGTGTTCGCGAGCTGCGCACGCCGGCCGACGTTGACGCCGCGGTCGCCGCTCCCGGCGTCACCATGATAGTCGTGAACTCGGTGTGCGGCTGCGCGGCGGGCAAGGCGCGGCCGGGCATCGCGCTGGCGCTGCGGCACGATCGCACGCCGTCGCTGGTCGCCACCGTGTTCGCGGGGGCCGACATCGACGCCACGGAGCGCGCGCGCGCCTACTTCGCGCCCTATCCGCCCTCGTCGCCGTCCGTTGGCATCCTGCGCGACGGCAAGCTGGTGTTCATGCTGCAGCGGAGCGATATCGAGAACCGCGACGCGCGACAGATCGCCGAGCGGCTCACCGCCGCCTTCGATCAGTTCTGCGAAGGGCCTGTCAGGTCCGCCTGAGAGAGAGCGGAAGGTCCGCTTGAAGGCGGACCCCACACACGTAGGACCCCACGTGCGTGGGGCCGGCTTTTAGCCGGACCCCAACCGCCTCTCGCAGGCCGGCTTTAGCCGGACTTAACCGCCTCTCGTATGCATCTCGAGGTGCGGATCCCGCCTGAGGCGATCGAGCGGGATGAGCGCGGCTCGCGACCCGCTCGCCAGCCGTTGCTCGGCGCCGCGATCGCGGCGCCGTTCCCAGACGGAGCGGATCATTGCGGCGATCTCGTCACGCGTGGCGCCTGACCGGAGCGCGCGGCGCAGATCCGTCCCTTCGGTCGCATAGAGACAGAGGTACCACACGCCGTCGGCCGTCAGGCGACTGCGGTCGCAGTCGGCGCAGAACGGCGCGGTGGTGGATGCGATGATGCCGAAGACCGTGCCGTCGGGCAGGCGATAGCGCCGCGCGGGCGCGGAAGACTCGTCGCCGATGGGGCTCGGCGCGCCGTAGCGCCCGGCGATCGCGTCGAGCATCTGTGTTTTCGAGACCACCCGGTCCATCGACCACTGTGTCGCGCCGCCGACGTCCATGTACTCGATGAACCGCACCTCGGCGTTGCGCGCGCGGCCAAACTCGATGAGATCGACGAGCTCGTCGTCGTTGGTTCCGCGGATGACGACGGTGTCGATCTTCACGCCGCCGAAGATGCGCGACGCGGCGTCGATGCCCGCCACGACGCGGTCCAGTTCGTCGAAACGGGCCAGCCTGGCGAACCGATCGTGATGGAGCGTGTCGAGGCTGACCGTCACGCGGTGCAGCCCAGCGTCCTTCAGGCCCTGCGCCTGATCGGCGAGCAGGACGCCGTTGGTCGTCAGCGCCAGGTCGTGAATGCGTGGCTTCGCGGCGAGGCCCGCGACGAGCACCGGCAGGTCGCGGCGCAGCAGCGGCTCCCCACCGGTCAGGCGCACCTTGTCCACGCCCTGATCGAGGAAGACGTCGACGAGCGCCTCGATCTCCTCGAACTGCAGCAGGTCCTCTCTCGGCAGCCAGACGTAGTCCTGCTCGGGCATGCAGTAGGCGCAGCGCAGGTTGCAGCGGTCGGTCACCGAGAGGCGCAGGTTGCGCAGCGGGCGGCCGTAGACGTCCTGGATCACACCCGGTTTCATATCACGGAAAGCCGAGTCCGGTCGTGCGGCAGAAACGGCGTGGACGTACGCTGTCCTTCGAAACGCGTGCTCCACAGCCCGGGGATTTTCGCGTGGCAGCGAGGACAGCTGCCATCGGGCTGCAACTGGTAGTCCTGGATGAAATAGCCGTAGCGGCTGATCAGCCGCTGGCCGCACGTGGGGCAACTGGTGTGCTCGAGCGAGCCGACACGCCCCGGCTGATTGCCCGCGTAGACGTATCGCAATCCGGATCGGCGGGCGATCTCTGACGCCCGCATCAGCATCTGCGGCGTCGTGTCCGCCGGCTCGGTCATGCGGTAGTCCTGGTGGAACGCCGTGACGTGCCACGGGATGTCGGGCGACACGCCGGCGACGAACTCGGTCAGCCGTGTCAGCTCCGCGTCGCTGTCGTTGAAGCCGGAGACCAGCAGCGTGACGATTTCGACCCAGACGCCCGCGCCGTGCAGCCACGTGATGGTGTCGAGAATCGGCTGCAGCCGCCCTCCGAGCTCCCGATAGCGCTTGTCGTCGAAGCTTTTCAGATCCACCTTGTAGGCGTCGATGTGCGGGCGCAGGTATTCGAGAACGCGCGGCGTACCGTTGCCGTTGGAGACGAACGCCGTCGCCAGACCCTGTGCGCGCGCCGCCGTGAAGATGGCGGTGGCCCATTCAACGGTGATCAACGGCTCGTTGTAGGTCGATACGACGAGCCTGGCGCCCTGACGCAGGGCATCCTGCACGAGGGCGTGTGGCGTCGTGTCGCGCGGTGGTGCGCCAGCGTGCGGGTCGCGCAGCGCCTGCGACGTCACCCAGTTCTGGCAATAGCTGCAGTGCAGATCGCAGCCGAGCATCCCGAAGCTGTAGGCCAGCGCCCCGGGAAAGACATGGAAGAATGGCTTCTTCTCCACGGGGTCGCATTGCACGCCGCCGACGTAACCCCATGGGACGTGCAGCCGTCCACCCTCGTTGAATCGAACTTTGCAGACGCCTACCGCGCCCTCGGGCACCGGGCATCGATGACCGCAGGCATGGCAGCGCAGACGTCCGCCCGGGAGCGATTCCACGAGCTCGGGCGCGGCCTCGCGGGTGCGGGCCGACAACACATCCTGAAGCGTTGGCACCTGTGATCTGATCGTAAGGTACGGACCTCGATGACTCCAGAACCGGCCAAAAAATCCTCGATCCCACGTCCGGTGTGGTTTCTCGGCTGGACGAGCCTGTTTACCGACGCAGCGACGGAAATGATCTATCCGCTGCTGCCCGTGTATCTCTCGCGCGTGCTCGGTGCCGGCGCGCTTTCGCTTGGCATCATCGAGGGCGTTGCCGAGGGCGTCAACAGCTTCCTGAAAGTGCTGTCGGGGTACTGGACCGACCGCAGCCGCCGGCGGCGGCCGATCGTCATCGGCGGATACGCGCTCTCGTCGCTGGCGCGTCCCTTCATCGCGGTGACCACGTCGTGGCCGCAGGTGCTGGTCATCCGCGCGCTCGATCGCGTGGGCAAGGGCATCCGCGGGGCGCCGCGCGACGTGCTGCTCGCCAACTTCGCCACGCCGGCGACACGCGGGCGCATCTACGGGTTCCATCGCGCGATGGATCACACCGGCGCGATCGTCGGTCCGCTCGCCGCAACCGTCTTCCTGTTCTTTCTGCCGAATCAGTACCGTCTCCTGTTCGGGCTGACCGTCATTCCCGGCGCCATCGCCGTCGCCCTGCTCTTTTTCGTCGACGAAGATGCGGCCATCGAACCGTCGAACCAGCGCTCGCCCGAACCGTCGCAACCCCGAACGCTCGAACCTCGCACCGCCACGAGCCACCGCCTGCCGGCGCGCGTCGTCGCGCTGCTCGGCGTCCTGCTGGTGTTCGGCTTGGGCAACTCGGCTGACGCATTTCTGCTGCTGCGCCTCTCCGATGCACTCGGCGGCGCGACATACGTGCCGCTCCTCTGGGCGGCGATTCACGTCGTCAAGGCGTCGCTTTCGACATGGGGAGGCGGGCTGTCGGATCGCTACGGCCGCAAACCGATGATCATCGCGGGGTGGATCGTTTATGCGCTCGTCTATTTCGGCTTCGCGACGTCGACCGGCGCCACCGCGTTCATCGCCTGGTTTCTCTTTTACGGCGTCTACTTCGCGCTCGCCGAAGGCGCGGAGAAGGCGCTCATCGCGGATCTCACGCCGGCCGATCGCCGCGGCGCCGCGTTCGGCTGGTATAACGGGACCGTGGGTGTCGGCGCGCTCGTCGCCAGCGTGCTATTTGGTGAACTCTACGAGCACTTCGGCGCCTCAACCGCGTTCATGACAGGAGCCGCGCTGGCCGCGCTCGCCGCCGTGTTGCTGCTCTTCATTCGCACCGATAGAATGAAAGATTCCGATGATCGAGATTCTGGTCACCAATGACGACGGCGTGCACTCCGAGGGCATCAAGGTGCTCGCGGCAGCGCTGGGACACCTCGGCAACGTCACCATCGTCGCGCCCATGCAGGAAGCGAGCGCCATCGGCCACGCGCTGACGCTGCGCCGCCCGCTGCGCATCGAGACGATTGCGGCGAAGACGTTCGGCATCGACGGCACGCCGACCGACTGCGTCAATCTCGCCATCTCGCACATCATCGGACGCAAGCCGGAACTGATTGTCTCGGGGATCAACAAGGGCTGGAATCTGGGTGACGACGTGACGTATTCCGGCACGGTGTCGGGTGCGCTGGAAGGCGCGCTGCTCGGTATTCCGGCGATCGCCGTGTCGACGCAGAACTTCCATCGCCGCAACGAATACGAGTTCGGGCCATCGGCAAAGGCGGCGGGCCATGTCGCCGAGCTGGTGCTCGAGCGCGGCATGCCGAAGTTCACGTTCCTCAACATCAACGTGCCGTTCGGGCCGAACAAGGGCTTCCGCGTCACCGTGCAGGCCAAACGCAACCACGTCACCGTCGTCGACGAGCGGATCGATCCGCGCAAGCGGGCGTATTACTGGATCGAAGAAGGGGAGAACGAGTGGGAGCCGCACGACCGCTCGGACTACCAGGCCGTGCGCGACGGCTACATCTCGATTACGCCGCTGCAGCCGGACATGACGGCCCACGAGGCGCTCGACTACCTCGAACAGCTGCCGCTCGACGCGGCCACGCCGGTTCGGTAGGTTAGTCGTGGCCGCAGGGCGGGTCCTTTCGGACCCGCCAGATTGCTGATAGGCTTAGCAGGTTGTCGGGGCGTGGCTCAGCCTGGTAGAGCACTCGGTTCGGGACCGAGGGGTCGCTGGTTCAAATCCAGTCGCCCCGACCAAAAATCTAAAGAAATCCTTCCAGATTCTCGACTGCTGGCAACCGCTTTCGGCCGCTGGCAACCACCGATAGACAGGTTTTAGACAGGAAATCAGTTCGGGGTAGACGAGTAGCGGACCCAACTCGCCCTGCCGCCGCCAGCGATCAAGCGGCCCGCGATTGTTGGTCGTCGTGCACCGTTCTGCCGCGTCGCAGCTCTTCGAGGCCGTCCGGAACCGCCCCTCTTAGGAAAGTTGCACAAGCGTTGCACTCGGCGAGCACCAGCCAACATCCGTGTCACTGCCGAGTCGGTCTTTGCGACGGCGATGCGCTTCGGCCTACGATCCCGCCTCTGGAGGTTTTCATGAACCCGAAGCGCCTTCTGACATTCATTCTCATCGCGCTGTTTGCTGTCGCACTACCCGTCGCCGCTCAGAACAAATCCAAACCCGCGAAACAACCGACGACGAAATCCGCTCCAGCGGTGAACACCTTGGTCGATCTGAACTCCGCTTCGAGATCAGAATTGATGGCATTGCCGGGAGTCGGTGACGCCTACGCGGACAAAATCATCGCAGGCCGTCCCTACACGCGGAAGGATCAACTGATCTCCAAGAAGGTCATCCCACAGGCGACCTACGACAAAATCAAAGACAACGTAATCGCAAGGCAGGGGAAGGGATAGTCGCACGCGACCGAAACGGGATGCGGAGGGCCGGGAGGAATCCCGGCCTTTGTTTTTCAGCCTGTTCGGCGCGACAATGCGTCACGCTCAGGTTCTTCATCTGGCGCCAACACCGAAGCGGTGCGCCTCGCGCCGCTCCATTTCCGTCCTGTCGCCGACCACGGCGCGGAAGCGTGGGAGACCCGGCGTATGGCGTTTCGCGACGACCATTAGCAGAGCGGGACCATCCACAGCGAGCGTCCACCCGAGCTGACGAAGCTCGATTGCTTCGTGGGGGACACGACCAGAGAGGGCACGATGCAGTTCGCCACAACGGTGGCAAGTTCACGTCGACGGACCATGGCGAGTGGATGAACGGTGGTTACTTCCTCGTCAATCGTGCCGAATCCATGGATACGTGATCTGGACCAGCGCGGACGGTCGCGCACGGGCAGACGATCAAGATACTTTCCCCATCACAGTTCTCATTCAAGTTCGAGTTGACGCAGAACCGGTCCACGTGGACCACACTCTCCGAGGGATCACGACAAAGCACTGACCTCGCGGCGAGCGTCTGTCCGCAAGCGCGCTGGCCGCGCCTTGACAGTGCCCTCGATATAATTCATAAAATGTGAACTAATGTCCCGCCAGCACCTCACCGATTTCGAGCTGATGATCCTCCTCGCCATCCTGCGTATCGGGGATGACGCTTACGGCGTGCCGATTGCGAGGGAGATCGAGCAGACGGGGAAACGGACGGCGCTCCTCGGAGCCATCTATACCGCCTTGGATCGCCTCGAAGCGAACGGCCTCGTCGCCTCCACCTACGGCGATCCCACCCCCGAACGCGGAGGGAGAGCGAAGCGATTCTTCACGGTCACGTCCAAGGGGTTGAAGGCGGTCAAGGACACGCAGCGGGCCTTCACGGCACTCTGGAGTGGCATCCCACAACTGAAGCAGGGTCCCGCATGAATCCTCCTTGCCTCGCAACGGCTCTGCTGAAGCGTGTCTCCGCCAACGACGCTCTCGCCGGGGACCTGCGAGAGGCATACGCAAGCGGGAAGTCCGACTGCTGGTATTGGCGGCAGGTCCTGAGCGTGATTGGCGAAGCGTCACTCCAGACCGCGCGAAGGCATCCGGCGCGGACCATCGGTGCCGCACTGTTGGGCGCGGCCTGCGTTTGGATCAGCACGCAATACGTTCCGGTCATCCTCGGCTTCGATCAGTGGCTGTTCGAGACCGGCGTGAATCGGTGGTTCTATCTGAACGGCTACCACCTTCCACAATGGGGCCGCGATTTCCCCGCGCTGGCGTTGTGGAAAGCATGGGCGTTCGGTGTGGCGAGCTACGCGATAGCGCGAATCGATCTGCGGTCTGCCATCCCGTTCGCATTGGCGGTCGCAATCGGTAATCTCGTCGTGTTCGTGCAGTTCAGCCTTGGCGCGAACAGCTATTCGATGATGCAGCTTGTCGGTGATTTGATCGTGCTGTATCCGATGGCAGCCCTCGTTGGCGCGTTCATAGGGTCACGACCTGCCCAACTGCCATGCTGATCAAACCCCCGAACAACATTCCGTCATCCGAAATCACGCCCCGCTCGGTTTACGTCCGCAGGCGCGAGATTCTGCGCCTCCTCGGCCTGACGGCTTCCGCATTCATCGCTGGGCCACGGCGAATGGCATCGGCCGCGACGACGCATGGCGCAAAATTGACCGTCACCTCAAGGATGGTCACTACCCCCGATTCGCCGACGCCCTTCGACGCCGTGACCGGCTTCAACAATTTCTACGAGTTCGGTGAGGACAAGGAAGATCCGGCGCAGAACAGTGGACCATTCAAGCCTTCGCCCTGGTCGGTGACTATCGACGGCGAATGCGCGAAACCGGGGACCTATACGCTGGAGGACATCCTCAAACCCCATTCGCTGCAGGAGCGTGTGTATCGGATGCGCTGCGTCGAGGGGTGGTCGATGGTCGTTCCGTGGGTGGGATTTCCGCTGGGCGATCTGCTCAAGCGATTCCAGCCAAACGGCAACGCCAAATTCATTGCCTTCACGTCGGTCATTCGACCGGAGGAAATGGTCGGCCAACGTCGGCGGTTCCCCGCGATCCTTCCGTGGCCGTATGTCGAAGGGCTGCGAATGGATGAAGCCACGCACCCTCTTACGATTCTCGCGGTAGGGATTTACGGCGAGACCTTACCGAATCAAAACGGCGCACCGCTGCGGCTGGTCGTGCCCTGGAAGTATGGCTTCAAGGGCATCAAGTCCATTGTCAAGATTTCGTTCGTTCGCAAACAACCGACCACCACCTGGTCCCGCGAGTGGCCCGAGGCGTATGGTTTCTACTCGAATGTGAATCCGAACGTCACACATCCGAGATACAGCCAATCCACTGAGCGTAGAATCGGGGACTTCTTCCGCCGTCCAACGCTGATGTTCAACGGATATGCCGATCAGGTTGCGTCGATGTATACGGGGATGGATCTGCGTCGGTTCTATTGAATGCCGACAAAATCGCCGCCGAACCTCGCCACGAAGTTCCTCGAAGGCTGGTTGAAGAGCAAGAACCCGAGCTACTCCAACCAGAAGGTCTGAGAGAATTGTTCGAGACACGGAACAACGGCGAGCGCCGCGATGTGCGGGGAAGGAGGGAGTTGGTGCTGGCGTAAATCGGCGCAACTTCGGGTAGGCTACGTCTACTCCGAGGAGGCACGATGACATCTGCTGCAGCAACCCGTTGTTCGCTGGTCCACGGAATCGGGGCCACGTTCGCGTTGATGTTTGGAACTACCGCTGCCAACGCGCAGAGTCTGGTAACGCGATTCCAACCGTCCCGTCATCCCCAAGACGCATGGTTGGATGCCCTCCCAGGTAAACATCGAACCTTCATAGACGCCTCCACCGTAGATGGAGGCGGCTCGGCCCTCCTGTATGCCTACAACCTCTACGTCGGGAACAAATCCGACTATTCGCTGTCGGAACGCGATGTGGCGGTCGTGGTCTGTTTCCGCCATTCGGCAACGGCGTTCGGGTTCAACGATGCGATGTGGGCGAAGTATCCGAGGGCTATGAACTCCACGCCGGAAATGATCGATCCCAAGACGAAACAGCCGCCAACCACGAATCTGTATTACTCCGTCGATTACGGTCTGGACCTGCCGAATCTGGGGTCTACGATTCAGGATTTGGTGAAATTGGGAACGCAGTTCGCGATTTGCGGAATGGCGACAAAGGGGCTGGCGGGAAGCATCGCCTCGCAGACCGGAGGTAATGCCGATGTGATCTATAAAGAATTGATCGCAAACACCGTCCCGAACGGCCACATCGTTACGGCAGGAGTATTGGCCGCGAATCGCGCGCAGGAGTATGGCTACACGTTCCTGACGGCGTTGTGATCAGGGCCTGCGCGTATGCCCTTTCAAATCCCAAGCGCAACGCCGCAAGGTGAGTGATCGACCTTTTCCCGCCGTCGCGCGATGGCTGGCTGCTGGTCTGAACATATTGCTGCTGTCGGTCGAGGTCGGATACCTCATTCCCCGATGGGTCGGTGACGACGAAATTGTGATGGTGACGCTGACAGTCGGGGCTGCCGTCGTCACGCTCGCGTTGTTGATCGATTACTTCCGCCGGGGGCTGTTGGGCGACAATCGGCGAGTGAGGGCGGGGGACCTTCAGCCGATCCCAATCTGGTTGCGTTGGGGCGCTATCAGCATGAACCTCTTGGCGCTGTTCAGTCAGGGCGTGCTTCTGTCGTCACGCGGAGGTGTCAATCTACGGGCACTTCAAGAAGTGCTCGTCACGTCCCTTCTGGTTGGAACACCTGTGGTGAGTGTGGCGATCCTCCTGGATTACAACCGTCGTGGTCTGTGAGCCGGTGAAGCAGCGAGCATTGGGCTGCATTTCCTTCGAGATCGGATTCAATCGACACGTCGCGAACTGCTGATGGCGTCTGTGAACGTCAGCTTGTTGCCGAAAGGATCACGTTGCCCGCCGAGAACACGAGGGGCGGGAAAACCGCAGGGCCGGATCAGTTCACGTAGTCCAGGCACGTATCCCTCGCCGATCGATGCTGAAGGCGCGCGGCGAATCCTCAACCCCGAAGTTGATCGTGTCCATCGTCGCCTTCAGCTTGTGGAAGTGGATGTACATCACTTCGGCGCCGGTGGGACGAAAGGTGCGGCCATCGCGCCACCACAGCCGATCGTCCGGCGTCTCGTCGAGCGACTTCTGGTACGACGAGCTCGGCACCCACTCTTCGCGCCAGAACACGCGCGGCGCGGATCGCGGCGCGCGAAACAGCTCCTCCTGCAGCGAGCGCGTCAGCTCGGTTTCATCGAGATGCTCGTAATTCGGCACCGCCATCCGGGCGGCGACGTCCGGAATCCGCTCGAACGTCAGGTTGACGCGCCGCGTATTGCGGAACAGGGTGAAGTGGCCTGACAGACGCTGCCGGCGCGACGAGAGGATGTCGTGTGCCAACAGCAGCTCGTCGGTCATGAACCGCCGGATCTGTCCCCAGACGATGTCGAGGTCCGACGGCGACCAGAAGTCGTACGACTCGAGGTCGCTCGCGAAGAGCACCCCATAGGCGATCTTCAGATCCGCGAGCTTGCGCCCGCGAATCTCCGTCTTCGTACGAAAGAGGTCCGAGGCGCGCCTGTTGATCTCGTCGAGCGTCATCGGCTTGAAGAGGACGTTCGGCGTCGCGCCGCCGTCGAAGTCGGCGTCGGTATAGACGATCCACTGCACGTCGGGATTGTGCCGGCACGAGAGCAGGAACGCCGGCATCCAGAACGGCGCGCGACCGAAGTAGGTGACGACAATGGCGATGGAGGGACTAATAGCGTGCCGCCCGGTCGGTCTTCGCGTTCGCCCATGCCGCCGCTTTGTCGGCCGGCATGAGCTGCAGCAGTCGGTTGATGACTTTTCCGGCCGGCCCGAGGCGGAACTGGTAGATATAGCGTTCGACGTCGGGGGAGGTGTCCTTCGGGATCGAGGCGCCGTGCGCGCCTTCGGAGTTCAGGAAGACGAGCAGCGAATTGGCACGGAACGGGACGTCCTTGACCAGCTCGCAGCGCGGCCGCTCGACGTAGTAGACGCGGCTGCTTGGCGCCTCCTGATCCTGCAGCACGCGGTACAACTGCGTGCCGTGCGCCTCGCTGTCGCCGGCGCGCGCCAGGTATGCGATGCCGGTGATGAATCCCCAGCGCGGATCGCGGTGCGGCAGCAGGTTGTAACCGGGCCGCCGCAGCATGATTCGCCCGTCCGAGGGGTGTAGCTTGAGATCGATCTCGTCCGACAGGGCCGGACAGAACGAGGAGACATATTCCCGGACGACGCGCGCGAACTTCCGGTTCAACGCGTCATAGAGCATTTCGCCGACAATCCGGTTGGCGACAAACCCCCACACCAGCTTCGAATACGCCGGGGCGACGGCGGACGGCACCGCCCAGTGCTCGTCGCGGTTATTGGCGAAGAACACGGCTGCCGGCATCGCGTCGATGATCCGCCGGTAGGTGGTGTCCGGAAGCCATTGATCGATCACGATGTGGGGGAATGGATCGAGCTCGAGTGGCGCCGCATCGACCGCCGCGGCGACGTGACGACCGATGGCGTCGGCATCGAGCATCGAATCCAGCCGCTCGATCTCGAGACGCTTCTCCCAGTCGACGCGCTGGATGGTCATCAACTGGTCCGTTTGAACGCGCAGCGCCTGCACGGCGCTCGTCAGCTCCCGCGTCGCGTCGACGAGAGAATCGACGCGTGACAGCGAGCGCAGCAGCGTGCGCGGCCGCAGGAGATCGGCGGCGGCAGCGAATCGACCGAGCGTCTGGCCCATCGATTTCTACCTTACCACGCGTCAGACGGAGGAACGGGAGGCCTCCCCAACGACGATGTGATGACGCGCCAGGAGACGACGCATCGCGGCCGTTCCATCTTCGCCGGACCGTGGAGCGAACACCTCGCCGCGAATGCCAACGCTCTGCGCCGCCGCGACGTTCGCTTCGACGTCGTCGATGAAGAGCAGGGAGTCGGCCTCGACGTTCAGGGCGTCGAGGATAAGCGAGAAGTATCGCGGGTCGGGCTTCGAACAGCCCATCTCGCAGGAGAAGAACAGCCGGTCGAACAGCCGGCCGTAGTGCATCACATTGCGCATGTGCTGCGCACGGTATGGCTCCTGATTGGTCGCCAGATGGCAGGGGATGCCCGACGATCGCACCGCCGCAATCACTTCGGCGACCGCCGGATTGATCTCGATCGCCGTCCACGCGCGCAGAACATCGTCGACCGAACCGGCGCAGTCCCAGCGGGCGACCACCTCGCGCATCAAGGCGACGAAGTCGCCGCCGTTGTGGCACGGCCGCTCCACCGCGAACAGTTCGTTCTTGAATGCCGAGACCGCTTCGTCCGGGCCGCGGACGAGCGCCTGCCACCGCGATTCCCGGTCCGCGGTCGGCCGCTGCACCACGCCATCGGCGTCAATCAGGAGGGCCTTGATCGGCATGTCGGCAGTCTATCCCGCGCGGCGAACGCAGCTGACAGGACCGAAACGCGACTAACACTATTGATCGCCGGCAGGTACGGCCGCCGTGCGACAACCGCCGCAAGTCGTTGTCGCGCAACGGACTAAGCGGCGTCGCACAACTGGTAACAGCCTTGCTGTCGATTGCGCAGAAATGTACACGCCCGCTGACGACCGGGGCGCCATGCCGCCTTTCTTTGTCGTCGAGCTCGGCTCGCTGTTGGCGTTTGGACCTGCGGCGGCCTTTCTCGTGACCGGCGCTGGTGCGCTTGCGCGACGGCGTCTCACCAGCGGCGTGGCGGCGATGACCGCGATCGGCGTAGCGGCCTACGTTCATCAGCTGCTCGGCGGGGCGACGCTCGATCTGCAGTGGCCCTTCGAGGGCCTTGCTCTCGCCGTATCGGTTCTCGCCTACGTCTTCGTTAAGGTCCTCGCCATGCGCGTCGTCGCGCCGCTCGTCGCCAACGAGGCGGTCGATCGCCGGTGGGCGAGGATCGTGGTTAGCGAATCCCCCGCCTACTTCATGGGCGCGGCTCTTGCCGCCGGCATGGCCGCGCTCGTGGCCCATCGCGCGTGGCCGCTCGCTCCGGTCGCGGCCGTTCCATTGTTCTTCGCGTGGCGTGCCTACACCGACTACGTGGCGCGCCGCGAAGACGACCATCGCCGCGGCGAGGTGATCGACGCGCTCGAGCAGGGCCTCGCGGTCATCGATCGCGATACGCGGGTGCGGTGGTGGAGCGACGAGCTCGAACGGCTGGCGGGATGCGCGCGCGAGCGCGTGGTGGGACGTCCGCTGCTCGCCGCGATCCCGGCCTTGCGCGACAGCGCGCTGCCGCGCGAGTTGGAGCAGACCATTCACGATCGTCAGCCACGCATGGTGCGTCTCACGTTGCGCGTCGGCGGCGGCGTGCGAATGCTGCAGGTCAGGCTGATGCCGGTGAGCGATGGCGTGACGCTGCTGTGGCAGGACATCACCGAGCGGACCGAGGCCGAACGCTCGCTCAGGGAGCATGCCGAGCGTCTGACGCTGGCGGCCATCGGCGCCCAGGACGGGCTGTGGGAATGGGATCTGCGGACGCGTGACCTGTACGTGTCGGATCGATGGAAGGCGCTGCTCGGCCTGCCGATGGATACGGGGATCTCGCGCGCGGATCAGTGGCTCGATCGCATTCATCCGGAGGACGCCGAATCGTTGAAAGATGCGATCAAAGCGGTGATCGCCGGCGAAACGACGCATCTCGAGCATCAGCACCGCGTCCGGCACGAGGACGGCTCCTACCGCTGGTTCCTGTGCCGCGGGACGGCGGCCGACAATGGCCGGCGCCGATCGCGTATTGCCGGTTCGGTGACCGACGTTACCGAGCGGGTCGTCGATCAGGAGCGCCTGCGCACGAGCGGCTTCCGCGATCCGTTGACCGGGCTGCGCAACCGCACGGAGTTCCTCGAGGTTCTCGGCCGCCGGCTCGAGGAATTCAAGCGGACGAGCGAGCGGTTCGCGGTGCTGTTCCTGGACCTCGATCGCTTCAAGGTCATCAACGACAGCCTCGGGCACCTGGCGGGCGACGAATTGCTGATTGCGGTGTCGCGACGCCTCGAATCGTGCCTTCGCCAGCACGATTGTCTCGGCCGGCTGGGCGGAGACGAGTTCGCGATCCTGCTGACCACCGTCGGCGACGAGTCGCAGGCCAACGCCATCGCCATGCGCATTCAGGACGCCTTGCGCGAGCCGCTGTCCGTTGCCGGCCGCGACGTGTTCACGTCGGCGAGCATCGGCATCGCCTTCGCGCACCGCGAATACACGCGGCCGCACGAGATCATGCGCGACGCCGATACCGCGATGTATCAGGCGAAAGCGAACGGCAAGGCGCGGCACGAGCTGTTCGACGCCGACATGCACGAACTGGCGCGGGAGCGGCACGACCTCGAGAACGATCTCCGCCACGCGATCAATCACAACGAATTCGACGTGCACTACCAGCCAATCGTGTCGCTGGGCAGCGGCATGTGCGTCGGCTTTGAATCGCTCGTCCGCTGGACGCGCAACGGCAAGCCCGTGCCGCCCTCGACGTTCGTGCCGATTGCCGAGGAGCTCGGCGTCATCGACACGCTCGGCAACTGGGTCCTGCAGCAGGCATGTCAGACCTTCGCCGACTGGCAACGCCGGTTTCCGGCGGCCGGATTGAACTGCATCACCGTCAACGCCTCCGGCCGTCAGCTGATGCAGCAGTCGTTTCCGTTCCTCGTCCACGAAGCGGTGCGCAAATCGGGACTCAATCCGTCCGACCTGCGCATCGAGGTGACCGAAACGGCGCTGATGGACAACCCCGAGATCGCCGCCATGGTCCTCAGCGACCTGCGCGACTACGGCGTGAAGATCTATCTCGATGACTTCGGGACGGGCTGCTCCTCGTTGAGCCACCTGCACCGGCTGCCCGTTGACGCGTTGAAGATCGATCGTTCGTTCGTGATGAGCCTTCTGGAGCCGGACCGGCCGGCGATCGTCGAGAGCATTCTCGCGCTGGCGCGCACGCTGAAGACGAGCGTGGTGGCGGAAGGCATCGAGACCGACGTGCAGGCGCGCGAGCTCGAACGTCTCGGCTGCACGCACGCGCAGGGCTATCTGTTCTCGCGCCCGCTGTCGATCACGGCCGCCGAAGAACTGATCGCCGCCAATGAACCGCTCGGTCCCAAACGCACCGCGGCGGATGCCGAACCATGTGACGCGTCGTGGGACGCGCTGCTGACCGCGGAACCCGCGCTCCCGGAGGCCCGTATGTAATGATGGTGCCCTGATGTCACGGCCCGCCCGCTACCTGCTCGGCACCATCATCGTCGGCATCCTCGTGCTGTTCCTCTGCGGCCTCGCGCTGCGGCGGCCTCCGACGGCCGATCCATTCGACCAGCCCGCGCCCGCGTCCGCTCCGGTTCGCTAGCAACGTAGAATGAACCGGTATGTGCCGGAACATCCGTACGCTCTTCAATTTCGATCCGCCGGCGACCGACGAGGAGATCCGTGCCGCGTCGATTCAATTCGTCAGGAAGCTCTCGGGATTCACCAAGCCGTCAAAGGCCAACGAGGCGGCCTTCGAGCAGGCGGTCGACGATGTGGCGGCCGTGGCGCGACGGCTGATTGATTCGCTGGTGACCGCGGCGGCGCCGCGCGATCGGGAAGAATGGGCGGCACGTGCCAAAGCGCGCGCCGCCGAACGTTTCGAGAACCGCGCCGGTTAGTGGATGACCGACGAGCCCCAGATGGCTTTGCCCTGCTGCCGCCGCTGCCAGTCTTCGCGCAGGATTGACCAGACGACCTGGTCGAGGTAATCGCCGTTCCTGAAGAAGGCGTGTCGCAGCACGCCTTCGCGTTCCGCTCCCAGTTTCTTCATGGCCCCATTCCCGCGCGCGTTGCAGATCGCGGCGCGCGCCTCAAGACGATGTGTACGAAGTGAATTGAATACGAAGTCGAGCAGCGCCTCGGCCGCTTCGCCGAAGACGCCCGACCCCCAGAACTCGGAGGCGATGGCCACGCCCCAATCCGCCGTGCCGAACCCGGGACCGAGCGCGCGAACGTGAACCAGACCGATGGGCAGGTCCGAACCGCGAGGCACGATCGCGAAGCAGACGTACTGACCCGCCGCCCGCTGCTGCTGCGCCCACGTGATGTAGCGTTCGAATCCTTCAACGGTCGACGGCGGCGGCGAGATGAAGCGCATCACGTCGTCGGTCGAGAGCAGCGAGAAGAGGCACATGGCATCGCTCAAGCGCGGTTCGCGCAACGTGATGCGCCGCGCCTCGAGCTCCGGAAGCGCTGCTTTCCAGTCCATTTAGTTGGCGTTCCGCAGGGCGTCGGTGGGGACCAGCTTTTCACCCCACATGATGTTTTCGCCCCAGAGAATGTTGGTCGCCGAGACCTCGCCCCAGAGAATGTTCGTTCCCGAGACTTCTCCCCAGAGGATGTTCTCGCCCCAGAGAATGTTGCTCGATGAGACTTCTCCCCACAGGATGTTGCTGGCGTTCAGCTCGCCCCAGAGAATGTTCTCGCCCCACAGGATGTTCCGTCCGCTGACCATCCCGATGAAACCTTCGCCCCAGACGATGTTTTCTCCCCAGAGAATGTTCTCGCCCCAGACGACGTTCTCGCCCCACAGGATGTTTTCGCCCCAGAGGACGTTCTCGCCCCACAGGATGTTCTGACCCCACGACCGCGAGTTCCAGTAGACCGACTCGCCCCACAGGATGTTCTCGCCCCAGAGGATGTTCGACGCCCAGGCGTAGCTGGTCTTGCCGATCGAGGTCGTTGCAGTGACGCCGCTGCCGAGCCACCACGAACCCACCGGCCGTGAAGTATCGATGGCGCTCGCCAGCGTCACGGCGCCGGCGCCGTTGATTTCACCAGTCCCCTGGCTCAACGCATCCGCGTGGGCGATCGGGATGGCGGTGAACTCGAGGATGGCCTTCATGAAGTTCGGCGTGATGGCCTTCTGCTTGTGGAAACCCGACTGGTTGTGCGCCTGCAGCGCGAGCGCCACGACACCGGTCGCCACGGCGGTGCTCATGCTGGTGCCGCTGAGCACGAGCAGCGTCGCGCCTTTCTTGATCCGGCCCGACGCAAGCGCCGCGTTGTAGAGCGTGGAACCGATGGCGGCGTCCGACGCCAGCGTCGCGCCCGGCGCGACGACGTCCGGCTTCGGCAGCGCCTGGTACCAAGTGGGACCGCGCGAACTGAATGGCGCGACAACGTCGTCCGCGCGTTTGGTGGTGTTCTGGGTGACGGTGGCGCCGACGGTAATGGCCGAGTGCGCGTTGCCCGGGGACGTGATGCCGCCGTAGCCAATCGTGCCGTCCGCCTTCAGGCCGTAGTTCCCCGACGAGACGAGGACGTAGATGCCCGCCGCGCTCGCTTTCTCGACGGCGCGCACGAGCGGATCGTTTTCCGGCTTGGCAAGGATCGGATGGCCGAGCGAGAGGTTGATGATCTGTACGTTCAGCTTCGAGTTGTTGGCGACGACAAACTCGATGGCTTTGATGACGTCGCTCGTCTTGCCCGCGCCCTGGGCGTCGAGAACCTTCAGTCCGATCAGCTTGATGTCCGGCGCGATGCCCTGGTACTCGTAATTCGAGAGCTTGCCGCTGCTGCCAATGAGCCCGGCGATGTGCGTGCCGTGGCCATAATCGTCAAATGGGGTCGTCGCAATGCCGCCCCTCGTGAAGTCCCAGAAACCGACGATCCGTCCGGTGAAGTCGGCATTGGGCTGAATTCCCGAATCGATGACGGCCGCCGTGATGCCGGTTGCGCCGGTAGGGAAGGACACGTTCGGCGAGGCGATGTGCGGCAGACCAAGCGTATCGCGGAGCGTGTTCGTCGCCGTCTTCGACTGCAGCGACGCGGACGCGTCGAGAACGGCGCTCGTCGTCTCGACGATCGCGCCGTCGGCGCTGACAGCCGCGTCGCTCGACACGGCCGTGACGCAACTGCTGGCGGCAAGCGTATCGACGTCAGCGGAATGAATGCGCGCCGAGATGGCGTCAATCACGTCGTGTTCGGCGCGGACGACGTCGCCATGTCGCAGGACGGCGTCGCGCACGCTGGCGCGACACCCGGGGTTCACCGACAGGATGACAGCCTGAGTCGGCGCGCCCGTCCGGATCGCCTGGCGCAGGGCGCTGTCGACCTTGTCGGCGGCAGCTGCCTCGGAGGCCGTCGCCGCCATGAAAAGCGCAGCGACGCCTGCTGCAGATATAAAGAATTTGGGGGTAAGCACGTCGGTGCTGCTGAGCAATCCTTCGGCCACGCTCAGCTGTTCGCCCGCAAATAGCTGAGCGGTTTAGGCTTGACCCTCGTTTGAGGGCGTCTGACCTGAACACGGATTTGTGGGCCGATGTTGCAGCGTAGAACACGGCTGCCGCGACAGCCAAAGTTTCTTGCATATTTGCACGCGAAATCACGGAAAACGTGCGTGTTCAATTCTGAACCGACATGTCGCTGGATCGCACACTGGTCGTTACAGAATTCACTTGGACCCGCACGGTTGACGACAGGTGTTATCACACGTATTATGAGTCGTGGCGTGGAACCTTCAGGCGGAGCTCAAGCAGCAAAAGCCGTTCAGCAGCCTGAAGGAAGAGGCGAATCTCAGCATCCTTCGAACGGCGGCGCTGCTCGAACATGCCTTCGAAGCGGCGCTCAAACCGCACGGCATCACCGCCACTCAATACAACGTGCTCCGTATCCTTCGCGGCGCCGAGCCGGAGGGTCTGTGCCGCAGCGAGATCAGCCAGCGGTTGGTGAGGCAGGTCCCGGACGTGACGCGGCTTCTGGATCGCCTCGAGGACGCGAAGCTCATCGCGCGGCAGCGGGGCGGCGTCGATCGTCGGTACGTTGTCACGCGCATCACGGGCGGCGGCCTCAACCTCCTCGATGAGGTGGAGCATCGGATCGACGAGATCCACGACGAGCAGCTCGGGCATCTCGACGAGTCACAGCTTCGCAGTCTGGTGTCGCTCCTGGAAATCGTTCGCCGCAAATGACGGGGTCAGACCCCCTCAATGACTTGTTCCGGGGTCAGACCCCGTAAACGAGGCGACTCAGGGTTGGAATATTTGAGCGCCAATGAGTGTTATCACAACTGATGTTATGACAGCGACTACAGATCTTCAGCGCATCGGCGTTCAGCCGGCGGGATATCGCCTGCCGGACGAGGCCCGAATCGGGGGCGTGCGGTTGCAGGTGAGCGACCTCGCCGCGTCGCTGCCGTTCTATACGGACGTCCTCGGCTTCAGCGTGCTATCGCTCGAACACAATCATGCCGCGCTTGGCGCAAGGGGCGGTCCCGCGCTCGTCGAGTTGCACGAACGGCCGGGCGCGCGGCGGGTGCCGCGGCGCGGCCACATCGGCCTGTATCACTTCGCGGTTCTTCTTCCCGACCGCCCGGCGCTTGGCCGCCTCGTCGCGCACCTCTCCGACATCGGCGTGCCCGCGGGCTCGGCAGACCATCTCGTGAGCGAAGCGCTGTATCTGACCGATCCGGATGGACTCGGCATCGAGGTCTATGCCGACCGCCCGCGCGCGGAGTGGCGAACGCGTGGTGGCGAGATTGCGATGGCGACCGACCCGCTCGACGTCCGCAGCGTGATCCGCGCGGCAGGCGGCGAATCGTGGGACGGCATGCCCGCGGGCACGACCATCGGGCACGTGCACTTTCACGTGCGCACGCTCGGCGAAGCGAAGACGTTTTACCAGGACGCGCTCGGCTTCGATACGGTCGTCTGGAGCTATGCGGGCGCGCTGTTTTTCTCGGCGGGTGGATATCACCACCACGTGGGTACGAATACGTGGGCGACAGGCGCGCCGGTCGCCACGGCAGAAGATGCGCGGCTCCTCGAGTGGGAGCTGCGTCTGCCGACGTCGGCGGACGTGTCCGCGGTCGCGGCAAACGCCGCGCGCTCGGGCTACGACGTCCGCGGTGACGGCGGCGACAGCGTCATTACCGACCCCTGGGGCGCACATGTGCGCCTGGCCTCGAGCACATTCGAGCGCTGATGCAAAGGAGCAACTCGTGAGCACTGCAACCGAACGCAAGACGACGACCTATGCGATTGACAAGGCCCATTCCGAAGTGACGTTTCAGGTGCGGCACCTGCTGACGAAGGTACGCGGACGATTCTCCGACTTCGAGGGCACCATCGAGTATGACGAGCAGCGTCCGGAGGATTCATCCGTCGACGTCGTCATCAAGGCAGCGAGCATCGACACCAACGAGCGCGATCGCGACACGCACCTGCGCTCGGCGGATTTCTTCGACGTCGAGAAGAACCCGACGCTCACGTTCAAGAGCCGTTCGATCGCGCGCAAGGGAGCGGAGGGGTTCGATCTGTCGGGCGACCTGACCATTCACGGCGTCACGCGGCACGTCACCTTCGACGTCGCCTTTCTCGGGAAAGCGAAGGACCCGTGGGGTAACGAGCGCATCGCGTTCGAGGCGGAGGCGGCGATCAACCGCAAAGACTACGGCTTGAACTGGAATGCGGCGCTGGAGACGGGCGGTTTCCTCGTCGGCGACGAGGTGAAGATCAGCCTGTCCGTGCAGGCCGTTCCCAAGCCGCCGGCGGTTCGCGGCTGACCGAGCGTCAGGCCGCGGCGGGCGCGGGGTGGTCGTTGTCCGAATGTGACGCCCAGATCTGCCGGCACGACGTGCACCGGTAGTACTGCGCGATTGACGTCGCGTAGAGCGGCACGCCTACGTCCGAATGACACGCCGGGCACGGCGTGGGCGTGTGTTCGGGCGTCGGCGGCGGCGTGAACGTGAAGAGCGGCATAACCGTGGTCCTCGAGGTCAATCCGCGGTGTAGGCGGCCAGTCGCCAGCCAGCGCGCCGCAACTCGGACGCGATGATGGCGTGTCGACGGAACGCACTCCACGCGCTCGTGAACGTTTCGGCGATACCGATGCCTCCGGTCGAATGCGGCATCAGCGAGAGGGTGAACGTCCGATTGCCAGGTCGTTGATCCACGCGGCACGTGAGCCGATGGTGGCCTCGCTCAAATATCCAGCGAAGAAGACGGCGGGGTTCGCGCTGGGCGGCTGATCGTCTCATGGCTGGCAGGATTTCAATTGGTATGCCAGCCGTCCGTCGAGCTCTGTCAGACGAGTTCGTTCAAACCAAGCCGTTGTGTGGGTGTTTCGTCGAGACCGTCGGCCCCAATCCTTGAGAGCAGTGGCGTCCGCCGGACCGGGAACAGTCGCGCTGAGCCATAAATGAGAACAGGACAACACACTGCGCCGCGCGGCGCGCGAGCGCCCCGTGAGTCGCGAGGCTATTTGCCGGGCAGTGGCTGCAGCGGTGGCGTCACGCCCTCGGGAACGCCTTGCGCGAACGCGTTCATCGTCATGGCGAGGGTCGTGTACGTGCCGCTCAGCGTCAGCAGATCGACGAGCTGCTGTTCGTTGAGGAACTGCGCGGCGCGGCGGTAGGTCGCGTCGCTCACGGTGTGCGTCGTCGAGACGTCCATGCAGAGGTCGTAGACCGCCGCTTCGTCCGCTTTCATCGACGCCGGCCGACGGCCGGCTTTGAGGTCGGCCAGTGTCGATTCGGCGACGCCTTCTTTGAGGGCTAGCGGATAGTGCGCGAGCCACTCGACCTGCGACGTCCACAAGCGCGCCTGAATGAGAATCGCGAATTCGTTCAACCGCCGCGGCACCGACGTGTTGAAGCGGAGGTAGTCGAGCAGCGCGAACATGCGCTTGCCCAGCTCGGGGCTTCGCAGCAGCGCGTTATAGGGGCCACCAAGTCCGACGCTCGAGACCTTCAGGATTTCATCGGCCAGCGCCTTCTGCTGCGCATTGAGCTGCTCGACCTTCAGCTGTGGAAGCCGTCCTGGTCCTGCCGCCGGCGCCGCCGATGCCTCGGCCCTCGCCTCTTCGAGTCGTGCGACGCGAAAGATGCGGACCGCGCCGCGTTCGACGTACTGGCGAGTGGTGAAGGTGCCGGTCAGGCGGACTTGAGCGCCGCTCGTCGCCCGCGTCATCAGATCGCGCGGCAATTCGACCTCCACCGAATGCGGCCCGCTCGCATCGCGGTACTCGAGTGTCCAGCCGGTCGTCTCGCCGCCAATCGCGATCCGACCCCCTTGCAGTGTCCCGGTAAGCGTCACTTCGCGCTGATCGCTGGTTTGCGCGAACGCCACGGGCGCGATGCCGGTCCAGATGAGAAGCAGCAGCAGGGTTTTCATATGCTTCTGCCTATACTGCGCGCGGTCTCCGCGGATGTCGAGTCGATTCACCGCCGTGGTCATTCCGACGAGGATGTGACCCGCCACCGCCGGGATGAATCGCCGCCGCACGCGCTTCCTGACGTGACATTCAGGAACTCTTCAGACTGCGCTGCCGTGCAAATGCACTAGAATTTATTCGGATTCAACTCGATCGATACAAGCGTGTCCGCCAGGATGCGCGCGTCTTTCCGGAGGTCATATGCGGACATTCCAGTGGATGTCTCTCGCCACTTTCGCACTGTTCCTGGGCGGTGTTGCCAGCGCGCAGCAAGATGCTGGTCTTTCACAAGACACGAGGGCGGTTGCGCCCTGCCAGTTGCCCGGTGCGCCGGCCAGCAAGACACCGGCGACCGATACCACTGGTCCCTCTACGATGTCGCCAAAGGCTTACGTCAAGGACCTGATGAACTACATGGTGATGCCGTCGGCATCCGGCGTGTGGAACGCCGTCGCGACCTCCACCGACCAGACCGGTGTCCACGAGTCCAAGCCGCAGACCGACGAAGACTGGAACAAGGTCATCGCGGCGGCAACCGAGCTCACCGAGGCGACGAATCTCTTGATGGTGGCGGGACGCAAGCGCTGCGTCGGCGGCGCGATTCCGGCGGCCTTCGTCACTGACTGGAACCGCAAGGCGCGCGAAGTGGGCGAGGCCGCCAACATCGCGCTCATCGTCGCCAAGAAGCACGACGCTGACGCGCTCGGCGAAGCGGGCGAACGGATCGACGTCTCCTGCGACCAGTGCCACGAGCGTTACCAGCTGCTTGACGACGACCCGACGGACAACAACGGCAAGGTGTGGGGCACCTGGAAACCGAAGGCGGGGTCCAAGGCCAAGCCGGCGGTCCCGCCGACCGCGGCACCGGCGAAGCCGGCAACGGCGGCGACCAAGGGCTAGCACGGACAGGTTGTAAGGGGAACCCTATGAAACACACGCTTTTGTCCTGTGCGGCCGCTGCCGCGGCAACCGTCGTCGCTCTCGGACTCACATCAATGCCGGCTGCCGGGCAGGGCGGAACCGGTACCATCGTCGGCCACGTGAAATACATGGGGCCGACACCGGTGAATCCCATCATCCGCATGGGCGCGGATCCGCGGTGCAACAAGCTCTATGTCGGCAAGCGGCCCACCTCGCAAGCGTTCATCGTCGGCGCGGACGGCGCGTTCGCCAACGTGCTGGTGAACCTCGATGGTTCGTTCCCGGCGACGCCGGTCGCGACCACGCCGGCGGTGATGGATCAGAAGGACTGCCAGTACACGCCGCGCGTGATCGGCGCTCGTATCGGGCAGACGCTGCAAGTCAAGAACGACGACCCGACGGATCACAACATCCATTCGGCATCGATGGCCGGCAACGACTTCAACACCACGCAGACGGTAAACGGCAAGCCGTTCGAATACAAATTGAAGGCGGCCGAGCTGCTGCACGTGCGCTGCGACAATCACACGTGGATGAGCGGCTACGTCGGCATCTTCGATAACCCCTACTTCGCGGTCAGCGGAACCGACGGCACCTTCACGATCGCGAACGTGCCGGCGGGCATGCAGACCGTCAAGGCGTGGCACGAAGTCATGGGGATGCAGACGCAGATGGTCGACGTGCAGGCGGGAAAGACGACAACGGTGGATTTCACCTTTGCACCGGGCAAGAAGACCGCGAGCGTTCCCATCCACGAGCTCGTTGTCCCGATGCAGATGGCGACGTTTCTGACGCACTGATCCGACGGTTTATGGCCTATCAGCCAGCGAGGCACGAGCAGATATGAGAACACAGCATACGCGCAGGACTGTGACCGCGGCCGCTTTCGCCGCGGCCTCGGCGGCCGCGCTCATCGTCGCCGTTTCACTTCCGGGCGCTTCAGGTCTCGTGGCCACGGGGCTCGCGCAGACCAAGGCACCGGCGACCAAGGCACCGGCGACCAAGAGTCCGGCTCCGGCGGCGAAGGCACCGCAGACGACCGCACCGCCGACCACGACCTCGAGCGCCGGCCCGGTCTCGACGCAGGCCCAGCCCTTGAATCCGGTCGGCGGGCAGAAAGACGGCCCGCCAGTAACACCGAAGCCGGGCGGTCCGCTGACCCCTTCGAAGACGACGTACAAAGTCGATGCTATCGAGTTCTTCCTCACGCCCGATCAGTTTGTGGAATACAAGTTCAGGCTGAACACGGGTCAGAGGATGATCTTCAACTGGAAGGCGACCGGGCCCGTTGAAGTGGACTTCCACACCGTGCCGGACGGCAAGCCGATCTCCGCCTCGGAAACCTACCAGAGGGGACAGATGAGCAGCGGCAGCGGCGATTACCGCGCTCCCTACCCCGGCCTTCACGGATGGTACTGGCACAACACCGGCAAGACAGAGGTGAAGCTCGTTCTCAACGCCGCAGGGTTCTGGACGGAAGCGTGGATGTTCAGCGGAGACCCCGTCGGCGATCCGATGCCACTGCAGGATCCGGCGCCGCCGGAGAACTGACGGCGAAGGGCGATCAGCCGTAGTAGGTGATGAGCCGCCCGCTGATCGCCACAGCCATCCACAGCGCGAGCGAAACGGCGCCGACGATTCTCGGGACCCACGTTGGCAGGCGTCCCTCGTCGGCGACCGCGACCCGCTGACGCACCGTGGCGGTGTAGAGGAACGCCGCCGCGAGGAGGTACATCTTCAGGACGAACAGCCAGGACCTGTGGTAGGTCAGCGCGTTCGTCGTGAACTGCGGGATGCCCGTCACCAGCACGGCCAGCGCGGCCCAGAGCAGGACCCGCTGCGCGCTCCGCGCGATGCTCGCGCGCGATTGGCCGATGGGACCCCACCCGAGCAGCCGCAAATCCCCGATGACGATGGCGCCGATGAATATCGTGACGGCGAGCAGGTGCAGCGCCTGCGTCACCGGGAACAGATACGTGGAATCGCGGAACGCCTGGCTGATCGTGAGGCCTTCACACCATTCGAAGAACGGAAGCAGCAATGATCGGCCTCACTTGAACCAGTTATTGGGGATGAGCCGCGACGAGACGATAATCAAGGACCAGAGCAGCAGCGACGCACCGCCGGCCAGCCGCGCCGTCGCCGCGACCTGCGGATCCTTGTCCCACTCCTCGGCCGTCCGGTTGGTCTTGAGATGAAACGCCAGGGCGTTGAGTCCCGCCAGGACGAGGAACACGAGCTTGGCGAGAAAGAGCACGTTCCGGTAGTAGCGCAGCGGATCGACGCAGAAGAGCAGAATTCCGGTGGCCATACTCGGGACGAAGGACGCGATCTGCCACGGGAACAGGCGGCGCTGGATCTGCGCCGGCGGCGCATCGGTGAATGCCAGGCCGACCAGACGCAAGTCCATCATGATCACGAGGCCGGCAAACAGCACGATGCAGGCGACGTGCGACGTCTCGATTAACGGATAGCCAAAAGGGGACTCGCGGAGCGTAGTCGTCCAGGCGAGTCCTTCGAGCCACGCGAAGGTGCGGACGATCGAGGACAGTGGTCCGCCTTATTGCGGTTCGGCGCCGTCGTTCGGCCCGCCGACCGAGCCGATGTAGAAGCTGCGTCCGTCTTTGAGCACCAGCGTCCGGCCGTTGGCGAGCCCCGGATCGTTCTTGCCCTGGTAGCCTTTGACCACGGCGGTCATGCCGTCGGTGAAGTCGGCCTTTTTCAGCCCGTGACGAGACAACTGGCTTGGCGCAGCGGTTTCGATCATCCAGTGCTTCACCGCGCCGTTGGACTCTTTGGTGTCCATGTAGATCCAACCGTGCGGGTTCGCCCATTCCATCCTGGTGATGATTCCATTCAGCGTCAAGGGCTTGGTCTGGTCGTATTCCGCCGCGAACGCATGATGCGCCTGCGCCGGCTGCACGGCGCACAGCGCCCCAGCCACGAGCAGCATAAGAAAAATATTCGTCTTCATGAGGATGCCTCCAACTACAGATCGCCTATGCGCGTCAGCGAGCGGGAGCCGATGCCGGCGCCGCCGACGCCGACGTTGGTGCCGATGCACCATTCTGTGGATACCAGAATACCTGATGGCAGCTCTCGCACACTTCGTCGATCTTGTCGCCCGCCTCGAACAGCGCCAGCGAATCCTTCTTGTCGATCGCGGCCAGCGCCGGCTGCAAAGAGTCCTGAAGGGCCCGCGCGAACTGGTTCCAGCCGCTGGGACTCTTGTCGATGAGTGCGCGAACCTGGTCGGGCGCCAGCTCGATGCCCGGCGACAGGGATCCGGCGCCCGGCGGCGCCACCGCGCGACCAGGCATCATCAGGAGGTTGGCGCCTTCGCTGACCGTCATCGCGCTGTGACGGACCGCTGCCCACTCCTCGTCGTTGGCCGGGGCGTGCTCGATCTGCTTTCCGTGGTCGATGTCGGTCTTCACCGCGTTCCACACCACGTCGACGTTGGGATCGATCACGCTGTTCATGACTTCCCGGATCGACGCGACGGGATGATACGGAGGAGCCGCAGCCGCCGGCGGTTGCTCGGGAGCAGGCTTCGAGCAGCCGACCAGCAGACAGGTACCGCTGAGCGCGACGGCGATGAGTGCATGATGACGAATAGAAGCCATATGCGGGAGACGATAACGGGAAACATCCGGCTCAGTCAATGCGAATGAAGCCCGTAAACACTGAAGAATAATTCAGAAAATCTTCAGATCCATGCGGCCCTGATCCCACGCCGTAACCGGTGCTTCGCTACGCTGATCGACGCGGCGCGTCGCGTGAGCGCGCCGACTCGCGGACTGCCGATGGCCCACGGTGTGAAGCCGGTGAGCATCCTCACGCATTGGGGTTCCACTAAACGGTGAACCACGACCGTTTCAGCGCGCTACGCACCGGCACAGGCTTTGAGACGGCAGCGTCTTCGGGGGTTCCGATGCGCCGAGTTTGTGTACCCGTACTGCTGACGCTGACGTCGCTGCTTCTCGCCGTCCCGGCCCGCGCACAGATCCAGTCGCGGCCGACGGATCAGCCCATCGTCACCGCTAATAACGAATCGTGGTATCTCAACCGCGAGCCGGTTCAGTTTGGCGGCGATTTGTACTATCCCGCCGGCGCGACCATCTTTTTCAACGGCAACCACATGGTCCGTTCCGGGCACTACAACGGGGTGCCGCTCTATACCGACACCACCCTCGAGCCATTCAGCATCGTCTATGTGCCGCTCGAACGCGGCATGATGCAGCCATACGAGCGCGTCAGACAGGGAAGCCTCGCCGGCACGACGGCAAGTCGCTCGCCGTCGTTCCCCGTCGCCACGATACCAACCACGACGTCGTTGCCAGAGGCGGCGGCCGCGCCGACCGCGCCGCCCGAGCCCATTGGCGCAATCGGCGTGTACACGCCGGAGACGGCCACGGGTACGACCGGAACGAGCGTGCCGTCGCCAGTAGGAACCCGCGGGCTGGTCGCCGCGGCGCCACGGCCCGTCGCTACCCGCATGACGACAGCGACGCGACCGACGAGCAATGACGGGTTGTGGATCCGCTACCTGGGCGAGAAGTGGGTGAGCGGCGGCGCTGCCGAACCATTGACCCCCGAGGCGTTCCGTGTCGTCGGCAACTACAACGGCTTCCCGGTATTTGCCCGCCGCGACAAGTCGGAGCAGGTGATTTACGTGCCGACGATCGCGGGCTTCGTCGCCCCCTACCGGCTAAAGCACTAGCGCCGGCAGGACGACGGGCGAGTGCACCGCGGTGTCGCGGCGATCGCCTTCGTAATAGACACGCTCGAGAAACAGGCCTGATGCCGGCGCGGTCAACCGCGCCGGCAGCTCCGATCGGTCGCGGAGCATCGCGGCCGCGGTCGCGACCGTCAGGCCACCACGCCCCACTTCCGCGATGACGCCGACGAGCCGCCGCACCATCTTCCAGATGAAATGCGATCCTTCGATGTGCACGAGGATCAAATCGCCGTCCTCGTAGATCTCGAGCGCGTCGACGAGGACCTGCGTGGAGGTCTCGTCAGGATCGTCATCCGAGAACGATTGGAAGTCGTGAAAACCGACGAAGCGTGACGCGGCGGCGCGCATCTGCTCCACGTCGAGGGCGTCTTTCACCCACCAGACAAACGGCTTGGCAAACGCCGTGCGGCGGCGCGAGATGTTGTAGATGTAGCTGCGCGCCTTCGCATCGTGGCGGGCGTGAAATTTGTGACGGACCTTGTCCGCGCGCAGGATGTTGATGTCCGACGGCAGGGCGTCATTGATTCGGCGGCGAAGCATCTCCGGAGCGCCGCCGGTATCGATATCGAGGTGGGCCACCTGCGCCATCGCGTGGACGCCCGCGTCGGTCCGTCCGGATCCGTAGAGCTCGAACTCGCGGGCGCCGGTCGCCTCGCGAATCGCCCGCTCGATTTCGCCCTGAACCGTCCGCGCGTTCTTCTGAATCTGCCACCCGCTGTAGCGGGTGCCGGCATATTCGATGGTGAGCTTCAGTCTCATGCGCAGTCGGCATTATCCCTGCAGAGCCGCCGCTATCGGTCCATGGCGATCCAACAGATGAGCGGCATACAACGGCGATACGCGGCCGGTGCGGAAGTGCAGGCGGACGGTTCCACGCATTTCCGTGTCTGGGCGCCCGAACCTCGGCAGATTTCGCTGCGCATCGAAAGCGGCGCGGCGCGCGACGTCAAACTCGAGAGCGAGGAAGACGGCTACTATTCGGCGCTCGTTGCCGGCGCGGGCGCAGGGACGCGCTACCGCTACGTGCTCGACGGAGACGCGTTGCCGGACCCGGCGTCCCGTTATCAACCCGAAGGCCCGTTCGGTCCGTCAGAAGTCGTCGATCCATCCGCTTTCCGCTGGGAACACCCGGCGCGCGGCGTGGAGCTTGGCGGTCAGGTGTTTTCGGAGATTCACGTCGGCACCTTCACGCGCGAGGGGACGTGGCGATCGGCGATCGACAAGTTTGCGCTGCTGAGGGACGCCGGCATCACGACCATCGAAGTGATGCCTCTTTCCGACTTTCCCGGACGATTCGGCTGGGGCTATGACGGCGTCCTGCCCTATGCGCCGGCACATCAGTACGGCACGCCCGACGACTTGCGACGCTTCATCGACGCCGCGCATGGCGCCGGTCTCGGCGTCATCCTCGACGTCGTCTACAACCACCTCGGACCGGATGGCTGTGTCTTCGGGCGCTACGCGAAGTCGTACTACTCCCGCACGTATTCGAACGAGTGGGGCGACGCCCTGAATTTTGACGGGGATGATGCGCAGCCGGTACGCGACTACTTCGCCAGCAACGCGGCCTACTGGATAGACGAGTTTCAGTTCGATGGTCTGCGGCTCGACGCGACGCAGACGATTCACGACCGCTCGCCGCGGCACATCATCGGCGAGATCGGCCGCAGGGCCCGCGAGGCGGCGCGCGGCCGGTCGATTGTGCTCGTCGCCGAGAGCGAGACGCAGACCGTCAGGCTGGTGCGCGCGCTCGATGCGGGCGGCGACGGTCTCGACGCCGTGTGGAACGACGACTTCCATCACAGCGCCATCGTCGCCATGACGGGGAAGCGCGAGGCGTACTACTCGGACCACCGCGGCACGCCACAGGAATTGATTTCGGCGGCCAAGCGCGGCTATCTGTTCCAGGGGCAGCGCTACGCGTGGCAGATGCAGCCGCGCGGCACACGCAGCGACGGCATTCCGGCGCGCGCGTTCGTCACCTATCTCGAGAACCACGACCAGATCGCCAATTCAGGCGACGGTTCGCGCGTGCGGTTTCAGACCTCGCCGGGCCGCTACCGGGCGATGACCGCGCTCATGCTGCTGCTGCCGGCCACGCCGATGCTGTTTCAAGGACAGGAGTTCGGCGCCAGCGCGCCGTTCCTCTACTTCGCCGATCACAACCCGGAGCTGGCCAAGGCGGTGCAGAAAGGGCGCGCCGAGTTCGTCAAACAGTTTCCGAGCCTGACATCGGACGCCGCCCAGGCGCGCGTCGCTATTCCACACGATCCGCGGACGTTCGAACGCTGCAGGTTGAACTGGGACGAGCGCGACAGCAACGAGACGTTCGTTCGTCTGTTCCGCGATCTCCTCGAGATGCGACGGCACGACGCGGCATTCCGCGCACAGGACGAGACGATGCTCGACGGCGCGGTGCTCGGCGCGGAATTCTTCGTCTTGCGTTACACGACGCCGCGTGCGGAAGACGAGCGCCTGCTGCTGGTCAATTTCGGCGTGGACGTCGAGGCCGGGTCCTTTCCCGAACCGCTCGTGGCGCCGCCGGATGATCACGCGTGGACGATCCGGTGGTCGAGCACCGAACCGGCGTATGGCGGGTACGGCACGCCGCCGGTCGTGACCGATACGGGATGGCGGGTTCCCGCGCACGCCGCCGTGGTCCTGCGGCCGACGCCGGCCAAGAGGAAAGCATGATGCTGGCTACTGGCACCGATCTCGTTCGCACGGTTCGCTGGGACGCGACGGAAGAAGGCAGGCGCGCGCTCGCCGAGAAGGAATGGATCGTCACCAACGGGCTTGGCGGCTACGCGTCGGGGACGCTGTCGGGGGCGCTGACGCGGCGGTATCACGCCTACCTGGTGGCGGCGCTGCCCACGCCCTTCGGTCGCACCGTGATGCTCAACTACATCTGGGAGCGCATCCGCTACGCGGACGGACGCGTCGTCTCGCTGCACAACATGATCGACACGCCCGGCGGCAAGGAATTCGACGCCGCGCGATGGCTCACGTCCTTCCGCCTCGAGGCAGGCCTGCCGGTGTGGACCTTCGACGTCGAGAATACCCGCATCGAGAAGCGGGTGCTCATGCCGCACCTGCAGAACACGACGCACATCAGCTACCGCCTGCTCTCGAACGACCCGGTGCGTCTCGAGCTGCGTCCGCTGGTCGCGTTCCGTCTGCACGAAGCGCCCGTCAATCATCCGGTCGCCGCGCCGTACGGCCTGCATGCGTTCGGCGATCGATTCGACCTGATGCCCGGAGGCGACCTGCCGCCGCTGCGCATGTTCCTCTACGGAGACGAGAAGGCGTTCACCGTGATGCCCGAGCACTTCGACAACGCCGTCTACACGCTCGAGCAGAACCGTGGATACGAGTGCTGCGGCGACCTGTGGACGCCTGGATATTTCCGCTTCCATCTGTCGGCGGACAAGCCCGGCACGCTGGTCGCGTCCACCGAATCGTGGGAGACGATCGGCGCGCTCGATCCGGTCGAATTGCCCGACGCGGAGCAGCAGCGGCGCACACGACTGATTGCCACGGCGCCGCGCGCGGCGTCGGCCGGCTTCGCGGCGGAAATGATCCTGGCCGCCGACCAGTTCGTCATTACGCCGGCCGGCCGCGGCGAGGAGGCGGCGCGGGCGCGGGCGGCGGGCGACGAAGTGCGCACGGTCATCGCCGGCTACCACTGGTTCACCGACTGGGGCCGCGACACGATGATCAGCCTCGAAGGGCTGACGCTCTGCACCGGCCGCCAGCGCGAGGCCGGCTACATTCTGCGCACCTTCGAGGCGCGCGATCTCCTGCAAGACGTTTTCGTCCGCGCCTGGGAGCGACTCACGACGTTCCGCGGCCAGAGCTCACTCGCGACCTGGCTGCATCGCCTCGGAACGAATGTCGTCCTCGAGCGAATGCGAGTCGGGAAGCGCGAGGCCCTTCGCCTGATCGACGGCGATTCGGTCGAGACGGAAACTCCGGGTACGGAACGCGATGCGGATACGCGCATGGATCTCGATCGCGCATTGACCTCGTTGCCGGCCGGCGCGCGAACAGTGTTCGTCCTCCACGACATCGAGGGCTACTCGCACGACGAGATTGCCGCGATGACGGGGATCGCTCCCGGCACCGCGCGCGCGCAACTCTGGCGGGCGCGCCGGTCGCTCATGCGGTTGTTGGACTTATGAGCTCCGTGAAGGCCCACTTGAGCGAAGAAGATCGCCACCGAATTGCCGACGGAACGATCGACGACGAACGTCGTGCCGCTCTCGCCGCGCATCTCGCCAGCTGCTGGAACTGCAAGTCAGACGTCGCGCATCTGACGAAGGCATTGCCCTCGCTGCGCCAGACGTCGGAGCCGACCGCGCCGCTCGACGAACTGTGGTCCGGGATTCACGATCGCATCGAGCGTGGAAAGATCGTTTCGCTCGGAACACCAACACCCGAGTCGCCCGCGACTGTGCCCCCGAAGCAGAGGCGGATCTCCTGGCTCTGGCTCGCCCCGGTTGGCATTGCGGCCGCCGTTGTGATTGCCCTTTTCGCGCTGCCCTCGAAACGAACCGGCGACGCCCGACAAACCGCCACGATGGTTGCCGACACCGGCGCGACCCTCGTGTCCGTCGTGGATTCATCGTACGCATACGAGCGTGAAGCGCAGGTTCTCCTCGACAAACTGCAACTCCAGCGCGCCCTGCTCCGCCCCGAAGCCGCTCAAGCTCTCGATCGTGATCTGCACGTCGTCGACGTCGCCATCGCCGAGCTCAAAGACGCCGTCACTCGCGACCCGGCCAATCCAGCGCTTCGCCAACTCCTCGCGGCATCGTACCGACAAAAGGTTGACCTGCTGAAGCGGGCCAGCAACGCGAGCTGAGCCGGTGGTTCACAATTCACTAAAGTTCGCCGTGGCGTTCGCCGCCGCCTGCGTCTCGACGCTCACCGCGCAGTCGCCAACCGACCTTCCCGTCCTCGCGGCGCGCCGGCTTTCGCCGACGTTCGCGATCAGCCTTTGGAATTCCGCAGGCCGCGTTCGCGTGACCGCGTGGGATCTCGACTCATTGGTCATCAGGGGGCGCGTCGATCCGTCGCAGAAGTTCATGTTCGGCGCCGGCGAGAATGGCATCAAGTCGGCGATCGAGGGACGCGTCGTCGGCGCCGAAGCAAAGCCGAGCGACCTTGCGGTCTGGGTTCCCCGGCGTGCCAGGGTGACGGTGCGGACTGAATCGGCCGACATCGAGAGCGTCGATGTCACGGGCAATTTCTATACGGTGTCCGGCGCAATCCGCGTATCGGGAACCGCGACGTCCGTCGAGGCGGAGTCGATGAAGGGGAACCTCGATCTCAACGTCAACGTGCCTTGGCTTCGCGCCAAAACCGGCGAAGGCCATCTTCTGTTGCGCGGTCGCCCGCAAGACGTCGACGCGTCGACGATCACCGGTACCCTCGACATCGCGACGGCGACCGTGCTGCGCGGTCAGTTTACGTCGGTATCGGGGGATATTCACTACGCCGCCGCTCCGCCGTCGGGCGCGATATTAGAGTTCTCGAATCACGGCGGCGGCGTCGACTTGCTCCTGCCGTCCACGGCGTCGGGCGTCTTCGCCCTGTCGAGCGTTTCCGGCACGATCGAGAACAGTCTGCCGGGTGTGCGGCCCGCCGCCGTACCGCGCGCCATGCGTGTCACACTCGGACGCGGCGACGCGAGCGTCACCGTCCGGACGTTCCGGGGAGCGATTCGCCTCCGTCCGCAGTAAACCATTCTGGAGTGCGCAATGGACGCTCTTGGACGCGATCTCCGGTTCGCTTGGCGTAGTCTCCGCCGCACTCCCGTCGTGACGCTCGTCGCCGTGTTGTCCATTGCGCTCGGCATCGCGGCGACGACCTCGGTGTTCAGCGTCATCGACGCCGCGCTTTTTCGACCGCCCCCGCTGAAGGACGCCGACCGTCTCGCCATTCTCCTGAACACCGAAGATCGGCCAGGCGGGCCGACGAACTTCGCTCGCTGGTCGTGGCCGAACTCGCGAATCGTGCGTGAACGCGCACGATCGTTCGAGCGCGTCGCATCGTTCAGCCAATCCGTGCTCGCGCTCACCGACGAAAATCCGGAGCCGGTCACCGCGGAAATCGTCTCGTCGGACTACTGGCCGCTGCTTCGGGTACAACCTGCCATCGGCCGTGCGTTCACGGCCGACGAGGGTGAGGGCTCCGGCGACCACGCCGTCGCAGTCCTCGGATACGATCTTTGGCAGCGGCGATTCGGCGGTGATCAGTCGATCATCGGGCGGGCGATCAGCGTCAATGGCGTCTCCTTGCGGGTCGTCGGGATTGGTCCGAAAGACTTCAGAGGACTTTCAAATCGCGCACAGCTCTGGCTCCCGCCCACGATCGCGCCGAGCATATCGTATCCAGGCTACCTCACGACGACGCAAAACTTCATCAGCGTCGTCGGGCGTTTGCGAGACGATGTCAGCCTCAGTCGAGCACGGGCGGAGCTCGCGCTCATCGGGGAGGAGTTCGATCGGACCATGCCCGCGGAACGTGCGCGGCGCGGCATTCGATGGGGTGTGATTGCCCTGACGCTCAATGAAGCACGCATCGATCCGACGACCCGCCGGCCGATGTTGCTGTTGTTCCTCGCCGCGGTGTGCCTGCTCTTTCTCGCGTGTGCGAACGTCGCCGGTTTGCTGCTGGGCAGAGCGGTAACGCGTCGGCGCGAGATCGCGATTCGTGTCGCAACGGGTGCGTCGCGCGCTCGCGTCATTCAGCAACTGATCGCGGAGGCGGCGTTGCTGGCCGGTTCTGGAGGAGTGGCAGGGATTCTGATCGCTTCTCCGCTCGCACGTCAACTCGCCTTCCCGACCGCCGCCGCACGCGGGAGCAACTTTTACGGAGCCATTGGCGAGTTCGCCAATCCTGGAATCGATCTTCGCGTTCTCACCTGGTGCGTCGTGTTGTGTGCCGTCACGACGATCGTGTTCGGGCTTTGGCCGGCGATTCGAGCAACGCGGGTCGATCTCACGAGCGATCTCAAGGACGGCGCCGCAGGCGGAGGCACTGCCGGACACGCGCGGTTTGGCTCACGTGCATGGATTGTTGCGATCGAGACGGCACTTGCCGTGACGCTCCTGTTTTCCGGTGGCTCGCTCATCGCGAGCTGGCAGCGAATGGAAGCGACCGATCTCGGATTCGATCGAACGCAGTTGCTGACGTTTTCGATTCGGCCCTCGGAAGCCGTCTATCCCGCTCCGAAGGCCCCCGCGCTGATCGATCGTCTCCTCTCCGCCATCACCGAGATTCCCGGCGTCGAATCGGCCACGGTCGACGGGTGCACCCCGCTCGCGACCGGATGTGCGAGTAGCTCGCTACACATCATGGGACGCGACGAAGGCCCCGGCTTTGTTGCGCCTGGCGTTCTTCGACACTACATCGCGCCCGATCACTTCAAGGTTTTGAAAGTGCCCCTGATCCGCGGGCGGCTGTTCGATTCCGGCGATCGAGCCGGAACGCCGCGTGTCGCAATCATCAATCAAAACGCGGCGCGCCGGTTTTGGCCGAATGAGGATCCGATCGGCAAGCGAGTGTGGTTCGGCGGTGGCAGCTCGTTCGATCGACCCGACTCGAGCGCGGAGATCGTCGGGATCGTCGGCGACGTCGCGTATCAGCAGCTCGACAATCGTCCGTTTCAGGCAGACTTCTATACGCCCTACAAGCAGTTCACGTTTGCGTATCGATTCGTGCTCGTTCGTGTGTTGGGCGATGTGAACGCGATCGTTCCCGAATTGCGCAAGGCCGTTCGCGCGGTCGACCCGAATCTCGCTCTCTTCGAAGTCCAGTCGATGACGGAGCGGATGCACAATTCGTGGGATCGGCTTTCGTATCAGATTCGGCTGCTCACAACGTTCGCGATCGTTGCGCTCGTGCTCGCGGGCACGGGTATTTTCGCGGTGATCACGCATTCGATCGGCGACCGGCGCCGCGAAATCGGAATTCGGGTTGCTCTCGGCGCAACCGCCGAGCAGGTCGTGGCGCTCGTTGGCGGCCGCGGGGCGCGACCAGCGTTGATCGGTCTCGCGGTCGGCATTGTGGCATCGCTCGGCATCGGCCGCGCAATGACGTCGCTCGTCTACGGCGCTCGCCCGTTCGATGCGCCGGTCAGTAGCGTCGTGATTGCATTGACGTTGGTGATCGTCTTCGCGGCGACGTACCTCGCCGCGCGAAAGGCGCTGGCCGTGCAGCCAGTCGAGGCGTTGAAGAATCAGTAGCGACGATCGAGTTCAAAATCCGGGCGCGATAGAAGCTAGTCTCGCAATGCGTCGTTCGGATCGGCGCGAGCGGCCCGCGCCGCCGGAACCAGACTCGCAACGAGCGCTGTCACCAGTAAAACGGCGATGACCGCGCTCACGATCCGCGGATCTGTCGGAGAAACATTGAATAGCAACGGCGCGATTCGACGGCCGGCGGCCAATGCGACGACGACGCCTAGGCATACACCGGGCACGACTACGCGTATGCCTTCGCCAACGACGAGCCGAACGAGATCGGGCGAACGCGCTCCCATCGCGACGCGGACGCCCATCTCGTGCATTCGCTGCGTCACGCCGTAGGCGATCACGCTGTAGAGCCCTACCGCGGCGATCAATAGCGCGAGGCCGCCAAACGCCGTGAACAACGAGGCGCCAAGCTTCCAAGAGCGCGCCTTGTCGCCAACGATGATCGAGAGCGGAGTCGCGGTCACGTACGACGCACCGGGCATGCTCCGCTGGAGCTCTTGCCGCACACGCTCGGCCTGGACGGCCGTCGCACCTTCCGTACGCACAAACAATCCGCCGTGGTTGTAGTTCGGCTCCATCTGATCGAACGGGACGTAGTAGTGCAGCGCCGGCTCGGCAAACGTGGTTTGGTGGATGTCCTCGGCAACACCGACGATCGTGAAACACGGCGTCGTGTCGGCGCTGACGTGCATGCACTTGCCAATTGGATCCTCAGTTGGCCAGATCCGCTTGGCCATCGCGACGCTCACGACCATCGAGCGCGGACTGCCGTTGCGGTCATCCGAGGTAAACCCGCGTCCGCGAACGATCCGCGTGCCCATCGTTTGAAACAGCTCCGGCGTGCCGACTTGCAGCGAGAATCGACCGAGCTTGCTCAACGAATCCAACCCGTCGACATGCAAATACGTGTAGTGCGCCTGAAAGAATGGAATGCTCAAGCCCCGCGCCGCGGCGGTGACTCCGGGAAGTGTCTTGACTCGCTCGAGCAATGTTGTGCGCAGTGCGACTTCCTGCGCAGAGTCGAGCGGCACGCCCCGATTGTCGACGTGGACCCAGATCAACCGATCGGCGTCGTAGCCGAGACGCAGGCTCTTCACATTGGCAAGGCTGCGCAGAAACAGCCCGGCGCCGACGAGCAGGACGACCGACAGCGCCGCCTGCAGAAATAGCAATCCCAGCTGAACGCGAGACCGACGCATCGTTCCGTCTCGGCCGCCCGTTTTCAAGGCGGTCGTGATATCGGTGCGACGCGCGTACATTGCCGGCGCGAGGCCGGTCAAGAGCCCCGTACAGATTGCCACTAGCGCGCAGTACCCGAGCATTCGGCTGTCCGTCAATGCGCTAGCCAAGCGAACGTTCGTGAGAAGTTGAGCACCGACAGCCATGCCGGCCCACTGCGCGAGAACAATACCGGCCGTCGTGCCGACGACTGCCAGCACGATGCTCTCGATCATGAGCTGCGCCAGCAACCGTGATCGACTGATCCCGAGCGCAAGGCGCACGGCGATCTCCCTCCGCCGAGTGAACGCGCGGGCGAGCAGCAGGTTCGCGACGTTCGCGCAGGCGATGAGCAGAACAATCAGCGCGACGCCGCCAAGCCATGTCGCGACTTTGGCCTCACTGCTCTCGTTCGGCCCACGGTCCGCCAATACGGGGCCGGCGAACGCGTGCGGCCTGGCGATTGTGAGCGGCGGCAACCGCAACAACCCGCGCCCTTCGGCACGCTGGGACTCCCAACTCCGTGCGAGCGCCACCGTGAGGTCGGCGTCGGCAGCCGCCGGCGTGATGCCGATCTTTCGGCGAACGAAAACTTCTTGGAGCCACTGTGAGCTGTACGTCAGATGCCACGATCGGTTCGGAGCAAAAGCCGATGCAGCCGCCGCAACTGGGATTATCCCGACCAACGGCGTCCGCGCAAAGGCATCGAATCCTGCTGGCGCGACGCCAATTACCGTGTATCGATCCGGCCCGATATCGATCGGCGACCCAAGAACGTCGTTTCGTCCGCCGAATTGTGTTTGCCAAAACGCGTAGGACAGAACCACGACCTTCTCGCCGTTCGGCGGAGTATCCGCCGACGCATCGAAGAAGCGGCCGATCGCGGGCTTCGCAAAAAACATCGCCCAGAGATCAGCGGTGGTCATTCCAACATCCATCTGCCGCGTCGATTCTCCAGTGCCCACAGGGAGCTTAAAGGCGAAGAACGGCGCCATGACGTCGAACGAGTGGGTCGCGGTTCGAAGATTGGCAAAGCGCTTGTAACCCATGTGGCTGTCCGCGACGTCGGTGCCGTTTGTCAGGCGCGACACGTACAGACGCCCCGTTCGCTCGGGTGCGATGAGAAAGGCCGGAGTTCGGAACAGCAAGCGATCGATGATGCCGAACATCGTAGCGTTTGCGCCGACGCCGAGTCCGAGCGTGAGGACGATGGACGCCGAGAATCCGGGTCGGGCTCGGAGGCCGCGAATGGCATATCGAAGATCCCCGGCGAGTGCGTCGAGCAATGCGGCGTTGCGTGCGTTGCGCGCGCGTGCGTGACCGAGCTGCACGCACTCCGACTTCGCGGAAGCCACGTCGCCGAGTCGTTCCGCGACGGCACGTCTCGCTTCTGGCTCGGACATGCCACGCGCCATGTACTCGCGAACGCGCATGTTCACATGAAAGCGAAGCTCGTCGTCGACATCCTGCGGAATGGGCGAGCGCCAGAAGGTCAAATACCGTCGCCAGGCGGGAGTTCTGGTCATGTGGGTTTCGGTGGCGCTTCGAGCGCGGCGAAAATGGCGTTGGAGTAACGCGTCCAGCTCATCGCTTCGACACGGAGTTGCGCGCGCCCTTTCGCCGTGAGCGAATAGAACTTCGCGCGCTGATTGTTCTCCGACCGGCCCCACTCCGCGGAGATCCAGCCGCGGTTCTCGAGCCGATGAAGCGCGGGGTAGAGCGTGCCTTCTTCGATGCGAAGGACGTCGTTGGTCGCGCGTTCGATCCATTGCGCCACCGCATAGCCATGCGTCGGCGCCCAGCTGACCGCCTTGAGGATCAGTAGATCGAGCGTCCCGCGGAGGACTTCGATTTTCGGGTTCGACATGAAGCCATATGGTTTCTAGGGCATTCAAAGGATGAATGAATGCCATAGAAACGCAAGGGCTTTTTATGGTGGCGACGCTCCCGCGGCGCCAGCTATCGGTGTCTTCGCACTCCGATCTGCCTGCAGTACTCGAGCACCGGGCAGACGGAGCATTTCGGCAACTGTCCGGTGCAGACGTGCTTTCCGAACGGAACGAGCAGCCGATTGATGTCGACCCAATAGCGCTTCGGCAGCACTCGCTCGAGTGCGACCATCGTTTGTTCAGGAGTCGCTGCTCGAACGACGCCCCAGCGATTGGTCACGCGGTGGACGTGGATGTCCACGCTGATGTGGCGGTCGCCGTGTGCGACGCCGAGCGCGAGGTTCGCGCACTTGGGCCCGACGCCCTTGAACGACAGGAGCACGTCGCGATCGCGCGGCAGGCGTCCGCCAAACTCGTTGACGGTCCGTTGCGCGATGGCCCGAATCGACTCGGCTTTTGCGCGATGAAAGCTGCTCGCGTGAATCAACTTGTCGATCTGCGCGACGGAGAGCTTGGCAATCGCGTCCGGCGTCGACGCGCGCTCGAAGAGCCGGAGGGCGGTCGGCAACGACACCTCATCGAGCGTCCGGATGGAGATGATGCACGCGACGAGCTGCTCGAAGAGCGTGCGATGTCCGCGCTCCTTGAGCTCGAACATCGCGGCGTCCGCGAGCTGCTCCGATTGTAAGTATTCGCGAATGCGCCGAAGAACGACGCCGAAGCGAAATGGTCGTTTCACCTAGGCCGCATGGGCTCGTGCGAGAAGTCGTGGCAGCGTCGTCACGACGCGCTCGTTTCCCTCACGCAGGAGTGCGGCCAGAATGTGTTTGCAGATTTGCTCACGCCAGAGGTGATCGCCGCAGTCGCAGCGAGGGTGAGCATTGGTGTAGAGGTCGACCCAGTGGTCTTGGGTTCCCCCGGTGATGCGGTAGCGTCCGTTGCCGACTCGCTCACCGCGAAGCGTGATGCTTCGCTCCAAACGGTCGAGGTCGATGCCACCGGCGGCATCGAAGTCGATCAAAGCTTCCTTTGTCATGTACTGCTCCCAATCCAAGCATTGTTGAAAACACGGCCGGAACTTTAGTACACTGGAAAGATACGGAGGTTCAGGAGGGGAAAGTCGAAGAGCAATCCTACTTGCCCGCGATGACGATCGCTCCTGTCGGCTGCGGCACGCCGCCAGCCGGTTCTTCGGTGACCGCGATTGCCTCGAGCGAATCCCGTGACAGCGGATACGTCGCACGGACTACTGCCTCGCCGTTGGTCGGCGAGAACGTGCCGGCGCTGATCTTTGCGGTCTTCGTCACCAGCCAGAGCTGATACGTCCGACCAGATTTGAGCTCAGGCATATTGTGCGCGGCGAGCGTCCACGTATTCCGCGCCGTGTCCCAGAACATTCTGGCGAACGGCGCCTTCGCTCCGGCAGACGTCAAGCTCATCACGGCGACGTCGCGGCCGATCAGCCCCGTGATCATGCTGTCTCGCGATGCGATCAGCGTGCGAAGCGAATCGTTCGACGTCCGCGTCCCCGCGCTCCGCGCGAGCTCGGCTTGCAACGCGTCGTGAACCGCCTGCCGATCGCGCATCAGCGCGGCGAGGAGACCGATGCTGACCACCAGCAGCACGCTCGCCGCCGCTGCAATCCATTCCGCTCGGCGCCACGCCAAAGAGCTGATGAGGCGGCGCTCTTCCGTCATCGACAGCGGCGTCGGAGGAGGGGGCACAGACGGCGAGGCCGACTCGAGACGGAGTGGAGCGCTGCCCTTCGCGCGCGCGTCGGCGGCGACGCGGTCCATCAAACGAGAATGAATCCTCGCCTCAGCGCCCGACGCCATCGCGGGTGGCGCGGTGAAGGCAAGCTGCGCAAAAGTCTCTCGCAACGACGCGAGCTCCGGACCGCAGGTCTCGCATGCCGCGGCGTGCGCCTCAACAGCAGCCCGTTCGCTCCCCTCGAGCGAATCCACCGCGAGCGCATCCAATAGCGCGAACGCTTCGTCGTGCGACAGCTCGCGCCTCATTGCGTTTCCTCCCGCAACGGAGCCAACCGGTCTCTCAGTTTGAGCATCGCGAGCCGCATTCGCGTCTTCACCGTGCCAAGTGGTTGCCCCGTCCGTTCAGCGATCTCTGATTGACTCAATCCGCCGAAATATCCTAACTCGAGCGCTTCTCGTTGTTCCGCCGGAAGCTCGCTGAGCGCCGCGACGACGAGACGTCTCCGCTCCGAATGCTCGGCGTCCAGCGCCGGGTTGCTCGCCGACGGAAGCGTCGCGCCAACACTCGGCGCGCCTCCTTCCGGCGAGGCCCCTTCATCTATTGTGTTCTCGCGGAGCCGGCGTGTGGCCCGAAGCCGGTCGAGCGCGCGACTGCGCGCGATCGTCAGCACCCATGTCTGGACCGATCCTCGATCAGCCGAGAAGCGGTTGGCCTGTCTCCATGCTTGCCAGAACGTCTCTTCGATTACGTCTTCCACATCGTCCGCCGACTTCAAAATGCGAGCGATCAGCGCGCTCACGACTGGGAACCAGCGGCCGTAGAATGCGCTGAGCGCTTGCTCGTCCCCACGCTGCATGCGCTCCACGAGGACGATGTCGTTGTCCGCCGCGTGCGCTGACGGCACCCGCTCTCGAGCGACTTCCCGAGGGGCCGGCGCTTCAGTAGCCATCGTCTTTGGGTACGGCTCCGACTGGGGCGACGGATTCATCGTCCGCGAATGTATGCCCAGCCGAAAGTACCCGCGAGTGACGAGGCGTGGGCCGGAGAGACCATGCTTGACAGCCGACCGCCGTGTGCTAATTATCTAGCAGGCGATGCTGGTTTTTTAGCACACTGGGAGGTTCTATGCTCGCGCCGAGAACGGCTGTTGCCCACCTCATCGTTACTCTCGTTGCGGCTCTTGCAACCGCCCCGAAGGCCGCGGCGCTCCCCGCAGACTGCCAACGAAACGCGCGTTCTATAGAGAACTCTCATGAGCAGCACGACAACGACCTCATTCGTTGGCGCGCACGCTGGTCCGGCGACAACTGCCGCATCGACCTCATCGCGACCGGAGAAATCCGCTTCAACTCCGACTTCACCGATATCACCTCGATCACGAACGACGGAACGCTCGACCTTCTGGACGTCGATGGCTCGACGAGCCGTCGGCTGACGATGCGCCCCGACCGTTCCGGCCGACTCACGCGGATCTACTACGTCAACGATCGCGAGCAACCGTGGGATGATGCCGCGCAGCGCTGGCTTGCCGGCCTGCTCATCGATCTCGATCGTATGACCGGCATTGGGATCGACTATCGGTTCCCCACTCTGTTCGCGTCGGGTGGTCCCCGCGCCATTCTCGACGAGTCGGAGAAGATGTCGAGCGACTACGCGCGCGGGATGTATCTCCGTCGCCTCCTCGAACGGCAGAAACTGAGTGACGCCGAATACCAGCGCGTTCTCGACATCACCGCGCGCCTCACACGCTCCGACTACGAGACGTCGCGCGTGCTCCGAGCAGTCGCCGAACGCGCGTCGTTCGACGGCGAAGGAATGCGAACAGCGTATCTCGCGGGAATCTCGCACATGTCTTCGGACTACGAGCGTTCGCGCTCGCTCCAGGCGATTCTCACGAAGTCCTCGGTCTCGAAGGAAATGGCGCACGGAGCAGTGCGCGCCGCGGGCACCCTTTCGTCGGATTTCGAGCGATCGCGGGTGCTGCTCGCCGCGATCGAGAGCCGAACGTTGTCTGGCGACGATCTCATTCCGGTGATCGAGACTGCCGCCCGGTCGCGCTCGGATTTCGAGAAGTCCCGCGTTCTGCTCGCCGTGGCCGGCCGGGGCACGATGAGCGCCGACGCTCGCAAGGCGTATTTGCGCGCGTCGGACACGATCCGCTCCGACTTCGAAAATCGACGCGTCCTCTCGGCACTGGTGAAGCAAGAGAGCCGGTAGTCTCCGGCTCGTGTGGCCAGGGCGATTAAATTCAAATCGCCGTGGCACACGACCCGTACGCAGCGCTTCGCGTCAAGAACTACCGCTGGTTCATCGTCTCGACGTTTGCGATGACCATCTCATCGCAGATTCAGGCGGTGGTCGTTGCTTGGCAGATCTACGACATCACCCACGACCCGCTCTCGCTCGGCCTCATCGGCCTCGCGGAGGTTCTGCCGTTCATCGGCTTCGCGCTGTACGCGGGGCACGTCGCGGACCGAAGGAACCGACGGGCCATTTCCCTCGCGACGCTCGCGGTTCTCGTCGCGTGCTCGGTTGCGTTACTCGTCTTCAATCTCATCCCGGGGTTTCTGCACGCGCACGGCGCGATTCCCTTCTACGCGGTGATCTTTGCGAGCGGGATCGCGCGCAGTTTCTTACAACCCGCGCGACAAGCACTCGGCGCCGAGCTGATCCCGCGATCGCTCTACGCGAACGCGGTTGCATGGCGCAGTTCAACGTGGCAGACCGCGGCGGTCGTTGGTCCAGCCCTCGGCGGATTGATCTACGGTTTCGCGTCCGCGCGCGTCGCGTATGTCTTCGACGCGATCATGATGGCGCTCGCGCTCCTCGTGTTCTGGTGGATCGACTACGCGCGCGCGACGGAGGGCAAGCGAAGGAGCCAGGAGAATGAAAGTTTGCTCGAGGGACTTCGATTCGTGTTTCGTGAATCAGTGCTTCTCTCCGCGCTGACACTCGACCTTTTCTCGGTGCTTCTCGGCGGCGCCGAAGCGCTGCTCCCGGTGTACGCCGATCGCATTCTGCACGTCGGGCCCGAAGGGCTCGGCATCTTGAGAGCGGCACCGGCGGCAGGCGCGGTCATCGCATCGGTCTATCTCGCGCACCGTCCACCGTTCCGACGGGCCGGCCGCACACTGCTCTACGCCGTGGCCGCGTTCGCGGTGTGCATCATCGCATTCGGCCTGTCCAAGAGCTTCGTGTTCTCGACCATTGTGCTGTTCGCCAGCGGACTCGCGGACAATGTCAGCGTTCTGATTCGGTCGACGCTCCTTCAAGTCCTGACGCCCATTCATATGTATGGACGTGTTTCATCGGTGAACTCGATCTTTGTCGGTTCGTCGAACGAGCTCGGCGCCTTCGAATCTGGCGTCGCGGCGAAGCTGCTCGGTACGGTGCCTTCCGTTGTTCTCGGCGGGTTGGCGTCGCTGGCGGTCGTCGGGGCCGTAGCGGTCGCCGTACCGCGGCTTCGACAGCTCGGGCGGATCGATCAACTGACACCGGTGTCAGGAATCCCAGCTGTGGCAGCGGATTAGTGCTCGATTTGCACAATTCTTGACGAAAATTGGGCTATTGACTGGTGGATTTGGCACACTGTGCTTTGAAGTTTGCGTTTCCTGCACAGGACGGTGTACATTCACCGTCGAGCCGCGCCCCCATAACCATAGCCTGAGGCCAGTACTCGATGTCATCTTCTGTGTCGCCCCGTCGGGCGGTCCTTCGTGAAATCACTGAACGCGACGTGAAAAAACCCGCGACGACCATGAACGAGAAGGGCATTCCACAGCGCACGTCAGAATACTTCGGGATCAACACCTTTGGCGTTCGCCAGATGCGCGACAAGCTGCCGCGTGAGACGTACGCGAAGCTTCTGGATGCGCTTCGCCACGGCAAGAAACTCGATGTCGACATTGCGCCGCGGGTCGCGCAGGCGATCAAAGAGTGGGCGCTCGCCAATGGCGCGACGCATTTCACGCACTGGTTTCAGCCACAGACAGGACTGACGGCCGAGAAGCACGACGCATTCTTGTCGTTCGATGATGGTCAGCCAATGGAAGCCTTCGGCGCCTCGCAGCTCATTCAGAGCGAGCCGGATGCTTCGAGCTTCCCGTCGGGCGGACTTCGCGCGACGTGGGAGGCGCGCGGCTACACGGCGTGGAATCCGGCGAGCCCAGTGTTCATCTCCGAGATGGGCGGCGTGAAGACGCTCTATGTCCCGTCGGTGTTCGTCGGTTACAACGGCGAAGCGCTCGACGAGATGACGCCACTCCTTCGCAGCTCTGACGTTCTCTCGGCGAAAGCCATCGAGCTCCTCGAGGTTCTTGGCGACAAAGGCGTGTATCGCGTCTACACGACGATGGGACCGGAGCAGGAGTATTTCCTCATCGACCGGTCGCACTTCGCGCTGCGTCCCGACCTCGTGATGGCCGGTCGGACGCTGATTGGTGCGCCACCGCCGCGCGGACAGCAGCTCGAGGATCACTACTTCGGTGGAATTCCCGAGCGCATTCAGGCATGCATCGCCGACGTCGAGCACGAGCTCTACAAGCTCGGTGTTCCGATCATCACGCGTCACAACGAAGTCGCGCCGAGTCAATTCGAGATGGCGCCGCGGTTCGAAGAGACAGATGTCGCCGTCGATCACAACCAGCTCGTCATGGCAACGCTTCGTCGCGTCGCGTTGCGTCACGGACTGCAAGCATTGCTGCACGAGAAGCCGTTCGCCGGCATCAACGGATCGGGCAAGCACTGCAACTGGTCGATGTCGATCGCGGCCGACAATCCGGATCTCGACGGCTACAACCTGCTCCGTCCGGGCAAGACGCCGCATCAGAACATTCGCTTTCTCGTCATGCTCGCGGCGGTGCTCAAGGGCGTGCACAAGCACGCGGGCCTTCTCCGTGCCGCGATCGGTACGTCGGGCAACGAGCATCGACTCGGCGCGAACGAAGCACCACCGGCGATCATCTCGGTGTTCATGGGCAACACGCTGACGAAGGTCATCGACGCGATTGCCGCCGGCAAAGTGACGAGCAGCGCCGAGCAGGAGATGATCAAGCTCGGTGTCGCGCGTTTGCCGGAGATCGAGAAGGACAACACGGATCGCAATCGCACCTCGCCGTTCGCGTTCACCGGCAACAAGTTCGAGTTCCGCGCGGTTGGCTCGTCGCAGTCGATTGCGTTCCCGATCGTGTTGCTCAATGCCGCCGTGGCCGAAGCGATTGCGGAGATCACCGCGGCCCTCAAGGCAGAGCTCAAGAAGACGAAGAAAGTCGACGACGCGGTGCTCAAGGTCGTTCGTCCGATCTTCAAGGAAACAGCGCCGGTTCGCTTCGAGGGCAACAACTACTCTGGCGAGTGGGTCAAGGAAGCCGAGAAGCGCGGCCTGTTGAATTTGCGTCGAACGCCGGAAGCGCTCGCGCAGCTCGCGACGAGGCAGTCGACCAAGCTGCTCACGTCACTCGAGATCTTGAGCGACGTCGAGCTGGAGTCCCGGTATCACGTACGTCTCGAGCGCTACATCAAGGACATGCTCATCGAGCTGAACACGCTGCGCGAAATGGTCGACACGTTCGTTCTTCCAGCGGCGTTTGCTTACTCCGGCGCGCTCGCGAACGCTGCCTCGCAGGCAAAGGCCGCGGGCATCAAGGTCATTCCGCAGATCGAAGCAGCAAACGCGCTCGGCACGTTGATCGCGAACCTGCAGAAGCAGCGCGCGGCTCTTGGCAAAGCGATCGAAAAAGCCGAAGGGATGCACGACGATCTCGCGACCTGTGCGACGTTCCTCACGTCGACTGGCGCCGATACGATGGGCGAGGTGCGAAAGTGCTGCGATGCCATCGAGCTGTCGGTGGCTGACGACCAGTGGCCGCTCCCGAAGTACCGCGAGATGCTCTTCCCGGTGTAACGTGAACGCGCGCGAGATACACGAATCGCGCAACGGCAGCGAGATCAGCATCCGAGCGGCAACGGAAGCTGATCTCGTTTTCGTTAGCGAGATCCTCAATGCCGAGATCGAGGCGTCGCCGTACATCTACGCCGAGACGACTGTGACGCTCGACGAACGGCGCGCGTGGCTGGCGATGCACGCGGTGGCCAACTTGCCCGTATTCGTCGCAACCGAGCCCGATGACGACGCGGCGGTTGTCGGTTGGGCGTCATTGTCTCTCTACCGTCCGTCGAGCGGCTATCGCTTCACGACGGAAGCGAGTGTGTATGTCGCGCCGTTTGCGCAGCGGCGCGGTATTGGCCGTCAGTTGCTTGCGCGATTGTGCGCCGAAGCAGTCGCGCGAGACAAGCATGCGATCGTCGCGAGCATCGACGCCGAGAATTCGCCGAGCATTGCGCTGTTCGAGCGCGTTGGCTTCAGAGAAGTCGGACGACTTGCCGATGTCGGCCGGAAGTTCGACGCTTGGAGGACGCAGTTGCTGTTCCTGCTCACCCTGGACGACAGTCGGCGTTCCTACCGAAGCCAGATGTAGACAGTGGTGCATGCCTTCGTCGAATTCGCCCAGTCCACGTCTCTGGTATTCGAGATTGGGACGGGATCGATCGCGAGCTGCGCCGGCCGAAGCGGCCGACCGGGCACAGGCCGCGGCGGCCGGCGAATAGTGCCCCGCTGCTGCGGCGGTCCGCCCCCGGAAATCCTGTCGTAGATCTCCACGGTTTCGATTTCGTCGACGGTAAACTTGCCGATCTCGGCATAGTCGGGCCCGCCGTTGATCATCGCTGCGCAGTCTTTGTCGAGTGTCCCCGGCACGCCCGAATGAATCTCGTGATGCGCGATCATGACGGCGTCGTACACCCACTCGATCTTCATCTGTACGAGCTCGTCATGCGTGAAGACGCGGGTGTGCGCGAGACTTCGCCACGTGAGACGAGACGCGAGATCATCGATGTTGTGTGCTTCGCGAATCGAAACCGGCCGAGAGGGAGGCGCGAGGGTCACGCGAATCCGCTGTCCACTATCTCGAGGAACGATGACGCTGACGAGTCGATCCGCGAATCCAGGCTGGCCGACGCGTACGACGTAGCTACCCGGCCGGACCGGCATGTAGAACGCTCCCCCCGAGTCGGTGAAGGTGTAGTCGTTGTGACCCAGCACGCGCACGCTGGCCCCGACCAACGCGTTGAACGCGGTGTCCCCGACAACACCACTCAATCCTCCACGCTCGACCGTCGTCACCACGGGACGAAGGACATACGGCAATGGCAGCAGCGTGAACGCTCCTGTTCCACCCGTGCTGTCGACGGTGAATTCTCGAATCTGCGGCGCGTACCCAAGCTTTCGCGCGCGAACGGCGTACTTGCCGGGCTTGATGTCGGTGAAGAGGAAGGTGCCGTCGAGTTTCGTGAACGCGCGACGCTGGAGCGACGGGATCGAGACTTCGACGCTGTCGAGCGGAATCGCTGACGTGTCGCGTACGACTCCCGTCATCTTCCGCGGACCTGGGAGGTCCGGCGCTCCGGTGACGACGACCGCGGGCAATCGCGTCGGCTGTTGTGCCGGACCATGACGCGGCACGAACGCGAGCATCGCGAGTGCCGGAAACATCGCGGGCAGCCGACGGACTAGCGAAGCCACACGTAGACCGTTGTGCATGTCTTGGTATAATTGGCCCAACTCGCTTGCTCAGTATTCGAAAGAGGAACGGGGTTGAAGGTGAGCTGTGCACGCGGAATCGGTTGTCCTGGAACCGGTTTCGGAGGACGACGGCCGTTTGACACCGGCATCGACTGCGTCGTCGATCCGCCGTAGACTTCAACGGTTTCTATATCGTCGACGGTCAACTTCCCGATCTCGGTATACGCTGGCCCGCCGTTGACGATCGCGGCGCAATCCTTATCGAGAGATCCCGGCGGCCCGCTGTGAATCTCGTGATAGCCGATCATCACCGCGTCGTAGACCCATTCGATCTTCATCTGCAGCAGCTCGGCGCGCGTATAAACACGGGTATTCGCGCGGCTGCGCCAGTTGAGCCGAGAGTTCAAGTCATCGAAGTTGTGAAACTCGCGGATCGTGAGCGGCCGAGTGGGCGGAGCGAGCGTCACTCGAATGCGCTGGCCGCTGTCCTTGGGAACGATGACGCTGACGAGACGATCAACGAATCCCGGCTGCGTCACTCGCACGAGGTAACTGCCCGCCTGAAGCGGGAGGTAGAACTGTCCCAAGGAATCAGTCTTCGTCGAAGCCGATTTGCCGAGCAGGCGTACGTTTGCGCCGACGAGGGCATTGAATGCCGTGTCTCCGACCACGCCACTCAGTCCGCCGCGACCGGCGCTCGTGACGACCGGCCGCAAAACATATGGCAGCGGTATCAACGCGAACGCTCCAGTACCGCCTGAGTCGGCAACCACGAATTCGCGCGTTTGCGCTGCGTAGCCGATCTTGCGCGCGCGCACTTGGTACTTGCCCGGCTTGATGTCACCAAACAGAAATGATCCGTCGAGCTTCGTGAACGATCGTCGCTGCAGCGACGGAAGCGAAACCTCGACACTATCGATCGGAATGCCAGTTGTGTCTCGAACGACACCCACGAGCTTTCGGGGCCCCGGCAGGTCTGGCGCCGCATTGACGACGACGGCGGGCAGCCGCGCCGGATCCTGCGCATGTAGCAGACGCGCGACGGCGAGCAGGCCGATGAGCAGCACGAAACGCGCGCTGATGGTTCGCCGCAGCGCCGCGACCACTGCAATCAACGGAAAACGCGCGAATCGGAGCAGATTCCGCCTCGTAATGAGACTTTTTGTATGCTAATTCGTATACTGATTGCCCGCAAGATTCTTCCGTTCAACTGAAAGGGGAATCGCGCGAGCGATTCCCCTTTCTGTGTCGACAGAAACCGACGGCGAAGCGTTACGGACGAGCCTCGCCCGCCATCTGCGGGCCGCCAGATTCGACCGACGTCAACACGTCACGCCACGCGAACTTCTTTCCGCTGCCCCGGACGTAATAGTCCATCCACGACATCTCCGCGACGGCCTTGAGGTACTGGTTGCGCGCGTCAGGAATGCCGTGCGTCGTACCAGGATACACCCAGAATTCGTTCGGCACGCCGAGCTTCGAGAGCGCCATGTGCATCTCTTCGCTCTGCGGTCGCGGGACGCGCGGATCGCCATCGACAACGTGAATGAAGATCGGGGTCTTTGCGTTCTTCACCGTCGCGATCGGCGACTGCTTCCACCAGTTCTGATACTCGGTCGGCGTATCCCAGTACATCTTGTCGCCGACGTACCACTGCCGAAGACGCTGCGTGTCGCTCTGGGACCACATCGAGATCCAGTTCGCGACGCCGGCACCGGAACTGATTGCCTTGAAGCGATTGGTGTGCGTCTCGATCCAGTTCGAGTAGTGACCGCCGGCGCTCCAGCCGAGGGCACCCATCTGCGTGCTGTCGACCATGCCTTTCGCGATGAGGTTGTCGACGCCCGTCATGATGTCTTGGAAACCTTTTGTGAAATAGTCACCGAAAGTTTCCGTCTTGAACTTGTCACCGTACTGCGTCGACGCGCGGTAGTTCGGCATCAACACCATGTAGCCGGCGCCCGCGTAAACCTGCGAGCCGTAGCCGCCATTGAAGCTCAGCATGTCCGCGGCCGCAGGACCGCCATGAATGGCGACGATGAGCGGATACTTCTTGCCGGCCTGATACCCGACCGGCTTCAGTAGGACACCGCCGACCATCGTGCCGTCAGTCGACTTCCAAGTAATCTCTTCCGCGTCGCCGAGCGCGACGTCGTGCTTGAGCCACGCGTTCGGATCGATGAGCTGCGTCCATTTCGACTTGTCCCCGATGTCCGCGAGCGACGTGATCGTGTATGTCGAAGGCGGATTCTTCGGATCGGCGTACGTGATCAAGAAGCGCTTTGCCTCTTCGTCGCGCGCAACGGTGATCGTGCCCTTCACGTCGGTGAGCTGCTTCGCGATGCCGCTTTCCGTCGACACGACGTAGAACTGCGTCGTCGCGCGGTATCCGGTGTTGAAGTAGATCGAATCACCCTTCGCCGACCAGAATGCGGACTCCGCGCCATCGCCGCCGCCACCCCCACGGCCGCCAACGCGGACGTCGATGTCGAGGTTCGCCCCGATCTTCTTGAACGGCGCGTTCGCCTGCGCAACGGGACGCACGTACGTCTTTTCGTTGTGCATGAACTTGAAGTCGTCCGACGCCGAAAACGCCATCAGCTTGCTGTCGGGCGAGAAGCTGATTGGCGTCTCCGAGATCAGCTCGTTCTTCGTGATGCGCTCGATGTTGCCCGTGCCGGTGTTCAGCAAATACAAATCGGCATAGTCCGCCTGCTCGAGGTTCCCGCGCTCGTACCGGCTGGGCGACATGCCGTGGAAGCCGATCCAGTTGCCGTCCGGCGAGATCGTGAACTGACCGACGCTGTACGCGGCGCTCGTCGTGAGGCGCTTCTCTTGTTTGGACGCTACGTCGAACTGCCAGAGGCTGACGAGCGACGCCGCCGGATTGCGCGGCTTGACGGTGAACTGCTTGTCGGTGCGCGTCCGCTCATCGCGATCGATGCTGTCCGGCGAGACGAAGTAGATCCGGCTGCCGTCGGGCGAGAACTGCCAGTTGTCGACGCCGGTCGCGTGACGCGTCCATTGCGTCGGGCGCGGAACATCACCCGTCCAAAGGTCGCTGATGTTGATCGCGTACACCTGCGCATCGCCCGCGCGGCCGGACGTGTAGACGATCGACTTGCCGTCTTTCGCAAACTGGAAATTCGAGACGCCTTCGCGCGCGTCGCTCACACGCTTCGCTTCGGGAAAG
>JADMIO011006378.1_pt1 | contig 53888 bp, 57 predicted proteins | sample 8958161 | NCBI WGS metagenome assembly JADMIO01 (sample SAMN16585339, study PRJNA669376) | soil metagenome | isolation source: Crop rotation soil | place: USA: Cullars Rotation, Alabama | collected 2011
AGGTGAGCCAGTGTGATTACATTTGCGGCCTAACTGTGGCCAGTCCAGTTACGCTGGAGTCACTAGTATTTAGGTGACACTATAGAAGCGGCCGCGACAACTTGTCCACGTGGAATTCTAAGCTTAGGATCCCAATGTGCTGGAAAGTCCGCTACGCCCTCACGCACGCGCGGGGGCAGACCGGCAGACCACACCCACCCACGGCAAAAGAATTCTTATTTTTGACGCGCACACCGGCAAGACAACAGCGACCGCACGCCGCACGCCAAGACGCACGCGCACGTTGCTCTGTTTAGATCGCGCGCTGCAGTCGTGATGTCGCGACCGGTCCTAGTGCGATAACATCAGACAATGAAACTACTATAAAATCCATTTGTGTTGATTACGAACGACTTACGTAGTGCGACGACTTCTTACGTAGTGCGGACCTACTTTTTACGCACTCGGCGCCGTCATATTCAGAACGTTGATCGTTAGGCCGACATCGCTTCGCCCTTCGCCTCTGAGCTCCATCATTCGTTGCGCTGCGATGCCTGCGCCAACCATAGCTTGAGCGTAGGTCGCGTTCTTCACTTGGCGAGACGCGCGCCGTAGTGATTTCTCGCAGAGATTTTCAAACATGCCGGCCAAACTCTTTTTGCGTTGTGCAATGCGCGAAGCCTCGACTTTAGCGATAGCTTTGACGGTCCTGGGTGCTACGCCTCGACTGCGAGCAATAGAGATTTGTGATCTATCGTGCGCCAAGTCTTCAATGACGGCAGCATAGGTGCGAGGTTTGGAAGATTTGACTATTTCTCCGGTGTTCTGTCCTGTCATAAACGAATCGGCGTGAACAAACGTTGAACGCGTGGCACTTGTCAATTGTCTGCGAACGAAAGCATGAAAACGATACTTGTAATTTTGAGCCTGGCGTTAGCCTGGACGTTGCTTTACGGAGCGATGCGAACTGCAGAGAAGATGGCGAAGGCGCGCGTTGCGCCGGTATTGGTGGAGCAATGGTAAAGACGAAGAGGGAAGCGCAGAAGATTGGCCGGATGGCGCGTGGGAAGCCGAAGACGTACGAAGACGCGGCAGCGGCCAGAGAGCAGAGACGTCTTGCGGGGATTAGATCAGGCGAATCGAGGAGAGCGAAGCTTGCGGGGATTGCCGCGGAATTGGCGCGCGTTCAGAGAGCGCTACGCTAGGAGATTTGACAAACATTGAACGAAAGCATAATTGCTTTTGTCAGTTTTATTCGTTAGCCAAACAAATCAACACGAAAGGAACAAAAATGAACTGTCAGACAATCGCGCGAACGCTGAACAGCGCAGCTAGCGCAATTTCACACGGACGCCACGCGACCGCACAAAAAAAACTTGCAGCCGTACCGTTTAGAGACGGAGACGAGATCACGATTGAGGCAAAGCGCTATTTTATTGCGAAACTTGAAAACGGACGCTTTACCCTTATTCCGGCAAGCGATTTCGTACCGTCCGACGCTTTAGATTGACGGTCCGACACGCGCGTTTAGGTAGCCACGAGACGCGCGAACGGTCCGCCAATTAAGGCGAACCAAACCGAAAGGAACAAAACATAATGGACAAAGAAAGCTTAGAAACCTTAAACGTTTCAATTGGTGGCGAATCTGTCACCTATGCAATTGCCGAAACACTAGCTCCAAAGGCTTATGACGGCTTTGGAACACTCACGTTGCTGTCGTACGACAATTGCGACGATCGCAAGACAACGACACGAATCGTGTTAATCCGCGAAGACCAATTGACGTGGCAAGTTGGACGCTACAACAGCGGGTTACACTATGCGACCAAACCGACCGGATTCGATGCGTCCGCGGTAAGCGCGCACCTGTGGGAGAAGCTACAGAGTTGCTAATTTTATGGACGCCGAACTATTCAACACCGCCGACACGTTCAACCTTGCGGGAGAATTGCTAGACAATTCGATTACAGCCGAAGGCGAAGCGCGCGTCAGAGCCCTAGCAGCAGCCGAAGCGAAAAAGGCGCAATTAGCTCTCGAATTGCCGACTGATTGCATTTGCGGCGCCTATCACCGCGGCCCTTGCCATCCCTAACGAAACACGCGCGGGAAGTTAGCCAACTGACCCGCGCGCATTCGTTGGAATGACCCAACGAGAAACAAAAAAAGGAACAAAAACCTATGCCACATAACGGAATCAGCGCAGACGGATACGCCTCAACAATGGAAACAGCTTATTTTGATCGGTTCACTTTGGAGTTGCCAATCGAAGCCGTTACGGATTGCAGTCATTCAGGCAGATGCGACGAAGATGTTGAACATTGGGCGCCGAAGATCACAAGGCCGGCAGAATGCACGCGTGAAGCATTAGCGGCAGAGCTTAAAGAATTCGGAGCCTGGGACGCGTCCGAACTGGAAAACGACGTAATAAATTGGCAACGAATCGTTTGGATTGCTGCCGGAAATATCAAAGAAAGCCGAAATTGAACGAAAGCAAAAGCTAACTGTCAGAGTAAACAAACCGCGCAACGTTAGCCACGAAGCGCACAACGAAAGGAACAAAATGGAAGATCAAAAGAAACACACCAAGCGCGAAACGCTCGCAGCTTGGCGGGACATGCAACCAGGGCAGCGCATACTCCCGCACTTCACGCCGGTTCCGTACAAGGGCCACAGGAAGCCGTTACGGAGCTTGCGGTATCCGAATTGACGGCAATCCGAAATTCATTGATGCCGTATTGTCGAACCTAAAGGACGTGATTGACGGTGAAAACCACGTCACACGCTTGGAGCTCGCGCGCCCATGTCGTTTGACGGTTCTGGAATCGGAAAGCAACTGCAAAAACGCTGATAACCAGGCCGAAGTCGTTTATATCCGATTGCATGTCAGAGGCGCCCAGGGCGCAATGGCAAGCGGGTTTTTCGACAAACACCTAGACGCACCGACGCAACGATTCGCGCACGCAATCGGCGAAAAGTATTGAGTTTTTGTTCCGTGGGTCCGCGCATCTGCCTGAGGGATGCGCGGGAATATGGAACAAAAGCAGGAACAAAACCCAAAGCCGGAGAGCGCACCGGCAGAAAACAAAGCGCCGGAAATCACGCTGGAATTCGCCTGGACCGTTAGTCGCGGACGCGACACTTACGGCTACAACGTTGTGACATTGCGCGCAGACGGTCGCAAGGTCGCACGATGCAACGGAGGAGGCTACGACATGCAAGGGACATGCTTAGGCAGTTTCCTAGAAAGCGCATACGCCGACCGACTGCGAGCATTGAAGCCCGAAGACATGCCAGCGCAAAGCCACTGGCAACCGGACCTGAGGCGCGTCTGTGAAGGAAAGTGCAAAACCGATTACAACAAACGTCTAATGTCTGCGATTGCAGACGGCAAGGCCGACGAAATAGAGAAGGCGACATTGCCACGACTGCCGGAAGACTGTTTTGAGTGTCCGACGTGCAAAGGTCCAACCATGAACTGCTGCGGAGACGGCAAACGTGTCGAAGACGGACGCTACTTCTACGGTCTGACTTTTCACGATCCCAACTACGACCCAGGAAAGGCCGTTATCGGAGAAGACTGCAGTGATCGCACGTTGAGCAAAACCGGCAGCAAAGGCGAAACCGTTGCAGAGGCAGAGAAAGCCGGCAAATCGTTCGGGCTAGAACGCCTCCAGGCTATCTACAGCGCAAGCAGTAAACACGCTACCGAGCGTCACACCGTACCCTGCATTGACGGCGCCTGTGGCTTTCGCAGCGTCGAAGAGATAGCAAAGGCAATCGGCATCACGCTTCAATACGTCCCTGTACGTTCGAAGAAACTGAGCGTTTACCAATTGCACGACGCACGCGCGGAAGGTTGACATTGAGGAGCGGTCCGCGTGGCCGCTCCGATTATGCCAACAACACGCAGAACAAACTACCCGACAATGAGCAACGCCGAATTCGTGGACAGAATCCGCGGCATCTGCGGACTCCCACCGAAACTAGGCGCATCACGATCTCACCCTTGTCTCGTTAGAGGCAAGGATGATGCACAACCAAACAAGCCGGCAATGAACGCCGACCCAACCAAACCATCTACGACGTTTTAGAAAGGCCGAAGCAATGAGTATGCCCGACGAACTACCCGACAACGAGCACCCTTGCCGCTGGTGCTCAGACTGTGGCCAGTGGATTGAGGAACCATGCGAACACGAAATTTCAGAACAGAAAGACAACCAACAACGAAAGGAAAAAACGCAGCAATGAAAACAGCACTAGCGGTCTACATGGCCGCTCTCGTAACAGCAACCGCGGCGCCGATTGGCGGCTCGTGGCTTAACATGCCGGAAGCTTATTGGCCTCCGCCTAAGGGACAAATCGACATTAACGCGAACGGACGCGGCTCCGGTCGTTATTCGATTTATTATTACACAATCCCAGGCGGAGATTGGCTTCTAACTGGCCGACGCAATGTCAACAATGACGGAACCTATACGGACCAATTCCGAGGAACCGTATCGGATTGGACCCTCTCCCGCCATATCACCGACACGACCTCTGCTAAGTGGCTTCCGGATTCGCGCTACCTCGTGCCTCCGCACGTTTGGTTTCCTGCCGGCTACAGCGTTGACGTCACGATCACCAATGGCGAAGTGACCGGAACTGTCACCTACAGACCCTAGCTTTTGTTCGGCTACTCTGCCCGTGAGTGTGACACGGGCAGCAAGGCGAATAAACGCCAAACAACAAAAAGGAACAAAAAACATGAAACTAGACACACCTGAGGGAAGGCTCGAGTGCAGAAGCACTCGGACCCGAAGGTTACAACGAAGAAATGCAGAGGAAATCTTCCGCGTGTTTATGCCGACCGCGATTGAGTACGTCGTGAAAGACACCGACTCGGAAAAGAAACTTGAAGACATGGAGAAGCGAGGCATCACGCTTGTCCGCATCGAGAAGGAGGGCGACGATGAACAACAACAGAAAGCCGCGTAAACGCAGCAAACAGCCCGTGCCTGGACTGGCCGAACACATGGCACTCTTTACCGGCAAAGAGCTCAAACGCGCTACAGCGCCAATCCTGGCGAGCGTGGCAGACCGAATTTACGCTCTCAGTGAACCACGAACGCGCGTCCGACTATGAGAGCTCTAATTGCGTGCGAAAGGTCCGGCATTATTCGACGTGCCTTTCGCGCGCGTGGAGTCGAAGCCTACAGTTGCGACCTCGAACCGGCTGAAGATGACGGCGAGCATATCATGTGTGACCACGATCTACACTTGCTCGACATCATCAAAAAGGGATGGGATTTAATGATTGCACATCCGGAGTGCCGAGACCTGGCAGTCTCAGGAGCCCATCTGTTCAAACAAAAGCAAGCTGATGGACGACAGCAAAAGGCAATTGCGTTTTTCATGGCGCTCGCTAACGCTCCTGTCCGCGCCATCTGCATCGAGAATCCGGTTTGCATCATGTCAACGGTTTGGAGGAAACCGGATCAGATCATCCAGCCGTTCCAATTCGGACACCCCGAATCAAAAAAGACGTGCCTTTGGCTGAAGGGACTCCCTCGACTGCAGCCCACCAACGTCTTGCCGCTGCCGGAGTGCGGGTACTGGAGCAACCAAACCCCGAGTCGGCAAAACAAACTTGGTCCGAGCCCTACAAGGGCAATTGAGCGAGCTCGCACCTACCAGGGCATCGCCGACGCAATGGCTACGCAGTGGACCGCGGACTTCGCGCTCGTCGCGCTTCGCTGACCCCTCGCGCGCATGTCGGTCCCATCCCGACGCGCGCAGACTCCCTCCCCAACTCACAGGCGTAGCACGTCTGTAGATTCGAAGGTGGCGCGTCAAGCGCCGGATTCCTTCGGAAGATACAGACGTGCGATGAGTACTGTACAGTACAAGAGACAAGTCCAATAATTAAGGTCTAATTGGACAGCTTAGAAAAGGCGCCTGAAATATTGCGTCCGGTATAGTCTAATAATCCGGTGTGTATACACCGGTTTTCAATACAGGATTCAGACCCTTTTCTGTGAAGTCCAGAAACCTAAGTCCAGAAACCCCGATTCGATTTATTATACGAGCTCAGGCTGTGACTCGTTTTCTTCCCGTTTTTTGAGTCCTTTTCGCACCCAACCGTCTTCTGATTGAACGACTTTCCCGTCTTTCCTGAGTTGCTGCCAGAGTGCGAAAAAGGTTGCCCGACTCATGTTCTCGTTACGGTACAGACGTTGCCGGAGTGTGTCTGTCTTGATCGGATGAATGATCGACATTTCATCGAGAATCATTGAAGGCGTGTACTTGTTCGGTCTCCCGCCTTTGCTGTCGGTCTCTTCGGGCTCATCAGCCTGTAGCCAGCAAATCCCATCTGCCGGCGCCGAATGCTGCAGGTAAACTTCCCGCGTCCAACTGCCGTCTTTATCCTTTGCTCCGGCTCGTTCTCCCCGCTTTGAGAACACGAGCTTGAATGTCGAAGTGCCTTTGACCGGAACCAAGATATTGACCGCTCGGAAACTGTTCTGGATCTCGGACGTGCCGAATCCCAGGTATTGATAATCAATCGCGGACATGGGCTTCTCGTTGCCCCTATCGCGTACAGGTTTGCCGATATGATGCAGGACCATGCCGCACACTCTCCGCTTGACGAAGATCGGGAATAATCCCTCGCGCAAAAACTTCCCTGTCTTCTCTGAGTTAACCAGGTCGCAGCCAGCAAACGAGAAGAGAGGATCTATCCAAACGACGTCCGGCCGATCTATCTCTAAGAGCGTGTCTAAGAGGGTAAGGAACGCCGTTCCGGACTTCCCTACGACCCGATGTAACCCGATGTTCTTCTCTATTTGCTCCGCCTTCTCATCCAAGTCGATGTCGCCAATCTTTTCGATACCGGAAAATACCCCATTCAATTGCTCGCTCAGGTCGCCCTTATCGTTTTCTGCCTGGATTATGAGTTGTCGTAGTGGTCGCGTTGCTCTGAGGCCGAAGATTGGCGTTCCTGTAGCGAAATATACTGCAATCTGCATTTCGAGTGACGACTTGCCATAACCACTGCCGCCAGCAATAAGACAGTTGCCACCACGGACAAGATAGCGCCGACCAACAAGGCAATCTGGATCATGTAGTGCATCAAATTTCCTCAATTCTGATATGTCGAACTTCTCCGAACCGTTCGGACCTCCCGCGGCGTGTTTTACACGCTCCAATTTGCGAGTGTAATCGTCTAGGAGATTCGAAATCTCGTCGCTGCCCTCCAAATTCCCGCGCGCCGAATGCGCCAAGCTATTGCCAATTGAGATCGTCTCGCGAAGTATCGCCTTCTCTCTGACAATCCCGATGTAATGCGACAACATCACCGGAGAAGGCACAAAGGTCTGCAGGTCCACTATGAACGCCGGTCCGCCTACAGCCTCCAATTGCCCTTTGTCGCGTAGGAACTGAGTAAAAGTAATCATGTCCACCTTGCCGCCAGAGTCCCAATGATCGCAAAGCGTCTCGAAGAGTACGCGGTGAACGTTGTTGTAGAAGAACCAGGACTGACAGGCGCGTTGAGCTTCCGGAATACAGTTTTCCGGATCCTGCAGACACGAGCTTAAAACGCCCCTTTCAGCGTCGGAGGAGTTTGGCGCAGTATCTACGCGCGAATCAGGCTTGCGCGCTGAATTAGACGGTGTGGCGTTCGTGCGCCGCGTGGAATTAGAAGTCTGTACAACCTTGCCTTGCCGCTGTGCAAGGTTTTTACGTAGGGCAGTAGCGTCGATCGCCACCTAGTCACGACCGCCAGAAGCTACGCCCTGCGGGTTAGCCTCGCCCACACCGAGGAACAAAAAAGCCGGTAGGACGCCGCTGGACGTAGCTTCTGAGGGTTGAGTGTAAAACATGGCTAACTAATAGAACGCTTTCGTTTAATAATTTAGGGGGCTAATCGTTGTCAATCAGAGTTTGACCTATTTTCTGTACTTGGGTTTGACCTATTTTTTGGACCTCCGGACTTCTTACGGTGACTGCCGGCATTGGGACAGGTTGCGAAGTGCGATTTATACCGCGGCAGACCCTTTCCGTCGAGTCGGTCTGCGAACATTGTAATCGGGGGAAGTCCGCTCTTACGGAGGATCAGAACAAGGTTTCCGTCTTGTACCGGCGTAGGATCTATCGGAATGTTTTTGCCCTTCTCTGTCTCCGCCCAAAGTATCGGAGCTCCGCATGACCGGCATTTCGTTTCTTTCTGTCCTGGTTCACTCATAAGCCTAACTCGAATTGAACTAACTTTTGTTTTCCTTCTCGTAGTCTCACTCCTGGTCGCCGGCCTACGCTCTCTCTTTTATGCGTGTCGGCGTACTCTTGGGAGACAAAGATCATCTGAGGTTCCGCAATCTTCTCCTCCGGCTGACCAGGAGGGACCATGTACCATTGCCGGAGCGCTCGAGAGAAGGCAGCGAAAAATACGGAAGCTCCGTTACGCGCGGAAACGACGCCGGTAGGCGGATCGACACGGAATGTAAAGACCCAACTCATTGCTTCATGGCCTCGTCTATGGCTGCGCGGAGCTTCTTTGGCGTCCTGATGATAAGCCACGGCATCATTCCACCTTTTTGACTTAGCCAAATCCAGCCGCTTCGTGTCGGCTTCGGATTGTTGGAGTGCGCGTTGAATAGTCTCTGCGCCCGCCATCCATTTGTTAGCCGCGCATTGGGTAGGGGAGAGTTTACTGCGAAACTCGCCTTCTGGCCCTCTAATAGTCGTGAATCCTGGTTCTTCGCTCATTTGCGTTTAACGTGAGGTTTCTCTTCTCGGATCTCGATCACACTCTGAAGTACCTTGTCGATCTTCTCCCGTGCCTCTTTCCAAGTGCATTTCGCTCGCTCTCGATATTTCTCTTCGAGCTCTCCCAACGGGAACCTTGCCAATCCTAAAATCTCATCGCGCGTTGCCACCTTGCCTAATGCCAGGAGTGCAACCGCGCGTTGTGCATCCGTAATGACACGTTCCTGTTTCGGTTTCGTGAGGAAATGATTACGTAAACCCCCATTGGCGATACGCTTTCGCGCTTCGTCTAGCAGTGGATTTGAAATCATGCCTGCTAGCGAACGAGCAAGGAGAAGCTGTTCGATCTGTGCGTCTGTGCATTCCGAAAGCTTCTGCTCGAGGTACGCCTCGCGCGCCGTTTTGCTCAACGCTTGCTCCGGCCGAATTGCCAGAGTTGGAACCGTCATTGTCCTTTGAAATTCAGGGCAAATCATTTTGGCTTTGCAGTACCGACACTGTTCCTCGCCGGCGATAAGTGGAGCGTCTTCTTTCGCTGCAGCGTCCAGAATGTCTTTAATCTCAACACGAGACGCGTGGATGTCGTCTTCTCCGTACTCCGCTAAGGTGATCCGTTCGTCGTACGGCAGACGCGGTTGCGTGATCGATACGAAGATTTGCCGCGGTTTCTGTTCCTGGAAGTCGTGAACCAGTACGGCATAAACTCGTAACTGCAGGTTGAGCTCCGCGCGCTCGACTACACTGTAACCGAACTTCGAATCGTTTACCCAAGTCGTGTAGTCTTCGTTTCGAAAAAAGGTGACAAGATCAGGAGTGCCTGAAATCAGATCGTTGTGTAGGTGTGGCTCTCGTAATGGAGATACAACAGGCGATCCTATAACCGCGTCGAGACGTTGCGCGATTTGCTGTTTGAGATTGAAATTGCGTTCCAATAGGTCGCGACGCTCCGGACTGAGGAGACTCCGATCGTACTCCGGATGCGCGTCGTAATCGTGTAGGAGTACGCCTTCTTTCGATTCTTCCGATTCATCTTCGGGCAACCCAAACTCCATGCGCTGACTGCCAGGACATAGCTGCCGGCGCCGGAGGTTCGATGCTGTTGTTACAGGTCGGTTCATTGCGCTACCCAGGCATCCCATGATAGAACCACCGCCAAAAGAATACACGCGGTGAGATTGATTGGATCATGCCAGAACACTAATTCGATGGCGTTTGCTATCAGCACAATTATACCAGCTACAAACCAGAAGGATTTCGATGTTACCGGACGATTCATCGTCTGATACTCAAAAGCATTGCTCCGGAGAAGATCATAAACCCAAGCATCACCACTTGGGCTATCCAGTAGCTATCTCCGACGTGATCCGATTTGAACAATCCGATGTACGTGTTGGCGAGACAGAAGAACACAAATGAGACTCTAAACGGCCAAGCTTTCACGCCTTCAATTCCGCCTCGATGAGTTTCCAATTGTCCTCGAACAAAAGCTCCGCGAATCCCTCTTCGCCGATGTCCTCCCAAACTTGATCGTCTTTCAACGCGTCGAACTGTTTCGCTACTCGGACTAGATCGTCTTTCGTTTTCCCCAATCCGGCGAGACGCATTAACATCTGAGCCTCGTTCGGAGGGACTTCCGGCTCGGGCTCCGGCTGAGTTTTCTTTTTCAATGTACGTTTCTTCAAAGGAGCGGCAGACTGAGCATCACTAGATGCCGCAGTCGGCTCAGACGCAGTATTCCCATCTTCCACAATGGCCGTCTCGCCGGAAGTTGTTTCGCTGCCACTCCCCGAAGTTGCTTCCTGATTCGTGCGGTCCCTTAACTGGCGGACCTTCGCGCGTTGTATCGGCAACGCGGTTTCAAAACGCAATTCTTCAAGACCGTCGTAGTCTTTTTCTAACGCATCCCGAAACTCCGGAGAGAGCTCTAACCACTTGGACAAACGACGGAACACCGTCTTTTTCGCCATTTCGGAAAAGTCACTCTTCCACGGTCCGGAGTCACCGGCTCGAGAACGCGCCTGAATCTTTTTGACTTCGGCCTCAGTCATACAGGCGGCTTGCTCTGTTCCATCCTTGAACCGGACCATCGCGTAATATGCGTACGCTTTGCCGCGGTCTTTCCGGAAATTGACTTCGTGTTTTACGACAACACCCTTGTTGAACTCGAAGACATCCTCTTCGCATACACTGTCAGCGTGGACGTAGGAGACCTGTCCGGAACGCTTCGCTAATGCTGCCAGCCCCTTGTAATCAATGATTAACTGGCAGTCGTATCCCTTCTTCTGATTGTTCCAAAACGGGATTAGATGCGCGTTACGGCCGTCCGGCTCGAGACCGAATTGAGAGAGCGTCATCAGGCATTGCAGGACTGTGGCCGGATCGCACTCCGCCAGCTTGGGCGTTCGCGTTGTAGCCGCTATTGCAATCCGAGCGAAGCGCTCCGGAGTAAGATGCGCCGGCAGAATCGACGCTACGCTACTTCTGAACTTGTCCGACTCGATTAGAGCCCGAACGGTTTTTGGTTCCTGGTTCGTTGCTTGCTGTGTCGCCATAAAAAATGAGTCCTGAGAATGAAGTTGACCTCTTTAACGGCTGATCTTCCCGACAGTTTCCGGCGCCGATGCACTTCCGCGGCGTTGTCTGTGTCTAGGAGGATCATCCTTGTTGCTTTCATATCCTGATTTGGACGCTTAAATTCGTTTTCAATGAAAGTCAATGAAAATAATTGACATTTCTTTTTCGCGGCTGTTCACTCGCTTCCATTATGGCAACCGAAACAGAAACACCAGCAGCAGGGGATCTACCAGGGATTGAAGGAAAAGGCGTAGCTCCGGTATCAATCGCGTCAATCAACAAACTCGTGAAAGCGTACCTTCGAAAGAAAGAGGCGCGCAACGATGCCGGCAAGGAATTCACCGAGGCCGAAGACGCGCTCTCAGAAGAGATACACAAACACGAGGAGGAAATCGGAGTCGATAACAACGGGGAGATTGTCTATCGCTACGAAGACAACGTAATCACCGTTAAGCCTGGGAAAGAAAAGTTAAAGGTGAAAGCGGTGAAATCGCTCGTGACTCCGGAGGACATCTGAGCATGGAAACGACAACCGCATACCCTCTCTCTTGGCCTACCGGTTGGCCTCGAAACAAAACGAGAATACGCAGCCGATTCGGAACGTACTGGAAGAAACCGACTGTGTATCTCGCAACACAACTCATCCTATTGGAGCTTAAACGTGCTGGCGCCAGAGATTGGAACGTTATCGTTTCAACAAACGTTCCGTTGAAGCGAGACGGAACGCCGTACTCCAATCAAAAGGAGCCTAACGATCCAGGCGCGGCGGTGTACTGGAAGGATCGAAGAAAACGACAGCTTGTGTTGGCGTGCGACAAGTACAGCAGCGTCGGGGAAAACCTGTATGCGATTGCGAAGACGATTGAAGCAACACGAGCAATTGAGCGTTGGGGTTCCGTTACCGCGGAACAGGCATTCGCCGGCTACGCTCGACTGCAGGAGAAGACGGAGCCTAACTGTTGGGATGTTCTCGATATTCCAGCACCAGGGACAGCCTCATTTCCCATCACGGAACGATTGATATTGTCCGCGTTTCGGAAAGCAGCCACGAAGGTTCATCCTGATACTGGCAACGAAGGCGCATCGAGCGAAGCCTTCGGACGAGTCGTAAGAGCAAAAGACACTGCGCTACAACTAATCAAATGAGGAGGACAAGAAGTGAGACCTGAAATTCGATTCTACGCCAATGGTTGCCCGAAAGGTCAGCCGCGCCCTCGAGCATTCAGCCGCGGGGGAATGGCGCGCGTCTACGATCCTGGCACGGCCGAAGGATGGAAAAGCCAAATCGCTAACGCCGCAAAGGACCACCTTCCGTCGACTCCGTTACAAGGACCGCTCTTCGTTGGATTGGAGTTTTATTTCCCGCGTCCGAAGCACCATTACAGAACCGGCAGAATGAGAGCTTGCCTACGAAACTCTGCGCCTGGATACCACATATCCAAGCCGGATGCTGACAACATTATTAAGGCCGTTATGGATGCTCTGACAACCCTGCGATTCTGGCAAGATGACTCACAGGTATGCGACGTGCGAGCGCGCAAGCTTTACGATGACGGCCGCGGTCCTGGTTGCATCATCTGTATTAAAGAACTGATGTCCGAATAAAAGAGAGGAGCGCCGGTAAATCACGCCGGCGCCCCTTGAGGACCCACCCAAATTTTTAACGGACGATCTTCTGCAGCCGTTCACCCTCCTGCCGCATAATGAGGCCAACCGTACGTACGGCTTGTCGAGCTTCCGGCATTAGTTCTCTGCAGACATCATCCAAAGCTTTCGCCACGTTAAGAAAGCTGGCCGCGTGTGCCGGATGTCGCTTTCCTTTGTGACTGCGTTTCTTCTTCGCGATTGGCATGTCAGCCCGAAGTGTTGAGCTTGCCGGCAATCGACTCGAGAAGCTTGTTCGTTTGATCGGTTGACGCGTTAGCCAGAAAGTCGGTAATGATATTGTTTACGAAATCGGTGTAACCGGTCTTCGGTAGCCATTTCGCAGCCAGAGCTCGGATTGCGTCCGGAATCTGTTGCTTAGTTAGACCGGAATTCTCGAGAGAGCGGATTGCGTCGCCGAAGGCTTGCTTCATCGCCGTCTCGCTGACTCCCAAGGATTGAATCTCCGCGCAGCCCTGGAAGCAGAGAACCGCGGCCGTCGCGATAACTACGATTAGTTTTGTCATCGTAAAGGTACGTGTGTAGCGAACGGATAAATGCCGCTCAGTTGCAGAAAGAGAAGAACGGCAAGAACCACGACGACTACCCAAACGACGGTCCGGACTGGCTCCTGGACGTTGAATGCCCCGAGCAGTTTCGGCACAGCCCAAAAGACTAAACAGACGATGATGATGCCGGCGATTATTCCAAGTATGCTCATGTGTTTGGTTGCTCCTGCGTTGGTACTGGTTTGTCCGGAGGGTTTGAAATTTCAGTCTTGATAGGAACGTCAGGCTGATTCAACTGAGCAATCGAACGCCCGACTAAGATCGTCGTGAGAGCTCCGCCGATTCCGCTGAGGATGTTGCTAATCGCCATAAGCTGAGGGACGTCGATGTAGATTTTGAACATCGCACACCACATCAGCGCCCAAGCTAACATCCATGCGACCACGCCGGCAGCAATGACCGCGCAAACCTGCACGATGTTCGGCTTTTGGTTAGTCGTCGGAGGGAGCGTCTCGTTAGCCATTGACGCGCGGATTTACCGCACCTGGAAACCTTGTGCAATATCAATTTTGCGTGGCTCCGTCCGGTCTAGCTACGTGAGGCTCGTAAACCGGAGCCGTAGGGTACTCAATCGGATGCTTACCCTGGGAGATTTGAAGGAGGATGTTGTTCGTCCTCTGTTGCTCGGCGTGCTGAATGTTTCGGATCTCGTCTGCCGCGTGAAACTGCGTCTCTATCTCTGTCAGTTTTTGGGTTATCACTCCCTTGTACGTCGAAAAATCCCTTTCCAATGAGTGAATCGTCTCGTCGATCTTAACGGCGTGCTGATTAAGTCGAGCTCTGTCGGTTTCACTGACCGCATCCCTCTCTCCGTTCTTATCCAAATCGGAGCGCATAGCTGTCTCTCTGGCATCCCTCTTCTCCGCTTGAGACACCAGCATTTCTATCGCTTTTTGATTAACCGCAATTGCGCCGGCAACCGGTATGACCGTGTTCTCTGTCTGCAGTTTGATAAACAGCCAACCTCCGGCAAGAGCAGCAAACATGAGTCCGGCCAGGGAGATTAAGACTGGCCAATTAGTCTTGTCCCGTTGCGTCTGTCGATCTAGCAACCGGTCGAACTTCGCGTTAGTGTCCGCAGAGGTTGATTCGAGCTTCGTGTAAACGTCGCGGATTTGCCTGTTAGTATCTCGGGCTAAGATTTCGAACCGTTCGGACATCGCCGACTGGTTCTCCTCGACGGACTCAACAGCTTGAGTAAGTACCGCTATTTCCGTGTCGTGAACTTTACCGCTCATCCGTCTTTCCTTTTTCCTTGTCTTTACCTTGGGCGCCACACGGTTTTTCTTCCATCGTTTCACTCTTCAAACCCTTACGGAAAAGAGAGCTATAAGTTTCATAACTTCCAACTTGGATTCGGTGTGGGGGTAACATGCTTCCGTTGTTCTTCTGCGAAATAATCATCTAGCCATTGCCACTTGACAACGTTACTGCGGCTGGCGCGCGTCCAAACCGCGGCATGATGGTCCCAAGCTTCAGTCTGCCACCGAAGGTTATTTCCGAAATACGCTACCCATGCACCAATGATTATTCCGAGAAGGATCCCGATTAAAAAGAAGGTTCGTTTACTCATAAGCTTAGTGCCTCTGCACTGTTACCTTGTAGCTCTGCGGACCCTCCCCAACTGCGTTGACTGCCGACACGCAGAATGTCGTGCGATTGCCGCTCAGGTGCGAAGAAACATCGAGGCTAGTCGCGGACGTAGAACCGATGACATTCCCGCTATTCCCATGAAACCGATAGACCTTGTAGGACGTGACCGAATCTGTGGATGGATTAGAGTCCCATTGAACAGAAGGACCGTTGACGACTCGAGGATTCTGAGGAGCCCCAGGAGTACCCGCTGGCGTAGCTGTTGCCGTTGGCGTCGGCGTTGCACACGTTGAGGCCGTGTCACTCGATGTATTTGAATACGCAGAATTTCCTCCGGCATTATAGGCTCGCACCCTGTAGCATTTGAGTCCGCCGCTGGACAGGTGACTCACGTAAGACGTTACGTTAGCCGCTACCGTGTCGATCTGTTGAAAGCTCGTGCATCCGCCGTCTGATCGTTCGATCTTGAATCCATCTTCGTTGCTCGAGTTATCGGTCCAACCGAGCGTGATTTGCTGGCAGTCTGTTGCCGTAGCTGTGAGTCCTGAAGGAGCAGCCGGCGTTGCGATTGCCGTTGCCGTTGCGGTAGCTGTAGCTGTTGCGGTTGCGGTTGCCGTGGCTGTCGCTGTCGGAGTAGGGGAAGGTCCGCCAAGGGTAGTCGCACTAGCCGTATTGGAGTACGACGAATTGCCTCCGCATGTTTCATACGCTCTGACCTTGTAATAGTACGTCGTCGCAGCGTTGAGATTGATGTTGTTGTACGTAACGACGTTCTGACCGACAATCGCTATCTCGAAGAAATTCGTGTTGTCTGTCGATCGTTCGATTTTGAATCCAGTTTCGGTCGAAGAGTTGTCCGTCCACGCAAGATTGATCTGACTCGTACTGACCGCGGTTGCCGTTAGGCTCGACGGAGCTTGTGGAGTGAAGCACGGCGTAGGCGTAGGGGTATTCGTCGGTGTAGGCGTTAAGGTTGCCGTAGGCGTGGCTGTTGGCGTTGACGTTGGAGTAGGCGTCGGGGATCCGCTAACGAGGTAATGCGGATACGGATAGGGAGAGTATCCTGGTCGAACCGTACTGTTAAAGTAATGCTCGTTGGCACGAATGCACGTTTCCTGCGTCGTGAAATGCGGACTCTGAGCCCCTCCGTTGTTATTCCACTCGTAGCACGCTGAAGTTGTCTGATTATTGGCGCCGCCAGAAACCGGAGGATCGCCAGAGATAAACGTTCCGCCTGTTCGCCCTGGCTGATCTAGTGCGTGATTTATCCGGTAGACTTTGAACGTGTCACCAACACTGAATCGCAGATTGCTGCAGAAGAATCCGGTTGAATTAAACGTGATTGTGTGAGCCGTGTTGGAGAGGATCGGAGAGAAGTGACACGTACTCAGATTGCCTACGTTAGTTGTGCGGTTAACGATGTAACCATTGCCGGCGTAGCTTCCCGAAAGTGTCGAATCGACCGTAATAGTCGTACCTGAAGTCGCCGTTACTGTTCCTGTCACATACGGTATAGGATCGTTATTCGTTCCGCCGTTCGCAAAGTTGACGTCGAAATCTCCGGATCCGTCCGCGCCGTCCCACGATTGACCAGGTAAGTCGCCGTGAAGACGGTCGTCTACAAGAACGAAATTCGGACTTCCAAACCCGCTTACGGTGTTCCCCCAAATAGTCCAAGTGCCACTCCGAATGTAGCAGACCTGATTCGAGTTCGAGAAACCGACAAATGTGTTCTGGTAAACCTCGACTGCTACGCTACCCCTAAAGTTGGAGCTACCCGAATCCGTTCCGTGAGTCTCTACCTTGTATCCGTTAAGTGTAGTTTTCCGCACAACGTAACGAGCTCCCTGATAGCCGTCGCACATCGTTGCGACCGCAGTACCGTGATTTATGAATGTTTCGTCTTCGAAGAAAACAAACTTCTCGCCCCCGAATTGTGGACCGGCAGACCAAGCACCATTCGTGTAATTGACGTTTCCGTAGTGAAGCATGTACATCGCTGCCGGAAATCCACTACGTGTCCGGTCCCAAACATTGTGATCGAATACGCCTAGCACGTCCTGAATACGGACGATGCCGAACAGATTCACAAACTTGCAATTATCGACTCGGAGCCGTGAACCGGTCTCGCTGTTACCGCCGTTAAAAAGAATCGTATTAGCGCCGCTCGTTTGTCCGCCGTCACGGAATTCGATCCCTGTCAGCCGCGGCCGTCCATTGGTCAGCGCCGAGTAATTCCAAACGAGTACGCTGTTGTTAAGCGCGCATTCGACAATCGTGGTTCCGACGCCCTGCCCTTTTAGCGTGATGCTCTTCGTTAGGGATAGCTGCGTGGACCAGGTAAACGTTCCGGACGGAATCGTGATCGTGTCTCCGGACTGAGCTTGCGTGTCGTGGATATGCTGAATGTTTGCAACCGTTCCATCTGAATCCCAAGTGGCAGAGAGAGCGCACACCGGAAGCAGAAAGAGGAGACAGATCGTGAGCTTATTGCCATTCATGGGAAAAGTAGAAAGAAGTTTCCAGTCGATGTCGTCAGAGCTTGCTCCGTACCCAAGCTGGCAAACGTCCCTGGCGCACTTTGGTTATTATACTCGGTCGTGATCCAGTTGGCCGAACGCGAGACGCTGGATACCCGAACTTCGTCGATTGTTCCGTTCCAAAATCTTCCGGCATTGCCGGCATCCTGACCTATATCTGTTCTCGCGGCGTTCGTAGCTAGACCACCGCCAGCACCGGTTACGGCCTTATCTACTCCGGCGTTGACGTATCCTGTTATCGTTCCGGACACGTTGTCATACGTCATACTAAGGTAGTACCACGTACCCGAAGAAAGCGTGTTCGTTCCGGTTCCATCATAGTTGGCTCCGGAATTAGACGCAAAGCACGCTAACTTCCCATTACTTTTTACGAGCAACGCGAAGTACTGCGCGCCGTTATCTCGACCGAACGGCATATTATAGGAATTAGGAAATGAGGTTGCCTTGACCCACCCGCTATAAGTCATCGCGACGGTGTTCATCGCCGTTCCGCAGTCTATGTATTGACTACTTGCAGACGCAAAACCTCCCGCGCCGTCAATCTGTCCAGTCGTAGCTGTTACGCTGTGATTCGTCCCGTTGTTGGATCCAGTAGAATCGGACACACTGAGCGTGGTACCGTCTTTTAAGTGGTATACGCCAAGGAAACTATTGCTCCAAGTTGTCGATGAACTTCCATCGGTGGAAATGCTCGAATCACCGTAAGCTAACACGAAAGGCGTAGATGAGCTTGTAAGGCTTGAGACCTTGACCCACATCTCGAGTGTGCCCGCGGTTCCATCGTAGAATACTTTTTCGTAACCTGTGATCGCAGTTGATAGAGTTGAATCTGTGTAAGGGCGAATATCACGACCTTGCGAGTCTTGGACGTGACCACCATTCCCCACCGTCTTTAGGCGATTATCAGTGACCAGGACGAGAACAGGAAAGTTACTCTGCGTGCTTGGCACTTGGCCAGAAGCAACGTTGTAAGCGCTGTAGTACCCAAACCCCGCAAACGATTGAATCGCGAGGCAAAGGTAGAGAAAACCGGATAGCAGATTTCGCCTCATTGCTCCTGTGCGCTCGCTACACAATCCCAAGTCGAGGTCACTGTGTTGTAAATGAATCCGACATATAAAACCTTGGAAATGACTGTCGTGGTCGGTAGCGAAACCCCCCGCGCCGCAAACGATGCGCCCCACGTTATCGCGCGTGCCGTTCCATCATCTTTGATTCTGAAAATTAGCTTATCAAAATTGTTCGGTGTCCCACTGAGGTTCGTCGTCATCGACGTGATAGCGGCAGCCTGCGCCGTTATCGTAACCGCATCGCAATTATCCGTGTTGATTGTCGGAGTGCCCGAACTAGTAATCGTCGTAATTCGCGGCGTAGTACGCTTATTTGTGAACGTTACGGTATTGCTTGCCGTTACGACCGGAGCTGCGCTGGTCCAATTTGTTCCATCCGACGTAAGGACGTTTCCGCTCGTACTCGGCGCAGCATATGTTTCAGTAGAAGCTACCCAATTCGTTCCGTCAGATTTAATAACCTTTCCACTTGTGGCACTAGCATTAGGAAACGTTGGAGTAGATGCTACATAATTAGTTCCGTTACCTACTAGGATTTTACCGCTGGCTGCGGCTCCGCCAATTCTAAAGCCAGTTCCAGCGTTGAGAATCGAGCCATCATCAGCAGTATCAAACAGATGAATTTCATCATACACGGCATTTTTTGACGGCGCAGTTCCGGTCACTCCATTCCACGAAGATGCAAAAGCCGTATCACTAACATCAGATGATGTAACTCCTGTGTTAGCAATCGTGATAGTTCCACCGCCATTAGTTACACTGATACCGGTTCCTGCCGTCACGGTGTTAAAATTCCACGAACCATCACTCGTCTTACCAATAGGTATTTGTCCGTCTGTCACGCTTGCCGAAGATTTACCGAAACCCCCTCGAGCCTGTGAAAGAGTGCCAGTCCAACCCGCGGTAATGGATGCCGAGTTAACGAGAGCAGTCGTAGGTGATCCGCCAAGAGTCAGCGTGACATTCGTGTCGTCTGTCTTAGTTAGCGGAGCCGGCGTCGGACTGGTGAGTACACCATTGACCAATTGAGCCAGCCCTGTTCCCGTAGATCGACGGCCAAGCTTTCCGGTCGCTCCCGAGAAAAGCACAATCTCCCCATCGACTGAGGTTGTCGTATTCGTCGAGAAATCGCCACCGCCAGTACCACCGCCTCCGGATGCCTGAAGAATGATGTCGTCGATGTACCAACCGATGCTTGAGCCTCCTCCCGTGACCTGGAATCGGATACGATCAATCGAAGACGTTCCGGTGTTGAAGGTCGAGGCCGGTATAACGATTTGCTGACAGCTTGACGTGTTAGATGAATCGAACCCGAATGCGCCTTGCTTCAGCGTAGCGGCTACCCCAACGGCCGTTGATCCGTTCATCCAGAAGATTGAGATTGCCTTAGGATTCGGCCATGTCGCTTTCGATTTGATTTTGAAATTTAGGTTTGTGTAATCGCTCGGCTTCAGCGTTCCGCTCGGCTTTACTCCGGTGAAGAACGCGCCAGCCGCCACGGATGTTCCTTCGATGTCCTTGCTGCCCGTACACGGATTGCTGGTCGAGTTTACATTGATTGAGCCCGAACTAGAGCTCATCGTCCATTCGGTGTTTTCCTTGTAAATATCTACGTTCGTGATGTTCGGAATTGTCGAACCCGCTGGCACGTAGGCGAACGTGAGATAAAGCTGTGTCGCCGGATCCACGTTCGGAGCAACCGGATTGACTGCCGGAACGCCTGTAATGAAATTTGCTGTTCCGGCGTCGTCGACATAAAACGTGTCTATTCGGTCGAGACTTGGATCCGCAGCGCTTAGAGTAAGACTGGTTTGCGGAGAAGTGTACTCGACTCCGTTAATGATGTAGTCCGCGGCGGCTACAACGAAGTTGAGTCCTGTTCCGGTCCAAACGACGCCACCGCCTGAAATCAGCCTGGTTCCCTGATTCTGTCCGCCAAGCACCGCGACCTGTTGCCCCTGTCCGTTAAAGAAAAGCGTCGGGTCTCCGGAGAGCTTCGGGAAATAGCCGTGGTTCGATGTAGAGCTATCGTTAGTCGTGTTGTCTGTAAAGGAAATATCCGAGTCGCTATAGTCGCCAGAGAGGGGAACAACCGCACCCGTTCGACTATTCCACGAAGATACTCCGGCAACGATGCCGCTAATCGCGTTGTCAACGTATGTCTTCGTTGCTTTCTGACTCGGATAAAGCGTGTCGCTCGTGCCTAAAGACGTGCTCGTGCTCTTGTTTGCTACGTTCTCCGGAGTGTATCCCAACGGAGATTGCCAGAGCGTTGAGACATCAGTATCGGCGGGAATATCTCCGAAATATGTTGTCGCCAACGCCGTAAACGGAACGAACAACAATGATAGAATTAAGCGCTTTACTGACATAGACCGTACGACGTTAGAAGAGCGATGACTTGGTTGAGCGTGTTCGGACGCGTCGGCGGATCGGAAGGAATTATTAGCGCGTTTGAAAAGCCGGTGTTGTCCCAATATCCGGAGTCGGCATCGAACACTTGGCAGTCAGCGTATTGGTCCGCCAGATTCACGGATATAGAACCGTCAATCACGTCGGATCCCGCAGCCTGAATCGTTACGATGTTGTCCGACGTATCGATCTTCTTGACGCGGAATAGCTGTCCGCCTCCGGAGCTCGCCGGCAACGTAACCGTCGCCGGTCCAGACGCAGCATTAACTAAGACCTCGAAGTCGTTGCTCGTTAGCTGGTAATCAGCCGTTACGGTCTTTGTCGCAAGTCTGACCCCTGTGAAATTATTGACCTGTTGGAACGTGTTCTCTTGACTGAGTCGAGCGACATCTGTCACCACCCCACCTCCGCTCGAGAGTTTGTCCCAAAATCCGGTGTCACCGTCGAAGACGGTTAGGTCTCCGAACTGTTCGCTCAACACAACGCTCGGATCATCGTCGATCAAATCTCCAATCTGCGCGTCGACGGTGACTGGATTATCCGACTCGTCGTACTTCTTTACTCTGAAAACCTGTCCGGTCGCCAGCGCCGCGGGGAGACTGATCGTCACCGGACCTGCAGACGCGTTGACGAGTACCAAGAAATCGAGAGCGGTTAGCGTGTAATCGCTCGAGACAATTCGAACCCCGAACCGAATCCCAGGGAACGTGTTGACGTTCGTGAAAACGTTGTCGTCATCGAGTAGTGCGACAACGGCAAGACGACGACCCTTATACGTGAGACCATGCTCATTTAACTCCTCTGGAAGGATTGCTCCCTCTGGACTTACAACGAGAGTGCGATTGGCGTCCGACATTCGACGCACCTATCCCTATAGATCAATCACGGCGTAGTAAACCGTAACCTTGAGACTGTTCGCCGGATCTCCGCCATCAAAGTCGCCGGAACTACCATTTATGGCCGTCAATGAAAAAGACTTGTTCTCAATTCCATCCCGATAGTCCTGCCAGCCATAAGGGGAGTTTCCGTACCGGCTGCCGGTGTCAGTGATTGAAAAAATTCCAGCGTCAGCAATAACCGGCTGCGCGTTTGGATGCTTCATTGAAAATTGCAGGTCAAAATAGAAGCTCGCCTCTCCGCTGGTTCCGTAACGTATCTGAAACAAGGCATTATCATCGACATTAGTGTAGGGATTAGCCGTGTTATCGAGTAACAGAGTAGCCGCAACTATGAGCAGTCTTTTCCCTTCACCTGGTGCCGGAACGACCTCAACGGGAGTGGTGGGAAGCGACTTGATTTGGTCGTCATCCAGCGTCACCGTCTTAGATTGAATCGCTAACACTTCGCCCTCCTCTGTAAAGAACAGTTGTCCGTCAACAGTCTGTATGTAATTCGGCTTGTGAAACTCTTCCGTACCGTCCTGGTATCGAACGAGGGAAACGATTTCTCTAACCTGCATTTCACGAGCACCTTTAGTTACAGCGAGTTTTTGTGACGTAGATCGTGCCGGCAGCACGCGTCCAAGCTACCTGCGCGATTGTCTTCCCGTTTTCGTTCGCATTTCCCATGCGAACCCAAGCACTAGCAGGGAACGCAGCACCGTTGAGCGTTCCGGACCAATCAGAGCTCGTCCAGAAAGTAAACTCGCAGTATCCGCCTCCCGTGTTGCTCGAGGTTGTAGATGCCACGCTTGTCACCGTCCACGTCTCTGCAAAACAAATGCCAGCAAAAGCAAAACACAGCGCGATTAAAAGTAGTCGTAGTTTCATAAGCGAGGATAGGGAGAAGGCGCCGACGTTCGGCGGAACAATCGGCGCCTTCATTTTGTCTTTACGGCAACGCAGCAATCTTACTGAGCGCCAGGATAGGAGTAGATGTCGCTAGCAGCCACATCCAGGCTTGGACGCTTGTACCAAATCACGCAACCAAGTGCGGGATCCACAGGAGCCGCAGCGTAGTCCAATCGACCGAAGAACGCCGCGAGCAGGTGTTCGGGATCGTAGCACCCTTGCTGGATCCGCTCGCCACCCACGATGAATTGCAGTTCTCCCATGTAGTTCGACTTCTCCGGATACTTGTAGTTTTCCGGAGTGACCATTTCGAAGGTCATCACTTGAGGCACAATCACGATTGCGGCCTCGTAAGGAGCCGCCTCGTAAGCCGCTGTGAAGCGACGGCCGGCAGCGTTCATTTCCGCAGCCGTTCGGAATGTGCGAACAGGAGCAAGAATCCCGCCTAGGTTGACCGCGCGCAAAGGCATGGTCGTCGGAACGTGGCGGAAGTTTCCGATGATTCGGCTCGCACCGATTCGTTTCCAAAGCTCAGTCGGGAAAGCCCATCGAGCGTCCTGTCGACGGTCGTCGTTGTTTTTCAGGATTCGGCCGGAGGCCATGTCGCTTACTTCCAAAGTGAACAACGGTCCACTCTCTCCGAGCATAATGAAACCGTTCGAGTCGGGCTCTGCAGCCCCGATGTCGATGAGGTAATTGGCAGCGATGTCCAATTGCCCCTGAGTCAGATCAGATGTCGGAACGTGGACTGTATTGATCGCGTCCGGTCCTTCGGTGAAAACACCGTCCGAGAAGGCTCCGACCATTTTGATGTAGTTCGCTCGAGAAGCGAATTCGATTCGGCGTTGAGCGTTACGAATCAGCATCGTCTCATAGCCATTCAAAAACTGAATGACGTTATGGCGATAGGTGAGCTCATCCTTACAGATGATCGGACCGCGCCATTTGAGACGCCTCGGACCGTACGTGCGCCTGAAGTATCCAACCGGAACCTCAGGATAATCGTTCGGACATTTCGCGTCATCGTCTCCGGAGACCGGATTGCCGCTACCGTCCAACGTGATTTCGTCACCCAGGGAGTCAGTGTCATCCGGCTCCGAGTGATTCATCGTGAAGGTCGTTTGAGTGACGCCTGTCCCTTTCGGGTAGGTTCCACGCGGGACCGCGTTGAGCCACATATTGTTGTTGAACGCGCGTTGTACGACCTTGTTTTGCAACGCTTCCGTTGCGGTCGCCAGATCGTCAAACGTGACGCATTCCGCGGTTGTCTGCAGCCGTGGCTTAATGCCAAGAGCGCTTACTAAAACTGCTAGGCAAACGAAGGCCGCGGGACTCGGTTTGCAGATACAGAGGAACAAGGTGGCTACGATAGCCACCAGGTAAATTACGGATCTGAATTTGTGCATAGTTAAACTCCTATTGTTGATTGTTTCCTTCGGGGAGCGTTCCCGAAGCGTTTTAGCGCTCAACGTTTGGCGCCGGAGTTTAACGCCCTCTATGCCTCCTCAGATCGTGTAACGAATCTTGGGAATCCGTTTTACAGCAACGGAAAGCTTTGCACAAAAGAATTTTTTAATCGTCGCCTTCAGACCGGCGAGCAGCGCGTCTAGCGACAATCTCTCCGAACGGGAGATTATTTTCGTCTTCACTCTCACTCGAAGCCGGAGGAGAGGATCCTCTAACCGTAGGTTGCACTCCCTCGTATTCGGCAAGCTTGCGCTCCAATGTAACGCGCCTGTCGCGTTCCTTAGCCAGCATGTCAGCAACCGCGTCGAACCTCTCGCCTTTGATCGCCGTAACGAGACTGCGCTTCATGTTGTTACCGGTCCCGATGATGTGAGCCAGGCCACGTTCGAACGCTCCGTCCCTATCCCTGTTCCATTCGCCGGCGCCTTTGATGTCGTCTCCAAACTGCCGGAAGAACGGTGTGTTTCCGAGCTCTCGCTTCACGTCTTCGAACACGCCTTTGACTTGGCCGTGATATTCCTCCGCCTTCTTTCGACGCGCTTCGGCGTCCCGAGCGCTTAACTCCTCCCAGGTCTGAGGAGCGTTCGCGCGCTTCTCTGCCGCCCTGCTATCCAAGTCTTCGATCCTTGTGATGTCCATTGTGATCTTCGACTTGGCGTGATCCGGAAGAGTATCGAGTAACGCTGCGACCGCTTCATCGCGCCGAATCCCCTCCGGCAGGTAGAGCGCGTCCAATAGCGCCTGTCCGTTTCCTCCGTAATTCTGAAGGCGTTGCGCTGCGTTGCGCGCAAGCTTTTGGCGAGGTTCGGTAAACTCCCGAACGAACTCCGGATGGGATTCGACATTGAACGCCAAGAGCGCTTCGCTCGCCTTTTGTAACTCAGCGTCCTTGGCTTTGATAAGGCTTTGGACCTCCGGATCCTCGAGAGCCGACCGCGTTGCCGGTTGCTGTTCGACTCGTTTCCTTAACTCTTGGTTCTCCTCCCAAAGCGACTTGATTTTTCCGCGCATCCCGACCATGCGCTCGCGGACCTGTTCGCTTTTGACTCCGTCCGTAACGTTAGCAAACTCCTCATCCGGAGATTTTGGCTTGTCCTCCTCTTTCGTCTCCGGCGTTTCGTTTTTTTCGAAGGCAGCATCCAATACGTCTTTGATCGGCGTGGTTGCCGGCGTCTGCGTAGTTGTTATAGTCTCCTTGATTGTGACCGGTGGCGTTGTGACCGCTGGTTTTTCCCTCGCCTCTTTTTGCTCGAGTACGATTTCTCCGAAGCCCTTTCCGGCGTTCGGATCGGTTTGCGTTTGCGTCTCTGTCTCTTCAACTGTGGTTTCCATACAGTTACTTTCGTCGTTTTGGTTTCGTTCGTTGTTCTTCTAGCTCAGATAAAGGATCAGGGTAAAGCTCAGAATCCGGAGGCATTTCTTCCCCGCTTAATTCCTCGGGAACGTCCGCCAGATTTGTTAAGGCGTTGAGGATCTCGATTGCGCCCTGTTGCTTGGCAAGAACGATGTGACCGATGCCGGCAACCTCAGGCGGAGAGTATCGTAGAATCTGAAGGCTTTCGTTCGTTTGATGGATCGTGTCGATAGCGTCTTTATACGCTGGCGAATTAACGATTGCCTTCCACGCCTTAGCGTGTTTTCCGAAGAATTCTTTCTCGCTTGCGCTCACGCAGCCGTCGTCTGTGCTTTAGACGCGGCAGTTGCCCTTCGAGTAGCTATGTCTGTTCGAGTCGTAGCCCGCCGAGCCGCGATGTCTGTCCTGGTTCTGTTAGCCTTCAAGAGAATGTCGGCCGACGTCGCTCTGTCTTGCCGATGAATGTCAGAAGCAAGTTTGACATTCTTTCGCTGTTCATCAGCAGCGAGTTTAGCGTTCTTTCGCTGATCGTCCATCTGCAATTTTGTCATTTCGTACTGATGCTCTTCGCTTGCCTGTTGTTGCGGAGGAGTCTCCTCGCTTTGCTGTTGAAGTATTGCCCCCAAGTGTTTCGCATACTGCATCAGGAGGTTTGCGCGTTGCTCCAATTGGTTAATCGGTTTCTCGAGCAGTTTGTTGCCCTGAAGGAACTGCAGGTGTTGGTCGATGTGCTCGCAATGAGATTGGAGAGCGTGAAAGCATTGCGCTGCATCCTGTTCTCCGTTGTCTTCGCACTCTTGCTGTAACCGTTCTCCGTTGGCAGCGTGAGAGTCCGCGTGATGTACGTGGTCTTGACCGTCGCCGGCCTGAGCATGTCCGCCTTGTTCCATGATCTGATTCTCGAGAGCAATCAGGGAGTCGTCGGCGTTCGGAATGTCCTGGTCGTCGTGGCTGCGCGCGTATTGGTCCGCTTGCTGGTAACTCGTGACGCAAGCCGCGAAATCTTGCTCGAGGTTTATCTGCTTATCCTTCGGCGCCATTGGATACACGAAGTTAAAGAGAGCGGTCATCGCCTGGATACGTGCGGATGCGCTGCCGCGGCCGACGCTGCGCTCCGCATCGAGCTCGACAATATGATCGAAAGCTTCCCTCGGAACGCCGTCTCTCTCGCAAGCGTCCATGAATTGTTTCGAAAGCTTCGCGCTGAGTGAATTGCCGGTCGTGTTCTTACACGAGGTTTTAAGGATATGGCCGTACCACCGAGTTAGGTTCCGGTAATAGTAGTTAGACCGACCGGCAGCGACTTGGCTGATGTTTTGAGACCGACTCATGTATTCCATTCCGGTCTGTCGATCTGCCTTTTCCGGCTCCTGCGGAATCGCCGTCTGATTATTCGCCAACATTTCCTGTTTGAGCTCGCGAGACAACGCAAGCGGACCTTGCTGCAGGTCCGGCCATGTCCAGTTTGCCGGCTCGAGTCCCTGCGGAATGATCGAGAACAGACCGACGCGCATGAGCTTCATCGCTTCCCTGTCCGGTCCTGCGCCCTTCTGTATGACCGGAATCGTCGAACCTGTGAGAACGCGGTCTGCCATTGAGTTTTTGATTTTGTCGTCTAGCTGGCAGTAATCCTTGATTTGCTCGCCAAGACCGCGAATCGAATCAATCGCGCCGCTCCCGATTTCGTACGGGAAAAGGAACAAAGGCCAATCGTCTAAATGATAGCGTTTCCGGAAGAGGTAATCGCCGACGTCGTGTTTTTCCGCAACGATGTAGAGGCTAATCCCTGGCTTACTTCCGTCTCCGTCAAACTCTCGGACGAAGAGAAGATCCAGAATCGCGCGCTGACTCCGGCGTGATGCGCCCAAGTCGCCGGCATTGTATTCCCTCATCGTCTGTTGAGGGTCCGGTTTCGTTCGGTCTGATTTTGTGAGCTCCGAGAGAAGACGCCAAATAGCGTCGGGATTCCATCCCTGGCTACGCGATATCCCTTCGTTCCGAATAAAATTGTAGATCTGTACCGCGGTCCGAGTATCGCGGAACAGAAAATACTCTCCGTCTTCGTGGAAATTGAGCGGAGCGTCTTGCGGGAAAATGATGCACCCTGAGCCTGGCGTTCGCGGAACCCACTGGCCTTTGATCGGGCAAATATGATAGCCCATGCCGTGCATGACATTCTCGTGGATCCGGCGTTGAACGTGGAAATCGGAGTCCAACCAATTCTGCATGTACATCCGAGTGAAGTTTGTCGCGATGGACTTCTCCCATTTCCTACGGTCGTTAGTGCTTCCGAAGATTGAATCAATCCCGACGTGAATACATTCTCGGACTTCCATGTCGAGGTTGTAGATCGCCGTCTCGACTAACGAAGTCATTCCTTTGAGCGTTCGGTAATTGACGCGCGCTCTCCAAGATTGGTGTTTCTTTTTTAGCCACGCGGCTGAGTAGATAGGATTTCCACCCCAAATGTCTTCGACCTTTGTACGAAGAATGTTTCGTTTCCGGTCCGCGGCAATCATGTCGTCGCAGAGATTATGTACGTCGGTCCGGTCTCTGAAGCGCTCCTGCGGTAGCTTCGAATCGCTAATCCCTATTGGAAGCTCACCGTTGCCGTTTAATTGAAATTGCATTTAGAGGGGAAAATTCGCGTTTAACCAGTTCGTTCGCGAGTCACATCCGCAAGAGCGCCCAAACGTACTTCGAAACCATGCCTTGAACGCATCGCCTTTCGGAATGTTCCTCGCGACAATGTCACCGAGTCCCTTGTCTCCATCCTTGGCAAGCAACCGCATCGGACGGAGGATAAGCGGCCAATTCTTTCGGTCGGCGTATTGATTGTCGTAAAGCTGTCCGTTTTCCGTGCATTGAATCTCCAGGTTGTCACAGCACCATTGCTGGACGGTTTCCTCGGAAGGCGTCTCGACACCGTTACTTTGGCAACGTTCTCGGATGCGTAGGAGCAATTGCGGATAACTACCGGCCGTGACGTAACCGAGTTTTTCCGATATGAAGTATCTCCAACCGTCAGAACCGATAACGCTCTTGTCACGAATCGTCGCCACACGCGCGTCGTTTATCACACCCGCATCTTTTGTGCAATCTCTTCCGTTGATTGTGTACTCGACAAGCACCCCATCCACATACCTTTTAACCATCCTGCCTATCATTTAGGAGACCGAGAATTGATAGTGAATTTCGGTAGTCACCCCGCCTTGAGAGATACTTATGAGATTATCCATGTCCGGAAAGACTTTATGGACTGAGTAGTTCGGGTCCGGAGTAGTGTCGGTGCATCCACCACATGAACCAACTCCGGCCACGTCGTAGCCTATAGCACCGACCAGTAGCACCCAATCACCTACGTTGAACTCAGTGCCGTAGATGTCGCCGGCTGTAGTGACACGCGCCAGCAATGTATCCAGGAAAATGAAACCGGAATCCCCTCCTCCGCTCTCGCACGTCCAACTTAGAGTACTGTTGGTCTCGTTAATTTCAGGTTGCCCCACGCTCGTGCAGTAAACCGCGTCACCAAATGGAGGCGTTGTTGTTGAACTGAAGCTCGTGTCGGCCGTCGCGGTTCCGCTGCCGTCAAACGTAATTCCGGAATTACAGGTTCCACTAACGGACACAGAAACTTCGTGATGAACCGAAACACTACCGTCACACTCAAAAGGACACGGATTATCTGTGCATTTCTGCCCGATTTTCCATGTACCTCCTGCAGCCAAGCAATCAGCCTGAGTCATCATTTCGCAACCACCGCCGTCAGGAAGGCAACACGCCCAAGGAGCAGGGACAGTCGTCGGCGGAGCAGGACTCGTTCCGGAGCCTTCATGTCCGAATGCAAACGGATCGAACTCTACCGGATTCGTACTGACTTCAGTGATCTTAATTCGAGGAGGAGGAGGCACTCCGCTGCCCTCATCCTGGCCTAACGATTCAATCCAGTTTGCAACATCGGCATCGACTTGCGCGCGAAATTGACGTCTTAATTCGTCGTCGTTGTCGTCTAGCATTACGGTGTCGTCGGGAAATCGGAGGCATCCACGACAATCGCGTGGAACATTACAAACCCGTATTTATATGGCCTGGCGTCATTGCGATAGTTGTATTTTCCGGACGTCGGCCAATCAGTTGCTCCGGCTGTCTTCGAGAACGTTGTGGGACTCGTGAAGGCGTCGACCGAATCTAACTCGCTCACGTATTCGAACGGTCCTAATCCTACCGCTTCCGATGAACAATATGCGGCAAGATTAACGGTGTCGGATGTCAAACCCAAAACGGTAAGGTCGTCGTGAATCACACCGTCGATCTGCATTCTTCGGATAGTGAGACCCTTCCCTCTGGAATGCCCCGTTCCGCCACCTGCGGTACTTGATTGAGAGCTAAGGTCGAACGCCTGAGAATAGCTGCCCTTACTGGTAGCTTTAACCTCTAGCTTGGCGTCCCCTCCGACAATTAACATCGTGACCGTCTCGGGATTGAACTTCGGCCATGCCGCTACGCTTCCTCCTATAATAGCGTTGATCTTGGTCAGTACGTCGGTCGCAGTAACCGGATTCTTCAGGAAAAATACGTAGTGCATACAGTCGATGTTTGCACCGTAGAACTGCTTAACTATCGGAACGACCTCTGGAATAATGGATGCACTCGCAACGGCATCGGCGGATAAATCGAGATTGATTGAGTAGCTACCGTAACCGGCAACGGAACCTGTTTCCTGGTGAGCTCCGTCTCCGCGCCGGCTTTCAATTGAGGCTGTTAGCGACACAAGCTTGTCCGGCATTGAGATATTGATTTTGGACGGATATGCCATGAGATACGCACCGAGAACGGCTTCGGCTGCGCTAATGTCAATCGTGCGCTTGCGTGATCGCCACTTGTCTTCGGTCTTAATATCGGCGTGCGCCGTCCCGATTCCCGCTCCTTCGTCGATGACTTGTTCTGCGAACGGGATTACAACATCCAGACCTTCGTCGTATTCCTGACCGTAGAGCTCCGGCCAATCGTCTTCGAAAGCTTTTTCCGTCGTCTTGACTTCCATCCCATTGCCGAGCCGTTCGACCTTGCTGTCCAGAACAGTTAAGCCCTGGTCGATAGTCTGATTGCCTTCGACATCCAGTGTGACAATCATCAGAGTGCGATTGCCCCCGAATTTTTCCGTTAGGCCGCGATTCGTCATCGAGATCGGCAACGAACCGAAATTGAGAACTTCGACGGTTACGCGTTTGAATATCGCGTCTAGTTGTTTCTCCGCTCGAGTGAATTCGCCGGCGCCCAAGCTTGGCTGCGACGCAATTCCTTTGACCTTGTGAGATACAGTCCGTGTAGGTATCAGCGCTCGCGCCCACATCGGAATGACGTTCGGAATCGTTATCGAGTAGTCCGCCTCATCTACCCACTTTTTAACCGTAGTGATTTCCTCGGAAACACCTTCGCTTACCTCTTTCTTTTCGACCGTTGTAAGCGTACCTCCGGACTCGGACACGCTCGGAGTGATGTCGTCCGAGTATCTTATGATCTTGTTCGAGTAGGCTCCGTAAAGATCGTTCCCAATCAGGACAGACGGAATCGGGTTTCCTGGAAGACCTCGCGCCTCCACGACCTCAATCGCCACCAAAGCGGTATCCTTGAATGGCTCCTTTGTCGTTTTAGTCCAGATGCCAGACGATGGATTGTCTCCGCTCGTGATACTCCCTATGGTTTTGAGCGTTCTTCCAATTCCGACAACAACTCCGTCCGGATCAAGTCGCGTTGTGAAGATGGTATTTCCAGGAACCGATCTGGTCTCGACGAGTTCGATAGCTACCAGGTTCGTGTCCTTGAAAGGCTCTTTGGTCGTCTGCGTCCAGTTGGGTCCAGAGACATTCTCCCCGCTATTGATAGATGAAATAGCCTTCAGCGTTCGACCGGCTGAAACAATTACTCCATCGAAGTCCTCTCGCGTCGTGTAGATGGTGTTACCAGGGACCGCGCGAACCTCTTTTATCTCATCGGCAACGTATGAGTTTTCGTCTCCCTTCTTCGTAGTCGACGTCCAGTTTCCCCCTCCGAGAGATTCACCGGTTGTGATGTCGGCCGCGATGTTGCGACGTCTATTGACCGTTACGGTTACGCCATCGAAGTCTATGCGCGTGCTCTCATCCCACGGTCCAGGTAGCGTCTCGTAAATGCGAAGTACTTTTACCTTCTCTTGGCTCTGCGGATCATCGTCTGGAAATTCGATTTTCTTTTGGCTCGTGAGAACCGCTGAAGCCGGTTGAGCAATTGGAGAAAGAGCGGCTCCGCTGCCAGTATCGCTCGTAACACTTATCGAAGGATTCGTTGAGGTTCCCTCATTCGTAAGTACGACGTTGATAATCGCGCCATCTTCATCGACAACGAGCTTCGCTTCAGCCCCGCCTACGGAGAACACAACAACATCGTCCTTCGTGTATCCGCTCCCAGGGTTATCGATTCTGACTGCTACGATTGCAGAAAGAGGGGAGCCAATCGCTCTGGTAGGACTATCTTCATACTCCTCGCGTCGGAGGGTGTACGTACGAGCGAACGCCGGATAGTTGACGTTCTCGTTTATGTAGGTGACTTCGGCGTTGTAGGTGTCTTCTGCCGGCTCATCCGTCGACCAGTACCGTAGCGCCCAAGGATAGAAGAACGGATCCAGCGTTTCCTTCAGGAAATAGAGCGGAGGATAAAGGTCGATTATGCTCTGTTTGGCATCCTTCAACGTCGAATAGAGAAAACCTCGAGTTAGCGGAACGTAGTCGCGTGCCGATACGTCCACTCGTTCGACAAAGAAACCGTCTCCGATTGACGGCGTAGTGATGCGCCTTACCGGTTGACCAGGAGGAGGAACGAGACCGCCTTGTGCCTCGTTATTTCGATTCTGCGGGAACGGCATGGGTTAAGGTCTGACTTTGATGCCACCGCCGCGGCTGTTGCTATCTTCGTTTGTTGGTACGTTCTGCCGAAGTCCAGGAATACCCATCATCAGATCGTCGGTAAAGCTTTTCGGTCTTCGGTACTCTGGCTCACGCACCTTGTCTGTATCCTCTGCGATGTTTTGCACAAGCTGAGGGATTAACTGCCGAACGATATTCGACGCGACTTTCGTGGACTGCCCTTGCTCGACATACTTCGAAGTACGCGTAATCGGATTGGCAATCGGAGCCGCGTCCAAAACATGAAACGCCGCCGTAATGATTCCGTCTATTGCGCCTCTCGTATCTCCGGTCTGCTTGTTCTTTATCGTGCGCGCAACTCTAACGATCGTACTGCCGAATTGCGCCGGCTCAGTAAGCATGTTGTGTGTCAGTACGTGAAATGTCTGATCTCCAATTCGCGTTGAGCCCCAAGGGACATCGTCGGGATCGCGCTTTTGCCCTGGCTGATAGAATCCTCCGAAGATGCGGTCCTTCGGATCCCTGAGAGCGTCCAGCGCACCCCACAGCATCATTGCGCTACCTACCGCTCCGACTCCCATTAAGCGCGCAATACTGTTAGCTTCGTGCGGAGTTAGCGTCTCAATCCCTCGGATATGAACTCCGATAGTCTTCGCGGTCCCTCGAAATAATCCAACAGGATTGTAATCTACGAGCAATTGCTTCGCGAAATTTGCCGGCGTCTTGATGATGTCCTTCGTGAACAATGTTCGGATGACAGATGAGAGAAGTTGCTTCTCGATGCTTACGCGACCGGTCTTCGGATCGACCTGTTCCAAACGCTTCAGCATCGCGTTTACGCCTTCCGCGAATTTGTTGTTCTCTTGAAGCTTTTCCGCGTTCGCGTATTCGAACGTTTTCTGATTTATCAAACCTCGGACAACCGGATCGCTCGGATTCAGCCCATTTTGAATCGCGTTTTCGATTGCTCTTTGACGGAACATTTCACGCGCGGCCGTAGTGATAGGTTGCTTCTCCGCTCCGTGAAGTGTCCCAACGAAGTCGTACCAATGCGGAGCCGCGATGTAAGGTCTGCCGAATTGCGACTCTTCTCCGGTCGTTCCTGTCCGAAGATATTCTCCCGCCTCTTTAATGCCCTTCGTGAATAGAGTCCTGTAATACGTTGCCAGCGCTTGAACATGGCCGCCCTTATAGATGTCGGCCTTGTCGTAGACCTGTTTGAATCCTGGCGTTCGTTCAAGTACAGCACTGGTCAATTCGGTGAACGGTTTCTCAACGATATGACCGACCGAGAATCCGAACAGCTTGCCGAGAGTGTGATAACCGGAGAGAGCTCCTAGCCGTGCGACTCCCGCGACGTGCTGAAGTCCGCGAATAATCGCGGGCTGAGCGTTGAATTCAGCTTCGGCAATTCCCTGTCTGACTTTCGTTGTCAGCTTCGCTAGATCACCCTGCAGTTGTACGGTCTGAGCGTCTTCGCGCGGTTTACGCTTCGGCTCCCTGGTGAAGTCTCCGCGGTCAAACTTATCCTGAAGTTCGGCAATCCGTCGTGTCAGATACGCTTTCCGGAGCGCTAACGCTTTCTGTTCCTTCAACGCTTGGAATTGAGGATTGACCTTTTGCAGCGCTTCGACTTCCGCCTTTATCGCTTCGCGTTGCGCGCGAATCGCGTCCAGCTTTGCACTCGAGACCGGAGTTTTGGCCGGCTTGCCTTCAAACTTGCCTTGCTTCGCGTCCGCTAATCGCTTGTCCCAATCCTTCAGACTTCGCTCCGCCGCGCCTTCGGCTAGCTTCAATCGCTGTTCGTCTGTCAGACCTTTTTTGCCGAAGACTTCGTCGTAATGCGCCTTCAATTGGTCGCGGATTTCTTTCATCCGGAGCGCTGCAGCGTCATACGGAATTCCACCCTTTTTGACTTCAATCGGTGTTGAAGTACGGAGCGCATTGTCCAGATCGCGAATCTGATTCATCAGCCGCGTCTTCACGGCATCGAGAGCAGACTTCAGTTGCCTCGCCGGATCGGTGACTTCGAAGCCACCCTTCTTTTTCATTTCGTTGACCTGGCGAATAAGCCGGCGCTCCTCATCGCTTGGCGTACGGCGTTCGACTCCGGTTTTCTTCGGCGCTTGCCCTCCGGCCATGTCTTCAATTTTGGAGATTTGCTGCATTTCTCCCTTCAACTGCCGCAGCGTTACCTTTGCAGCCTCAGGATCCAGCGTCTTGAATTCTCCGTAACCGGAAATCAGGTCTCGAGTGATATGCCGTGCAATGTCGAACGGCTCTCCGATAACGTTGTGAACAGCGTCGATCAGAGCTTCACGCTCAGTAATTCCGGACCGAACAAAGTTGAGCGCTAATTGGTGAACCAAGCTACCAATGTCTTCAGGGCTTTCGCCTTCCAATGCTCTTTCGTGAATCGCGTCGATGATCTTTTCGCGTTGATCATCGAGACTCAATTCCTCTGCGCCTCCGCCTTTTCTGCCGGCGCGTCTCTTCAGTCCAGACAGTTCCGTGTCGAATGCTCCCTGTGCCTCCGCTTCGGCTTGTTTGGTCTGCCGTTCGGCAAGTTTCTTTTCCAAGTCAGCGATCTTCTTAGATAGCTCCGCAATCTTCGCTTTCTGCAGGTCGTCGAGAGGAGCCCCGTTCTGCGCTGCGCGCATCCTCCGTTCGATGCCGGCGTAAGTGTAATCGTCTCGCGCAAGCATCTGCCGAATCTGCAGGGCGCGTCCGGCAATCGTTCCGGAAGCACGCAACGCCAATTCGGTTTGATTCAATCTGTCTTCTGCGTCCGCCCATTGATTGCGTGCCTGTACTAAATCGGTTTGGCTCGTGTTCGGATCGTTAATACGATCTGCGGCCATAGCTTGTTCGTTGCCTACTCGGATTCGTTCGTGGAGCAGAATCGCTTGGTCCGTAGCGTTGACGTCCGTTCTGGCTCCGCTGTTGATGTCGTCGACCAATTGATGGCCGACATTCTCACCGCGGCGTTCGCCTTCGTCGATGCGCGCCATTGCTTCATCCCAGGTCTTCTCCATCGCCTTGCGCGCTTCGGACATCAGTGGTGCCTCTCCCCGCTTCACGCGTTCGGCATCGACAATCGCGTTTTTCATTCCGGTGATACGCCCAGGAAACTCGGCTGTGCCGGCCGCTCCCATCGCGTAACCTCCGAGACCGGTAATGCCTCCCTCTTCCGCTCGGGCTTCGGAACCGTAGAACTCCCTCCCCGTTCGAAGATGATTCTCAATTAGGTCGAGAGTGTCCGAGATATTTTCGACGTCGAATCCTTTGCTTACTAACAGGTCGTGGAATTGGTCAAGAGTCAGACCGCCTTTGCGGAAAACATCCCGATACTTCAGGTTGCCTTCGTTTCCTTCAATCAGTTTCCCGAATCCGCTCTTGCCTTTCTGCCGTTGGAACATCCCACGAATGCGGTCCAGTTCTCCGGTGTATTGCTCCGCTTCGGATGCAATCTGTAGACTGTTTCGCTTGAGAAGATCGCTTAACGCGTCGCCTCCTCGAGCTTGATGCGCTTCGACCTCTTCTAAGAGTCCCTCTTGTTCTTCGCGGAGTTTCTTTTCGAATAGCGCTTGTTCGTCTTTCCGGACTTTTTGCTCTAAGTCGTCGAAGGTCGTTTGTTGTTTATCGGACTGAGCTCGCTCCTCCGATTTGGCCTCCTCTTCCAACTGTCTCGCTTCGTGATCGACGGTCTCTTCACCGACAAGCTTTAATGGCTCCTCTTGCGTGGAGGAGATTAGGTCGCCTTGCGTTTCGCCTGTGAGAAGTTTGGGGGCGGGCTTGTTCCCCGTATCCAGCTTGGGTTGTTTGCTCTCCGACAATCCCAAGTATTCACGAACGGCGCGGACGGCTTTGGCTGCGTCTCTCAGTGTCTTAGGTGAAACATCTCTTAGCTCGTCAAACTGTTCTCCTCGATCTGCTGCAAGTCCGTAAGCTAAACGCTCGGCCTGACGCTCTGGATCGAGCTTCGCAAGTTCAACGGTGTGCTCTGAGGCCATGTACTGTGTCACCGGATCATGCGGATTCCCCCGAATAGCATACTGACCGAGCACTGTGTTGATCTCGTTCTTAGATAGGCCCGTGCCTGATAATTTTGACGAAAGTTCCTTGACGTTCTGCGCAAGTTGGTCACCACCTATGGCGTCGCGATCCTTGTAAGCCTGCACCAGATCATCCGGCATCGGGGTCCATCCCTCTTGCTTGAGCACATCCGCACCCGGATCATTCGGATTGTAGGTCTTACCCACATCCACGCCTGACTTCACTAAACGATCTTCAATAGCATCGACACGAGACTGCGCTTCATCGTACGTTTTAGGCGGCGATGCGGGGGTGGAACCCGTTCGATCAGTGCGCTTAAGGTTGGTGTAGTCCCGAACGGGAGCGGACTCCGGCGAAGTTATTTCCGCCCCACCGCTGGATGTTGCCGGGGTTTCTCCTCCTTCGGATGTAGTCGTTTCGGGAGTTTCCCCTTGTTGTCGAAGTGGTGTTTCTTCGCCCACGCCGCTCCCTTGTTCGCGTAAATCCAACCTCTCTCCGCCTGTGATTTTGCTGGCATCTGTTACCTCCTCTGTTGCTGCATCTGTTAACGGTATGTCTGACTTCGGTCCGGTTTCACCGAACATCGGATTGAAAGCCTCTCGAAGATTGGCCGGCTCCGTTTGAATTGGCGGCTTCACGCTGCGAGGGAACAAATCGCCGGCAATCTCTCCGACTGCCGGCGCTCCCATCATTAGGATCTGCGCGAGTCCGCGGAATGATTCTCGAGTGCCTAACGGAGCTTTGACGTCGGAAGCCAATTGCTCTCCCATCGGGACAGCTTCTTTAAGAGCGTCACCAATTATTTGCGCCCTCTCGGAAGGTCCGCCAACTGCGAGACGCGTTCCTTCGGCTGCGTAACGCGGTAACGACGCAACCATGCCAGGAACGCCCTTTGCGAGATCGACTGCCGCTTCTCCGGCCGCTTGGACTTGCGGAATCTCCGCGACCTGTCGCGCTTCGCTTACGTCCTCCTGAGATCCGCTACGAGGAGCGAAAACAAATCCGGTTTCGCCAGTTCGTTCGACTGCCGGCGCCGGTGTAGGTGTAGGACTTCCACCTTGCGGTTGCGCTTGCCGTTGTCGATTGGCTTCGACTATCTGCCGAATCTTTTCTTTTTGGTCGTCATCGGGGTTATCCGGAAGATCCACGATCTGACCGTCAGGCATTTGAACCGTCGCCATGTCATTTAGATAGACCGAGGGAATTGTAGTAGTCGTCTAACGACATCACTTCTTTGTTGCCGGATGTTCCCTCGGGAAACGCAGTCTGGAAACGCTGGAAAAGTGGCCTCGGAATTACAGCCTTGTACCCTTTGCCTGTGTCGATCTGGATTGCCCCTCCGGATTCAATCTGAGATTTAGCGTTTCGAATCTGTTCGTCGGTCAGTTTCGTTTCTCCTGGCTTGTATTTTCCGGAAAGCGCGAAGGTGTAATCGTTCGTGAAATCGCCTTTCGGTTTTCCGTATCCGTCGAATCCGCCTTCGCCTGGGTGAAATGTTCCGCTTCGGTTGTCCGGCTTATCTCCCGTACCCGCAACGAATATCCCTCCGGCTTTCACTGAATTCGGATCAATCGCTGCGAATTCTTCCGGTGTTAATCCGGTCGTCTTGTGTAGTAGAGCCGTGAGTTTGTCTTGTTCCTTCGTCTCGGGAGTCTGCGAACCACGGTAGGATACCTTGCCTGTCGACGTGACCGAAGGAGTGAATTTCGTTCCTGGGTATTGTTGCTGTAGCGCTGCCATTGTCTGAGCAACATTCGTGTGCGCTTCAACTTCTCCCTGTACATATTTCGCAAGATCCTTGTCTTTCGACATGACATGCAGCCAATCAGGACGGCTTCCAAATACGCGGCCGATAAGGGCTTCTCTATCTGCCGAACCGTGCGGGTAGCGCGATTCGTCGATGTTCGATAAGAAATCTACGACCTGACCTCGCGCCGTGTCTTGAGCTACAGCTTCGTTTTGTTTCGCTTGAGCAATCGCGAGTCTCGACTTGTTAGCGATGTTCGCTTGCTGCGCGCGGTCCAATTCTCCCGCTGCAGCGTTCAGATTGCGAATCTCCATCTGGCTCCGAGCAGCCTGAGACGGAGCGTAGCGAGGATAACGACCGCCACCAATCACCACCGGTTGATCGCTTCCAGGGTTTTGTGTGAGGTAGTCGATGCGGCTCTGGATTTGATTTCGTCGGGCAGCAATGCCGGCGTCTATCATGTCGTCGGTTGAAGGCATCTGAAAACGTGGCGCCGATGGGTACTGTCCAGCGACACGGTTGACGTCATCGCTCAGTTGATCGGATTTCGAATATCCTGTTAGGTTCGGATAACCGTTAGGTGCGTTTACGGATGCGGCTACCGATTTACCCGTAGTGGCATTGTAGTTATCAATTGCAGACTCATCGGCAGCAGTTGGGTATCCCCGAATTCCCCTCGCGCCACGAGGAATTAACATTGGTCCCTGTATCGGAGGTCCGTTTGCGCTTGGAACGGAAAAATAAGTTACAGGAGCCAACGGCTGTGACTCACGTCCAAGAAACTCGGACGCACTTCCAGGAGGCTTATCCGAAGCTGCGATAGCCGCACGCTGAGAGTTTATCACGTCGGCCTGACGCTGGAATGCCTTGATCTGCCCCTGTGAATAGGCGGACAGTTGACTCGGGTCTATGTCGGTGTCGTCAGCCATGACCGAAATTAAAGAATGATGTTGCGGGATACGCTCCGCGATTTCCCCAACCTGGAAACGCGAACGGACCGCCATAGCTTGCGTTACCGTACGGAGACAAAGTCTGATTGAACGAAGGACCGGCGCTTGGCGTGTATCCTGGCAACTGATTCAGCGCTGTGGTTCCCAAAACGCGTGTCGGAGCAGAACCCATAATGTCGAAAGCTTGCGCGGCTATTCTGTTCGCGTTTGGATCTCCTCCGGTCATCGGCTTCCCGTAGTATCCTCGGACGTACGCCGAACTCGGATCGTTTGCTTCAGCCCTGGTGATGTATCCGCCAAGAGGAGCCGAATAAGTTACGTCGCTCAACGCGCTGTTGATTTCCGCAGCCTGAGCAGGACTCAAATTCGGAACAAGTTGACCGAACGGAGAATATCCCCTCGAGAACCCACCTGCACCTACGTTGTCGGGAGGAGCAGGAACCGCGGAAAAGAATGAATTCGGAGCAGACGTAACAGGAGCCGGAGCAGAAGAACCGTAAGACGGCCGCCCCGAGTACTGCGAAAGCATCAGATCAAGTGGACTCATGCGAAAAAGCTTGTCGGATAAAGTCGTGGCGCCGGAGTAGGCGTCGGAGTTGGTTTCTGTTTTCCTAGAAATTGTGTTTCCGGAGACTGATTGAGCATGTCGTTTAGCTCATCCCTGTCAGCGAGACGCGGAGCTTTACCGAGAACGTTTCGCTTCAGTATGATTGGAGTGTTCGCCGGAAGTAGTCCGAGGTTTTTCATTTCCAATTCGTTGTGTCCCTGGTTGTCGTAGTACTCCATCGGATTGAAATTCTGTCTGCCGGCGCTCGGATCGACGTACCAATATTTCGCGGCTCCGGTCTGTGGAATTAGCGTCCGGTTATTGCGACTCGGACCGTAAAGGCGTTGACGCATTTCCTCGAGCTCTGCGAGTCCCGCCGTTAATCCGGTAGGACCGCCAGCAGCAGCGAAATATGAATCAGAAGTAGGGTCCATATCCTTCGCTCAATTCCGCCATATTGTAGTCGTCGTCGATCTGAATCACTCCCTCCGCCTGTGGACCGGTTTCATCTGCGCTTTGCTCGCCTAACAACCGTTTACCTTCTCCGATCAATTGTGATTGGCGCGTATAATCGCTGGCATCCCGTTTCGCTAGAGCGTCAATCGCCGCCTGTAACGCGTTGAGATTGTCCACCGGCATTTCGTCGTTGTCGCTCGTTAGCGGAATAAACGCCTTCTTACAAACGCAGGTGAAGATGCCTACAATTTGCTCGCTCATGTCAGAAAGTTGAGTCCGATCTTACTCCAAGCGCCGGATTGAAATTCGCACTCTAGAAGAGCACTCGTGGTATTGCTGGAATCGCCTGATATTGTTTGCAAAGGCGTCAGTTCGTCATCGTCGTAGACTTCGATTGTCGGATTAGCGGATTGCTCGATTTCGAATTGAATCCGGAAGATTGCTCCGGACAAAGGTGTGTTGCGGGAGAGACGCAAAACGTAGGTGTATGCGCCGGATCCAGCCTCCGCGTTGATGCGCTGATACCATTGCGAGTAGGGAGCGCTCGGACTGAGCGTACGCGATCCATCCGCATTTACCGTCAAAGGAGTGAATCCGCCGAAGAAGGTTTCGATCTGACCGGCCGTATAGATTCCTCCAATCGGAACCGGAACTACCGTCACTTGGTTAGGAGAAGGCAGAATCGGAACCTTGTATCGTTTCCATCGCGGGCTTCGCTCGGAAGGTTCATAGATCGCGACCAATGTTTCGTTTCCATCGCCGTCAACGGTGTACATTCGGACGCGCCCTTTCGTGACCGGCTTGATAATCTGGTAAGGCGGCTCGTCAAATACGTTTACCGTCGTAACTTGGGACGTCGGAGCGGGAACGTCACTGTGCGCGTAATCGACATTCTCTCCCTCTGTGGATCCGCTCGCGCCTACGGTCCAGATTTGTTGCCCGACCAGACGGCCGCGCACGATAATCGTTCCAGATGTTTCGTTTTGCTCAAATTTGAATCGCAGATACAAGGGAACATTCCAATTTGAGAGCGTAGTGTAGCGCCCCTGCAGCGGAATTATCCCGCGCATCGCGTCGCTCCCGCACTTCATTCCAATCGCACCAGGAGCGTACTCGTACCAACCGTTTCGGATTCGGAGCGGATAACCGCACCCTGTTACCGCGCCACGAATCGCCAGATATCGACGCGGCATCGTGATAAATCCTTCTCCGTTTTCGTCAGGTTGCACGACGAAGCTAACGACATCCCGAGAATTTTCTCCCTCGTAGCCACGTAGCAACGACTCGAGAGCAAGGTTGAGATATTTGTCTTCGTCGATGTTGGCAGGAAATACGAGGTAGTCTTTAGCTTCGCCGCGGATCACGCGCGCAAGATTAACAAAATCGCGCCCTTGTGCAAAAGGCTTACGATAGCAGGAGCTTGAATTCTTGGACCGAAGCGCGCGAAAGCCAAGGGTAAATCGACTGTTCCGGACCGCGTAAGCTCTTCCGAATTGCTAGTCTCTCTTCATCCTTGTATAGCGGACCGTTTTCCTTCGTGTTGTGGCGCATCAGCCTCGAAACGTAGTCACAAGCTAACGTGTGATTGAATTTCATCTGTTGCTGGAAGGTAATTCCGTTCGTTATGTGATTGACCTCGAGCATGACACTCAACTCCAAACTGCTATGTCGAGATCCGTAGGAAACTTGCCAAGCTCCGGCCTCCGCATTCTCGGGCGTTGTCGATCCGAGACGTGACGTGTCTATTCCTTCAGTCCAGTCCCAGGAGGATTCAAAGCCGGCCAGGACTCTCATCACTTCTAACATCGCGGCTCTTCGTGTCAGAAGATCAGTCCACGGACCAAGCTCGGGTTTGATCTTGTTGTATATATCCGAACCATCCAGAACAGAATTCGGCTCGAAAATTTCGACGTAGGCACTCTGACCCCAAATAACCAGAGTGTCTAAGAAGCTATCCGGAGGAGTACCGCGGTTTAGAACTTTCGCCTTTGTTGCGTTAAACATCATTGGGTTCTCCTAACTAACACGCCGGATTCATTCCCTTTTCGCAGACGTTCATACGAAATCTTTCTCCCAGGATACGCTTGCAACACCGAATGGATGCTACTGACAACCGTGAAATAGGCTTTGATCGAGAACCAGTAAGATTTCCCGCGTTGTAATTCGGTAATCTTAATTCTGGCATCGCACCACCGCCGTTCGTGAACGATATGCCGCTTGCGATACGCTTCCCCACGCTCGTACGCTCGATTCTCATCCTTCGAAACCCACAACCAAACCGTATCGTCGTCGCCGTTCTTTTCGTGGTACTGGACCGTCCACCAAGGAGCATGAACGACGAATTCAGGGAACACCGGTCTTGGCCTCCTCACGAATCCAGGGGGAGGACCGCTTCCGTTGGCTAGCACTGTTACCGCCACGGGTTTACAGCGTGTCCTAAGGAAAAACCGGTGTCAACCTAATTTATTTGCCTAACAGTCGGTAGGTATCCGGAAACGTGCGTGAAGAAACGTGACAGTCTAGCCGGCCAGTACGTGTTTCGCTGCAGCGCTCGCCACTGATTGAGCAGACCCTCGTAGCCGTAGAATTTCTCTTTATATGCGACTTGGGACTCCGTGACGTAGGCAAGGTGATCGAAGCGCAAGTCCTCAGGACGATGCAAAACTTCAGGAGCCGCCATTCTGTCCAGCTTCGGAGGTTCGTGAGAAACAAACTTCATCCCACGTTCGAACCTCCACGCGCGATCGTACTCCTTGTCCCAATTCGACCAACAGTTTTGACCGGCGCAGACGATCTTCGGACCGACGAAGTACCGGCAGGGAAATCGAATCATCCCAAGCTGTGTGTTGTGTGTGAATAACTCGACAACTTTCTCTATGGATTCGGGCTTGTGAATTTCGTCGACGTCGATCTGCATTAAGACGCACGGCTCGTTTATCTCTTCGCTAGCGATCTTACAGGCATCGTTTACCATTTTGTCTTTCGACGACCAAGCTCCGTGAAGCACAAGCACTCGTTCGTCTTTTATCTCATCGAGGAATGCGAAGGTTCCATCATTCGAAAACCTTGCCTCTTGCGGACGACACCAACAGGTTGACCCTCCATTGCTGGCAGAACCTTCAATCACGATCCATGTCCAATCGCACTTGAGATTTTTGAAGCACTCGTACTGCCATTTGATAAACGGCATTCCGTCCAGAACGATTGTGAAGATAACCAGCTTCACGGCCGAACCCTCTTCAACGCGTCGCCATGCATAATCGTCGTGGCTCCATCATCCCATTGCAGCCAATACGTGTCCCCGAATGCAGAGATATTCGCTTGGATCACGAGCGCACGGTGTTTTATCGAAGGATATTTCGGAACAACCGTGTCCAGGAACTTGAAGCGAGGTCGTTTGCGCGGACGTCTCATCCGAAACAGAAAAAGATAACGATCAAAATTAAGGCGAGCATCCCGCCTACTACCAAACCCACGATGAAATCACGGAAATACGGATTCATTTCATTTCTTTAGCTCTTTCGCCGAAGGATTGAATTCCAATCTTAATTCACGATTCCATAGGAAAACGACAATCTGCCAATGACGCTGCAGCGGCCACATCGAGCTAGTTCCAAATCCGATCCATCCTCCGATTAACCTACCGCTCGAAAACGTTTGCCTGTTTAACTTCACGGCTTTTGTCCTTCCACGACGATTGATTCGAGAACGCAGTTTGCGAACCCCATGTATTTCCAATGACTGTCGACTTGTCTGAGCTCCGGATGAATCGACCAACCGTACTGCGAAGGGAATGCTGAGAATCCCACGTTACGAAACAGCACAAGCAAAAGATCCGTCGTGTAGAGCGCTTGATGGCCGTGACAGAAGATCAAACTTTCGACCGCTTCTTTTTTCGTAACCTCTGCCGGCGCATTCATTCCGGCTTCCCTGTACCAATCTGCAATTCCAGCCTTCAACATTGCCAGATATTCATCGTTGCATTTCCACCAAAGTTTCACGATTTCCGGAACGATGACGCGAAGCACTCCCTTCGGTTTGAGGAGACGGAACGCCTCTTGTAAAAACCGGTAGCCCTCTTGAGGAGTTACATGCTCGAGAACGTGCTCGAGAAGAATGAAGTCAACGCTGTTGTCGAACAAGGCAATCGGCTTAGTGATGTCGCATTGATTCCGTTCGAGATTGTCCCAACCCTCGAGGATATGTCCGCCGTGTCCGATGTGTAGTTTCATCCTCGGCTCCTGAATACCAACAGAGATTCCTTGAACCACCAAAGCGAGGCCGATTCGCGAAGCTGTTCGGTCTCCGAGTGTAAGTAATCAAATCCTCTATTTCGGAATTGATCTACAACGTACTGATTCGGTCTCGTGTTGACATGTCCGTGGCCTGGTCCTGACGTCGGGAACCACGAGAGAATGAGAAGATCAGGGTGACAATTCGTAATGTTATCTATGAACTGTTGCTCAAATTCTTGCGGTATATGTTCGCCGGTCTCGAGACACAGCACGCAATCCACCTTCGCCGGTCCGAACGGCTCCGTTAGATCGCGAACCTCGCAGTATTCCGAGAAGGACCGTGTATTTGGATTAGCGTCGAATCCTTTCGCGATGAATCCGCATCGAATCAGATATTCGGTGTAGGTTCCGGCGCCGCATCCAAGATCGAACACCGTCTGAAGGTTCTTAGATTTCAATGATTCGACGATTGCATTCGCTAACCGGTGATCGAAGAAATGCGATTCGATTGTCTTGCACAGCCACGCACCGTTAGGCGCGATGTCGCATGAGTCCCGATGCTCACTCATATCTTGTAAAGCGTTTGCCTGTACGCCCAATTGCGACAGATAGGGCATTGCTCCCAATGAGAAACCAACCACTTCGACACAAACTTGAATGTCTTCGCGTGCCGACTACAACACACGACGCGTCTCCTCCGCTTACTCATAAATTTTGAACCGGTGATGCCGCTCCGTTTCTTTTATGCGTCCGTCGATCAGGCTTATTCCGTCGCCTTGTACTGCTACCGCACGATGTTTGAAAGCTCCGATTCGCTCTTTCATCTGATCGTACATGTAGACCGTGTAAACGTAGTCGACCGCGTCCCAAGGTTTATTGAATAGCTCGATGAAGAACGGAATTTCCTTGCGCGGAACCAGGTAAGCGTGCGTCTCGATAAACTGCGAAATGACAATTATGTCATCTCCTACCGTGTCGAGTGTAATGCTGTTGTGTTTCGGTCCGAACGTGACACACCGAAGGTTGCCTTGCTCGCACGCTTCGAGAGCTCGCACCGCGCGCCAATAGAAATTCTCCGGACTCTCTACGAAGAGAGCATCGCACTCGAAGATCAACAGAGCGTCGATATCTTGCGATCCGAAAGATAGAATCGCATTTTGATGCGCGAACCAACATCCGTAATGCCTCGGAGTTAGCTCGAAGCCTCTATCATTCGCTTCCCTCGAAGGAGGAAGACTACCGTCGTAAACGGGATTCAAGACGGCGAAGTACTCGACTCCATGCCGAATCAACGCGGAGACCTCCGCAATTGAGCGTTGTTCACGCTGCTCTTTTGGATTTGTCAGCAGGTGTATTGCTCGGAACTTCGGCATAATCCTCCCAAAGCTGCATATTCCATTTTCCCTCCGGAGTGTTGTTGATTTCCGGAGTGTCCCAATGGCTTTTATGGTCTTCGTGTTCTATCAGGCCGGCAGGAATCTCAACCGGCGCAAAATCGTAATTCAAGTTCTCCCAGGTCGTTCGAATTCCGTGCAATGACCGGAGATAACGCGCCAAAATCAGGTCCGGCTTGTGCAAACCCCAATACGGATCCGGCATTTTGTCCAGATTCGCCTTCAGCCAATCAGTCCGGTAGAAGAAAATCTCGCGACCGATATGGACAGGATCACGCGGCCGGCGAGAACAGCCGTAATCCCACTTGGACAGATGCGCTTTTATGCGCTCGAGCGTGTCCGGAAGGAACGTGACGTCGTCGTTAGTGTTGACTATTCCGTCCGCTCTGCTTTCGAGAGCTCGGGAGAGCAATTCTTTATTCCTGAGCCTGAGTCCTTCTCCGACTTCGGCGTAAATCGCGTTTTTCGGATGCGTAGCCATCGCCCTTGCATGTCGCTCAGTGTGTCCCTTTGAATACGTATGGACCACGACTTGAAGGGAACGACAGCTTCGTGAAACAACCGATTCGGTTGCCGCTTTGACTTGCGATAAGTCCTCAATTTCGGCGTAACGCCACGACGCCCTAACTTGAGGAACAGGGTTCGCTCCTTTCCAACCATCGTTTTGAAGGTAAACAACAGGCAGATACGAGGCACGCGCAAGGTGGTGGTGCATCGTGTCAACGCTGACGAGGCAATCTGCCCTTTCGAATAGCCCAAGCAGATCGAATACGTTGGACGCGCGAACATTGTCCATGTCGATGATTTCAGCGTCCATTCCTCGGAGCGTTGCAATAAGTTTGTCAGCATATTTGTAGGGCGTAGACACGCTGGTTGTGGCAACGAGAACGATGGGACGAGCCTCACTTAGTTTTCCGTCGAATGTAACTTCGTGCGTTGCTTTGTAGTAATCCGGATTATTCGGTATTCCTACGCGCGCAAGTAACTCGGCTTCCCTCTTTGGGAACCGTCGATCAAACACAAGCGGAAAACGTCCGTAGTGATCCAGCATTCCGGCAAGGCGCCATTGCTCTTTTGCAAACGAGTCTGTTCGGTGTTGCTGGTCCGGATTCATCCAGGCTTGCGCTACTAACGCGCGCTGACCCTTGCGACGTACGTGTTGAATCGCTCGATGTAACGTGTCTTGCGACCCAGGCCACACTTCCGCATCCACATAGGAAACTCCGTCGAGGATTGACGCGTACTCTTCAGAGACTAACCATCGTAGCCGGCCTCCCCGTTTGTGAAACGCGTACGCCATTGGTAGGCAATTGATAATGTCTCCGTAGCGACCAAGGACGATTAGCGTGTGCGTGTTCATCGCGATAGCTCGTATCCTTGCTCTACTAGATAGTCGATGTCCGATGATGAAAACTCAGACTTGGATCCGAATCTACTCAATCTCATGTCTCGAGTTGTAAATTCGTGATTCTCGCAGGGATCAAGTCGACGAATGAAAAACCTTTCGAGTCGATCCAATTCTTCCTTTCTACAATGAACGTAAAGCACTTGGTCGAACTTCTTAAACCTCCTGTGTTCACACATCCGCATCGGAAGGTTCACGCTCTGACCTACGTAAACGACAACTCCACGACGAACCAAGAAATACACGCAAGGTCTGACTCGGATCGAAAAGATTCTGATTTTTTTGCGACCGGCTAGACGGACAACTGAATCTGGAATTGGCTTCACTTCGGTACGATCTTTTGCTTTCTCAGTTCCTTCCGAATCTGAGTCTTCATCCTCGGAGAATCGGCAAGTTTCTTCAGGACTGCTATCGCGTCTCGAATCAGATCGTCTCTGGAAGGTGGAGGCGCAGTTGCAACGACATCGGTCCTAGGCACAGATTCGTTAGCAGAGCCCGCCTCCTTATTATCCACTGTATTATCTTGGGATAAGATTGGTTTTTCCGGATGCTTGTATTTCTCGACAACGGATTTCCTCTCCGCTCGAGGAGCATCCTCGATAACTGAATCTGAAGCCGTATGCCATTTCCCGCCGCGCCACACGAGCTCGCCCATCCGGTCTCCCTCTTGAGGAGGTTTAGGTCGTTGCGGACGCCGACGTTGTTCATCTTCAAGTCTCTGAGCGTAGTCGACGCTCTCTCCTAGCATTTCCGAGTCATCGACTCGCGAAGGAGACCGCTCCTCCCTCGCGATGGTCGTCGTCTGTTGAGCGGTAACAGGGGACGGCTGTAGTCCCCGTGCCATACTAGAAGCATTTGTGTAACCTTGTTCCTTCAAATACGCGATCAAACTTCCATCCTTGCACCGGTGAAACAACGCCGCGTTCGTTAGCTTGTCCTTGTGCTTCGGAAACGTCGGAGGTTCGCCGGCAACCTGATAAACGTGATGAAACAAATCTGATACGTTCGCGTGCTTTAGAATCTGAGGAGCCGCGTTCAAATCCCACGGACAATCACCGGCCTGAAGTGCAAGAGGAGCGAAATCGCAAACACTAGCCGGATACACCGCGACTCCGTTTAACATCGCGACCTGAGCTTGTCCCATCGCTCCCATAAACGGTTTTCTCGCTGCCCGATATTCCGTCTCGATCTCGCGTAACCACGTCGGCCTCGTCGGAATCGCATCGGGCTCGAGCCACAACCACGGACATTTGTCTTGGAAGTAAATCTTCCACGCGATTGACTGCCACATCGCGTTAGCTGCCCTGGCGTATCCCATCGGACCGTCACCGCGTTTAATTTTCGCGTTCGGACGAAAGACAGAGACGTCCCTGAAACACTCTCGCAGAGGTTCTATGACTCCGGTCTCTTCGCAATGTTCGCCAAGACAGATGAGCGCTTTGTGTTCGGATACTTGCCCTAACTCCCGTATCCAGTTGGCGAGGCTAACCGCTTGCGCTTTATCTCCGGCGTGAAATGGAATAACGACTAACATGGTCGCAACAGGTACGCGATATAAACAACCGCGGCCGCAAGCACAACACGAATCGCTTCGCGAACTGCGCGTCTTCGAGTCAGATGCGAATGCCGGAAGAGAGCACAGAAGATAACGAGCAGTTTCTTTTTCATGGCTGTAGATTCGCGAAGATGAAGTAAGCCATTTCGCCTTTCCATCGACAGTAGTTCCCCTTCGTGATTGGAATGTTGTCGAAACGGTTACGAATCAGAATCAGCTCGTCGTCGTTTGCGGCAAACCACACAACGTCGTCTATATTCTCGATAGCCGGCTTATCTTCGATCCGGTGAAATTCTGCCACTCGTTTCAGCCTAACTTTTAGTTGGAAGCTCATGCTAATTGTAACCGCAAATAGGGACCGCAACACTGACTCCGGTAAGAGCGGGCAGAATCATAACCCCCAGGCAACGATCCAACCCTGAAGTATTGCGGTCCGTGTTTACGTTCAGCTTGTGCATTCTTACCGGAGAATGTAAAGCGTGTAGCACCGTTGAAACGCCAGCGCAACAAAATAATTTCAGGCGTCCAATTCGATCCGGCCACTCCCGACTTCGTTTGTCACCTGGCTCTCTTCCGTTACGGTCCGCAACTTTTGAAGGATCCTCTCTGGCGTTGGCACGGCGCCTACGACCAGGAAAAACCGGAAGCGTACACAGGCATCGGACGCTACGAACACGCGAAGATTCTCGACTCGATGATCTGGCCGACCGAATTCGAGTATCATCATTACTCCGAGGAACACACCCAAGCACTCTGCGAGAACCGCGAAACAGGAATCACAGGAGGCGGCGGTACTTCCAAATCGACTTCACTCGCAGCCTACGCACTCAAATTCCATTGGTGCGCTCCTCTCGATTCTGCCGTCCTAATCGTGTCGACAACTGTTGAAGCCGCCGAACGCCGTGTATGGAGGGAAATCCTACGACTCTATTACATCGCAAAACAGAAGCTCGGGAATATCTACGGGACAGAACCGGTACGAAAACCCAAGCCGATGATTCACATGTACGACGCCGAAGGGAATCCAGACATATCGCATGGTCTCTTCGTTATCGCTGTCGCTAAAGGCGAACTCGACAAAGGTATTAACTCGATCAAAGGCTACCACGTCAAACGACTCCTCTATGGCCTGGACGAAACGGACGCCGTTCACCAAGCTTGTGTAGCAGTTAAGGCGAACATTTCAATCGGCTGCGAGGAATTCCAAGCCGCCTATCTCGGGAACGATCCTTCTCTACTCAATCCCTTCGGACAACTCCTCATGCCGGAACGCGGTAAACCGGTAACTCTCGCACACAAACATTGGACCTCGTATGAAGGCGTCTACTGCATCCGATCATCCGCCTACGACTCGCCTAACATCCCTGAGAAGAAATATCAGGGCATCGTTTCCCAGGCTGACATCGACGCAATCACCCGCAACGGAACTCGTAAGAACACCGCTGAAGCTTGGATCATGCTCGAAGGTCTGCATCCTCCGGACGGCGCCGACGAGACCGTTCTCTCCGAGTCCATGCTGTTCCGATACAATTGCTTCGACGAAGTAACTTGGAGAGACAAATACATCGAGTCGGCAACTCTCGACCCAGGCTTCGGCGGAGACCCTTGCACCCTACGCTTTTTCCGTCGCGGTAAAGACCTGCAAAACAATCTCCGACTCCTCCTACATGACCGCGTCGAAATACCAATCGAAGCAGATCGACAAGACTACCCGCCCGAGAACCAAATCGCCGACAAGACAATGGCGCTATGCAAAGCGCGCAGCGTACCTCCGGAAGAATTCCGCGTCGGAGCAACCGGCATCGGCCGCGGAGTAGGCTCCGCTCTCATGCGCTATTGGTCTCCACGTATAACCGTCTGCGATGAGTCCGGAGCCCCAACCGACCGCATCATGTCGGAAGAAGATCCACGTCCGGCTAACGAAGTCTGCGACCGTAAAGTAACCGAGCTCTACTACGCTATCCGTGAATTCGTCGAAGCCGATCTCATCCGCGGCATGCTCCCGCAATACGAAGCCCTTCAACTCTGTAACCGCAAACAGGAACAGAGAAACAAAAAGAAATATCTCGAGTCCAAACGCGATATGAAAGATCGCGGACAACCTTCCCCTAACGACGCTGATAATCTCGCCTTCTATATCGACCTACTCCGAGACAAAGGTATCCACGCCTCCGTCAAAACCGACGTCAAATCCAAAGCGCAAAAGGAACAAAACAGAGATTGGGAATCCCAAGAACCCAACGAAGACGAAATGTACGAAGACGCACTCGAGGAATACGCATGATTACACTAGAGGAACTTGAAGAATTCAGAATCGCCTTAAGCGCAGACATTCACTCCCTCCCCGACGAACCGGTCCAATACTCCCAACACGAACGCCAAATCTCTGACTCCATGTTCGGCATCGCTGCCGCTCACGAACAGCAAATCCAAGACGCCGGCTACGACACCATCCTGCTCGCGCACTATCTACTCGGCGAGAAACACCCGCACGACTACAATCTCCCTCTCAACCAGTGGGACGCTACTCCGGACTAACTTCATCCCCAGGTCGACTCTGACCTAACGCCTTCCGTCGATCCTGTTCTTTCGCATCCTTCTCTACCCTCTTACTCGGCGTCCCTTTGCTCGAGTCCGGCTTCCGCACCTGACCAGGACTAACTTTCTTCTGTTGCGCACTCATGTTTGCGGATCCACTAACCCTCCCGCACGACTGTCTCTCTCCGCACTACTCCCAGGCTTCGTCGGCTGAGGATCTTTCGGATTCAATCTCGCGTTCTCCCTCTCCAACTCTTTTCGCCTCTCCTCTTCCCTCGCCGCAGCATCCGGACCTCTGTCCTTGTTCTCGTGCGTAGGAGCTTCATTCGTTAAGAGCTTCCCATCCTTCCCCCTCTGATTCGTCGTCTCATGGCTACCTTGTGTTTTCATAACCCACGTTTCGCACTCGAGTAACTTTTCGGTCGCTTTTTATTCTCAGATTATTCCACAAACAAAAAAGGCAGACTTCCTCCGGTCTGCCAGCGGCCTTTTGATGTTAGCCCCAAATCTTACCCCTGAGGACTCGGCGTATCCGGATTCAAGTCGTCCAACTGCTGCGCAATCGCCTTCGCAGCATTCAACTTGTCTATCACCGCTTGGGGAACGTTGTCCACATTCCCTATCGCCGTGATGATCTCCTGCAACGCCTTGTTCAATTGCGCCGCCAAGTCATCCAACTGTTGCGCTAACTCTTCATTCGTCATGTTTATCCTTTCTATTCGAATTATCACCCACGCCAATGCCAGCAATGCGATGATCTTCATTTCACACTCGTTATCCCACAACTGATTCACAGCGGCAAGCCAACAGTTACAGAACATCGCTTCTTAATCATCGGAATGTATTCCGGATTCAACTCTATCAGCACAGTCTTACGCCCAAGCTCTAAAGCAGCCTGACCCGTTGTCCCGCTCCCGCCAAAAGGATCCAATACCGTATCGCCAACCTTGCTGCCGGCGAGAATACACGGCTTAATCAAATCCGGAGGAAACGTGGCGAAATGCGCTTCAGGATACGGCGCCGTTGCGACCGTCCATACGCTTCGCTTGTTGCGGTTACAAGATGCTTCTATCTTGTGCAGGTTAGTTCGAATTCCCGAGAAATGGCCATCTGGTATTGAGTGTTCTCGATTGTTCCAACTCGGTTCTCCTGTCGCTTGCTCCTTTATCGCTTCGGCATCGTAAAAATAGCGCGCGGATTTCGTGAGCAGGAAAATGTATTCGTGCGCCTTAGTGCAACGATCCGTCACGCTCTCTGGCATCGGGTTCGGTTTCGCCCAGATGATGTCCTGCCGCAGATACCAGCCATCAGCTTGCAAAGCGAACGCTACGCGCCACGGAATACCGCAGAGGTCTTTTTCCTTCAGGCCAGACTCCGGTGGAATAGCGGTCATGCGCGATTGTTTTCCTTCCATGTGTAGAAGCTCACGGTTGCTTCCGCCCTGAGTCCCGCCATTTCTCGCATAGCTATCCCCCAAGTTCAGCCAGAGCGTTCCATCCTTGCGCAGCACCCGCCGAACTTCGCGAAATACCTCGACCATCTTCGCAACGTATTCCTCCGGAGTTTTCTCGAGTCCGAGTTGCTCATCCTGCCCGTAATCCCTCAAACCCCAATACGGCGGACTCGTTACACAACATTGCACACTCTCATCCCCCAATTCCCTCAACCTCCCTAACGAATCACCACACAACACAGTCAGTAGTTCATTATTCATCTTCTCTTACCGGAGACACCTTAACACTTACACCAACCTCTCGTTAGGCACTACAGATTTTTTCGGGGATTTAAGATGGCCTTCCGCTACGCCCTCACGCACGCGCGGGGGCAGACCGGCAGACCACACCCACCCACGGCAAAAGAATTCTTATTTTTGACGCGCACACCGGCAAGACAACAGCGACCGCACGCCGCACGCCAAGACGCACGCGCACGTTGCTCTGTTTAGATCGCGCGCTGCAGTCGTGATGTCGCGACCGGTCCTAGTGCGATAACATCAGACAATGAAACTACTATAAAATCCATTTGTGTTGATTACGAACGACTTACGTAGTGCGACGACTTCTTACGTAGTGCGGACCTACTTTTTACGCACTCGGCGCCGTCATATTCAGAACGTTGATCGTTAGGCCGACATCGCTTCGCCCTTCGCCTCTGAGCTCCATCATTCGTTGCGCTGCGATGCCTGCGCCAACCATAGCTTGAGCGTAGGTCGCGTTCTTCACTTGGCGAGACGCGCGCCGTAGTGATTTCTCGCAGAGATTTTCAAACATGCCGGCCAAACTCTTTTTGCGTTGTGCAATGCGCGAAGCCTCCTTTCCAGCACAGTGGGATCCGAAGCTTGGAATTCACGTGACTTGAAGTCGCGG